>BNJU01005071.1_pt1 | contig 57917 bp, 73 predicted proteins | sample 8539281 | NCBI WGS metagenome assembly BNJU01 (sample SAMD00202456, study PRJDB9452) | human saliva metagenome | isolation source: human saliva | place: Japan
ACGTTGCTGTATTGCTCCGGGAGTTCGCGAACCTGCCCCCACTTTTCGACCGAGCCCGTCACAAGAGACGTGGTACGTTCTTTAGCGCCGAAAATCAGCCGCCTGCTCTTCCACCGCTGAATGCCCGCGCACTGGTCCGGAGTAAACCGGTCGTTCGTCGTGGGATCTGATCCCCGTTGCATGACCATCGTCTCGAGCAGCCTCACCATCAGCGGGAAGCGACTCTCCGCTGAGCCATTCATGACGCGCAAAGCCACGTCCAAGCAGCCGTCTGATCGCCATTTTCGCAGGTAACCGCCAACAACTTCAACGCTGAGCAAGCGCATGGCACGCGCCTGACACGCAGTCTCTCTCGAGGATCTCCGGCATGCGGCCTGAGCGGGTTTCTTCACCCGATCGAGCACTCCCGTCACCGGTGTCCACGCGTGATTATCAGCGCGCTCAACAACCACGCACTCTCAACGGAGACGGGTCGACGGGAGCCTGCCACTCAATCACCGCAGCTCCATCACGGTGGCCTTCGTAAGACGACAGCAGTGGCTGCCCGAAAGCCAGTAGCATGGAGTGCTCCCCACGTGCCGGACGTAATTCCAGGAACGTAAATCCGTGTGCTGCGCATGAGTGACCTCAGTCTACAGTGTCCAGATAAATGGCACCGAGATTTTCTGACGATGATCGCGCTGGGCGAACAGGCCGCGCATGGCGTAGCCTCGATACGCTCCTATCAGCAACGCGCGCATCTGCCGCTTGCAGGAACGCGCCGGCTGCAAGAAAACCGCGCATCGTTTCCCGCGCTCGCGGTGCAGACAATCCCAGGTATCGCCCGGCACTCGCCTCGAGCACCACAGCACCGCGACGATAATCGTCGCTAGGTACCGCAGCCTTCCAGCCCTCTGGACGCAGCAGAAGATCGTCAAGCGCCGGCCCCGCGTTTCAGTCTCCCTCCAAAGCAGCAAGCAAGAAGAGCGACCAGTCCCACCGAGCGAATGGTGACATTCCTGCCGAGGCGGAAGAGTCCATCAAGAGGTCCGGCTCGGCGGAGCGCACCCAGCAGCATCTGACGATCAGCGACGGTCCGCCGCCGATCCCAGCTGGAAGGTCTGCTCAAACATCGGGAAAGGAATCGCGCCCAAGCGCATGCGCCCAGAACCATGCCGATACCGAAAGCCATTCATCAACTTAACTGACTGACGTTCCGAGTCACCCAAGAAGCTCTGAACGTTATCAAGTTCTTCCGTGCAACAAACGACCGCCGCGTGATCACCCAGATTGAGCGTGAGATCGTCGCACGCCAAGAGATCGAGATCGCCCACGACGCACTCTCGGCAATAGTCGCACCGAAACGAGTCGCCAGGTTGAGTTTCACGATCGCTCGTCGTCCGCGATCACGGGACTCGACAACACCCGTTCAAAAGTGACAACACCAGAGCGGTCACCGTCGTGGTCGGAAACCTGTGTTCCTAAACTGACCTGACGACCTCGGCAATGGCAGGGAGGTCCCACCGACCAGAACGACGAGCGTCACCGGCGCAAAGTTCTCGCCGGGGATCAAAACGCGGGTGCGACCTTCGCGCTGGAGGTAGGACATACGTACGCGACCCTCGCGCCACGCAGCAATCTTTCGCGTAAAGATCGGGCGGTCCACACGAACAGTGACGGCATCGAGGCCAGCGCCCGCGAGCGATGGGGTGTCCTTTCTCCCCCAGCCACTTTCGCGTCACCGTCTTGGTGACAACAACGATTCCGACAATCACACCGATGGGGTAACCGAAGGCGTAGCCAACTGCTGCTTGGGGGTCACCACTGACTCGCGTTGCCGCATCCAACGCAGGTGCAGCGGTCAGCGCACCGGTGTAGAGCCCGGTTACGAGGCCTTTGCCCGGTCCCAGGAAGTGCCCTCCGATCGTAGCGACGACCCGCGCCGACAATACAGATAATCGTGGCCGATCCCAAAAGTGAGGTCTGTTTGCGAAGGTCGGAGAAGAAGGTGGAACCAGCGGCGATACCAACGGTGTAGACGAAGAATGCAAGGCCAGATCTGTTGAATAATCGCGGGTCCCTGACCGGCTTGGGGTGAATAAGCTGAGACAAGTGAGGCCCACAAACGTAGTAACCGGCCGCACCGAAACGCAGCGCTCAAAGCGGATCGCGCCTGAAAAGCGCCCAGTCCGACAACCAGGAAAAATCGTCAAAAAGATGGTTCTGTGCGAGGAATTGGGCCATAGATCTAAGGTTAGTGGCCAAATCACTAGCAAAGGGCGCAGATGGGCGTGGAGTGAATACACCCACGCATCCAATCAGCTGCATCCAGAGTCCTTACAGACATTGTCCAGCATGTTACCGTTCAACAAAAGGACAACACGGAAGGACCCTCCATGACAAATCCCTCAAGGAAAGCTGGTACAGCGATCCCTCAAATCCCTCACAATTACGGTGGTGATGGGACGCAGTGGACGAAGACACACGGGCAGCATTGCGCACACAAGCACCAGTGCCCCAGCGTCCGGTGTAACCACAACTTCGTACGTGCTGCGCTGTTCCCCAAAGTCTTGCAGCAAGCTCTGGTCAAGTCGTTTCACCATCAGGCGGCAACAGGGCGGATATCCGCCTGCCCGAGGAACACCAGGCATCACATCCAGTCAGCAGCCCGCACAGAGCAGTGACCTGCGCCGCGGAGGGTTCGCATGTCCAACAAGTTGCTACGGGTGCTCCCATGACGGGATCAGCGCCATCCCCGCCTCCACTGCCCGCAGCAAACTCAACGAAGCCTCGGGCCCCAAAGAAAACCTCGCTGGGACAAGCACAAGACTTGGGCCATTATCTTCGTTATCTTGCGTTCTTTACGGTGCCGAGCTTCCTTTTCCTTGGCGCAGCCACGTAATACTGCACGAGCCAACACGGTCAATGTGGAAATTGAGCCAGCACGTCAGTCCGCTCAACGAATTGCAAAAGCAAGTCGACACGTTGAACGAGCAGCTTGGGGAGGCAGTGAGTCGAGCACGACGGACCAGATTCCGAAATCAGGACAGGCAGCAAGCGCCGCCCAAGCCCAGTTTCGACAGAGTTGCCAGGCCCGTGGCGGACAGGCTGCAGCTGCACTCTGAGACCGCTTCATCGAAGCGCTCTATTCCTGGTTACTGCGACGATCTGCGCTGCAACATTGGTCTTTGCGCCGTGACTTTCACGCCGCACGATCGTCGCATCGAACAGGTACCCACTCGTTGGAGAATGAATCCGGCGCTAAACAGCAGTCACAGACCCTCCAGAAGCTAAGTCGACGAGGCATGCAGACGAAGCTCGTCGAGAAGCAGATCAAGCCTTTGGTGCGATCTAGTGAACGCTGATCTCGACGTGGGCTCGAGAGAAGATCGACCAGCTTCTTCTAAGCAGCCTGCATGATCGATCCCAGCGAGAAGGTAGTCCGGTAACGTCTGCGGCGATAAGTGCACTCGGCGCTGACCGCCTCAGGACCACTCGAGTGAGCGCACACACCGAAAACGGGACGATCATGGCGCAAACGTGACGGCAAAACCTGCCCGCGCGCGTCAGTGGCAAGATCACCAATTCTATGGGCCCCTGGACTCTGCTCAAAGACAAAGACGAAGCGTCGATCTCACACGTTGACGATCACCCACAGCCTTGAGGGCACCGATACCGCAACTAGCACCGCTCACGTCCTGATGTCACCCGATGACGAAAGACTGTGAACGGCGTGAGGCGGACTTTCCCGGTCGGCACCACTTGTCGAGTCACAAACCTGCAGTGGTGGCCCAGCGCATCGAAAGTGCAGAACGTCTGACACTTCGGTAAAGTTAGAGCTGAGGTACGCACCGTGGCGTACCCCTCAACAGGCATGACCTCGACCATTCGGCGTAGAAGCTACCTCAGCTATTCGCAAGCGCCTGGCGGACCGGCGATGAGCTGCCACGCCAGGCGTATCCACGGCATCTCGGCAAGGAACTGCTCACGGTCGGCACCCCAAGTCCCTCAGTGACTGGTTCTGCGCCGCTCCTGGGGACCGAGAACGAAGACGATCAGACTGCCGATGATCTTCGGATGGGCATCTGATTGGCTTCAGCAGAGTCATTCACACTGCCCAGAGCCTCGAGCAGAAGACTGAGAGGATCCTCCGCATGATGCGAGGGCAACAGTGCGCGACGTCCCACGCGATCCAAAGCGGATTCACGATCTGGTCACGAAATCGTGCCAGCTGATTGCGCTGATTTCCAGGAATTCCATCGGCATCGGGTGACGTATTTGCAGAGGCGATATTCCATCAGGAGGATATACGCTGTACGCGCGCGCCGAGCACAGGCTACGAGGGTATCACACGCGTTCTAGAGTGAGCGGACCTTCACCGAGCTGTCAAAGGCCTGCGTCACCTTTCTTGTTAATAGCCGTGTCGAGTATGCACAAATGCATTCCTTCCAGTAGCTCATCCATTCGAATACCTGAATAGAAGGCACCACGGCGAATCCGGCGCGAGCCACGACCTGCTGTCGATCTTGGGTCCCTGCGGAAACCTCGCTCCACCAGAATTCTTCAATGGCGGCGTCAACCAGGCGTGAACGCGTGGCCTGCTCTGCGCGTCTGCTTTCTCGCCTTCCTCGCACGCTTCTAACCACGGGTCACCTCGGGCGGTATATCTAACTACCTCGAAAAGCTCCAACGAGATTGTCCTTGCTGCCACACGCGGAAAATATGGGATTTTCACGCTTTAAGACCCAAATTTGAAGCTATGCAGTCGCTGTGCCCCGACGGGGTATATCATGTGTCTCAGGAGCACAATTTTTGCCTGCATGTTTTCTCGTATCGGAGTTTCTCTATGCGGCTGCGACACAACTGCACCTCCCCCAAATTCGGGCGCTTCATTCGCCCAACGGCTCTGCGGACCTACAAACTGACCGGTCAAGACGCGCATATGACGGTGTTAGCAGATGCGCCTGCGTTGGGATACCGGGCACATATCGATGCGCGCAGATGTATGGGAACGAGGCCGAGGTTGGCTCGCGCGACTGGCCGACGCCCTATCGCACGCGAGGAGATCTTCGTCACTTCTAAGCTCAATAACCCCACCGGCGAGCCTGGATGTTGCCCGCGAGAGTCTCAGCGCCTGCATCAGAGCGACTCGCAGCCGACCACTTGGACCCAGTTCTCTCGGGATCCACTGGCCGCCTCCGATGTTCTACGCGTTACATCATGCCCACCTGGCGCAATGGAAAGTTTTTCGTGGATGAGGGCCTGCGCGCTCGATCAGTCACCCCGAGGCCCATCACCCGTCTCCTCATCCTGTAGCAGCGCATTATGCCAGCCGTTAACCAAATCGAATCTCACCCCTACTTCGCAAAATCGTGAGCTTTCACCCTGTTTTAACGCCGAGCATGGAATTATTACCGAGGCCTGCTCTGCCCGAGGAACCGTCCTAAGCGAACTGAAGCATCATTGAGATTGCACGCGAGGCGGCATAACGCGAATCAGGGTGGTTTTGCGCGGGCACTTCCAGCGGGGATGTTGTCTTCTGCGGCCCGTCGCATGAGCGCCGAGCTGAAAACCTTGATGTCGGGTCTGAGCCGAGCTGCGTGATCAGATCGTCGAATCCGACGTGCGCTGGACCGCGGAGGCGCTTGGTCGCACCGGTAAGCAACTCGGCCATGGACTGTGTGTGCGACAAAATTTTCGCTCTGGTGGCGCAACTTAGATATCGTTTTTCCGATGTGAGACAGTATTGTTTGCAGGTACTAGGCATTATCGTGAAGCCATGACACATGCATCTTCGACCGATCTTGACTCGCGTCCTTGCTCTCCTGGATCCCACGCCCAGCGGCGGTACTTACGTCCTTTGGTTGACGAAATCCCCCAGAATGCGTCGGACATGCAGTGATCCGCGACGAAGATTCCTACACCGTGGTTGTCGAGGAAGACGCCGCGCGCGAAGCAGGATCAACGATGAGCTGTACACGCGAATTGACCTGGGTTCTTCAACCGAGCTTGGCTGCAATCGGCATTACGGCATCGATCGCTCAGATCCTCGCTGCGCGTTCGATTACCGCGAATTTCATTGCAGTGCCGCCGCCACGATCACCTCTTTGTTCAGCCTGGATCGCGCGCAAGAGGCAGCCTTGCTCGAAGATCTGGCCGCGCGTAAGGGGCTGGCTGCCCGCCCGAAATTTTTCCTGTTCATCAGACGCGGAGAGGCGTCTCGAATAAAGCAGAAGTATGGCTGTACCACCCACGGGAAGCGACGAGGCAATCCTCCGTCTCAGTCTGATCGGGACGGTGAAACAGCGCGAATCTTCTGACTGAACCGAAGTGGACAGTTCCCCGGTCGAGCTCATCGTCCCCCTGACTCGTCCGGGTTCCACGCCACCCTGATTGATCATGATGCCGATAGAGCACCAGCGCCTTCTGCCTGGCGCTATCTCGAGACCCGCCTGAGAAAGCCCGGGTGTGATCCGCACGAGCAGGGAATGGAACCTCCACGGGCCTCGGCGCAGAGGAACTTGGGATACGGTGGTGCGGAATTTTCGGCGGATTCCCAACCTTTGAGATCGTTTCAGTAGCAACTACTGGCACCTCAATCACGGCCATATTCCTCCGAGGCCGAGCGGCGAGGATGGCGGAGTACCTGACCTCGCCGCAGGGTTACGACCACGTCATGGGACGTGGTTCGCGCGCACGCTTTCTTGGCCTCGGCGGAGCACAGAAGAGTTTCGCGCTCTGTCGGATTCTGAAAAGCTCAGCCAGGCGAAATGGTTTCTTTTCTGGCGGGCACGATCTGATGTTGGCGCGACGGCACTTACGTTGATGGGGCGAAGGACACGTCCCAGTTGGCGTCGGCTGGGACACTGACGCCCGAGGCACCTCCAGTACATGTCGATGATCGTGCAAGATGCGAGACCCGTACGACTTGGATCCCGCTGTGAAGTACGTTGTGGCTTTCCAGAACTGGCTTAAAGCCTGCGGGCGCGTCTTTCTGATCACCTCGCACAAGCAGCTTGTGGCGATCGATGAGTTCTCGACGCAGACGCATGACGAGATTGAGCGCGTGCGCGACCTACCCGGGGATCTATGACGAGCTTTTGAAGATCGCGGCGACGCGTGGGCTGATTTTGACGCAAAACGATCATGCTGTGGCGCATGGCTGGGTTTGGGCATCGCTATCCCTCCTGGCGATTTGGCCGCTTCACGCGCCGGCTGAGCCCCTTGGGAGTACTCCCCGAGCAATTACGAGGCATCAGCGACCTTGTGCACGCAATGCACGCGGCGACGGGCGCGGAGGTGCCGTGTAACGAGGAGTGGTACTATCGGCCCCCTGAGTTCGTCGATCCCCATGCGTCATGAGGATTTTGATCAAGTGGAGGATTTCCACGATCGCCGGTTTTGAGGGCGGGACAGCGATTTACCTCAATACGATTGATCCGTGGTCCGTGCACCAGCGGATGCTGGAACGCCTGGTTGTCATGCGTGATGAGTGTTCGATCGCCCAGATGAAGCTGGGTGAGGAGTGCAAGGTCACGCCGCTCTGCTGCAGTGAGGGTTCGGGCGGGTTACCGGCGTCGGTTTGTTTTACACGAGGTCAAGATGATCCCCGCTCCCGGCGCCGGGCATGACAAAAAGAGACCCTGAGGCTGCCCGAGAAAACGGTGGGCTGGCTGGCCTCGCCTTATACAAATGTCAGCCTTCAGCCTCCACCTTCTCTGCGGGCTTTTATTTCGAGCCTCGCGGGGGTACCAACCCGCACGGGTCGAGCGTAACAGGGATCGATCTGAAAGCTAGCCCTGGCTTGCGCTGTATGTGCACCATGAAACCGTGCGGAAACATCTGGGCGGCAGTAGCAGTGAGACAACATTGATTTGTAGCGCCCGAGCGTGCGGGGAAAACCAAGAGGAGACTAGGGCGTGCTGCCTGTCGTACAGGCAGTCCTCCCAGTACCCCGGATCAGTTCTTCGTTGTACCCCCTACAAGGCCGTCGATTAATTTTTCCGGGATGTCTGCTCCGTAAATAGTGAGGTCTCCGATGATTTTCATCGTGAGCGATTCGTCCTCGGCTATTTCAAGAAGGAACTTACTCTCCTCATCTTCGAGAACGGGATTAGGAAGGATACTGTCTGCATATTTGATTAGGTCTTCGACCGTATACATTGCCTCAGTCATGATCACTCCCTCACTCAACTGGAAAGGTCAATTTACCATTTGATGCGCGAAGTACTCCTACGCCTCCAATGGGATGTGTAGTGATTGTTGCGTAATCCTAAGAGAGAGTCGGATTGGTAATTGTTAGAAACGCGGCCCCTGATAATGTCGGTGTCGTTCCAGGTTCTGGGAAGGCGATTTGTCCTGGCCTCATTTCGCGTTCTGCATGCCTGTATGAGTGTCCGCCCGTGTGCTTCCCGTTTGCTTTTGTTGTCCCGCATTGAATGTGGTTAATCACCGCCTGCGTTGGGACTCTTCCCCGGCGGGGAAAACAAGAAGCGACACAAGTGCCACGTGTGCTCAGAGAACTCACTCAAGACGACATTGCGGCTAGTGCATCTCGAGCCATCACAACCCTCCTGCATTCGAAATACAGTCGATCCTGCTCAACGATTCAGCATCACTGCGATTCGCCGAGCATGACAAAGGCGAGAGACCCGAGGCCTGCCCTGAAAAACGGTGGGCTGGCTGGCCTCGCCTATACAAATGTCGGGCCTCGGCCCCCGCTTACGGGCCCTTATTTCAAGCCTGGTGGAGGGGTACCAACCCGACAAGGTCGAGCCTAACAGGGATCGATCAGGAAAGCTAGCCCTAGCTTGCAATCAAAACACTGCGGGTGTTCCACCCATAGGGAATCCCTAGGCCCCAACATCAGTTGGGGCCACAAGCCTCAAACGCGGTAGCGCAGGATTTTGAACCCTGCGGCTGTTACACCACACAGCATTTCGAGTGCTGCACCTTCGGCCGCTCGGACACGCTACCTCGGCACCCCACAATAGCGGATCTGGCAGGATGGGGCAATTCCACGCCAACATAGACGAAGCGACCTAGACTGACGACATGGCAAAACGGCGTATCGATCCAGCAGAAGGCCACGGCGCTTCCTCACGTGGTACCGCGCCCCAGAAAGCGCTACACGACAAACTCTCTTCACCGCAGTGCGCTACACGCTTGAAGAAATTGCCGAACTTCACCCCGGTCGCGCCGTCGAGCTCCGCGTCCCCCCGGCCGGTGCCACGCAAATCCTCCCGGGTACAACTCACCGCCGAGGGACTCCCCCGGCGGTGATCGAAATGTCGCCACGCACATGGCTGGAACTCGCCTGCGGCCTGCCTGACATGGAGGACGCCTCAACGCCAACCAGCTTCAGGCCTCGGGACAGCGCACCGACCTATCGGCCTACCTTCCGCTATTCCCAAACCTGCGCGCGGACTAACTCAGGCCTCGATAGCGGGATTCTGAATCTGCTCAAGGACCTGCGCTGCCCCCTCAATAGGGAGCGAACCACTTATTGGTGTGGTTCACGACGCCGCGGCTGAGCAACTGCTGCAATAGCTGCAGAAACCGCGGCAAAAAGCGACCACGGAAACCAAGGATGCCGTGCCATCATCATCTTGAGGTGCGGTCTGACCGGTCACAGCCTTCAGCCCAGCTCCGCGACCTTTCGGCCACGAAACCGACGGCTATCAGACAGCCCTGCGGTAATGAGTTTCGGCTAAGACTGCTTCCCATGATGACTCCTTGCGTCAGATAGCATCGAACACTCGATACTGACATTTTTGCCCCTATCACCGCGGGAATATCTCCTTCCATGCACTATTGCTTTAGACTGGTACGGTGCGAAAGACCAAGACCGCCTCCCCGTCCACCCAACGCCAAGCTCGCCGCTTCGCCAGTGCCACTTCCCTATGCGCGCTCGCACTGAGCGCCTGTTCCCGTCAATCCCTCAGGGAGCCCAGTGGACGGACGATCCTTTTCCGCACAGACTCAAGCTCGTCTACCCAAGCGGGCTCGGCCTCGGCAGTAGCGAAGCACACGAAGGCAAGCGGTGACCAAGGAATCCCGCGCGGAAGCGGAACCCTACGCGTCGCTTACGCGCCCGGCTGGCAACTTCCCGCTGATTACGTCTCTGCTTTCGAGGCGGCCAGCGGCTACACCGTTGAGCAGAGTGAGTACGCTCCGAATTCGTCGCAAAATGCCGACGTCATCTTTGGCGTCGATTCAAAACAAGCTGCTGCTTTGGGGACAGCAATCCCCATCGGCAATGACCCGGTATGCGCATGGGCTGATCGCTCATGGTTCTCCGCAAACAGCAAGCCACTCCCCTCACTCAAGGACCTTTCCTCGGCAAACTTCGCCCCTCTGACTGCGATTCCTTCCCAGGATTCCTGAGGCCGGCGCTGCTTTTGCCACGAAGGTCAGCCCAGTCCTCGGCGAGGACTACGAGGACTGGAAAAGAAAACCTGAACGACGCGCATTCGATCTCTTCCTCCGCGGCGGAAGCCTTGGGACAGTGGACCGCTACCCTTGCGGATGATCGCCTTTCACTCATCTCGGGCGCGACCAGCGCGCAGGGCTCCCACCAGCGTCCGATCCTGATCCGGGATGCGCCTGGCAGTTGCTGCAGCTTCCAATACCGGCACCCGAAAGCCGCGCCGAGGGCTATCCCTGGGACCTGCGTGGATTCAACCGTTTCAGCCGCAGTCCCACAGTCTTCTTCAAATTCCGAGGCCGTTCGCTCCTTCCAAGCATTCCTCGAATCCAGCTGGGAAGAACGCGGCCGCCTACGCGGGACTTGCCTATAACGAAGGAGTCCCCGAGGACTCGCAAGCCGCGTGGTTCATGAAGCCGGCGAAGTAGGCAGGCCTCCTGCAGCCTTTGCTTTCGCCTGAAGCCGTTCTTTCTTACGCCTCTCGACCCATTGGTGGCACGCGCGCAGAGAAAGGGCCAATGGGGCAGCACTCCCAAAGACGAACGAATCAGCGTCATCAAGACGAGTGAGTTGCACCTGAACCGGCAATATCTGCAGCGCCAAAAATAATGTCGGCACTCAGGGCTGTCAGAAGGATAATTCGCGCACGAGGATGCCCGTTCCACGTCATGACAGCAGCATGATGATTTCCATAACAAGAAGTATCAAAGTCACAAAGGGCGACAATCAGCCCTCATCGTCAAAATGTAGATTTGCGCATCGGCGACATCATCAATGCCGATGACATTAAGCGATGTATTTCCACGGATTTTGAAGGACGAGATAGGTTCGGGAACAGCTCGGTTGCAAACATAAGGGCAACCAGGGCCATACCGACAACCAGTTGAACTGGGCGCTGGCGATCCGCTTGAGAATCGACATCACGAGCATCTGCCATTTCATGCGCATCATCATCATTGGGCTCAACGTCTTGAACATCCAATCAGTACAAGTCACCGTCGGTGATGACTCGGTCGCCACCACCATTTTTGTCGTGGTAGGAACTGAAGAAATCGGGAAGAATCTCGAAAAGCTCTGCCGCGAGGGTTGTGAAGAGGACATCATCGACAATGAAGTTGCGCTCGATGTCGATATCGGCATCGATCTTATGGGTGATTTGGAAGGTCAAAAGACTCAATCCGACAGCACGATCAAATGTCCCCGCTGCAAGCCATTCAACGCGGCGACCACCGGAAGAACCCATCCATCAGGGCGTGCGCCAAAAACGCACGTGATGGCGTTCTGAAGAACGACCGGGAACCGCTTTTTGGTAGGCGAAGTCCTGCTTACGTCCAAAGAGCACAAGATTCGAAACTGGCGCAGCATCGTAGCTTCTTCGACTGATGAAGGCCCGTATTACTCGAAGAACGGTGCGGGGCGTAATCGGGTCAGCGCGCACCCAGCCGGCCGCTGTCATGGCAGCGTGAATATCGATCTCGCTACCAACAAGAGCGAGGTTTACCGGGTCACCGAGAAGGCCATCAGCAGTCGTGTACGACCGATAAAGTAGTCGAACATACAGCCACGTGAGCAACTGGTGGATTCTGGGAAGCGCAGGTAGAGCGGTAACGGCCCAGCAGATCAGGAACCAGGCAATAGCGGTGGGTTTGAGCTTGATTGAACCCGCCAAGAAAACGTAAGCAAGCCACAGTGCTACACCGGAAAAGATAAAGAACAGGGCATCAACGACATCATCGAAACCCCAGTCGCGGTCCTGTGTAAACGAAAGTTTGTCAGATGCGCGCTGGTAAACAGGGGTTTCTGGGGACGCGGGCGCGAATGAGCGGAGGCGTTTTTCGCCTTCATAGTTCGACTCAATGGCCGATCCGCGGTTCTCGCTCATGTCCCTTCCCTCATGCGTAGACGATGAGCCACAAGCCTAGTCTGAGAAGGCTCATCCTTCCGCTTTTCTGAGAGCCTGTATTCTCATCGTTTACACCTCGGCAGCGCGGGAGCTTTTTCGAGCTGATGACATCGTCATAAGACATACCGAGAAGAGATTGAGGGCGCCCGGAAAGAGACTCAACAGGCGCCCTCGTGGAGACGCAGAATGTCAGGGGTGTTTTACGTCTCCGTTCCTCACGTTAGCGCCGACAAGAAATCATTCGAAGGTTTTTACTTCTGTGTTTTTTTCTCGAGATTTTCCTTAAATAAGAAGGTATCGAGCATATGTGACAACCATGTCTACCGAAATAAAACAGGGTGATGCGATTTGAACAAAATTGGCAAACCAACACCCGTGACACACTAATAAAACACCCTCCAGCCTTAAAAGGACTTTAGTCCCATTCTTGGCTGAAGGGTTGTTTAATTCAGCGAACTCTGCGCTTAGGGCGTGCTTACGAATGTAGTCTGCGAACGCTTCGATAGCTGACTTCACGAATCCCTGAGTCGTCGCATCAATGAAAGCGATCATCTTCGCCGATGTCCTCATGCGAGATCTTCATGTAGACCTCGGGCTGTGTCATCAGCAAGGGTTGAAGAACTCAAGAGTCTGACGGGTTGCAATCTGCCCAATAGCAGCACCGACCGATCCCATGGACGCGCCCACGACGTAAACAGGCTTTACCACCGATGGGGTTGGATCCCCACGGACGACCAAACCAGTCGATAGCATTCTTCAGACCACCAGGAATCGAGCGGTCATACTCGGGGGTTGTAATCAAAACCGCGTCGGCGTCTTCAAGGATCTTCTTGAGTCCGTGGCAATTTGCGGGTAGTTCACATCGTAATCAGGGGCTGTACAGCGGCAGCTTCGAGAAATCAGCCTCAACAAATTCCAGATCAGCCGGAGCATCGGCAATCATCGCACCAAGCAGTTTGCGGTTAATGGAGGTCGAAGACAGCGAACCGATGATGTAAGCGACCTTGTAAGTCATGGGACAAGCCTTTCTTTCAGGAGCCGCATCGAGCAGCACTGCAGGCATAAACGCCTCCCATTTTTCAGGTTTATTCCGACCCAAGACCCTAGATCACAGAAGAATTACCACGCGCCCGTCCCACCGGTTCCACGTTTGCGATCTTTGTTCTGGCGCTCTCGCGATCGGTTTGCTCCTGACGCTTTTTGCATCTCTTCACGCTTCGCGCGTTGTCTTGGTCTCTCCCTGATAGGATCTTTGGACTTATCTTGGTTTTGTTTGTCCTTATCCTTGTCCTGGTTTTTGCTTGTCTTTATCCTTGTTGTCTTGGTTCTGCTTATCTTTGTCTTGGTTCTGCTTGTCCTTATCCCGATTCTGTTTGTCTTTATCCTTGTCTTTGTCCCTGCTTGTCCTGGTTCTGAGCCTGCTGCTGCTTTTTGCTGAGCACGATCATGAGCCTTGTCAGCATCGGCAGCCGCCACCGCCACCCTGCTGATTCTGGTTCTGCTGATTTCTGCGTCGAGGACGCGGACTGACACGGGGCCACAACCTCTCCCATTTCTTTATAAATTTCAGCAGCGCGCGCACGATCCGTACTTCATCGCCGCATCGCCCTGCGTTTTTCCAACGCAAGCGCCAAATTCATTCTGACGTGCACTCATGGGAGTAGTCTCAATTCGACCGTCTTCGATCTGCTTTGCCTTCGGAACCCGGTCCCAAGCAATACGCAACTCAGCGACGGCCTCGTCAGGATGATCAAGCTACATGCTGCGTCCGCGTTGTAATGCGCAACCCAGCTTGCAGGGCCAAAGATCTCCCCCAATAAATCTGCCGTGAATAGGAGTTCAGCGCCCCTCATTATTCCCCGCGCGCACACTGCGACCCGTATTCCAGTGCCCACAGCGGCAGGGCAGTCTATAAATTCCGACAGCAAGGGCAACCACAACAATGGGGAGAGACCACCACAGAGGGCGCAATAGCTTCCCATTGCGTCGCGGTTTCTCCGCCTCGTTCCTCTTTGCCGAGGCCGGGGTTGCGCTGCGGGGCACCGTCTCCCGTTTGCGTGTCAGCTGCGGTCTCGCCATCTGCAGGAGGCTGATGAAAGCGGTAGGACGCTGTTCCTGATCGCTGCGGCGCTTAAATCGCACGGGTCCTCCTCAGGGCGTGAGTACGACCCGCAAAAATAGCGGACTCCCAAGCTAATAGCACAGTTAAAAGCAAAGGGCTGATGGCCACAAAACGTAGCGTGAAGTTTGGATCGTATCGTTTGCATCCGCAATATTTCGGACATTCTGAACCGAGGATGAAGCCGCGGAGCTAATGGTGAATCATTGGTGAACGAACCATGTTGATACCAAGTTTTTGAGCGATCTCATTCAGCTTCTTGATATCAATCTTCGAAATTGCATCGGGGTTTCGGGCTGGGAAAAATCTTTGATGTATTCAGGCTTCGAACCATCATTCTGCTTCCCAGAGCGGCAACCTTCATCTTCCTGCCCCTCTTCAGTTCCATAGCCGATGACCGCCTCCCGTCAGGGCGGCTTGATCTTGTCCCTATTGCTGAGGATCGCCTCCGCCGGCACTTCTCCATGCAGAATTGTTCGAGGTCTCACCATCGGTGAATACGAAAAGCACGCGGGTATTTTCAGGATGCTTTGTCAGGTCGCCTGCATTTCTTCCGCAAGGTATTGTGCGGGGCGGTCCGATGAACCTCGCGAAGAGGAACTCACCTGCGGTACAGCGTCGAAACAAAGGAACGAACCGTGCCAGGTCAGAGGTCAGGGGAGCTCAGTATCGGCCTGGGAATCCCAGGTGATAATGCGTAACGAGCACCAGGAGCAGCGGAGGATCTGCTCAACATCGGCTCACGCCTTGAAGACGCGTCTTCCGCCTTCCCAATCCTCGGCGCGCCATCGAACGGTGCGGTCAGTCGCAAAGCCGACCCGACATTGGTCGTCACTTTCTGCGTCACCGGGAACTGAAGGCCGATCAGGATCGAGAGAAGGCGCAGGTACAGCACCTCTGCGCACTAGATCCGATGTTCTAAAGGGACGATGACGCCGAGCACTCCACCAGGAGAAAAAGCGCACGCTGCAATGATCACATGATGATTGCAACCGACATCAGGGGTCGGAAGGAGAGCGACAATATTCCTCCTGCGGATCGGATCAAACACTGGCAAGTATAGTGCCATCCAAATTCATCCTCTAGGGAGATCTATTTGACATCTGAAGTGCTTTATCCACAAATTCATTTATGTATCATCGTGTCCTGCACACACCACAAAGATCAATCGAGGCAAGATGAAAACCTCCGAAATATCACAGCCGGCTCATACTTGATCAGCCATCATTTTTCCTCTTTTAGCGCTGTCAGCGCAAACGCTGTCGAGGCAGGTGCTGATGGACTATCAACGGTGATCGCAGCACCGGTTGCGTTGTCGACTGGACCGCACGCGCGATGCTCGATCACAGAACATGAACAATATTCCCCAGGGATTGCGCTGGCCACGCTACTCGAGTCATGGAGACGTTCACCGTCGTCACCGCAGCCAGGCCATTCTGGAGAACCACCACTGGTTTAATCCAAACTTGAACCTCCAGTACCGTGGCGCATCCCGATCGGTGCCAACTACGAAATCCTCCCCGGCGCTGAACTGACGGTCGATCCTCCCGACGACACGACAAACATTCAGTTCTTCGGCGAGCTAAGTTCGCAGGTCGTCGACGGTGATGTTGATCGCTTCATGCGTAGGCAGACTTTCGGTGCACTCGTCGAACCTGCACTGGGACATCGTTCCGACCGCAACCCAGACGTGCAGCACGCAACATCTGACCCTCAAGTTCAACCACGCCTCGCCCTGGGACAGCGCAGCTGTCATCGAATTTGTTGGCAGCGGTGACCACACCAAACACTACGAGGCAACGTCTCACCTGAGCGGCCTGCGTGCCACTGACGAAAAAGGCAACGCTTGCAGCCCCATCCCAGAGCCTTCGCTCACTGTAATCACCGCCAGGCGGGAGTTGTCGGCCGTACCGTCTTCTCCTCTACTCGCGGGATATTGATCGCCGTGAGAAGTACGCAGACAGCTGGCAGGAACCGGTCAGCTCTGGGCGAAGCTGGAGCAGACGGCTGGGATCCCTCACGCCAATACCCGACGCTGCTGGCGCAACGCGTCGCATGCGCTTCACGCCGCAACCAGCGCGAACTGAACAACGCAACGATGACCGTGAGCGCACCCCAGGGTGCGACCTGACGAGGCCTCGATCGCTTCTGCAGCTCACTGCGCTGGCCAGCTGACGTTAACGGCTTCACACGTCGAGACGGGAACTCCCGCCCCAACCGTGAGTGCCGATAAGAAGACGCTGACCTTCACTGTTGCACATATGCCGGAGAACTCCTCCTTCAGTGTTGAGGTGAACGCTGTGCTCACCGGCGAGAAGGCACACCAGACCCGACCTCGAAGCCCATGGTGTTCTTCCACACCTTGGTTGGTTCCATCCTCGGATGCGAGGTCTCGCCGACCTGACCACCCCGGCAACTGAGCCCACTCCCTGAGCCTCAGGAGCCCAACAGCCAGAAAACCCCCAAGGCTGAAAACCCGAAGAAGGCAGGCCTCTGGCACACACCGGTGCATGAGCGGAATGGTTCTGGGCGCAGCAGGACTGACCCCTGATTGCTCGTCTTGCCGCTAAGCGTCAAGGCCTAAGCGATTCAGGTAGTAAATCATTAGGCCGCAGCCACGCTGCGGCCCCACAAATGTATTCACGAGCAACCAGGCAGGCTCAAAAGAATGCTGTCTAAGCCCCTACTTCGTCTCAAGCCCTCACTGTAAAGTGATCCCGCTCCGGCTCTTTCCTAGGCCTCAGAGCTGGCGAACCAATGTTCCAAGCGAAAGCCACACTCGCAACCGCCAGCCAGCCACGGGCTATTGACGCGGTCAGTAACTGCGACGCGAGTCGCCCTCAACCTCGCTGCTTCTGCTGGGCCTCGATATTTTGAATAATCGAATCCACTGTGCCGGAGCTTGACATCGTATAGAACTGCCACCGGTGGACTCAACCTCGATTTCTTCATATCTTCACCCTCAGTGGTCAGCGTCGAACCCGGCAGGGCCGATAACCTCAACCTTCTGACGCTTCAGCGAAATCAATCGCTTCCTTGAGGGTATATAAACCTTCACCATTGACTCGTTATCCGAGGCCAAAATAATCGTTCGCGAGCGCTCTTGATCCGTGTGATCAAAGCCAAGCACGCAGGATGCGTAGACCACCGCCGATAAGCGACGCCGCCTCCCATCAGGATCGTGCAGTTCCCTCAAGATACCGGGCAAGATCATTGGTGATGCGATATCCGTTCGAGGTCTTCGAAATGACACCATTCCTCAGCAGCGAACCTCAAGGTCTCGAGGTTGTCGTTCACCATGTGTGTAATCATCAGTCAGCGGAACTTCGGAACCGAACGAGCGCTCCACAGGTACAAAGACACACGCTCGCCGTTGAAGTGCTCAACAAGACTCTTGAAGGCGTCACCGATTTCGCCGTCGTATTCCAACATCGAACCTGATGCATCTAGGCATAGAACGATGTCTCGCGAGGCCAGGCGACGGTCATCAACGCGACGATCAACGGGGTTTGCGGCCACGACAGAAAGCGACACAGCAGCGGCACAAAAGTACAGCGCAAACCAGCAACCGCCATAGCGCGTGCAGCGCATCAGCGCACGATAACGTGTGTCACGTACGTAACCGGTATTGCAACCCAGCCTCGACGTTCCCTCGCGTGGAGCCGCAGACCGACACGCCACCAGCCAAAAGCTGCGGCGACAGCACATACCCAGGACGACGGCGATGAGGCACCCAGCCTCATTTCTTTCACCACCTCCGCGCGTAATCCATGACGAATGCGGGATCGAACTGAGTCTTTTTCACCATCGGCCTCCGAGTCTGCTTTAAAGCTGTCCTCGCAGGCGGAAAGAGCATCCGCAAGATCAGGCCATGCGGGAATGAGCTTGCGAAACTCAGATACGGTTGCAGTCTCAAGATCACGACCGGTGCGTTCAGTACCCAGTGCACGCAAGATACCCGCGACTGCCAGAGTGCACCCCACGGTCGTCCAAGTCGCCCGTGTTCAAGCGGCCCTCAACCTCGTCAATGAATCCCGGTAGCGCTGACGACGCTCTCATCCAGGGAATAAGCGCGATCTGATTCTTTTCCTGCAAACGGTTCGAGCGCAGCCAGCGGATCAGCCACACTCCTACCCACACCAGGACAAGAGCCGAAGCAAGACTCCAATAATCCACATCCAGTTCGGGTAGTTGAGAACCTCGCGCACTCACCGGACACGACTTTCCCTTTCCAATGCGGAGAGAAGAGTACGGACGACCCGATCGCTGGACGAAACACTCACGCGGGTAATCCCAGGGATCTCGAGGAATTGACGCACCGCAGTGCGCTCTCGGTCGGCTCGTGCGGCGGCCTCGGCGGCGATCTGGCTATCCCCAAAAGGAAATCGGAAGCGGGCGTCGACATCCACGATCCGGGTGCCCGCGGGAGCTGCGTCGGATCCGCGTCTCGCGACCTGCATGATGAGCAAGCGGTGGTGACGCTCAGGCGCTTGAGCAATCCCATGCACGAGGCGTGGGCTGGGGATGCGTTTCATCCGTGACCAAAACAATCAGGGGAGCGACGGTAGGTTGCCGCCTGCACGCGAGCAAAGAAGGGTTTCAAGATCCGAAGAGGCGAGCGCAGGTCGATATCTTCCTCGAGGCGTCGCAAAATCAGTTCGATGTGCGCATTCCCTCGATCGCGCGGGCATGTGCCGCATGCGTCCCTGGCAGCCCGACACCAAACCCACCTGGTCACCGCGACTAGAGGCAAAGCCATGCGACAACCTGGCACTCGTCAGTGCGACCGCTTCTTTACTTTTCGCCCGAAGGGAGCGCGCTCATCGAGCGTCCGGTATCAACAAACCAGCATGACCCTGAACATTCGCGCTGGCTTCAAAACGCAACGATGGGCTTTCCAGCACGAGCGGTAGCCGCCCAGTCGATATCTTTGACATCATCGCCGGGCTTGTATTCGGCCATGTCCATAAATTCCCAGCCTTGCCCGGCACGCGCAGAATAGTGCTGGCCCTCCATCAGGAAAGCAGCTTACGCAAGATCGGGAGCTGAGCTCGACCTCCCAGCGCACGCAGCTGAGCGTTATTCGCGTGCGCTTTTTGGTGTTGGTCGACATCGCCAAGGGTCTGAGACGTGCTCTCAACGACTCTTCAGGATTGGGCTCACGGTACCGCTACCGCGTTGAAGACGAGCGTCGATCAAGCCATCAACCGAAATCTCATCGGCCATCGCATCGAAGGTGCGAATGATGCGTGGCGAAGAATCGCGCGACGAAGCTTCTTAATATCGTCGGGCATCACGTAGTTGCGACCGGCCATCAGTGCGACAGCTCGGCTTCACGCGCATGAGCGCGATACCGCCACGAGGCGACGCACCCGCGCACATGCTGCGAGAAACCGGGACGGGTTGGGTCCCATTCCTCGAGTGGTATTGATGATGTCGACGATGTAAGCCTTCAAAGTATCGTGCAGGAAGACACGCCTGGTCATCTGCTGGAGGAAAGTCAGATCCTCAGGGAGATGGGCTCGCATCAATGGGCTTCTCCATAGTCCCAGCTTCGATGCGGTTCAGAACCTCAAGCTCTTCGAGGGGCTTTGGGTGAGTGATATTTCTTTCATCGAAGCGGTCCATCTGTGCCGGGAGCGCTAGGTTCCTTCTTCTTCAATGGGGTTCTGAGTTGCCATCACCATGAAGGGCTTGGGCAGCGGATAGACAATTCCCACCAATGGTGGTCTGCCCTTCCCTGCATGGCCTCGAGCATGGCAGATTGGGTCTTTGCCGATGAACGGTTGATTTCATCCAGAAGCACGATATTGGTGAACGGGACCCAGTTCATGTCATCTTCATTTTCGGCCTGGTTCCAGATACGCGTACCAACAATATCGTTCGGCATCAGGTCCGGGGTGCACTGAATGCGGTGGAATGAACCCGAAATTGCCTGCGCAATAGTTTGAGCGGCGGTCGTCTTTGCCAAACCGGGGACAGATTCCATCAGGATGTGCCTGAGCCAACAGGCCAACAATCAGGGTTTCATGAAGGTTTTCTTGGCCGACAACGCGCTCTGAGAAGATCTTCTGGATACGGTCCAGGAGCTCTTTGCCGTTTGAGCTCATCATCGGTGAGATAAGTGGACATTCAGGAAACTCCTGGCTCATTGAGTAATTACTAATATCTTACTGTTTTTAGAGGAGCATTCAGGCCCTGTTAGTCAGCGGCCCTTCCCAAATCACTGAGTGCTACTGGGCGTGGGCAGGGTAGTGGAGGCACGGAAAAAACTGGGCATGGTGACCGAAAATGGTGGGAATATGCGTCACCGTTGGGGTATTCGACCCCTTGATTGTCGAGGTGCGCAGGCGTGAATAATCCCGAAAACCAGCATGAAAATCACCGCAAGAACCATCCTGCACGCATCTTCTTTCGCGCTGCAGCTATGATTGCGTACCCGTAGGCCTCGGTGGAAAGAGTATTGTCTGCGGAGTTCCACCGGGATTACGCCAGGGCCCCTCCATTTCCGGAGCGTTTTGCGCCACAGACTTACAGTGTCCAAGTGCGTGATGTAGTCGAGGCAGCGGCTTTACAGTGCCCTGTTCAATCCCCGGGGACCGTAGTAGTTAAAACTATCAACCAGTTCAATTTCCTGATCGAAAAAGCGAATCAATAGTCAGAGTTGAATATTTTCTTGAAGATGCCCGAGCAATGAGGTCGAAGATGACCAGTGACTCCCGGGCTGATAAAGCTTTGGGATAGAGCGGTAAGAAGGTCCCATCCTGATCCAAGAAGCGATCAAGCCTTCCCCGTACGAAGAAGTACCGCAACGTTTGCAATGGTAATTTCAACGCGACGGGTCACTAAAAGTCGGATCACCTCCCGTAATGGATCAAACCACTGCGCGACCAACCTGTCACTGGAGACCATGAGGTGATGAGGCAGAATCATCGAGCATCCGCTGAGGTTTTCAGGAACGCTCGACAAAGGTCTGTCCTCTACGAGGGATACGGAATCGAAGCGGGCCGGCTCGGATACCCCTTTATAGAGCGGGAAGTGGTCGTAGACTTCGCTGCGGTGAAGCGATAACGCTGCAGCAGCTGAGGCGATGCCACATCGTATCGATGTAGCGCTCGCGATTGCTCGGTCGATGATGTCGCGGACCTCTGCTGGGGTCGGCACACTGCGTCATGATCCGGTGCAAGCGTGCGAAAACCTCCGATCTCATCATCTGCAAAGCGCTCAATAATTTTTGGGAAAGATCGACCGTTAGCTTGCGCCCCGGTTTAAAGAATTGATCAAGGAAACGACGTGCATCCCAATACATGTCCATCTCTTTGAAACGGATCATTCCAATGAGTTCTGGAGCAACAGAGTAAGCAGCGCTTGATACTTTGATGTCCGAGTAACGCGAATTCATCGCTCGCAGAACATTCGTCGCGTCAATGGCTATGCCCAGCGCTGCCGCAAGGCCCTGCGCGCGTCATTGGAAACAGCATAAGCAAAAGGTAGTTTGTTCCACCCTGCCACTGGCTACCCGGCTGATACCGGTCACGCGGCGTAACGGTATTTACTGCTAGAAGGTCATCCAAGTCCAAAGAATCTGGTGCACGATCAAAGCCCAGTCCCAAGAAGTCAGGCTCTGTCGTCACAAAAACACAGGGGTAGCGGGCTTCAAAAGGCGAGATCCGGCGCGCAAGTTCACAAGCCGCAGGAAAGTACTTTTCGGCCTCGAAAGTGACGGTATCTGGACGGAAAATGGCAAGCAGGCCTCGGAAATACCTGCACGATTGGCCACTCGGATACCCACATATCAGAGGCATCCGCATGTCCCGCGGAAGGAAGCATCCTCGGGGTTTTCAAAGCAAGCCGGCAGACGCAACCACGCTTGGCGGACGATTTCGCGCGGTCCATGTACGCGGATATCAATTTCGAAAGCGAAGCTTGCTAATTCAACCTGAGCGGACGCAAACTGACCGGGCGCATATTCAACTGGACGCTTGAGCTCGGTGCCACCGGGACTCCATGAGCACATGAAGGGCACCGACTCTCCTCGGGGGCAACGTTGAAGGTTCCCATACGCCAGCGTCAAAACACATCCACAGATCATCCGGATTCCCCGCTGACGGCTCGAGTACCGCCCACTCGTATCCGTTAACCGTCGTCCATCGTTTAACAGCCAATTCGCCTCCCCATGCGGGCGCCCAATATGCACGTATCTTCTACCTAAAAACATCACGGAAAGACAAACATAGGCGGGCGGCCCCACTGTGAGAACCGCCCGCCTGTGAGTGCAGAAGCTATCAGGCCTGCTTTGCAGCAGCGATGCGTACGGAACTCGCGAGCTGCTCGGTGATAGCTGCGGGGAGCTTGTCGCCGAACTGCGGAGTATTCTTCGGTGTCGTCCATCTCTGCCGCCCAAGCATCGGGGTCAATCTCGAAGAGCTTTGCCCACTTGGCTTGTCGATGTCCAGCCTTCAAGGTTGAAGTCCTCGAAGTGCGGTAGCGACCGGTGACGCCGTCGATGCCTCGACCTCGCCAGCTGCGCGGCGAACGATCCAGTCCAGAACGACGAGCGTTGTCGCCGTATCCGGGCCCATGAAGTTGCCGTCTCGTCCTTGCGGAACCAGCTGACCTGGTAGACCTTCGGGAACTTCTCGCCCAGCTTGTCCTGCATCTCCAGCCAGTGGCCCCAGTAGTCGGCCAGCGTTGTAGCCGCAGAAGGGCAGCATGGCGAAGGGTCGTGGCGCAGCGAACCGGCCTTTTCAACGTCGGTTGCAGCAGCGGTGACCCAGAGGCCACGGAAGCGCCGATGAACACGCCGTGCGGGCTCGTACTGCTCAGCAACCAGCGGAACGTTGGTTGCGACGGCGACCGTCGAAGAGCACTGCGTCGACCGAACACCCTCGGAAGCTTCCCAGTCGGGGCAGATGATCGGGCACCGCGAGGCGGGAACGGTGAAGCAGCTGTTCCCGGTGAGCAGCCTTCACGCCGGACTCAGGGTCAGTCGTTGCCCCTGCCAGTCGATCAGGTGGGCCGGAACCTCACCGTCGATGCCTTTCCACCACACGTCACCATCATCGGTCAGTGCAACGTTGGTGAAGATGGAGTTGGCTTTGCGGTCCATTGCCAGGGGTTGGTCTTGTAGAGGTTCCGGTGCAACACCGAAGAAGCCTGCCTCGGGGTTGATGGCGCGCAGGCGCCATCGGTTCCCCGGACGCATCCATGCAATGTCGTCGCCCACGGTCTCGACCTTGTAGCCGGGGATGGTGGCTGGAGCATGGCCAGGCTGGTCTTGCCACATGCGCTGGGAATGCTGCGGTCACGTGGTACTGCTTGCCGGTGGACTCGCGGGTCAGGCGCAGGACGAGCATGTGCTCTGCCATCCAGCCATCGCGCTTTGCCATGGTCGAAGCGATACGCAGCGCGAAGCACTCTGCCCCAGCAGCGCGTTGCCGCCGTAACCGGAACCGCAGGACCAAATCTCGCTGGTCTCGGGGAAGTGGGTGATGTACTTCTCGTCGTTGCGGGGCCAGGGTGGAATCTTCCTGACCGGGCTCCAGAGGAGCACCGACAGGATGAACGGCGGGAACCACGCGACCCTCGTTGATGGGGTCCATTGCCTTTTGCACCCATGCGGGTCATGATGCGCATGGAGACCACAACGTAAGGAGAGTCGGTGATCTCAACGCCGAGCTGGGAGATGGGGCCACCCAGGGGACCCATGGAGAAGGGAACCACATGACATGGTGCGGCTCTTCATGGCACCCGTGAACTTCCTCGCAGGGTTGCCTTCATTTCATGGGGTCTGCCCAGTGGTTGGTCGGACCTGCGTCCTCTTCCTTCTCACAGCAGATGAAGGTACGCGATTCAACACGCGCAACATCGGAGGGCTTTGAGCGAGCGAGGAAGCAGTTGGGGCGCTTCTCTTCGTTCAGCTTGGTGAGCATGCCGCCTCGACCATTTCAGAGGTCAGGCGATCCCACTCTTCCTGAGCCATCAGCGAACTCACACGATCAGGGGTGGCCGTGCTGCAATCTCAGCAACCCATGATGACATCTTCGGGAGCGTTTCGCCGGGCGTGCACGCACATCCTGTTCAGTCACGGACATTTTGCCTCCTGAGGCACTCAGGATTCTGGGACGTGGTCACGCCCCGATCTACGTTCTTAATCATGCTCTACCCCACCGGTATTTGCGCGGGCGCAAAGTCCCTTTTTCCATTTAAATCTGACAATTCCGTCAACTGTGGCCACGTTTCCTTGCAGTTTCCCGCAATATCTCAGCCATTCACGCGGGTGTGGCAATAGACACATTCTTCAACAGGAGATTCACCCTAAAGTGAACTTGAATATCCAGTGTGTAATGGATGACGATTGCCTTGAGGCAGTCTCAACAACACAATCGGAGGGACATTATGGGGATCCGCAACAGAACGCAGGGCCCAAACTTCTTCGAATTTCTTCACCCAGCAAGCAAAATAAGCTTGTCGAGGTCGAAATTCTTTCGCATATCTACGCCGCTTCCCCGAAGAGCGAATCGCACTTCGCGACCAGCTTCATGGCGTCGAACACCAGGGCGACGAGGCTCAACCACGAAATCTTCCAACGGATTAACTCATCCTTCATCACTCCTTTCGACCGCGAAGACCTTCAGTCCCTGCATCCCACTTGCAGATGACTGCATGGACTTCATTGACGAGGCCGGCGACATGCTGGTCGTCTACGGCATCGCAGGCATCCCCGAACAGATTGCACACCTGCTTGACGAGCAGATCGCAGTCATCGTTCATTGCGCAGAGCTGACGGCTAAGAACATCCCGGCACTCCGGTCCCCCGTGGACCTGCGCGATTACTGGATCGAGATCAACCGCCTCGAAAATGAGGGCGACTTGGCGTACCGCCGCACTCTCACGGCACATTTTCGACCTCGGTCTTGACCCCATCACGGTTATCAAGCTCGAAGGATGTCATTCAGAGCCTTGAGTCATGTGCGGACGCTTTCGAAGATCTGGCCAATGTCATCGAAGCCCCTTGCACCGAAGGAATCCTGAGCCGTGGATCTAACCTGATCCTGGTATGCATCGTCATTGCCGTTGCGCTGTTCTTCAGCTACACCAACGGCTTCATGACGCTGCGAACGCGATTGCGACCTCTGTTTCTACTAAGGCATGGACTCTCGTGCGGCGCTCTTTGATGGCCGCAAGTATGAATATTCTTGGCGCCATGATGGGAACTGCGGTTGCAAGACCATCGGCGAGGGATCATTTCGATCTCCCCATATGCTGAATCTACCCAGGTAGAAATGCAGCAAAAGGGTCTGGTCATCATCCTTGCGGCACTCCTCGGTGCCTGCATATGGAACCTGGTCACTTGGTGGTTTGGGCTTCCCTCTTCTTCTTCGCACGCGTTGATTGGCGGTATGGTCGGAGCTGGCTTGATGAGCGGTGACCGCCGTCTACGGTGGGGTATCGTCAGTGGTCATCATCCCGATGTTCGCTTCCATCATTGGCTTCATCGTCGGCTACATCGTCATGCGCATCGTGCTTTTCCTACTACGTAACGCGCAGTACCACCACCATGCGTCGTTTCCGTGCCGCGCATCTGCTCCTCAGCCGCGATGGCCCTTGGCCACGGCATCCAAGATGCGCAGAAGACCATGGGCATCATTGTCGCGGCCCTTCTTGCGGGCGGCTACGGCGAGACCCGCGAGATCTACGATCCCATCACCGGCGATATGCGGAGCCGTCCCGATGGGTCAAGATCTCGGGAGCTCTTCCGATCTCCTTGGGCACCATGGCTGGTGGTGGCCGGGATTATACGAACCATCGGCTGTAAGATCATCGACCTGATCCCGCCCGTGGTTTTCGTTTCGAGGCCGTGTCCTCCTCGATCCTCTACCTGTGCTCCTACGTCGTCACGCTCCGATCTCGACAACTCAGGTTGTTTTCGACCTCGATCATGGGCGTTGGGTGCACGAAACGTTTCTCAGCAGTACGTTTGGGGCGTTGCGATCGTCGACCGCCTGGTTCTTGACCCTACCCGCAGCTGCCGCAGTTTTGCGGTTGTCTACTGGGTCTGCGCACTGATCGTTTGGAGTCTGGGCCCCAATTCAGGTGAAAGCATCGATCATTCGCACCTGCTGTGAGGTGTGCTTGCCCTTTTTCGGGGCAAGGCACCATGCAGTGCGGATTTATCTCTTCTGTCATGCGGCTTTCTGTCGGAGCCTGCGTTCAGATTCCAACCTCAACCAGCGCGTACTCTTTGGAAACTGTTTCTGCTGCTCGCGCCCTCACCAGGCTGAGGTTTTTGCCCTTCCCACTCGTTGGGGATCAGAGTTCCCCGAGGCCGCACAACTTGGAGTCGGAGGCACGACGCGAGTGCGAAAAAGACTTCACACCCTACGTGGGAAGCGGTGTCGAAGACTCTGCCCTTGACCTCATTTGGATGACTCCCCAGCCGAGAGTCATGGGAGCGGGGCGACCGACAGATCGTGTGTCTTGCCGCTGCGAACGGCGATCAAACCTTCGCGGTTCTGTTCGCGATTCGGCGTACTAGCACCAGCTAGCAGCTAGTCGTCAAACCTCGAGGTGCGTGACGTTCAACGTCGACCCACGCACCAGTTCCCCTCCGGGGAGGGTATGCGAAATAACCATTTCAGATGCGGAAAGCTCCTGGCGTCAAGCGGGAAATTCATCCTCACGCCAGAGGGTAGAATTGACGAAAGACATCAAAAAGCCCCGGAAGCATCGTGCGTGGCGTGCACAGAACTCGCGGTTCACCATCCGCCAAAAGCGCACGCACAAAGGCCTCGTCAGTGGAAGAATCCACGCCATCGGGTGAGGGAAGAGTATCGATCAGAAACTCCGCGAGCGCAGCCCACGGCTCAGCGTCTGTCGAGTCCGCGCGGAAGGGTCGCCATCGCTCGACGAATGCCGTATGCAGACAGCAGGTCTACCAGTTCAAGTGCGCTCGAACCCCGGTACGCGACAGAGGACGTGCGTCCTCGTCACCCTCCCCAATGCTGGGCTGGAAGCGCACGCGCATGGGGCAACATAGCCAAAGGTCGTCACGAGCTCGCCGCTTTGGCCTCGCATCGAAGCTCGTTGAGTAGACGACGATCTCCACGACGAGTGGGAAGATCGTGAGCGCGCGAAGGACGTCCATCGCGCCTGGTCAATTTTCGCGCGGGGGCACGATGGACCGGCTTGCGTGAGGTGGACGAGGCGCACCATCGGACCGGGAATCATCCTCCGCGAGGGTTTCACGCAGTAGCGAACCTCCTTGGTCTGCCCTGAGCCGAGGCGGTAGCGCTGAGTCGTCAGTGGAGCGCCGAGGCTGATGACGTGACCGGTTTCTTCCTCAACCTCACGCACAGCCGCAGCAGGGAATGGTCTCTCGTCCCTCAATCTGCCTTTTGGCCACGACCAATCGTGATACTGGGGCGATGGACCAGCAGAACTTCGATCTCAGCCTCGTCAAGCACATCTCCTGGGAGGACCTGACGACCCGGGTGGCGTAAGCGCCACACAAAGGGCGCCGCCTGCGCGAGATAAAGGCGCATCGGGGGCATGGGCTGAGGGAGCTGGGTGTCACGTTATTAACCCTAACCTGGAGAGTGAGCGTGGGTGCGGGCTTGAAACCCGCACCCACGCCTTCTCAGAAATTCTGATCTAGTAGGCGACAGGTGAAACGCTGTCCCTGTGTGGTAAAGCGTCTCAATCTCGCTCGGACGAAGGCCTGCGCAAAGTCCGCTCCAGAGATATCGGAAACCTCGTTCTCGTCGGTGAGCAAAACATCGCCACCAAGACAGAGTGCCCGGTATGGGTTCCGATTATATGGACTAAAATTACCCGCGGAGAAACGAAGAACCACTGAAGACTCATCGCTTCGCGAGCGCAAATCTTCGAGGACTGCGGCAAGTTGCCCGGCCTCGGAACGGAATTCCTCGGGGAAGTCCGGAGGCAAGCAAGGGTGCGACCGCCCTCTTCAGCACAGCAACGATCCGGGCGCCACCGACGATCCCCAAGCGAACTCCAGCCTTCTGAGCGAGGTCCGCAACTTGCGAGTAGAGGAAGCGAAGAGCCGTCCAAGGCACCTCGAGGCGAAAGTGCACCAACGACGACATCCGCACCATCGACAACACTGCGGAGGGACATCCTCATCAAGAAGGTCACCGTGGTTGTAGGTCACGCCTTCGATTGGCTCCGAGGACGCGAACGCGACCAGGAAACGACGTGGAAGCCACGAGAAAGCGCCTCAGCTGCAATAGTGAACCCGCGTAACCTGTTCCACCAGAATTGCAACGGTTGTCATGAGAACTCCTCAGTTGTCGGTCCCACGAGGGGCAATTGTTTTTCAACACCTGCAGGAGAGGTTTCTATTCCTCACCGAATTGGACGAAGGCCTCTGTTTCGCGGGAGCGCCACAGGGGCATGATCTGGCCAAGGCCAGTAACATCCAGACCAATACCGGAAAATCGTGGATCCTCATGGGCCTCAAACCAATGGTCAAGCTCGTTTCTCAACTCGGATTGAATTCCACTGTAGGTCGGATCATCGATGAGATTGCGGCGTTCATCGGGATCGCATTCGAGGTCGTAAAGTTCCTCTGGTCCTTCTTCACGCCAGACGTATTTGAGCATCCCACGTCGGATCATTCGTGCGGCTCCATATTCATCGAAAACTGCGACAGACTCGCTGCCCGACTTGCCTCGAAGGATATCGACCAGTGTGCCTTCGCCCCGGCGTTGATCATCCGCGCATTCAACCCCGGCCAATTCACACAAGCTCGTGAACAAATTGAGGCTAGAAATTAGTTCCTCGACCGGCGAGGCATACCCACGACCACGCTGCGGATCAATACCGACGGAAGCGGCGACGGCCTCGGGAATTCGAATCAGGAAGGGAACTCGTACGGAGTTATCCCAGAAGTTCAGTGGAAAAGTACCGTTTCCCTTTCCCCAGATTCCGTGATGCCCACAAGAGAAGCCGTTATCAGACATGAAGATCACGATCGTGTTTTCCCACTCCCCCTGTTTCTTGAGCTCATCGGCGAGGGCGCCGAACACCCGATCGACTCCGCTGAGCGCAGCACAGTAGCCACGAAGCGAAGGAACGGGATCTCGATAGGCATCAGAGAATTGATGTACCCGTTGGTAATCGGCCCAAGGATGGGGTTCCTCTCGTGGAATCGAAGGGAATTCCTCGTCTTCGTAAATGTCGAGGAGTTCATCGGGATGCTGGTCTTCTCCCCACGGATCGTGCGGAGCCGTTGTCGCAGCAAAGAGGAAGAAAGGTTTCTTTTCACTGCTTCCACTCGTCTCGGCCGCTCGCGTGCGAAGGAACTCGAGGGCATGGACGCCAACTGCATCGGTGAAGTACAACTCCTCCTCGGCCTCGTGACCATCTTTCCAAATCGGCGCCCCCATGTATGGGCCGCCCCCGTAGCGATGCGCGTACCAAGAGGAGAATCCCGGTGCAGGCTCGCAAGAGTCTCCTAGGTGCCACTTGCCACTCAGTGCGCAGGTGTAACCCGAGCGATGAAGAATCTGCGGGAGAGTTTCGAGATGGTCAAGGTAGGTGTCGGGATGAGCGCGAGGATGCCGAGTCCCCGTGAGCCAATCGTGCACACCGTGAGTGGAGGGCATGGTTCCAGTGAGGATCGATGCGCGCGCCGGAGAACACACCGGTGAGGGCGTGTGCATCTGCGTGAAGACATACGCCTCCGAGGCGAATTTTTCCAAGGCGGGCATGCGCAGTTCAGGCGTGATCCACGGAAGCGCCCACGGACCCTGATCGTCAGTGAGAAAGAGCAGGATATTGGGACGCAGGCTCATTCCTTGACACCTCCAGCAGAGACTCCGGCGGTGAAGTAGCGCTGACCGAAGAGGAATATCACGACGATTGGCAAGGTCATGAGAATGACCGCTGCCATGAGCAGGCTCCACTGAGTTGAGTTCTCTTGATAGAACACTGCGAGTCCTAATTGGAGCGTACGCATATCGTTTGATTTCACGGATACCAGCGGCCACAAAAAATCATTCCATGCGCCTTGGAACGCAAGAACCGAAACGACCGCAACCGCTGGAAGCGCGAGGGGCGTGTAGATCTGCCAGAAAATACGTCCTTCACTTGCACCATCGACTCGCGCCGATTCACCCAGTTCATCGGGAAGATCCAAGTAGAACTGACGCATCAAGAAAATACACAGTGCGGAAATCACGTGCGGGACAACCAAGGCCGCGTAGGTATCGAGTAGTCCAGAGCCGCCGTTTCCCCACAGGTCATTACCGCCCGCGAAGGGCACGTGGGTGACGATAACGAAGAGCGGGACCATCATGACTTCCGGCGGAACGATGATGAGCGCAATGAGGACGAGCATGATGGTCTTCTTGCCCGGGATCGGCATCTTTGCAAGCGCATAGCCAGCCATCGCACACAAAAGGACCTGAAGCACCGTCGAGGCCAAGGACACAACAAGTGAGTTCGCGAAGAAGAGGGGGAAGTTCTCTGCACGCATGGCTTCAGCGAAGTTCGACCAGGCGAATTCATCGGGAATACCGAACTCTAATTCACGATCTGCAGGGGCTAAAGCAACCAAGAAAATCGATGCCAAAGGGACAACGTATAGAGCTGTGATGATCAGGGCAAGAGTGTGGAAGATGCCAGATCGAAGGATTTTTCTCATCGTGGCCCTCCAGAGTGCTCAAGCGTGCGCTCGGGGGTAGCACTACGACGTGCTGCCCGGTTTTGGAACAAGCGAACGGGCAGACCAACGACGATCACCGTCGAGAAGAGCAGGACAGCAATGGCGCATGCTCGACCAATGTCAAGGTAGGTGAATGCCGATTCATAAAGCTCGTAGACGATGGTTCGCGTGGAGTTTTCAGGACCACCTTGGGTCATGACGTAGGCCTGAGTGAACATTTGAAAACCACCCATTAACCAGGTGATTGCCACAAAGAACAAAGTGTTCTTCAGCTGCGGTATCACAACGTAAATCAGGCGACGGAAGGCACCGGCTCCATCAATTTGAGCGGCTTCAATGAGCTGGGGCGGTATCGCTTGGATTCCGGCCAGCAAGATGACCATGTAGTAGCCCATGTTGCGCCACAAGGACACAAGCAAAATTGAGGGCATTGCCGTAGATGCCTCAGTGAGGAAGTAGACCTTTGGCATTCCCAGGTCTTGGAGAAACTCATTGATTGGTCCTGAAAATGGATCAAAGAAGAAAGACCAGAACAGGGCGACAATGACGTAGGACATCGCTTGCGGCATATAAACAATCGTTCTCATCACCGAGTTCCCATGCAGTTTTTGACTGAAGAGCATGGCAATCATGAAGGCGACTACGACGCCGATAGCAACCTGCCCGAAAGCGAAGTACAGGGTATTCCCGATTGCTTGCAGGAAGACCTGATCGGAGAAGAGACCGATGTAGTTCTCGAAACCAACCCACTCTGGGGCGTTAATCAGGTCGTACTTGGTAAAGGAGAACACTGCTGCAAGCGCCAGAGGCAGGAGGGTGAAGAGAATGACTGCAACCCCTCCCGGGGCAATCAGTGACAGGCCGGCTCGTCGGCGCTGGCGTTCCAGCGCCGACGAGCAACGAGCTGTATTCAATTGACGAGCCATGTCAGTGCCCGAAGGCGTTGAGTTTCTGGTCTATTGCTGCAAGAGTCTCATCCACTCCTACTGATCCGCGGACTGCCGGATCAAGAAGCTTGTTGATGTCTCCGCCGAATTGCATCATGCCAGGGTGCGGGGGCTGTGATTGAGCGTCTTTTGCCAGTGCCATGAGCTGGAGTCCCGTTTCACCAAGCCACGAAGCCTCAGCCAGATCGGTACGAACAGGCAGAACACCATAGCTCTCATCAAAAGCGCTCAGGTTGTCCTTTTCCATGAGGAAGGAGATGAACTCGAAGGCCTTATCGGGGTTCTTGGAGTTCTTTGCGATAGCGAGCTTGTTGATCCACGCTCCAGCAGCGCCCTTCGATGCCGAAGGACCAACCAATGCGGGGCCAATAAGGAGTTGCTTGGCAACCTCAGGGTTCGTGCTCTCGGCGTTGTAGTAGTCGTTTCGAGATCCCAAGCCCATCGCCGACTGACCTGAAACCAAAGGACGCGCCCCACTTCCGGAGTAGACCAGGTGGTAGTCAGCGGTTCCTTCCTTGAAGCTCGTCACCAAGAAGTCCAAGGCTTCACGAGCCTGCGGGGAAGAGAAGTTCGATGTCCCGTCTTCTTTCCAGTACTTGGCTTCGTTTTGCATCATGAGCTGAGCGAATCCTTGCTGGAGGCCGATGGACTTGTCGGTGCCCCAGAAAATCGGAGATTCGCAAATCCCGGCGTCACGCACTTTGAGTGCGACTTGGTGGAATTCCTCCCACGTTGTCGGCAGTTTCGTTGTGTCAACACCGGCTTTTTCGAGGAGGTCCTTGCGGTAGACCGGAACGCGAAGATCGAAGCCGTAGGGAATCGAGTACTGCTTTCCGTCCCACTGCCCGTCTTTGAGAAGCTCTGGGAAAATCTTGTCTTTGTCTGCCCACTTGTCCATGTACGGGCCAAGATCAAGAAGGGCTCCCTTATCAGCCAGCGGCGCGGTCCAGATCGCGCCGAGAGAAACGACATCGGCCATCTGCTTCGAGGCAGCTGCGGTCGTGTACTTCTGGAAGGCACTCCCCCAGTCTGAAGTCTGCAAAGTGACGGTAACACCGGTCTTCTTCTTGAATTCCGGTAGGACGTTTTTTCTCGATGTGCTCGATCGATTTCTGCGATGCTCCAAGCATCATGAAGGTGAGTTTTTCCTCGCTTCCTGAAGAGGATTTTGAGGCACCTCCAGAGCACGAAGTGAGCAGCGAAAGCGCTGCAATACCCGCAATAAAGGCGGTTCCAAAGCGTCTACGAGTAGACATGGGTACTCCTTGTGAGAACAACTCGACTTTGAGAAATTCACACACCCCGTCGCTGTTACCTGCGTCATACTAGCAGCCGGCTCAGGCGATGCCAATACCTTTTGTAACTTCGCGATACTAAATAAAGGGCTCAGTCCAAATCGCCGACGCGAGCACGGGAAGCGGCTCGCTCTAATTCCTGCGCGGTCATGACCAGCGCACGAGCACGCGTGGTCACCCCGTAGGCCAAGGCATCGTGCGGATCATCAATCCACTGCTGACCAACCCGAGGATCTCCAGCGGCAATAATCCGCATTGCACGAGCGATGGCAGTGAAGATCTCCTCAAGATCATCATCTGTGCGCTCTCCCAACAGCAGCGCATCAGCTTGTGCGATCACCTCATCGAGCGGCGCATCATTCAAGGGACGCTCAAGCCCTGGAACGCGTTCGGCACCAAGTCCCAGAAGATACAGCTCTGCCACGATCAAAGGGTCACGGTGGTACCACTCGCGGAACAAATAAACCCGCCACAATGCACCGGGAAGAGTGAAATCTGGACTCGAGGCCCATAGCTCAGCAACCAGAGGGATCCCACCCGTGGAGACAAGCTCCTTCAAACGCGCAAGCGCATGAGCGTCGAAGTCTTCATCACCGACCCCAAGCAACGCCCAGGCTGTCGAGTGCGCAAGAACCGAGGAATCCGCCACATCCTGAGCGCCAACAATTGCTTCAGTCTGCGCATAGTCCAAGATCGCGGGACGCCTGGGGATGCGTTGCGTTTCGCCCATTTGCTCTCCTGCCATTAAGATGGTGGGGTTGGTTCCAGCTTTTCCGGCCACATAGCGGGAAATCCCGCGGGCCTATAGCTCAATGGTAGAGCAGCGGACTTTTAATCCGTGGGTTGGGGGTTCGAGTCCCCCTGGGCCTACTTCTTCTACGTTTTCTAGCTTTCTGCTTCTTCTGTGCCCCGGACACCGACAGATTCCACGGCTGCATCTTTCGCATTGACATCTGGATGTGCACGTCCCGCCAAGGACGCAATTCCCACAGCAATCGAAATGCACACCAGTCCCACCAGCTGCCAGAGGCTAGGAATCTGGCGCAAAAGCAGCGCACCGATCAGCGCAGAAGTTGCGGGAAGAAGCGCGGTAAACAAAGCGAAAGTCACAGCAGAGACCCGCTTCATTGCCATCGCCTCGAGCTGTATAGGGAAAAACTGTCGACAAGAAGGCCAAAGCAACCACCGCAATCAGAACCCTGCGATCGCTGAAGGCAGCCATCGCACCGGGCCCAAGGATCGGTGCAGAGATCAACGCACTGAAAGCACACCCCAGCGACAAGTTGACCATCGCAGAGCTCGACGAGGCTGCTTTCTGCCCCAAGACGATATAGTCTGCCCACGATGCGCCAGCCGCCAGAATCCCATACAACCCCAGCAAGCGTTCTCGGAGCACTCAAATCCAGCCCAAGTCCGCCGATCGCACACACGCCACAAAGCGCAAAAGAAGGCAGCGATTCGTGGTGCCCAGCCACGGCCTCGAACAACAGCAACGCTTACAGGGACCAAGGAAACTCCAGCGAAACCGCAGCTCCCCAGGGAATGCGGGAAATAGCCCTCGTAAAAGCAGGCGTTCATGCAGACCAGAGCGATGCCGAAGAAGAAGCGCCCTTCAGGGTTGCGCGATCGAGAGCCTCGCCACGGGCGAACCCACGCACACAGGACCAAACGCGCCAACAAACCGCTCCACCAGGCGACCGAGGCCGGCTCGACAACCGAGAAGGCAAAAGACTGCAACGGCGAGCGCCGCTGTATTGAATGAGAGCTGAGGTAACGATCAATACCTGTGCGGGAATTCGGTTTGCTATTCCCACGAATGATCGACTGCTCACGATCCTCCCCAACTAGTTCACGCGCTTCTTCGGCAAGAATCTCATCCTCCTTCGAGGAATCGTGATGCAATTCAACAGCGATCGAAATCAGAACTAGCCCCAGAATCTGCCACAGGGTAGAATCTGCCAGAGGATGATCACCCCATCAGCAGCGACGAGGCCGGGAGAAAGCGCGGTGAACAGCGAAAAATCTGCCGCAGAAATCCCTATGCATGGCAAGGGGCTTCAAACGAGCAGGGAATGATTGTGGAGAGAATCGCGACAACAATGACAATCCCCAGCAGCCACGGTTGAGTGAGTGCAGGTAGCGCCGATTTTGCCATGAAAGGTGAAAGTATCAGCCCGCTGAGCGCACAACCGACAGCAAGATTGGTGATTCCCGAGCGCTTTGATGCCACGCGTTGCCCCAGAAGGATATAGACCGCCCACGAGACAGCACACAGTGCCGCCCATTTCAGCCGGGAATAAAACCTGGATCGTTGGTGTCGAGGCCAAGACCGCCAATAGCAACGACCCCTGCCAAGGCAAGGAAAGCAACAGAGGCGCGGCAGCCAGCCTCGGCCACGAATCACTGCGACCGCAACCGGTCCGATGAACTCCATTGAGCACGGCTGGACCTGAGGGCAAATATGCGATCGATTCAAAGAACGTGATGTTCATGGTGATCAGAGCCAAGCCGAAACAAGCGGACTCAGCAAGATCCTTCGCGCTCTCAGGCCCACACGCCAGGGGCGTCGCCATGCACACAAGATCATCCTGCGATGAAAACACGCATCCATGCCACAGCACCGGGCTGGACTGGCCCGAAAATCAGGACCGCGACGGCCGCACCGCTATACGCACTAGCGCAGCACCAACAATCAGAATGGGCGCGGGAACACGTGAAGAAGCGCACGAAGATGGGAGAGCACTCCCCACTATGCCACAGGGTCAGGGGACAAATTGTAGGCACACGGAATTCATGCAAAAACGATTTCCCGTTGGCTGATTCGGTGCGTCATCAAAAATGTGCCCAAGGTGAGAATCACAGCTTGCACTGCGCACCTCGATACGGCGCATTCCGTGGAAATATCCTCGAAGTAGTTCACTGCACCGGGCAGCGCTTCATAGAAACTCGGCCACCCGCAATGCGATTCAAACTTCGTTGACGAGGGGAAAAGCTGAGCGCCACATGCCGCACACAGATAGGTACCCGAGCGGTGTTCATCCAGCAGCTCACCTGTCCACGGCGCCTCAGTCCCGGCTTGACGAAGAACCAGAGTACTGCTGGGGAGTGAGGCGATCACGCCACTCGTCGTCACTGTAATTCACGCTGGGTGCCGACTGTTGCGCCTGTGCAAGGTGTTCGAGCTGCGTTGCACGATCACGGGTTCGAATGATCTTCGCTGTTGTTTTCCTCAATTCAGTCTTCTTGAACATCGCGGCGCTGCGGACGCACTGCATCCTCGGGCACTCGAGGTCCGCTGTTCAAACGAGTTGTTTCTTCTTCGTGACGTTTCGCCGTAGCTTCGCGTTCTGCCAGAACTTCGTCACCGGGACCGGCGTAAATCTGATTGCGCTCATCAGCATCGGGAGACCCTGAGAAGAGGCGCTCCCCGCGAACGACAGTCGCATCCATATGAGCGTGACCGGACTGTACCTGCGGGGCTGAGGCCTGGGCCTTGTCACCGTCCGCCTGGGCCCTGAGGCAAGAGCGCAGTCGATCCCCACCAAGGTGGTTCTTACCTAGACGTGCATTGGCCTGGGCAACCTTTTCGGCTAGTTGCTCGGCAACCAAAGAATGCAGCATCGTCTGTGAAAAAACCTGGGTCTGCGCGTCATTGGCCGAGGCCACCGCTGTGACCTTCCCGTATCAGCGAGTTCACGCTGACGCTGGGCCATCGCCCTCCTGCGTGCGCGCTTGGCTTTCTGCCGGGCTGCCAGGAGCCGCACGGAATGCACTGCGTCATCGAGGAGGTCCGAATCAGCCTTTTCTTCTGTCTTTCCCTGAGGAAAGAAACCGGCGAGGCCTGAGTGGGCTTTCCTACCACCGACAACGGATGCAAGTTGGGGTCACCCGTCGTATCGGCGGCAATACCCGATAGTTCCTTCGCAAGGCGGGCAACGGCCTCGCGAGAGGTATCCTGCGTGACCGTCTCAACCTCCAAGGACTGAACACGCGTATGCAGACGGATCGCAGGATCCTCATCAACAACCCAACGAATCATATTTTTCCACGTAGGTAGCAGCGCAGATCCCACAGCGCTCCGGAGTCCTTTGCAGAGACAACAATGCGAACGGTTGTTGTCGTTTCATTCGAGTCTGTAACCTGAACGGCCCACGAACGCCCATCCCACAAATCAGTTGCAAGAAGAAGCTTTTGAACGACTGCGGATCAGAGTCAATGGCGCCGCCCAGTCGAGCAGGCTCGACATTACCCAGCTGGGTTGCCGCGCGACGCGTCCAGTTTTCGAAGGTATTGGAAGTGAAATATGTCGAGGGAACGATGAGCCGGCGTTCGTCTGGAAGCCGAACAACAACGTAAGAAAAGAGTGATCTCTTCAACCTTGCCCGAGGCATTGTCCTTACCGACAACGACCACATCGCCCACGCGAATTGCATCCGTGAAAGCCAATTGGATACCGGCAAAAACATTTCCCAAGGTCTGCTGGGCTGCAAGACCGGCGATCACCGAAACGACACCGGCAGAGGCCAGGACGGTTGTCATTGCCCTGACGCGCGGCGTTAAAGTGAAGAGAGCTGCACAAACACCGAGAAGGATAACCAGAGCCTGTAGGGAGACGACGGATGACCTGCGCTTGGGTTTCAAACTTACGGGAAACCCCTCCGTCTTTTTCCTGGCGGATTCGTGCCGCGTCTTCGAAGATCCATGCGCTGTTGTAGACCATCCAGGTCATCGTCAAAATGCCAATAATGAGCAGGGCATGGGAGATGAAGCCCACCATTCCGCCATTGGACCAATCTGACAAAGTGGTGTTGACCAGCATGAATTACTGAGCAGCCCACGCGCCCCAGGCCATCGCGGTGATGTAGTATGAGGTCCGGACGCGTTTGGTAACTGCTGCAAAAATAGCGCGAACGACGGGCACTGGACGCGTCAAAGGACAATCACCAGCGCCACAACGAAGGCGATAACCAGACCAACTGCAGCACCGAAGATCAGTGATGCCAAGTCCAGCGCATTTTTGAACAGCGGCCTGTGCAACACCCGTTGGCGAAGGCGTCGGATCGTCGGCACTGAAAATCATAAAACCGTCCTGAATCACTCATTCTGACTCCCTCAAGCCTCAGGGCGCGATCATTGAGAATCGCCTGAGCCTTGAATCGATGGGCATCATTGTGAATCCCAGAATATCAAGGAAAAATAGACATGTGACGGTCATCACTGCCATTCTTTTTGCTTTAAGGCCTCGCTTCTGCCTAATATTCTCTTCGTCCTCGGACGCCAGACCGGTGACGACAGTGGCCCCCATCGTCTAGAGGCGCTAGGACACCGCCCTTTCACGGCGGCGACACGGGTTCGAATCCGTTGGGGTACTTCTTCGAAGTTGCTCGTGTCGACAGTGAAGAAAATTTCAATGAGCTTCACCTATTGGCGAGGCCCCGTAGCGCAGTTGGTTAGCGCGCCGCCCTGTCACGGCGGAGGTCGCGGGTTCAGAATCCCGTCGGGGTCGCAAGACCAGGCCAGCAGGTTTTCGGTCCTGGCTCTGTAGCTCAGTTGGTGAGAGCGTTCGACTGAAAATCGAAAGGTCACCGGATCGACGCCGGTCGGAGCCAGCAGATAAAACCCTCGCATCGCGAGGGTTTTGTTGATATGTACTGCGACCAGAATCACACTACCTCCCCCAAACTTTGCAACTCGAAGCACAAAGCACTTTGACCTGCAATGACACCCATACGACAACACTGATTGGCAGCATGGTCAGCAGAATGATGCACTGAAAGCCACCTGAGAACTTTTTAGACCGTTCCAGATATTTGTGAATTCATCCCTGAATTGACTAACATTTAGATATCCCCACAAATCAATCAGGAGATTTTCAGGTGTCAATACGCGTTCAAACTCTCACAAGATCAGCGATTTCGGGGCTTCAATGCTCCTCGCACGTTTCCTTGCATTAGCCTATTTCGTCGTTTCTCAAGGCGTGTCTGAGGCTGCAGCCGTCAACGACATCGTCAAGGATGTCAAACTCTCTGGAGTCAGCTCCTCGACGAAGCGGCGTTGGCACCATGATGCAGGTTGACTTCACTATCGATGGAACAGGGAAGACAATCCGCCAGGAGATACCTTCACCATCCAAGCACCCCGGAGCTCAACACCTTCGCTGCGACCGGTACACAACTTCAATTCGACATGACCGCCCCTGATGGTCAGGTCGCTGTCAATTGCTCTGCTCCCGCACCTGAGCCGGGAGCGGTTATCCTGCACCTTCACAGACTACGCAAACTCCCACCAGAACATCACCGGTTCAGGTTGGGCAAAAGATGACGCAGCTGCAGAGACCACTGCTGGCGCAGTGTCCTTTGCTTGATTGATGGCCGTTTCTGTTCAGCTCCCCGGTGACGGGACCGGAATTAGCGATACCAATATCGGAAAAACCACCAAACACAACACAGGGCGGGAACAGTCGACTCGATGATCCTTCGTTGATTAACTGGTCGATCAACGTCGTGGAGTCGGGAATCTCAGTCGAGACCATCACTGTTAACGACACCTTCACGAATGATAATGGTGGCTACACCTAGCCAACGAGCCCTCAATGTCAGTGTGGGCTAACGGAGATGACTTCCCATTGGGCGATTCCACAACGGTATCGAATGGCGATGCTCTGAACGGCGGCACCTTCACCGTCACGAAGAAGGCCGACGGCAGCGGTTTCACCGCGACTTGGCCAAGGGGCAACGGAAACGCAATCTATTCGATCTCCTATGACACCAAGATCAAGAACCCGGCGATGGTCGGTAAGTCTGCGACCTTCACTAACAACGCCTCTGTCAACGCTGTTGCATTGGTCGGAAAAGCGGTAATCACGGCCGATGGTGGTGGTTCCACCGACGACAACCCCTCGTGCCTCACCCCACACCGACTACGACGACTCCAGAGCCGACCCCGAGCACCACCGCTCCGGCACCGGCCCCAACTACAACGACTCCGGCACCGACCCCGAGCACCACCACTCCGGCACCGACCCCAACTACAACGACGGCGCCGACCCCGAGCACCACCGCCCGGCGCCGACCCCGAGCACCACCACTCCGGCGCCGACCCCGAGCACCACCACTCCGGCGCCGACCCGAGCACCACCACTCCCGGCACCGACCCCGAGCACCACCACTCCGGCGCCAACCCCGACGACAACTGGAGCCGACTCCCGAGGTCTCAACAACGACTCCTCAGCCTGCGGCCTCGACAAGTAGCACAACTCCTCGGTAACCCCGAGACAAGCAACCCTCCGCTTCCCGCCGGCACCACAGCAGGATCTCGCCCCCGCGGCTCCTTCACCCAAGGAAGCGAATCGTTCTCTTGCCTCGACCGGCACCGATGCGACTCTTGCCGCAGCAGCTGCACTGTGAGTGCGGCAATTGCCGGTGGGGTGCTTGTAGCCCGCACTCGTCGCGAACAGGATTGAGATCAAGAGTCGATCACGTTTGTGACCTGAAAGCCCACACATAGGGACACAAAGGCACAGCACTGATTGGCCGATACGCAATCGACTCAATACACAACAGGGTGGGAGGGCCAGACGCGCAGCGTCTGGCACCCTGTCATAACCACATCTAGCGGTGGTGATCCAGTCTTCGCGGGTCGTAACCTCAATGATCTGAACTTCAGCAGAATCTGGAATATCAGCCGCGCGAGAGCAGTTTTTCCCGAATCACTGGTCGAAGGCTCGTCAACCACAGTGCTGTCAACAACGCGTACACCCGGTCGCGGGGATCCATAACGCGAAGGCGCACCTTGGCCCATCCGCGACGCATCGCGCGACGGACAAAGAAAAATGAAGGCAGCTGAAATCAGTGCAACACCGATGACAACGATCAGAATCAGGTTGCCCAGTAGCGTAAGAAGTCCACCAATCATGCATTCACCCTACACTGGGCACGATGGTCGTGAGACAATAGAGCCCTCAGCTCTAAACGAAGCATGTCACTGAAGACGCATCGCCTTCGCCCATGCATGTTCCACTCGGTGTCGAGCAGGAAGAGGCGGTTACATATGGGAAAACGAGGCGAAACCCAGGACCGTCTCGCGCAGCAACTCGACACATCATCATCACCGAAGGCATTGAAGCCACATCGCTTGAGCACATCTGCGCAGTCGCTGGTTTTACCCGCGGCGCCTTTACTCAAATTTTTCCTCTAAAGACTCACTGCTGGGAATCTTGGCTGAAGGCGAATACGCCGACCTGATCAACGCCTGCGTGAACGCGTCCTTCTGTGGGAGAACGCCCAAACCCCCGCATCGCAGGAGGTGAGGGAGATCGTCACCTCCTCATGGAAAACCTGCTCTACGAAGCCTTGGACGCAATCCATATTGACGAAGGACTCTACATCCTCCACTCCGAGATGCTCATGCGCTCAATCCGCGACCCCGAGTGGGGTATGCGACTGCTGGACCTCAACCGCCAATTTGCAGATCAACTCGGTTCAGTTCTGCAAACAATCCTGACGGCCGCCGGGCGTGAACTCACAGTTCCATTGGCGCCCTGCAAAGCGTCATCGGTGTCGTCATGCGCGCTGCAGGCCTTGCAGGTTGGCGCCAATCTATTCGCGAGTACCGGAGTGGCACAATACTGCTGTAAAGCTCCGGCTACCCGCGCCGGCGCCTCGTGAAGATCACCCACCGGTCCCCACCTGCCCACACAGCCTCACAGGCCAGCCCAGCAACCCGATCAATTCTCGAAGTCGTCTTGGTCCTGCTCTACGCCTGCTCGCGCGAAATCGACTGAAAATACACATCGGTATCGCCCCCAAAGCATTTTCGAAGGAAACTTCAAGAGTCGCAGAATTACGCCAAAAACTCGCAGCGCTTTATCCGAGTTTCAGGCGCGGCCTCAATATGCACCCTGTATTTGTCCGCTCATGCGGCGAATTGAACGATGGGGTAATGCAGATTGATCAAGAAGCACCTGTCCTTCACTGCGACGAAGTTGACTCAACGAACACTCACCTTGCCCGCATCGTGCTCGGCGAGGGGCAACTGCGCCTTCGGGAATAGCGCTATGGGCAAGCCGTCAGAACAAGGGTCGCGGACGCGATGGACGTGTCTGGCTCTCTTCCGATGAAGCGCTGACTTTCTCTCTCATGGTTTGAGGCCTCGGAAAGCGAATTGGAATGGCTGACCGCGCTGGCCGGTGTCGCACTCCTGCGCACGATCCTCGCCGCAGGGCTCGATGCGACAGCAAAGCGGTGAGGACGCACTTTCACTCAAGTGGCCAAACGATCTGCTGATCAACGGACGTAAAGCCGCCGGAATTCTTTGCGAACACCTCGACACAAAGCGGCGACACCCACCGCGTGATCATTGGCATCGGGTTAAACATCGGCGCACTACCGCTTGAAGTTCGTGACTTCGCCGCAAGCTTCGATACCACGCTGAGCAGCGAGGAACGCGAATCATTCATCCGCGAACTGCGCATGAACCTCGAGCTGCTCTTCGCTGCACCGCGCGCCCGAATCTTGGCGCGATGAGTACAGCACCCACATGCGCATCTTCGGCACTCAATGCCCACTGCACCTTCCCGGAGGCATTCGCTTCACCGCGACTCCGATCAGCGTCGATGAGCACGCACACCTGATCTGCCGTTCCACGGAAGGCGAAATTCTCACCGTCACTGGAAATCTCCCCACCCCACTAGTGGAAGGACACCAGTCATGACGATTGCCCTTTCTCCCGTTCTGGTTGCGAGACCGAGGTGAAATTGCGGTTCGCGTCATTCGCACCCTTCGCGAAATGGGTTTGGATTCCGTCGCTGTCTACGCTGAGGCCGACCGAGACACCTTGGCCTGCGAGCTCGCAACCTCCGCCTACAGCCTGGGTGGGAAGAGCGCTGCTGAGACCTACCTGAATCCGGAAGCGATTCTCGAGGCCGCCGCAAAGTCGGGCGCGAGCAATCCACCCGGATACGGCTTCCTTTCCGAGAACGCCGATTTCGCCTCGCGCGTCGCAGAAGCCAGCTTGGTGTGGATTGGCCCTTCCGCCGAGGCCATCGAGGCATTAGGGGACAAGATTCGGGCCCGCGAACTGGCTGATTCGTGCAAGGTCCCAACGATTACCGGTCGTTCCCTGGAAAGAAGCAGCGTCGAGGATGCACTCGAGCTGGCACAGTCCATTGGCTACCCGGTCCTGATCAAGCGCGCCGATGGCGGCGGTGGACGCGGAGTACTCGCATGAATTCCGACTCGGATATTCGCGACTTCTACACGAACCTGATCGATCCGTCGACGTTGGCACTGTGCTTCATGGAGAAATTCATTTCCACGGTCGTCACGTTGAAACCCAATCCGCGCTCGCGATTCTTTCGGAACTTTCGCGAGTCGTTTCAACGCGAGATCTCGGTCCAGCGCCGCAACCAGAAGGTTGTTGAAGAAGCACCTGCTCCCTTCATCTCCGAAGAACTCCATGCACGCACTTGAGGAGTACTCCCGCGCACTCTTTGACGCGGTCCAGTACGTGGTGTCGGTACCTGTGGTTCTTGGTCGAAGACGGCAACGAGCCTATTTCTTGGAAGTCAACCCTCGCCTGCAAGTCGAACACACGGTTTCCGAGAGGTCACCGGAATCGATCTGGTTCGCGAACAGATCCGGAGTGCTCAAGGTCTTCCGCTCAGCGAGATCCCTCTACTCGCGGTCATGCAATCGAAGTGCGAGTCACCAGTGAGTCCCGCTCAAGAACTAATGCCCGCAACCGGTCGTCTGAGCGCAATCCAATGGCCAGGAGGCCCCGGAGTCCCGCGTCGATTCTTTCATCCGTCCCGGTGAGGAAATCGGAACCGATTTCGACTCTCTCATTGCAAAAATCACCGTTCATGCACCGACGCGTATTCAGGCAATTATTCGCCTTCAGCGCGCGTTGGAAGAGTTTCGCGTCGAGGGCCTGCCGACCTCTGCTCCCCTGCTCTCCCACATCCTCACCAACCCCCGAGTTCAGAAGCGAAGAGAGCGACAGCTTGGGCGTCTACACCCAGTGGTTGGAACGCGAAGGAGTTCTCGAGGAAGTTGCGCGCAGCTCTCAGCTGCAGGTGGAACACAGAGCTCACGTGAGGCCTCGGAAGAAGGAAGCGACGCACGCACTGCGCTCCTTCGTCATCGAAATTGACGGAAAGCGCACAACGCTGAGCCTTCCCGCGGAACTTCTGAGCGCCGCCGAGGGGCGAAGCGGGGGACGTACGCTCCCGGCCTCGTCAGCCACTGCGACGCTCACTGCGCCCACGCACTGGGGCAAACGACGAGGGCCTGAACGTCACCTCCCCATCCAAGCAACTGTCATCCGCATCGCCGTAGAAGAAGGCCAAGAGGTCGAAGAGGGCGAACTGGTTGCAGTCATTGAGTCCATGAAGATGGAAAGGCCCTGAACGCAGGTTGCTCGGGAACGATCTCGGCGATTCACGTCTGCGCGGGCGACACCGTCAAAGCAGGAGACGTCTTGGTGAGCATTAGAGGAAGCATGACCCCATCGAGCGCCAAGCGAATCGACGAGGCCGAAGAGCACGAAGCCATCAGCCGCCGAAACTACTACGATGCCCGCACAGCATTTTGGAAGCGGCGGAAGAAAAAGCACGTCAGGCACAGCATGCTCGCGGACGCCAAACCGCCCGCGAGCGCTTGGACTACCTGCTTGATGAGGGCTCCTTCAGCGAACTCAACCGCTACGCCGGCGGCGACATCGAGGCCGGTGAGCTCGGTTCTGCCGTCATTACGGGTATTGGCACGCTGGATGGCCGCCAGTCGCCGTTTATGCACAGGACTTCTCGATCCCGCGGCGGCACTGGGCAAGGTTGAAGGCGATAAGATCCTTCTCCTCATGGATCGCGCCCTCTCGATGCGAATTCGATCATTGCGCTTTTGGATTCGGGCGGGCTCGTATCCAGAAAGGCGTCACCGCGCTTGACAATACGGTCGAATTTTCCGCAAGACCACCGAGGCCTCGAGTCGTCCCCAGATTTCGGTAATTTTGGGCCCCTGCGCGGTAGCGCGGTCTACAGGCCGGCACTCACCGACTTCATCATCATGACGAAGAACTCCTCGTACATGTTTGTCACCGGCCCCTCCGTTGTGAAGGCTGCGACCGGCGAGGAGATTTCCTCTGAAGACCTCGGTGGCGGCGACCTGCGCAACTCGGTGTCGGGCGTTGCGCACTTCCTTGCCGAAGATGAGCACGAGGCCCTGGATTGCACGCACTCTGCTGTCCTACCTGCCGCAGAACTGCGATAAAAGCCTCGCGCTACCTCTTCGAAAACGATGGCACCGAAGAACGCGCACGTGAGTCGCATCCCTGGTTCCAGAATCCCCAAAGCAGGACTACGACATGGTCTGAGGTCATTGAAGCGCTTGTCGATCACGGGGAATTCCTTGAGGTTCAGCCCTGTTCTCACCTTCCATCATTGTTGGCTTCGCTTGCTTTGAAGGACGACCGGTTGGAATCGTTGCGAACCAGCCCAGCATTGATGCGGGAACTCTGGATGTGAACGCCTCTGAAAAAGGCCGCGCGTTTCGTCCAATTCCTTGATGCCTTCGGAATCGATCATCACCCCTGTTGACGTCCCCGGGTATCGTCCCGGTTCTGAACAGGAACGAGCGGAATCATTCGCCGCGGGGCCAAATTGATCACCGCCTATGCGACCGCAACCGTCCCCATGATCACCGTCATTTTTGCGCAAGGCATTCGGCGGCGCCTACATCGTCATGGGTTCGAAGTCACTGGGCGCAGATATTAACTTCTCTGGCCGGCCTCTCAAATTGCCGTGATGGGATCTGAAGGGGCGGTGGACATCGTCTTCCGCCGCCAGCTTGCCGCGGCCGCAGGAAAGGGCGCGATGTTGCCGAGCAGCGTGCGCACTACCAGGAAATGTATGAGCGCCGCAGGCGATGAACCCGAATCTTTCTCTGAAAAACGGAGGCTCGACGCACTGATCGAGCCTTCCACAACCCGCCAGAACATTTGCCGAGCCCTATCGGTCCCTTCACCCTAAAGGACCGCACCGTAACGACCCCGCGCGTCCACGATAACGCCCCTATGTGATGAGGAAAAGTAGATTAATCATGACTGCATTTTTGCCGAAATCCCCACTCCCTACGCACTGACCTTTGCCGGGACAGGGATCCGCGTGGCGCCCTGCTCTCTCGACGTCCCTGTCCTCCCCTCACGCCGCACTGCTGCGCAAGCACTACCAGGCGATGCGTGAGCTTCTTGCTCCCGTTGCCGGCGAGCTTCTGACCAGCGCTCCCGGTTCCTTGGAGCGCCTGAACGCGCTGGACGGCAACACCCAGGACCTTCCGCTGGACCGTTCCGCCTCCGTCTCCCGTACCGGGTATCACCTTGGCTCAGCTGGCTGCTCTGGCAGATCTTGATGCAACCCAGTTGGATGTACACGACTTCTCCCCTGCTGCTCGGCTCATTCCCAGGGCATCTTGGGCGCCGAGGTTGCCCGCGCGTGGATCGCCCGCGATGACCAGCGCCTCACCCACGTCCTGGCCTCGCGGTGCTTATCGGCGCCGCTGCTGCAATCAGTCAGCATCCGTTTGGGCGCGACAAACCTGGCGAAGCAACCCCGATGCTTTCGTTCGCGGACTACCGGCCTCGATGATTACCGAGGCCGTTGAGGGTTCTCCGTTTCCCTGGCCGTTGTCAACGGCCAGCGTTCCGATCGTTCTTTCCGGTCGTCCGGATGATCTTTGAAAGCCTGCCGCCACCAGCTTGAGGCAGCTGGGTTGCAGCCTCGAACCGCGCTTTGGACGAGCACTGACCGGCGGCACTCCTCTTGAGCTAATCGTCGAGTTCCTGCCTGTCTCCGCCCCTTCCATTCGCCTCTGTTGGAGGAAGCAGTCGCGCAGGTGGCTTCGTGGGCACGGAGCTTGGCAGCAGCCGGTCACGGAATTGATGACGCCGAGGCCGAGCGCGTTGCCCGCGCAATCCTCGTTGAGCGCGATGACTGGTCAGCAGCGATTTCCGCAGCCCTGAGCCAAAGCGTGAAGACCTTCGTTGATCTTGGGCCTTCGAATATGCTCACTCGCCTGACCCAGGACCTCCTGGATGGAACCGGTGCACAGATCGTGGATGCCTCGACTGCATCACGCCGCACCGAACTCGATGAAGAAGGCTCCTCAATCGAAGCACCCGCAGACTGGTCACAGTTTGCGCCCAAGGTCGTTGCTCTTCCCGACGGACGCCGCGTGGTTTCAACGGCATTTACCCGCTTGACGGGACGCTCTCCCATCATCCTTCCGGGTATGGCTCCACGACCGTCGGGCCTCGTATTGTTGCCGCAGCCGCAAATGCTGGCCACTGGGCGGAAATGGCCGGTGGCGGACAGTACTCGAAGGGTCTTCACCGAGCACCGTCTTGAGCTTCAAAGCTCCTTGAACCCGGCCGTACCGCGGGATTCAACACGATGTTCTTTGATCGTTTCATGTGGAACCTGCAATTTGGTGTCAACCGCATTGTTCCCTAAGGCACGCCGTACAGGTGCTCCCATCGATGCGGTGACAATCGCCGCCGGTATCCCCTAGAGTGGACGAGGGCACGCGAGTTGATCGCGCAGCTGCGCGCCGATGGCTTCGAATACCTGTGCTGAAGCCCCGGAACCGTCGAGCAGATCGAACAGGTCGTTCGTATTGCACAGGCGAACCCGGACCAGACCCTGATTATTCAGGTGAAGACAGCCACTCTGGCGGCCACCACTCGTGGGAAAACCTCGATGATCTGCTTTTTGGCCACCTACGCGCAAATCCGTCGCACTCCCAACCTCGTTCTTGCTGTTGGCGGCGGTATGGTTCCGCTGCAGACGCTGCTCGTTACATCACCGGACGGTGGTCCGTGGATCTGGGTTCGGCACCGATGCCCGTCGATGCTGTTCTGGTGCGGGTACGGCCTCGATGGCAACCCTGGAAGCGGAAACTTCTCCTCAGGTGAAGCAACTGCTCGAGGACACCCCCGGTGTCGGCGGTGATGGCTGGGTCGGTACCGGCCAGGTCCGCGGAGGTATGACCTCGGTTTGTCCCACCTGAACGCAGACATGCAGATCGAGAACTCCTCCGCTCGCGCTTCGCGCCTGATTCATGAGGTCGGCTCCGACCAGGAGTCCATCGATGCACACCGCGATGAACTCATCGAGGCAATGAACAAGACGGCGAAGCCATACTTCGGTGAGCTCTGAGATGACCTACGCCGATTGGGCGCGCCGCGTCATTGACCTGTCCTACCCCTGGGCCGATTGGACGTGGACGGATCGCGCTCTGGATCTCTTCCACCGTATTGAGTCCCGTCTGAACCCGGCCGACCACGGCGATATCCCCACGCTTTTTGAAAGCCGCGATGATCTTGAAGACGGCCAGGCAGCTTTGGCCCGCCCTGCTCGAGGCCTCACCCCCAGGCCGAGACCACTCGCGTGATTCCCACCGATGTCGCATGGTTCCCGGTCCTGTGCCGCAAGCACCACAAGCCCATGCCTTTCGTTCCCGTTCTGACGGCGATCTTGCTCGCTGGTGGGAACCGACACGCTGTGGCAATCCCCAAGACGCGCGTTTCGATGCAGACGCAGTCCGCATCATCCCCGGCCCCGTTCGGTCGCTGGAATTGATCGCGTTGATGAGCCCATCGGCGAAATGTCTTGCCCGTTTCGAGCAGGCTGTCGTCGATGCTGTCTCCACGAGACGACGCGCGCGTTCCCTCAGGTCTGGTCTCGTTTCACGATCTGACTGACGCGGCCTCGTTCCTGCGAAATCTCCCACATCCAGTGGGCGGGCAACCTGGTCGATAACCCGGCCTACACCTCGGTCGAGGCCACGGAAATCCTTCACGATGAGGGCGGCTACTCGATTCCGTATCCACTGCGATTCGATGTGGGATGAGACCCTGAATAGCTCTCATCACTCAGTTGAGTACATCGACATCCCGTTCTTCTCTCCAGCGCGTGCATGACCGGCGCTTACCCGGTTGTTGACATGTCACGACTGTCCCGTGACCGCTTACGATCTGCTTGCCGGTGCCGCTGGCGTGGGCGACGACCGTCAATGGCGACCACATTGAGAAAGATGCCCTGTTATCCCCGGCGAAGGTTTTGGCACGGTTCACGATTCCTTCACTTTCACCGAAAACCTGGGCTACGCTCACGGCGCGGTGACCGGTGGCGCACTGTCGACGCAGCTCGCCTCGGGAGTTCCCGATGCCTGGTCGGCCCTGCTGGCCCGCAATTTACACCGCACTGGCTCGGCAATGCACCAGGGGTCCCGGTCATTGAAGGCCTAGTCAATGCCGTTCACCTGGACCACTCGATCTTCTTCGATGCCCCGCTTCCCGCTTATGGAACCCGCGTCGAGGTCGTGGGACGCTGCGCCGAGCTTGCTGAGTCTTCGGCCGGCCGCGTGGTGCGCGTCGAACTTGAGTTGAGCGCTGAAGGCACAGTATTTACCCGCCTGGTTGAGCGTTTCCGCTATCCGAGCGCATCGCCTCGACCCAGCCGCCCGCACCGGCACCTGAGGTCGCAGATTCCTACACGGATACGCCGCGTTCCTTCCTGCGTCACGTGCGCGTTCAGGCTCCCGAAAACATGACGGCCTTCGCCATTGTTTCCGGAGACTTCAACCCAATCCACACCTCCTATGCTGCTGCACGTCTTTCCGGTCTTGCGGCTCCGCTGGTTCACGGAATGTCGCTGTCCGCGACCGTTCAGCACCTGCTGTGCGCTCACTCGACTCAGCCGGTTGAGCAGCCCTGATCGACTGGTGTTATTCGATCCATTGACGGCATGCCCGAGGTCGAGATTGAAGCCTGGTCCTACCGCATGTTCGGTATGGTTCAGCTCTCCGGACATCGTGGATATCACCATTGAGCGCGTGGGTCGTATCGGCGGCGAATTGGTCGCTGAGGCTACGTGCCGCATTGGCGATGAGGTCGTCTCCATCGCACGTGCACTCACTCGCGCACCCCGCACCGCTATGCTCTACCCCGGTCAGGGTATTCAGCGAGATGAGTGGGCTTGGGCACATGAGCTCAACCGCTCGCGCGGTGTGGGCGCAAGCCGATGCTCACACTCGCAAGGCTCTGGGCTTCTCCATCGAGGGCCATTGTTCGTACGAACCCAGCGAACTTCGCGTCGGCGATGAGGTCTTCCGCCACCCGCAAGGCGTCCTCAACCTCCGCAGTTCACCCAGGTTGCCCTAGCAGCTTTGGCCTACCGCTCAGACCGAGGAACTCCGCGCGGAGAACGCCCTTGTGGATCGATTCGCTTCTACGCGGGACACTCTTTGGGCGAATACACCGCTCTGTCCGCCTACGCACGGATTTTTCCCCCTCGAGCAGGTTCGGAAATCGTGTTCCAACGCGGTTCAGCCATGCACCACTTGGTCGAACCGCGACGCACAGGGCCGATCGAACTACGCAATGGGCGCTCGCCCGCTAACCAATTCCCGGTATGGGCGACGCAGAGGTCACGACTACGTGGCTCGATCGCTGAAAAAGTCCGGCGAGTTCTTGGAGATCGTCAACTACAACCTGGCTGGTTCTCAGTACTCGGTTGCTGGAACGGTCGCCGGCCTGAAGCTTTGGAAGAGGACACCGCACGCCGTGCCCGCGAACACGGTGGCCGCCGAGCGCTCATCATGATCCCCGGAATCGACGTTCGCTTCCACTCCTCGCGCCTGCGCGCGCTGGTGTCCCGGCATCCGCGACAAGCTCGATTCTTTGCTTCCCAGGACATCAACCTCGAGGTTCTTGAGAGGACGCTACATCCCGAACTTGGTTGCTCGCCCCTTCGAGCTCAGCCGAGATTTTGCCCAGTCGATCCTGACGTTGTCCCTCGAGGCAACTCAAAAGATCGTCGACAATTGGGATGAAGCGATCGCTCACCCGCAGGCAACTGCACGTACCCTGCTCATCGAGCTCCTCTCGTGGCAGTTTGCGTCGCCGGTCCGCTGATTGAGACTCAGGATCTGCTCTTCAGCGCTCCCCCGCAGGGCTTGGGCGTTGAGCGCGTGATTGAGATCGGTTTGGCATCTTCGCCGACTCGGCCAACATGGCCTCACGGACGCTTTCGCAGCCTAAGTTCGCGCAGACGAATATCGATGTGCTGAACGTCGACGCGACGCCGCACGTGCCCGCAACGAGGACACGCGGTCGCTCAGCCCGAGCGTGCCCAATCCGATGTCCTCGGCGCCAGCGACGAGGCCGCTCCGCTGCTCCCGAAAGCAACGCGCTCGGCAGCGAAGTCCCCACAGCAAAGCACACCCGCGGTCGAAGCACCTTCCGGCTCCCGGCCACAGCTCCCGCAGCCGCAGCAAGCGGAACCATGCCGGAACTCCCGCTCTGGCCTCGGATGCTATCCGCGTTCTTCTGGCCTTCTCGAACAAGCTCCTCCCGAGCAGATCGATGCCTCTGACACGGTCGAAACCCTGACAAATGGCGTGTCTTCAAAGCGCAACCAGCTGCTCATGGACACGGCCGCTGAGCTCGCGCTCGACCATCGAAGGCGCGGCCGAAGCATCGATGCGGCAATCTCTTCGCGACCATCGACACTCTGGTTCCCAGCTCCACGCCTTTGGCCCGGTCCTAGCGAGCGCTAATCAACTCCAAGCTGCAAGATCTTTCGGTTCTGCCGGCCTTCCCGCAAAGCTTCACGACCGGTTACGTCAAGGACAACTGGGGCCTGGGCGAGCAGTGGGCCGCACGTGTGAACGCAGAAATTCTGCTGGGCACCCGTGAAGGTGACTCGATTCGCGGTGGTAGCCTCGACTCTGCCGGGCTCGGTTTCCTCTGCGAAGGACGCCTCGGCGCTCATCGAGCATCAGGCTCTGGCTTTGATCGCGGCACGTGAGGGCTTAACCTCTCGCGTCCAGCTCCGGTGGAGGCGCCGGCGGTGAGGTCGATTGATTCTGCGGCTTTTGCGCGACCTGGAAGATCGGCACTCGTGACGCGGCATCTTCGGCCAACCAAGCACGCGACATTCTCAGGTTTTGGGTACTCTACTACCCCCGCGGTGGCGAGAGCAGATTCCTCCGCTCTGATCGCGGCTGTCGAGGCCGAGCTTGGAGCAAATTGGGAAGCCTCCGTGCGCCCCGCCTTCGATGAAGGCCGCGCGGTCCTCCTTGACGATCGCTGGGCAACTGCTCGCGAAGACCTCGCCCGTATGTCTTTGCTGGTGCTGCTTCCACTGAAAAGCCTTTGCGCCTGAGCGCCTACGCGGAGCAGGACAATCGCTGAGCGAACTGGCGAAGTGGTACAGCGCCAACACCTCGGATGCAGGTCTCAAGGACTACTTCGCCCGTGTCGCCCGAGCTGCTCTTGAGGCGAGCTGAGGCCCTTCGCCGGAGATGTCGCACTTGTGACCGGCGCTGCTCCCCACTCGATCGCGGCTGCAGTCGTCGGTGAGCTTCTTGCCGGTGGCGCAACCGTCATCATGACCTCATCGCGAGTCAACGATGCACGACTGGCATTCGCCAAGGGCTTTACCGCACACGCCGCAATCGGTGCAAACCCTGTGGATCGTCCCGCAAACATGGCATCCTTCCCGCGATGTTGACGCGCTGATCTCCTGGGTTGGTAGCGAACAGACTGGAGACGCACGGGCAACGACCGAGGTCGTCAAGCCCGCGCTTCTTCCCGATCTTTTCGTTCCCTTTCGCAGCGCCCTCGCGTATCCGGGACCGTTGGTTTCGGATCCTCAGGGTGCTCTTGCTCAAGAACGCCTGCTTCTGTGGAGCGTCGAACGCAATCCACCTGCTGTCCGGCTTGGGTGCAGACACGGCTCTCAACCACCGCACACATATCTTGCTTCCCGGTTCGCCGAACCGCAGGAATCTTCGGTGGCGACGGTGCATACGGCGAGCAAAGGCGGCCTTCGACGCGATTGCGACCAGAGTGGAGCACGAATCCGGTGGCCGACGCGCACGAGCATTGCTCACCCGCTGATCGGTTGGGTTCGGGGACCTCCCTCATGGGCGGAAACGACATCCTGGTTCCCGCGGCTGAAGCGGCAGGCGCACACGCTCTACGACCGAAGAAATCGCCGGCGAACTCGCCCAGCTCCTCACCCGTGAGGTCCGCGAGCAGAGCTGCTCAGGCTCCTGTTCCGCCGACCTGACCGGCGGCTTGGCGGAGGCGGGACTTGACCTTCCGCACCGGCTCGCCAAGCACGCGAGCGAGGCGACGGCCTCGGCACAGGAAACTCGGCAGAAGCAAGCAACCCTGCGGGCACTGCCCAACCCGGTTGTTCCTTCGCTGGCTGCACCGATCGGTGGGCAACTCCTCGCGCGCAACTGCGCGATCAGATCGTCATTGTCGGCACCGGTGAAATTGGCACCTGGGGTTCGGGACGTACCCGTGAAGAGGCCGAATTCGGTCCGGGACTTTGATCTGACCGCTGCCGGCGTCCTGGAGATGGCCTGGATGATGAAGCTCATCAACTGGTCTGATAGCCCGCGCCCGGCTGGTACGATGCTTCTGGCGCACCGGTTGACGAGGCTGAGATCTGCGATCGTTTCCGCGATGAGGTTGGCCCGCTCGGGTATCCGTCGCTTCAACGACGACTCAACCCTGGTCGATTGCGGTTCGAATGACGTGAGGACAGTCTTCTTGACCAACGAGCAGACCTTCACCGTGGACACCAAGGCTGAAGCCGAGACTACGTCTTGGCAGATCCTTCGCACACGACGATTTGGGAAGAAAACGGTACGTGGCATGTCACCAAGTCCGCTGGTTCCCCCGTCCAAGTCCCCGCGCGTGCAACTCTGACTCGTACGGTCGGCGGCCAGATCCCCTGAAGACTTCGATCCGGCTCAGTGGGGTATCCCCGCTTCCATGGTTGAGGCCCTAGACCGCATTGCTGTGTGAACTTGGTCACCGCAGTGGATGCCTTCATCTCGTCGGGCTTCTCCCCCGCTGAGCTCCTGCAGGCCGTCCACCCGGCAGATGTGTCCTCGACACAGGGCACGGGTATCGGTGGCATGGAGTCCCTGCGCCACGTCTTCCTCTCGCGCTTCCTGGGTGAAGATCGCCCGCAGGACATCCTTCAAGAGGCCCTGCCCAATGTTGTAGCCGCACACACCATGCAGTCCTTCATCGGTGGCTACGGCCAGATGATCCACTCGGTGGGTGCTTGCGCAACCGCCGCGGTTTCCATCGAGGAAGCCGTCGACAAGATCCGTCTGGGCAAGTCCGACTTCGTTGTCGCCGGCGGTATCGACGATATTTCCGTCGAATCGCTGACCGGCTTTGGCAACATGAGACGCGACCGCTGAGTCTGCAGCGCTTGAAGCACGTGGAATCCTCCGCGCCACTTCTCTCGCGCCGGAGACCGTCGTCGCGCAGGATTCCTCGAAGCTGCCGGCGGTGGCACTCTGCTGGTCACCCGCGGCGATATCGCAGCGGATCTGGGCCTGCCGGTCTAAGCGGTTGTCGCCTACGCGCGTTCCTTCGCAGACGGTGCACACACCTCGATCCCGGCCCCCGGCCTCGGCGCTCTGGCGGCGGCACGCGAGTGGTCGCATTCCGCACTGGCCCGTGCCCGCGAGGGACCTCGGTCTGAGCGCGGACGATATCGCGGTTGTCTCCAAGCGACACTTCAACTCGTGCGAATGACCCGAACGAGGGCCGAGCTTCACTCGCGCCTGTCGGCCGCGCTTGGGCGTTCAGCGGGCAAACCCGCTGTATGTCGTGTCGCAGAAGACCCTGACCGGTCACGCAAAGGGTGGCGCTGCGCCTTTCCAGGCAGCAGGTTTGATCGATATCTTCCGTCGCCAGGGAACTGCCCGCAAACCGCGCGCTGGATTGCTTGGATCCGGAAATGGCTCAGTGGATGCCGCTCCTGTGGCTGCGTCAGCCGCTGGACATGTCCACTTCCCCGTCCGTGCCGGTGTCCTGACCTCGCTGGGCTTTGGCACATCGCCGCGATGGTCGTCCTTGTTCACCCCGCCGCCTTTGAGGCTGCGCTGCGTGCCGAGCGTGGCGAGGCCGCTCTAGCTCAGTGGCGTGAACGCGCCCAGAAGCGCTTGGAAGAGGGACGCCGTCACCTGGAGCAGGGAATGATCGGACACGCGGAGCTCTTCGTTCCCATTGAGGGACGTCGCCTTCCGGCAACCGACACTCACGAGGCCGAGGTAGCCCCTGCTTCTGGATCCTTCCGCTCGCTTGGGTGCAGATGGCACCTACGCATCGGCGGCTTCGGATTCACAGGAAGCTCAGAACTGAGAACCGGCATGAAACCGGCGGCTATCGGTGTCGACCTGGTCGATGTTGCTTCTTTTGGGGAGCAGCTCTGGCCAGGAAGGCTCGGTATTTCATCGAGTCTTCACTGCTCGGGAGTGGAATGCAGCAGCGCGTTTCACTCCCGAGCATGGGGCCTGCCAGCGAAGCTTCTGAGGGCCTTCCAACTTCGACGCGAGTTCGGGACTGCCGATGCGTTCTATGTCAGTGCGTTCGATTCAGTCCCTTGCAGCTCGCTGGGCGGCGAAGGAGGCCTTCATCGAGCTTGGTCCTCCCTGTACTACGGTCGCGAGATCCGCTCGAGCGCGACCAGGTTAATTGGGGCCGAAATCGAGTGGTGAGATGACCGCTGGGGGCGCCCTTCCCTGCGCTTCCACGAACAATTGCCGCCGCACTTAAACAAACAGAACGCGAGTTTCGGCTTCACTCACATGGCTTGTTTCTTTATCCCACGACGGTAACTACGCGATCGCATGGATTCACGCGTACCCATCCGAATCACACACTCTTCAAAGGATTTCTCATGACGACACCACTGGCTTCATCGACTTTCTCACCGGTACTCGCTGACCATTTCGGTAGCACATCACTGCGTCGAGATGCTCTTGCCGTTCTTACGGGCGCAGGACTCGTAGGCGTCTTGGCACAGGTTGCCATTCCCAGTGGCCTGTTCCCATCACCGGCCAAACTCTTGGTGTTCTGCTGGTCGGCGCTGTTCTGGGCGCACGTCGCGAGGCCCTCGCTGGCGTCTTATCTGAGTACTCTGGCCTGGCTGAGTGCCATGGTTCTCAAATCCGCAAGTGGCGGTCTTGCTGCACTTGCAAAGCCGTCTTTGGTTTCATCATTGGCTTCATTCCGGCCGCGTGGTTGATCAGAAAGCTCTGAGCGCGCGTGGGATCGCCACCTCTGGCTGTCTCTTGCGGCATTCGGCGGAGCAACCCTGGTTCCCTTCTTGGTCGGCATCCCCCTACGTGGTTTGTTGTCCGCATGGGTGGTGTCAGCATGTCTTTCGCGCAGACCATGAATGCAGGATTCACGCCCTTTATCGTGGGCGGAATCATTAAGGCGATCGCCGGTGCGGCCGTGATTGGAAGCCTGTGGAAGGCGGTCGGCCACGTGGGACTTGATCGATAAAACCCACGTCGACTTTTTGATGGGTGTGGCCCGCGCACACAATGCGCGAGCCACACCCATATCGTCTGATGAGGGCGCTCAGGACTTCCCTCAGAGCGGACTATTCCTGAGTGGCCCTTCCATGCTTTGACGCACGCGTACGAACAACAATCCCAGCCGTTCCGGGGACGAACTCGGCGGCTTTGAGTTGAGGAGCACCAGAGGCTGCTTCGCTTGAGCAGTGGGCTGTGTAGCGCTTTGAGGAGCCTGCTGAGCCTGGGAGCTCGCCTGAGGGGCGTCGTTCGTCGCCGCGTAAGAGCGCACCCGACGAGGCGGCACCGAGCTGCGGCCATTGTGCGTAGCTGCCGAGGCCGCCACGGCTGCTCGCGGAGCCGCTGCGGGCGTTTCTATTGCTGCGGCTTGCTTTGCAGCTGCCGGCTCCACCTGAGCCGCCTGCGCGGGTTCCGTGGCCTCAGGATGGTTCATGCGTGCAGGATCGAGGCGACGGCTGCAGCGGTTGGGTCGGCCTCTGGGGGTTTCCTGCGCGACAGGGCCTCGGGAATGGAAATTTCCGGCTGGGCATGGAAGCGCCCAACCACTCAGGGTTTTCAATTTCAGGCTCTTTAGATTCACGTACACGTGGAGGGATGCCAACAGAAAGGGGTTGTCCGGACGATCGACGCGTTTCGAAGAATGCACGAAAGCTGGACGGTTGCTTCCTGTGCCAGAACTCCGGGAACGACCTCGACCTGGTGATTGAGGCGAGAATCACGAAGAACATCGCGCAGTGAGCCCAGCGCTCCAGCCTTGGGGTCCCATGCGCCAAAGACGACGCGGTCAACGCGAGATGAAACTATTGCGCCCGCACACATCGTGCAGGGCTCCAGGGTGACAACCAGCGTGCAACCGATGAGATTCCATCGATTCAAACGCTTTCCGGCCTCTCGCAGGGCCATGAGCTCAGCGTGACCACAGGGATCATGCTCGGCCTCGCGGCAGTTCAGCCGCGGCCGATAATCCGTCCTACTGAGTCAATAACGACCGCACCCGCGGGACATCTCCCAATTCGCGTGCTTTATTCGCGAGGAAGGTGCGCGAGCCATCGCTGCTGTGCTGATCCATAGTTGCCACCCTTCGGCCTATCGCGTAAACCCTACTTCGCGGGTTACTCTTGAACCATGCGCCTTCATATTGCTG
>BNJU01000102.1_pt1 | contig 57888 bp, 81 predicted proteins | sample 8539281 | NCBI WGS metagenome assembly BNJU01 (sample SAMD00202456, study PRJDB9452) | human saliva metagenome | isolation source: human saliva | place: Japan
CTCCTTCTCATTCCACTGATTTCTTATGATAACCTATAAGGCAGGTTTAGTTATTTCACTTGCCGGATAAAATCAGCTCGATTTTTACGATAATAGTCTGCTAAGTATACTATGATTCTTGTTAGCATAATCTAATTATCATTTAAAAAGAAAAATAGTTTTTGTTGCATATGCAACAAACGGAGGATATTATCTTTTTACGGAAGAATATGGAAGTTGTAATGGCAAAAATCTTTTCTCTCTTTTACTCTGATACTGCTTGACGCTATCTTTTGTTTACATTAGAGTAAAGATTCAATGAATATAATGCGCTATATTAGTAAGGTGTCTGCATGCAGATGCTGATATAATTGGTGTATCAATTCAAAAGGGTCCTCTGAACGGTGTCTGTTTACAGATGCTTTAGTCAGACGGCTCTTTTTCTTTTTCCGTGACTTTTTTTACATGATGTCTTTCAAGACTTTTTAATAATTTTCTTTGAGACATCACTTCTCAACTCAATCCTTTGCTGACTCCTTTCAGCTTAAGTTGCGCCAGCCGAATAATTTAACAAGGCAAAATTCCGGTTTCCGACTCCGGAATCATCGGTTCTGGATTTCCGGAATGGCGGTTTCCATCATAACAGAATCGCCGGTTTGCATGACCGGATAGGCGGGGCAAGACTTCTTGGAATTCCCACTCAGATATAAGCTCTTAAAAGTCCAGCTCTTTGGGTGGCATTCCTGATTTCTGCGCAGTATCAATTTCAGATTGAATCACTGTATGTTCCAGTTGAAGGGCTTCGTATTCTTTTTCGAATTTCAGGATCCTGAAGTTGTTCTTGAAGAAAATCATCAAACTTGCTACTCATTATGAATTTCCTTTCTGTACAATATTCTGCTCAGCAATTTTTTGCTTGCTAAATTTAATTTAAAAAGTTTCTGTGTCTTTTAATATTATGCTTTTTAAGCAGTCTTGCTTGTTGCATATGCTTCACGATTTTGCTGACCTCAGCAAAATCATTAATCCTCGTTCCTCACATGCTCTGTGATGCTTCCATCCTCATGGGCGTCCATAAAGCATTTCGTAGACTCTTCCTTTTCTATGTATCTGCAAATTTCCTCTTATCCTCATACCAAAACACAAGTTTTTCTAGTATCCCCTGATAAACTCTTCATTAAGACGATCGATAATCTGTTTTAGATTCAATTCTGCCATTTACTTAATCACCTTCCAATTTCCAGAACGACGATTTCCTTCTCTTATAAGAACGCCTTTTTTTCCTGTAGTCTAGGCAGAATACGCTTGATAGTTCCTATCGTGATTCCAGTCTGATTATGCAAGGCCTGCTGCGTAATACTCGGATTTTGTTTTACCGCAACGATTATCATCTTCTCGTCTTCTGTTAGTTCAGTCACATTGGTTGCAATTTCAGTCGCATTAGTTGCACTATTAGTCGCATCAGTCGCAGTTCTATCTTCGCTCGGGCCAATTCCCTTGCGATAAATGTTTACAACGAGGTCTACCTCTCCGTCTTATTTTTCTTTCATCATGATATTTTTAGAATCTGCAAGCACCTCATAGAATTTGCCATCACTAGCTGTCTGGACTTTTCGGTAATTTTTTGAGATTTTTTCTCTTTCGGCTGCATCAATCTCTACAACAGTATATCCTATAGTATTGATAAGATTGCCCTCTTCTCGAACATAGAGTAAGTCTTTTATCTGCCCTACTCCCTTAATTTCTCAATCATATAGTCAAATTCATCATGCAGTAAATTAAAGCCGTCATTGTCCATATAAGCGTCATAGAGCTTGTCTAAAGCACTTTCATCATTAATACCTTTTTCTATGCTTATAATCGCCTTAATAAAAATCCCTATGGTTATCATTTACCATATCTTCAATTCTATCTCTCATTGCTTTGTAATCCATGTTTTTAGCACCTTTCAATTAGTCAGTACAATTACTGTAAATTCATTCTAGAATATGGCTCTGAACATCGGAATGATATTTGATTCCACATGGCTCCGCCACTCGGATTCGGTGGCTCTAAGTATCGGATTCAGTGGCTCTCAAACGCCGGAATAATCAATAAGGCCGTCAATACCACTCTAAGGTCTATGTATCTGGTACAGAGGTAGATGTGTTTGAATCCGGAATCATCGTTAAGCATTTTTCAAGACCTTTATAACATTTGCCAGTAAATCCATAGGTGTATTTTCGTCAATCCCTAAAACTATTTCGTTTACGGAAGCTGTTAACTTTGGAGATGAATAGCAAGAGGAAACCTCCACCTGTTGCCGTACTTCCACAAATCCACTCTGCGTAAGGGCGGCTTCCTTTACTTTTCGAAGCCAGTAGAAGTAAGCATTTCTGGAGAGGCCATTCTGTGCACAATAGTCATCTACTTTTAAACCACTCTCCTTACAATCTTTAATAATGTCAGCCCATTGCCCTGTTCGCATCCTACTTGTAGCATGTTTTGTGTTCATCATGAATTCCTCCCTGAGATAGTGTGCAAAGTGGAAAAAGTGCCTTCAACTTTTTAACGCTTTTTCACGATTATCTCAATTTTTATGGAGAAAAAAAGGTGACAGGTTATTTACCCTTTACGAATAAAAATCTGGTTTTTAAATCAAATTAATCTAGTTGAATTCTCTATGCAATATTTCTTTATTTTTTTAGAAAGTGTTCCACATCTATAGATATTCCATCTGTCAATTTATTCCAGCAAGATAACAAATATTCTTGATTATCAATTATTCTTTTTGAACAATTTTCAACACCTTTTTAGGCGCTTTTTCCTGATAATACTGTGCCATTTAATATTGATATACTTGCCTCTTTATATCCATCATATTCTATGTGTATATGGGGAATATTGTGCTTTCCTGTTCCTTAGAATACATTCGATATGAAATTCCATCTTCTTTTGGCAATACAGAACCTGCTTGATGACAATATATTAGGTAAATCAACAAATTATCTTTATCAATATCTAGCCTATCTATTAATGACATAAAGTTAATGGATAAATCTTCGATTCCATATAAAGTCTTATCTTGCATGAAAAAAACAATGGTAAAGGACCATATTCAAATGCTGAGTCATAATAGTAATCCATTTTCTTAAATAACTCTCGTATTAAAAAAATCTATTGTATCTTTCTCTCCATATTCAAAAACAAACTCTCCATGGGAATATTTTTTTCAAAGTTTAACACAGCTTCTTCATCGCTGGTACGTCTCGCTACTCTAAACTCTGGTACAGCTATTCCTGGAGAATTAGAGGTATATATTTCTTTTTCCATTATCAAATGCAATTCTATAGCATACTTTAATCTTTTTATTCATTCCTTTTTCTCCTCAGCCAATCCTATATAGATAAGTCCCGCCACTCGGATTTGGTGGCTCTGAGTATCGGATTAAGCGACTCTAAAACGCTGGAATAACCATCTGCATTCTAACAAAATAAATTTAAATGCTCTGTGTTATCTTGATATCTCGGTTTAAAAATGTGAAAAATTTAGATACTTTTTTTAAACTTTTTCCCTATTTATGTGAAGATTTATAGGCTGACAGTAATTTATATTTCACTGACATTTTTTTCCGAGATATAAAGCCAATCACTTAAAATATTACTCTCCTTCCACAATAGAAGTGATATATTTTCCCATCCTAGTAATCATTGGTACAACAAGCGCATTTCCCATACAGAATCTTCTCATCCGATCCGGCATGTCAGCCGTCCAGTTATCATCAAATCCTTGAAGTCTCTCACACTCTATCGGAGTTAAAATACGAATTGTTCCAGTTGCTGGATCAGCGACAATATGTGTACTTCTATTTTTTGTTCCTTCGCTTGTAAGCATGGTTCTTCCGGGCTTATTGTAGTAGTCTAGGAATGGAATTGCGCCTTCTGAAAAAGTATATGTGTGTCCTTCTGCGGTCGTACGCTCTTTCTTTTTAGCCCCTTTCATTTCAACCCAAGAAGGGAGATCTGAGCTACTCACAAAATAATCTTCGTTCTCACAAGCTTCAAGAATCTCTTTTAAGGTAATAGGACTTTCTTCCTTCTCTTTAACTTTAGCAGTAATAATACGTCCATTTCTCATGTAACCGGAAGTTTCAAAACCAAACTGGAACTTATCAGAAACCTCTACAACATCCTCAAAAGAACAGTCTCACTGAATTTTTCTACTGGAAACTCAATAGGAAAAGCTTCTGCCATAAGTCCATACTGATTAATAATATCCTCATAAGATATCTTTGCCATTTTCTTTCCATACTTCGTATCATTTTTATAGGCAAATATGAATGTTCTTCTCCGTCTTTGAGGACCACCATAAAGCGCAGCGTTTACAACACGCCACTCTACAGAATATCCAAGCTCATTAAAAACACGCTAAAATCACGCCAAAATCACGGCCTCTCTGCTTTGCAGGAGATTTAATTAAGCGATCCACATTTTCCAAAAGAACAAAAGGTGTCTTTTTGGCTATAAGGGTATCACGAATCTGCCACCAAAGTACGCCTTTCTTTCCTTCAAGTCCTTGGGACGTAGAAAGACTATGCGCAACAGAATAATCTTGGCATGGAAATCCACCTACCAATAAAGTATGGTCAGGTATTGCTTCCTTATTTACTTCTGAAATATCAATTCCTGTTGTATATTCCCCATTTAAATCTTTTGCGTCTCCAAAATGACTAACATAGCAGCCATGAGCCCATTGCGTTCTTGCTCCAGGTTCCCATTGAGAAAACCAAAACAGTTTCCCAGCCGGAATTTAATCTTTTCCATTCCGAGGCGAAAACCACCTACACCAGCAAATAGCTCTACTATTGATTTGTTCATTTTAAAAGCCCTCCAATTTCGCTTGTTTAGCAGACAGAACTTAAAGTTCTTTCTTTGGCAGACGCCAAACCTATTGTCCACTGTAATACTATATCATCCTAGAAATAAGGCATTAGACTTAATCTAAATGATTCTTTATAATTTTAAGTATATATGAGTTATTAAGCCAAAAACATTGTTTTTGGGTATTCACGTCCATCAGGTAAAACATAAGTATCCTTTGAGTTTCTTCCATGAGGACGTACATGGCAAACAGCATTTTTCTGTTTGCTTAGGAAATATCCCCTTATAGCATCCATTTTCCTTCTTCAATTCAGAGGGAAGGTGCAAAAGAGTGTATTTCGTCTTTTTCCCAAACTGATTTCACATCAGAATCAAGAATATCGTATGGCATATTCCAAAACAGTGCATGATCCAGATTATAGCTTCCATCTTCTTGTTCTTGATAGACTACAAACAAAAATTTAGTTGAATAAAGGAGATTATAAAAATCAGACTCTTCCCATTCTTGATTCACAATATCCAAAAAAACTTGAAAAGTTGGAAAAGATATATTTTCTTTAATCTTACCTTTCTTATTAATACGAAAAGTCTTCACCTTGATATTAGCCTTCACGAATTCTTCTGCATTATTGCTCTTTGATATTAAGCATCCTGAATGAAAGCATAGCACCCAGATTTTTAGGCTCTTTATTTTTAAAAAGTAATCTCAAACTCTTTACATAGAAAATCCACTGATTTTTCCTTTTGAACTGATTGATTCGATTTAGAATGTAGTTTTCAATGTCTCCAACTATCTTTCCTGAAATAATCGATTCATAAGTAGGTTTCTTATGGATTATATAATTATTTAAAACATAGGTCATATAAGAGCTCTTATATGCAAATGCTCTAGGTTTAGCTGGAATTTCACTATTGGGCTGTTTTCTTACTATTGACGAATCAGAGCTCTTTGTACAAGCTGAAAGATACATCGTATCTGACTCAGACAACTCATGAGCCTTACCAGATTCGACCTTCTTTATTATCTTAAAATAATCGTTTTTTTAATTATCGCCAAATCTTCATTTGAGGGAGTAAACAAACGAACATAATCAATACGGTAATTAAGACGATCTTTTAATCTCTTTATTCCACAAATAATACACCAATAAAAGCCATTGAGATTTATACCAGAAATGGCTTTTATCAAAATCAATTTCATTGATAACTGCATTGTAATCAATCATTGTTAAAACTAATCGTTCTTTTGCAGCAATCGATTTATTCTTGTTTATCTTATAAGGAGACACTTTTAGTTCCACACCAGCTTCTTTGAAGTCAGGATCCGAATCACTGTTTGCTTTGTAGTGAAAAAAATCTTTCTTCAACCAGCTCTCCTAATCCACCTTTACGCTTCTTATTTTCGTGAGAAACATTATACTCCACCATCGACTCATAAATTTTCTCATCATTATCAAGAACAGTCAAATCATAAAAGGTCTTTCCAACCATATTTTGACCGTACTTTTCTATGCTATATTTATCTGTTTTTGTCGTAAGAATCATGCTTGAAATAGTTTGGCACTTGAAGCTCTCATTTCTTTATAGGATAAATATTTAAATAAAAACAAAATTTGCGAGAGTTACATTAATTATTTTAAATTTAAAAATTCAGAATAATCGTTGGTCTTCTTTATATACTCTTCTTTTTATTTCGTCACTGAATAACTTCACTACTATATCTTTATATAGTTTATTGAAATACTTAGAATCTTTTTTTCTTTTAGCAACTGACTTGTAAACACTCTTGATAATCCGGGGTATTCTTCACTAAAATTCATCAAAAGACTTTGTGCTGCATATGCGAGTTTGTTCTATGTGATCCACTTCATCCAATATACACTTTACAAAAATTAACTTTTAAGTTCTCAGAGACTTTATCAAACCATAAATCTTCTGGAAGCTTCATAAATGAATCTAATATAATTTTTATTTATCTCATAAAAATCATATTCATTTTTTTATAGAGTTAATAATGATTTGTAACCATTTTTTTCATATATTTGACTAGAGTCTATATATTTTAGAATATCTAATAAAAAAATTGTTAACTATCGTATCTGATTTGATTATATTATCATAGTTATTATTAATTTCACAGATGAGAAGGTCTTTAACTTTTTCATTACAGCTATCATTATTTAAAAAGTTTACTCATTATGTGAATAACTTGGTTGATATTATAATTACTAACAAATATCTTTTTGATAAAATCATCAAAATATGATTCTTGTATACTCTTGAATAGAAGTACGTTAATCCATGTATCCAAATAATTAATTTTTACTTTCTAATTCAACTTCAAATATCTTTATTATTTTTAACATATTTGTCTCAGAAAAATATTCTAAAAAGATCCATATTTACTTCCAATAATTGGAGTAAATATTTATCATTTTTCTCTTTTATAAAAATGGATAAATATTCCTCCAAATAGTTATCTATACATTTTTCAGATATCGCTAAAAATAATATGGCATTTTTTTCTTTGTACATCATTATCTGTTTTTTTATAATAGTCTCTGCAATTTGTTTCATTAGTATAGGAATGGCTTTTACGATGAAATTTGATAATTAACTCTTTGATAATCTTTCTCTATCTTTTTCATTGTTTATCACTGGGAAAAATGTTTTTCTTTTAAGCTCAGTTAATATATGTTTTATTTTATTACATCCATATAAAGATGGCTTCGAACTAATAATATCAATAATTGAAGAATAGACATCTCTTGCTTTTTCAGCTGAGCAAATAAAATCGCTTGGATGCGCGCAATCGTTTCGAATATCTATACATCTAAATAACTCTTTAGTTTCATTAGAATTTAGCATATCAATTTTTTTCTTTACCGCACTGCTCTACTAAATATCTTTCATAACACTCTAATTTATTTTTCTATTGTTAATATTCTCATCTAAGCGTCTAAATACTTCATCACTACTTGCCATATCCTTTACTTTTTTTGGTGCAAATCGTACATTCCTGCTATAACACTAAATACAACACATGCTTTATAAGAGCCTGAATTATAGCAATTTAAAGCTTCTCTGTAATAATCCTTTATCTCAGACTTTGAAACAGAATTTAATAATTCCTCCATATCTCTTAACATATAAACTCCTCGTATTATTAAGTTGTGGCTTTTCTTTACCTGTTCTTGGTAATCAGCTACTATTGTTATCTGATGCTGTGGATTGGTTTTTAACTCCTACCGCGCGACGGTTTTCGAAAGGCTCCAACCACAGCCTCTTTGTTACATTATTGATTAGTTAGATACCGCATGACTGTTGTATCCTTGAACCAGATACCGAAGAACTTTTCCAAGTCTTTACGATACGGAACAATAGCGATGGCTATGGAGAATTATTCCACAAAATTGAGTCAGTCTCAAAGGACAAATCTCAGATAAAAATAGGACTCGAGGCTACCGGTCACTATTCCTACAACATTCTGGGATTACTTCTTGACCATGGCTACCACACCTTTGTCATCAATCCGTTACATACAAATCTTTACAGAAAAGGTCAAAGCCTTAGAAAGACGAAAACGGATAAAGTCGATGCCCGCTCCATTGCTGAAATGCTTGTGACTGATAAGACACTCAAGCCCTATACAGGTACATCCTACCACAGCGAGGAGCTTAAGTCATTAACTCGTTATCGTTTTGAGCTTGTCAAAGAACGTGCAAAACTGAAAACTTCAGTATCTAGGCTTGTAAACATCCTGTTCCCGGAACTTGAGTTTCTTGTTTCGACTCTGCACATGAACTCGGTATACCGTCTTCTTCAGGAACTGCCGGGAGCATATTTTATCGCAAGTTCCAATTCACCCACCTGAAAGCTCTACTTGCTGATGCTTCAAAAGGGCACCATGGTCGTGAAAAGGCCATCGAAATCAGAGAGACTGCAAAATCTTCTATCGGATCACTTATGCCTGCTAAATCAATGGAACTCAGGCAGACAATCCGTCGAATTGACACACTGTCTTCCGATATTAAAGAAGTCGAGCAGTCCATTCAAAAAAATCATGGATGAGTGTGGTTCTCCAATTACAACTATTTCCGGCATCAAGTATCGTATGGGTGCAATGATTCTAGCAGAGATTGGAGACTTTACACGCTTTAACAATGCAGATCAAGTTCTTGCTTATGCAGGACTATCTCCATCTACGTACCAATCCGGACAGCTAATATCTTCTTATGCTCGCATGGAAAAAAACGTGGCTCTAAGTATCTGCGTTACGCACTTTTCAATGCTGCTATATATGCTTCTGTATGGGACGAGCGATTCAGGCTCTATCTGTCAAAAAAACGGGCAGAGGGCAAACATTACTATATCGCAATAAGCCATGTGGTTAAAAAGCTTGTCAGAACCATCTTTCGGATGGAAATAACCCATACGTCATATCAGCCTTTATAAGTTAAATTAGCTCATAATCTTTTTCTGAGAGCATCATCGCTGATGCTCTATTCGTCATACAGTTTTTTAATGTACTAATCTATCTAAAATGCGTTTCCGAATTTTTATTCTGAAAATCTTAATTTTTATGCTTGACCATTAATAGTTAGTCTTACAATCTTTAATAATGTCAGCCCATTGCCCTGTTCGCATCCTGCTTTGTAGCGAGTTTTGTGTTCATCTTGAATTCCTCCCTGAGATAGTGTACAAAGTGGGAAAAGTTTATAAAAGTGCGTTCAACTTTTCACACTTTTCACTCTTTTCACGATTATCTCAATTTTTATGGATAGAAAAAAGATGACAGGTTATTTACCATTTACGGTGAAGATGCTTCGCTCTTAGTACCTTGATCAGATAAGATTCCTGAAAGTTGTAAAAAGTCGTAGGATTAGAATGATTAGTTCTAGTTCTATGACCTTTTTGCTCTATGTGTACTTAGCTTGACGCTTACCAATAATCGGCATATATGCAGGTCTGATAAGCTTTACATTTTTAAATGTTTCCTTCTGATATTTATAAATCTTTTCTACCAGCACACCCTTTAGCGTATACACTGGGAGACCATCCTTTTCCTCCACACCTATGACAATATAGCCACCACCCCAGTTATCAAGGTCATTAGCAACCGAACACAGTTTTCAAGGAAACTGCCAGATCCCTTGTTTCTTAAAATTCAATTCTTGCTCATTCGACAACTTCGCCAGATAGTAAAGTTTTATATTTGTTGGAATTGCCATGATTGCCCCTTCCTTATCCATGATTTTTTGAAGTATTACAGAGTAAACTTATTGTTGTTATAATTCGCTATAAAAACTGCAAAACAATCGTCATAATAATCTCTCAATTCTTCTCTAGCTTCCTGCAATACTTTACCTTTAGCACTGTCTTTTCCCACTACTTCAATTTGAGTGGACAATTTATCTAATGTTATTTTTGTGATCTCACATATCCATGCAAGATTATGTATTGGACGATATAACTTCAATCTCATTATCATATTTCGTCCTCTCGTATCATCCGAACAAATACCGCCATCTTCACCTCTATAAAAGATCGTTCCATAATCCGTTTCCTCTGGCTCATAAAACAACTCGTTATTAATCCTTTTTTGAGTAATATCGCCTTTGGTATTGACTACTCTTTGCAATATTACATTTTTACAAGAATACACCAAATTTGCATATGTTGTCTTTAATTCTGGCCATTCATCTTTAAAAAAACAACTTCCGGTACAAAGCTGATCCACCTCATATGAAGTAGTAATTTGTGTATCGAGCAAAATTACAATATGCACATCGATGATTAAAATCTTCTCTCAAATATTTGAAATAACTATGATAATCTTTATATTTTTTGTACAAGTTCTTTTAATAGTATAATCTCTAAATTTCCTCTTCATAAGCATTACTCCAATAACGTATTTGCCTTTTCGATAAGCGTTACTATTTCTTTAGCTTTATTTTCATCAAAAACTTTATCAATCTGAGATTGTTCTGTAGGAACAAAAATTATCTAACTGACTTTCCAATGACAGAATCTCTGGTATAACATCACGCTTCTTACTTCCATCAGTTAATTTTCGCTTCAAATCTTCAATAGTAAGTTGCAACTTATCTCTTTGATCGTTGTATTTCCTCATACTATCGAAAATATTAAAAACTTTTTTTCTTTAGAATATTCACTTTCTAACTTATAAAAAAATCTTTCTTTTTGTATACCTTATCTGCATCTATAAAGTCCGGTTCTGTACTTTCTTCTACAACTTCCGTCAAAATAATAATTGGAAATTTAGGAACCTCCTCTTTTATTCTCTTAAAAATATCAGTACCCTTTAATTTTTGGATGTTTTTACAATGATTTTATAGTCAACAATAAGCGATGATAGTTTTAAATCTCTTTATATCACTTATCACTTGTTCAAATACATCCGAAACAACATCTGACACATTATCCGATATTAAATACGATTTGAAATCATATTGTTCACTAATTTTTGCATTTGTTTTTTATTGTTCTTCTAATCATCTTTAATTGAGTTTCTTCATCATCTATTAAACCTATAATATGCATAACCAATCTCCTCCTATTTAGTCCAAGTAGCCCTTAACATATAGCCATTATTAATAGGTACTACATGCAATTCGCCAGCATTTCGCATTGCCGCTTCACGTGCAATCCATAAACCTAATCCTGTTCCATCTTTTTTTGTGGTTTCTCTAGCATTCAACGTCTCATCCGGATTCTGCATATATTTCTCATCTAGTTCTGGCCCATTATTTGACATCTCTAAATATACCTTTTTATCATCTTCATACATAGAGAAAAAAACAGAGCGTTCGCCTTCTGCCTCTTCCAAATAGTATGCAGAATTTAAAATAAAGTTATTCAGAATTAAATGTAAGTCTATGACTGGCAATGCTAATTGCACATTCTCATCAAGTCGCACTAAGTTGTATCTCAATAAACTTTTTATCAAGTAGAGGCTTCCATAAATTCTCAATATGAATCAAAAACTCTTTAATTCTACTCGATCGGGTGCTTCGAAATTCTCTTGTTTCACCGAATCCATAATCAAACTAACCCACTCAGATAATAATTCATCTGTACTATCCAATTCTTCCAATAAATCATATGGATTAAAATCTTCATCACCAATATATGGCTCATAGTTAAGCAATCGATTAATTGATTCTTTTAGGTGTTGACCTCTGCTTCCAAATTCAGTTCCCATTCTCGTAATTTCATGTGAAAATGTTTGTGCCATAACTCCCAGCTGCACTAAGAACCATCATTAATTGCTCTGTAGACGTCTTATTCTCATTCTTCTTACCCAAAGTAACAATTGCATCTTTCAAATCTTCTTCAGATATCCTATCTTCTCCATCTTCATTCTCTGTTGAACCATCCCCGCTCTTTGAAACTTCCGAGAGGTCATCTTTCGCTTTCTTATTCCCACGCTCCCTCATTACTTGCTCATAAATTTGCTGAGCTTTATCATCATGCGCCTTTTTCTTTGCTCGTTCCCATGCCGCAAACTCTCTGAGTGTATATTGTCTATCATATTCAAACTTTCCCAAGATTCCTTGCAAAAGCTCAACAAAACAATCATACTCTCTATTTAAACTCATACCTTCTCTATTCGCTGTATCTTCCAACTTGGGATTGTGCATCCTACTGATAGACACACTTCCTATCAGCTGATTAGGCGAAACTCTCCAATTTCCACTTTCATGCGAAGCTGCTGCTGGGCTCCTTTGAACCCTAAGGCTTAAATTAATCCAATCGAAAAACTGTCCTTCATCACCATATGGTCTAACTTTAAAACTATCACGATATATCTTTATCCCAGAAAAAAATCATTCAACAGTTGTTTTCTTTTTCTACTCTTGAAATCTTTAACAATTTCAACTGTACTTTTTTTGATTTTTTTAATATAATACATTTTACACCAAAAGGGCCTACCGCATTATATCTCTCAATGTTTTTCACTTGGATTTTCTAATATTTCTTCTATAGAATATTTAAATTGTTTGATTCCATCGAAATCTTCTCTTTTATAATTATCTACTTTTAAATGCTTCTCTGTCCCAAAAACTCTTTCAAGTCATACTTTTTCGATATCCCTTGGAGAATATTCAATTTGCATCAGTTTCTTAGTTGTGTCAATTTCGTTTCTATCCAAAGTAATAGTAACATTCCCTTTTCCATCAAATTCTGCTTCAATTAAATAATCATAATTATCTCGTGTTATTCCTGTACTTTCAGTCTTAAAATTCAACTCTGGATGTCTGTAATTTCTACATATATATCAAACCGGTCTACACTTCCAAGCGGATTAATATTTTTTAAGATTATTATTTACCTTAATGTATAATTTCTCATCCCAAAACTCACGAATAGGACTTAATATAATTATAGTTCCCGTATCCCATTCATAATCTTTAACTAATTCAAAATCTTCTTTTAAATATAGTCTAACTAAATCTTCGAATCCTCCATCACATTCCTTAAGTTTTTGCTTCTACTTGATTTAACAATTTCGCATTATCAAACTGAGTCCAATCAATCTCCCACTGATATATCTGTTCTACATCACATTTTGTAAAAAAACTTGTGTGCATAATGAAAGTTTATCCAATGCAAAACGTCCAATCCCTTTTTGCACCTGTTTTTTTATTCTATTTTTTCTTTGGGCTATATACATTTACCTCCTTATTATCAGTACCAATATTCATCCATACCGATTTCAATATGTTCTTATTCATACCTGAACCATTATCAATAACAAGGATTTGAGAAATAGAACGTAAATATTTATCTAATTCCAACATATTTACATTTTCTTCATTCAATACATACAATCCGTCTTTTATGCTATAATTTTGCAATACCATTTCCATATTACTCTTGAAGTAACTATGTACTTCTGAACGTGTCAATGCACTTGGCACTCCGTTAAATGGATTTAAATATCTACATATACACATTCAGCATCTGCATCGTATCCATTTTTACTAATTCTATAATGGCACCATCCACATCGGAAATATTTTCTCTACCAATAAGTCTTGCAGTCTTAGCACTTACTTGGAAAACCATAGATTCCATATATTCTATTCCTCCTACTAAAATTTGAAGTCTTCAATATCTTTCGATGTAATTCTCAAAGAAGTTCCACTAATATGAATACCTGCATCTTGTACATACTTCATAAATTCATCGCTTTTCTAAAATATTTTTTTGCATCTTCCAGTTTATACGTTTTATTATCTGATTTTGGTACAATATACATTCCTGCATATGGGATACACTTCTTTTTCAATATATATACTGATACTGTTTCAGTAATCACCGTAGAAATTAATAGCTTACGTTTATTTAAACCAGACAAAGCTTGTGACCGACCATATTCAAACCATAATGCACTTTTTATCACTTTCTCGTTCATCCAATTGCTCTCTAAAATCATTCAAATAACTCTCCGCTCCTGGAAAAAGAGATGAGAATTGTTGCAGAAGTGTACCTAACCAATTTACCATCTTTTATAATCATAGGGAAAAATTATCTTCTCTGTTTTTTTATAGCGTAATGACCGCGGTGTCGCAGTCTCCCTTACTACCTCTTTTTCAATATCTTTCCCATTGCATCGATAGAATCCATTTATCTCCTGATAATTCTCTTTCTTTAATACATAAGCTTCATTGAGTAACGTTGCAACTACATGAGCAACTTGAAAAATAGTCACCAAAACGTCTCGTCCCTAGTGTGTATTATTTTTATAAAAACCATTTATTTGACAAATTAGCACTCGGTATAATCAGTTTCTCCTTACTTGCCATATCATAGTAAATTATATCTTCATAAGTTGACGCTTTATCAATAACCATTATTGCAGATTTCACCAGTGCATCGTCAAACATTTTATCTTGAGTATAATCATATATTTCTTGTAAATATGGTTTAATATATGACCTTAATTTTTTTCTCCAAATACAGTTTTAAAAATACTACTAGGAATTAAGTATGCCATTTTACCATTACTATCTAAACAATCAATACTCTTTTCGATAAATGCATAGCAATAATCAAATTTTCCCTTCTCACATGTACCAAAAGTTTCTCTTACATAGTCCCTTTCCTTTTCATCTAATTCTTGATATGTAATATATGGTGGGTTTCTACAACATACTGAAACTTTTGATTACATTTCCCACCTTAAATAGTCCGCATTAACTATATTCCATTGGATATTGCTGAGTCCTTTACTTTTTGCCAATAAATTTAGATTCTGAATACACTTTTTTTATATTGTGTAGAATCAATTTCAACACCACATATATGCTTTGACAATCCATCACATATATCCTCATCTGACAATCCATATTTTTCTAGCATCGTCGATATATCGCTCTACAATCACCACCAAAAATATTTCCATCGCCACATGAATTTTTCCAAAATATTCTTCTCATATAAATTTTTCGTTATAACCTACTCTGTCTAATAACTTCTTAACATAACCATTAGGCGTAAATACCTGGCACTTCTTGTTCATAACTATCTCTTCACTTTCTCTATTCTTCTTCACTCAATATCCACATCTGCTTGAGTGGTATTTCTGCCTTAATGGCAGGACTTAATTTCTCATAATTATCAAACAATTCCTTAATAACATCCGTGGAATCCCACAAACGAATCTTGAAGAATTGATTACCTTCTTTCCTGGCAACACTATCCTTAAATCCATTCCATGATACAAGCAAACCATATTCAGCTTGCACGTTGTTCATCACACCGCCCAATTGATCCAATGTAGTTTGGTCAATTGGTGTATACTGTGTCTTAACCTGCACACAAATCTTAGGAGATCCAAATCCTACCTCTCCACCGGAAGCCAATAAGTCTTTTCCGCCATCAGTGCCCCCCCGTTTACTATGATATTTTTTATCGTTTAGCTCTATTCTTGTAAATAGCTATGCTTACATAAACTATAATATAAGCAATTGTATCATTTATAAATATATCTCTATAGGCATTAGGATGTAGTTCAACAAAAATCCTGAAATAAATACATATAGAAAAGCTAATATAATAAAAAAATCAAGTACGGAATTAAACAATTAAATATTGGATTTTTAAAATCAACATCTGCTACAATGCCAATAATAATGGAGCCAATTAAAGTTAATACTGCCCTATCCAAAATATGAAAATAGGTATCGTTTGTATTACCCATTAGCAAATTTATTATGCAACTCGCTATTGTAGCAATCGTAAAAATAGAACAAAATAATATTGCTATATTTTTTTAATAACCTACAAGTAATTTTCATAACACACTACCCCATCTATTAGTCAAAGCCTCCCACCAAAACGATGGAAGGCTTTCTAAACAATTTACTTTAAATTCAACAACTCCCTTTTGAACCTGCTATTTCAGCTTTTTAGTATCATAATAGAATCATTCAGACAATTTTACTTCATCAAAATCGATCGATTCCCGTATTTTTCAGGCGTTTTATAACATTAATATATTTGTTTCTGTTACTCCATCTCAATCGTTCCTGGCGGCTTGGAAGTCAGATCATAGAATACCCTGTTCACTCCCTTTACCTCATTCACGATTCGATTCATTACTCTCTGGAGTACGCTAAAGGGAATATCCGCACACTCCGCAGTCATAAAGTCATCGGTAATCACCGCACGGAGAGCCACCGCATAGTCATAAGTACGGAAGTCTCCCATAACGCCCACGGAACGCATATTGGTAAGGGCGGCAAAATACTGGCTATAGGAACGGGAAAGTCCCGCCTTCTCGATTTCTTCACGGTAAATGAAGTCCGCATCCTGTACCATGCGAACCTTCTCAGGAGTTACTTCTCCGATAATTCTTACCCCAAGTCCTGGTCCCGGGAAGGGCTGACGATAAACCAAATGCTCCGGAAGGCCAAGCTCCAGTCCTACCTTACGCACCTCGTCCTTAAAGAGAAGGCGCAGAGGCTCTACGATTTCCTTAAAGGAAATGTTCTTGGGAAGTCCGCCCACATTATGGTGGGACTTAATCACTGCACCCTTTCCAAGGCCGGATTCTACCACATCGGCATATATAGTTCCCTGAGCAAGGAAGTCCACTGTTCCGATTTTATTTGCCTCACGCTCAAAGATACGGATAAACTGCTCTCCGATAATCTTTCTCTTCTTCTCCGGATCTTCCACCCCGGATAATTTCTCAAAATACTCGTCCCCCGCATTGACACGGACGAAGTTTAACTCGAAATCTCCCTTTTCGCCGAAGATTTCCTCCACCTGATCTCCTTCATTTTTCCGAAGAAGGCCGTGGTCCACGAACACGCAGTATAGCTGTTTTCCGATGGCTCTGGAAAGAAGCCCTGCTGCAACAGAGCTGTCCACACCACCGGAAAGGGCTAAAAGCACCTTACCGGATCCGATTTTATTTTTCAAAAGGGAAACCTGTTCCTCTACGAAGGACGCCATTTTCCAGTCTCCGGTACATTTGCAGACGTCATAGAGAAAATGATGAATCATCTTCTGTCCTTCCACGCTATGCTGTACCTCCGGGTGGAACTGCACCGCATAAATCTGTCTCTTGGTGTCTTCCATTCCCGCAACAGGGCAATGCTCGGTATGGGCGGTAATTGTAAAGCCCTCCGGCACCTTGGCAATATAGTCGGTGTGGGACATGAAAACGGTGGTCTCCTCCGAAACATCGGAGAAGAGCACGGAGGACTTCTCCACATGAGTTTCCGTCTTTCCATATTCGCTGACAGGGGCGGTAGCCACCTCTCCTCCAAGCTCATAGGCAATCAGCTGCGCTCCATAGCAGAAACCGAAAATGGGGATGCCCAGCTCGAAAATTTCCTTTCCAATATGCTGGCTCTCCTCTTTGTACACGGACTGAGGTCCCCCGGTGAAGATAATTCCCTTGGGACTTAATTCTTTAATCTTCTCAATGCCAATGTCGGAACTGTAAACTTCTGCATAAACCCCTTCGTCTCTTACTCTCCGGGCAATCAACTGGTTGTACTGTCCACCAAAATCCAATACGAGAATCCGCTCATGATTCATTTTTCTTTCCCCTTTTCTTCAGTTCGTCCAATGGCAACAAGATAGATAAACTGCCTTTTTAAAAGGCTCACACAATTACTCATTATAGTGCCTAGGGAAAAAGACTTATGCAAGTCCTTCTTTGGTAAGCTTTATAAGTCTACTTTAACAAGTTTTTTTGCTCTGCTTCGGCAAGTTTTTTAAGGCCACTTTGGCGCTCCTTACAAGTCCACTTCTTCTCCTAAGGAGAAGGAATATAGGACTCTTCGTTTTACCTTTTTCCCTAAAATCTGCTCTAAGGCTTCGCTATATAAGTCGATTTGCTTTTGGTAACGATTCTTTAGCTCTTCCCCGTCCTTTACCCGGTCGGTCTTATAATCCACAAGGATAATGCCCTCTTCCTCCATGATAAAGGCATCTATGATACCTTGAAGGATTACCTTTTCAACATTATCCCCCCCATCCTCAGGAAATAGCTTTTCATACTCCACTTCCTGCATAAAATGCTGTTCCCGATAAAGGGTATTTTCCTTATAGGCCTTGGCAAAAAGTTGTCCTAAGGGAGAGTCCAGGAACTTCTGAAGCTTCTCTTGATTCAGTAAGCCATATTCCTCCGGAGAAAGAAATTCGGATAGCTGAGAAATATCTCTGGAGTAATCATAAAAGGCTAAGGCATGGTGATAGCTGTCACCTATTGCCGCTCCGATATTTTTTCCCTCTGCTTTCATTTTCTGAATCAGTGGGCTGTCGTGCTTTTCTTTGGCCTGCTGCTTTGTTTCATCATTAGCATTAACCCCATCCTTATCCTCTGTACCTTGCTCTAAGCCTTCTGCCTTTTCAGAAGCAGATTCCGTACTATCTACTCCTTGCTCCTTACTCTTTATCTTCGCATCAAGTTCTTCTACTTTATCTATCTTCTCCTCATCCCACTCCGGCGCTACCGCCTTAGCTTCCTGCCCGGTTTCAGAAAGCGTCTCGCCATGCTCCTCCATGGCCTTCATTTTCAATAAAGAAACAGAGTATTTGGGACTTCTATGGGTGCTCTTCTCAAAGGGATAAACATAGGAAAAAAATGCTCTTCCATAAGCTTTTTCCGCCTCTGTCTTTTCCCGCCCTGTTCCCAAGAACTCGTAGAGCTTTTTTCTCAAGGGAAATAGCTTCTCCCATGGCTTTTTCCTTCATTTTCCTCTAAATCCTCTTTCGAGAAAAACGAAGGGCGATTTCTTCGGTCTTGGTACTTTCAAAGAAGCTCCGGGAATAGGCCATTAAAATCCAGGCAAGATAAGAAGTCGCTCCTCGGATATCCTCCAGAGACAGCCGTTCTTGCACCGGGAATTTCTTCATTAAATCCTCTTCATTTTTGCAAAACGCCGGTGAGAATCAGCTTTTCCTCTGCTCTGGTCATGGCAACATAAAGCACTCGAAGCTCTTCCCCAAGACTCTCCCTGCTCCCCCTTTTTCCTTAATGGCGATTTTTGTGGAGAGGGATACTTTATTCTTGTTTCCAAATCCAAATAATCCGCGGCAAGCCCCAGCTCTGCATCCATCAGCATTTTGGCCTTACTGTCCATCTTGTTAAAGGTCTTATGGAGCTGGGAAAGGAAGACTACCTTAAACTGCAGTCCCTTGGAGTGGTGGATGGACATAATCCGAAGCAGGTCGTCCTTTTTCCGAGAACACCGTTGCCTCTCCCTGATCCTGCTCCTGCTTTTTCACCTTTTCAATATAGCGGATAAAATGAAATAAGCCGCTGTAGCTTCCCTTTTCAAACTGCTTGGCATCCTCTAGAGCTGGTCAAGATTCGCCTGCCGTTTCTCCCTAAAGGTAGCGCCCGCACATAGTTATAGTAATCCGTCTCTTCATAAATCAAGGTCAGTAAGGAGTGGAGCCGCAGGGAACGGGATAGTCTACGGTAGCGTTCCAGCTTCCCTTGGAAATTCTGCCATTTTTCTTCTAAAGCAGGGGACAATGTTTTTTTCTTCTTGTAACGATAGATTTACTGCATTTTCCTGCTCTTATCATAGGGCTTTTTCGTAAAGTCCGCCCTTCGCCAATACTACCTGCCCCAAGCTCCTCGTCCGTAAAGGAAAATAGGGGAGCGTAGGACTGCCGCCATAGGGATGTCCTGTCTTGGATTGTCGATGATGGCAGGAAGGATAGAACCGTCTCCACCTCCACCGCAGAATAATAGCCGGTTTTTAGCTCCGCATAGGCAGGAATCCCTTCCTTTCCGAAGATGTCCACCATTTCTCTGGATACGCTGTGGGGAGAGCGAAGGAGGATGACCATGTCCTATAGGCATAGCCCTTTTCCCAGAAGTTCTCGAACCTTAGCGGCAATCATCTTACATTCCAGCTCTAACTTGCTGAGGGATTTTCCGGAGGAGTTATTGGAGCTGCCGTCGGAGGCGCTATTGGAGGCGCTGTCAGTGGCGCTATTGGAGGAACTATTGCTCTCTTCTTTACTGTCTTCTCCTACGTCCCCCTCTTCCCCTGTAAAGGCAGTTTTTTCCAACTCTAAGAGAAGCAGTTCCGTTTGATCCCGTCTCTGCTTGCCTGTAATGGTATCCTCTTCCTGCCTTGCTTCTTCTGTTCTTATCTTCCCCAGGAAAAGACTATTCTCCAGGTCATATTCGATTCCCCCGAAGGCCTTTTTCATAATTTTGAAAAACAGGGCATTTACCGCGGAAAGCACCCCTTCATCGGAACGGAAGTTCTTCCGAAGAAAAATCTTGGGATAGCTTTCATCATGGTATTTTTCTAAGAATAACTCCGGTCTTGCCATTCGGAAGCGATAAATGCTTTGCTTTACATCCCCCACCTGAAAGACATTGGGCTTTTCGAAGCGCTCCTGAGAAAGGGCACGAACAATATATTCCTGCACAAGGTTTGAGTCCTGATACTCGTCCACCAGGATTTCCCGGTAGGATTTGGCCAGCTCATCCGCCAAGGCACTATAATGACCATCATCCTGATACAAAAGCTTCAAGGCAAAATGCTCCAAGTCCGAAAAGTCCAGCACTGCCCTTTCTTCCTTTTCCTTTTGATAGCGCTCTAAAAAGAGAAGGCAAAGTCGCACAAGCTCTAAGATTCGCTTCTGTCCCTTTTCCTCCACTTCCTCTTCCAGCGCTTCCGGAAGCAGTCTATAGTTCTCCTGCCAAGCTTTCAGCGTCTTCTTTCCTCTTTCCCGAAGGGACTTTACCAACTCTTTTCCCTCTGCCTTAGTGCTTTTCAGCCTTCCAAAGGAAAGATTTTCCAGTCCCCTTACCAGCTCTTCCAGATTCTCCGTATTCACAAGGGTCAGGCACTGCTCCCGTTCTTCTAAAATTCGCTCTTCATACTCTATAGGGCCGTTTGGTTCCCGGCATAGATCTAAGGCTTCTTCATAAGGAGAGAAAGATTTTCCAAACGGCTCTTCATATCTTTGTAGAGATCCTTTTCCCATTTTTCCCTGCGAGAATGGGAGTCTTCCTCTAAAAAGCCCCTGCAAATAGGCCTTGGGAAAGGGCATGGCACTAGCCAGATTATAAAAGCTTTAGAATCAGCTCCTCTATTCCCTTTATCCTTCTTTCCCATAGAGAACTGGTCTACAAAGGCCAGGAAGGACTCTTCCTTCCTTTCGTACTCCTCTTCCAAAAGCTCCTCTAAAATATCCGATTGAAGCAGGGACATTTCCCCGGTATCCCCAATCCGAAAATGGGCGTCTATGGAAAGACCTGCATAATTTTCCTCGATCAGTCGCTTACAAAAGGCGTGGATGGTGCTGATATTTGCGGTAGGAAGCAGGGCAATTTCCCGAAGAATCCGCTTGTCATAGCCCTTTTGTAAATGCTCTTCCAAGCGTTTTTTGATTCTTTCCTTCATTTCCTCCGCCGCAGCCTCGGTAAAGGTCATCAAAACCAAAGAGGAAAAGGAAGCATTTTTCCTCTAAAATCAGGGACAGCACGTGTTCCACCAGCACTGCCGTCTTTCCGGAACCCTGCCGCCGCAGAGACCAGCAGATTTCCTTCTATGGGCGATGACCGCCTTTTGTTCTTCCGTCCACGATGCCATTTTACTGCCCCTTTCTTTCGATATTTTCATCTTCAATGCCATCTTACTACCTTTTTTTGATACTTCTGTCTGCACTACCTTTTTCGCTTATTTCTTCTGATACTTCTGTCTGCACTACTGTTTTACGCTTATTTTTCTGATACTTCTGTCTTCACTACTGTTTTTCGCTTATTTCTTCTGATATTTCTTTACACACTAGCATCTTCTTGCTCTTTCTTCTGATACTCTCTACCCACTCCTCCCAAATCGCTTCTTCCTCTCCCTTTTCCATGCTTCTATAGGAAAAGCCGGGAAGGTCCGGGTCAAAGCCGCAGATGCTGTGGTAGGGGCAGTAGGTGCAGGCCGTCTTATCCGGGCTCTCTCGAATAGGGGAAATATCCTTCTCTCCCTCTAGGATTCTCTTACAATCCTCCTCCACCCTTTCCCGCACATAGGAAAGCATAGCCAGAATCTTTTTCCTCTTTGGCAACAGAGCCCCTTTTTCCTCAATAGCGCCGTTTTTTTCTCCTTTACCGGAAGCAGAAGGCTGTCTCCCTTTAGCTCCCCTATCCATGCGGAAAAATGATGTCCTTATCCCCGTTGATTAGGCCCTTGGGTCTTGAAGCCTTCAGCTTTTTCCTGAAAAAGCTCCTCCTCAGTCTGGCCCTTAAAGCTTAGGCTTGGGTTATCCATGGTGAAATAAAACAGCCCCGCAGGGTGCAATTTGTAGTCCGGATGTCTCTTTCTCTCCTCCTCCAGCAAGACGGATAGGTAGAGGGGAAGCTGAATCTGTAGTCCCGCCTTTAAAAGATCCAAAGAAAAAAATCCGTATTCCGCTTTTTATAGTCCAAAACCTTTAGGTAATAATTCTTCTCCTCATCCAGGTAGCTGTCCACCCGGTCCACCCTTCCCCTAAAGGACAGGGGTATCGCTTTCATAGTTGAAAATCCCGTTCCAGAGCTTCCACCTGAAAAATCCCCGCCGGAAAGCTGCCGTTCCAGCGCCCAAAGGATGGTTTTTGCATTTTCCTTAAACTTATGGAGAAAATACTGGTTCCGTCCCCCCTCTAAGAAGGGAGCAAATTCCGGATCCTGCTCACTTTCCGCTATGGCGAAATTAAGATACTCCTGAAAATGCTCGAAAGCGCCTCTCCCTTCAGCTTTTCTTCCTTTATCTTCTTAAAAAAACTTTCCACCAGCTTATGGTAAAGATTTCCCCAAATCAAAAGCCTGAATCTCCGCCTCTTTTCTTTCCTGCAAATGTAAGCCGTAGCGAAGAAAATGGGAAAAGGCGCAACGGTTTAGCCCTTCCAATCGGCTTACGGAGCCTCTGATTTTTTCTCCGTAAAGTTCCTTGGACAGATCTTTGCTTAAGGGCAAATGTCGATTCTCCCAAAAGACAGCGTCCAATATCTTTTTCCAAATCCTTTTATACTCTTCCTTTTGCCAAAGGCTATGAAGAAGCTGAAAAGGATTCCAGCTGAAAATAAGGAAGAACTTCTTCCTCCGAACGGAATAGAGCTTCCCTTTTTGCAACGTTTAGGTAATTCCTTGGAAAGACTTGCCTTTGCCTGGGAAAAGCTCTGCATTTCCTGTATTTCTCTATCCAGCTTTCGTATCTTAAGCTTGGGAAAGAGTCGGAGAACTTCTTGTAAAATAGGAGAAATTCCTCCTCTTCCTTTGGTATTCTTAAAGGGTAGGATAAGTAAAAGCTCTTCCTTGGGGCTTAGGAAGGCGTGATATAAGTAAAACTCCTGAATATAACTTTCCTCCCAGGCCAAGGGAGACAGGATAAGCTTCTCCTGCCGTAAAAAGCTCTTTTCTTCCCTCGGTAAAGAGGAATTCTTCTTTGGAGGCAGGGGAATCAGCCCCTGCATTTAAGCCCTAGAAATAAAAAAAGGCCTTAGGGTTATGGAAACAGGGAGCGAGTTAAGTCTCCCACCAATACTGATCGTTTGTTGCAGGGAATCTGCCGTAGCTTCTCCAAGGAAAGAGCCATATCGAAAAAGGCGGAAAAATTCCTTTTTGTTTACCGGAATTTCTCCCAATCCCTCCTTCATTTTTGGAAAGAAGAAGCTGAATCTGGCTTACGCTTCGTTCTAAGCTTTGGGACAGGGAGTCCATGCCCTCATTTTTAAGGAATATAGCTTCCTCTTCCAGCTTAAAAGCACTCCGTAAGCTTTTTCCGTAAAAAGCTTTCCAAGCTTTCAATTCTTTCTTTAAGGCTATGGCTCCTTCATTTTCCTCTAAGAGGCTGAAGAGAGCTTCCGCTTCCAGTAGACTTTCCTCTTGAAAAAGGCTTCTAAAGGCGGATTTCCCTTTAAGGCCCTTGGCTCTTGCTTCATTTTCCAAGGCATCAATCCTATCCTCTTCCTCCATGCCCCGGTAGGGAAAGGCTCGAAGATAACGAAAGAAGGAGTCATAAAGCAGACCCTTCTCCATCACCTCTAAGGCGGAGCGAAGAACCTTACTGAAGGGAGAGTCGAAGAGTTTAATGTCCTCCTCCAAAAAGAGGGGAATCGCAAATTTTCTTCCCTGCTGAAAAAAGGCATCCCTATACAGTTCCACATCCGGAAGCACCACCCCGATGTCCTGATAACGATAGCCCCTTTCCTCCACCAAATAGCGGATATGGCTGCAGGCCTCCTCCACCTCTTTAGAAATATTGGCGGCTTCGATGACGGAAATGCCATGGGGCAGGGAAGGATAGACTCTCCGGTATAGGAATTGCTATTATGCAAGCTTCCTGTATGCGGGCTTTGCTCTTCTTTCTTCCTCGGTTCTTGATTTTCTCCTTAAAAAATCCCTCCACAAGGCTCTGCAAGGCAGGAATTTTTTCAAATCGGGGAAGTAGAGCACCCTCAGGCCTCCTTTCTCCCGGTTCTACTGTCTATTTCATTTAGGGAAAGGGGAGAAAGAATTTCCACCCCCAGCTTCTCTCCTCTATGATAAAAGCTCTTTTATCGCTTCTTCTGTAAGATAAAAAAGGATTCCCGCTTTTTCCCGTTTCCAAGCACAGAGATATTTTTCCCGGAAAACTCCAGGGAAAAATACAGTTCTCCCGCTCTTTCCATCAAAACCTCTATGCAAAAGAAGCTGGATGGGGGTAAAAGCCGGTAAAACCGTCAAAAATCAGGATGCTGTCCTTTAATGTATTGTCTTTCCACAGGGCGGAAATTCCCTTATCCACTAAGCCTTCCTCTGTGATTCTGCCGGTCTTGGAAAGGTAGAGCAGGAACTCTTCATAAATATAGGCCAGATCCAAAAACTTGGCTCTTGTTATGGACCTTTTGGATTTTTTTCCCGCATTTTCGTAAATCCTCCGGGCTTACCTTGTACTGCATACATTCGGAGATCTGGGACTTACATTCCTCCACAAAAGAAAGACTTTCCGCCTCCCTTTGGTAATAGCTTAGCTGCTTTTTCTTCTTGCCCAAAAATCAGGCGAAGAATCATCATTTTCCCCATCTCATCTAAGGAAAGGGGGCTCTTTTGATTGGTATTCTCAAAGGCACGGTAATAGAGCCTTTGGAAGCTAAGAACGTCCACATTCAAAATGCCCTTTCCCTGATTTTCGGCGTGGGATACGATTCTTTTTTGCATGGCAAGGGTATCCTGCTCCGGCACAAGATAGTAAATCTGCCTATGATAATCCTTCCCGGCCTCCTGCAAAGCCTTTTCGAATCAAATATTCCGTTTTTCCGGAACCGCCGGCTCCCAGGATGATTTGCAGCTTGGACATCAAAGCCTCCTTTAATAGCAGTTTAAAGACTATTTCTGTAAATTATGCTTTATTTCAATTTTGCTTTATTTCAATTATTCTTTCTTTCAATTATACTTTCTGTAAATCTATGTTTCGCTAAGGCCCTCAAACATTCTTTCTACAAAGCCTTTACTATCCTTTAATGTAGGCAAATGAATCTGATTCCCCTCTCCTTCATTTCCCTCGATTAAATATCCTTCCTTTAGATCCGACTCCAAAAGGCGAATCCAATGCAGGGAGTCTTCGAAAAGCTTAGGATAAAAATAATACAAAAGGGTGGTCATATCCCAGTTATAAAAGCCGGGAATGCCGTAGACTCTATCATTATAATGCATCCAGTCCTTTGCCTTTCCTAAAATATACTGCCCTAAGGAAGATTTTTCCAGCCTTCTCTTACATTCCTCATAGGAAAGGAGGAAGGCCAGACAGGCATTTCCGGTAAGGGTATGGAGGTTCTTGCCGTTCTTTAGCACAAGCTCCGTGCCTTATAATCAATGGAGAAGTTTAATTCCTTCATTTCTTTCTTGGCAAAAATCAGGGGCTCTGTAATCCCTCCCATAAAGTAAATGCCTTTCACATAGGAGAAAAACTCTCTGTCCAGCATATAGGCCCCGGCGATATTGGTGGTGGATCCGGTAACAAGAATGTCCACCTCTCCCGGATAACGCTTTACCGTTTCTAAGATTTTTTTGGAGGCTTCATTCTCCCACTGTCTTGGCGCATCCGCCCCCATACCAAAGGGGAAGTTCTTCTCTTCCTCTCTCCTTTAGCATCTTCTTCGTGTTTTCATAGACCACAGCGGTTTTGTTGTTTCCAAAGGAAGAGGATAGTCCCAAAAAGCTCTATGTCCTTTCGTCCTAAAAGATAGAGAAGACAAAGGCCGTCATCAATATCGCAGTCCGGTATTCCCATGGTGTTGTCACAGTCAAAAAGAAGCTTTCTTTTTTCCATCCTACTTTCCATCCTTATGCAAAAACAAAATCTTTTCTTCCCCTTCAATAAAGCAAAGGCTGGGGAATCCCCTTTCCGGAAGCTCCTCACCCCTTTCGATTAGGCAGCTAAGGACTAGACCCTCAGAGTTCTTATAGAAGGCACGGAAAAACTCCCCTAAGTATTCTTTTTCGATAAGCTTAAAAGGGCTTAATGCTTCAGCTGTTACGCTTACTTCCTCCACTTCATGAAGACTTTCTCCCTGCTTTTCTGCTATCTGCTTTTCTGCTATCTGCTTTTCTGCTATCTGTTGTTCTGCTATCTGCCTTTCCCCTATTTCTTCTGTAAAGCTAAGCTGTCTTTCCCGAAAAAAGAAGCTGTAGTTTCCCTCTTCTTTCTCTACCGGAAAGGAAAAGTAGGGACAGGAAAACACGCCCTTATCCACCCTTCCCAAAACACTGTTTCCCTTCCCCATAAACCTTGCCACATATTCATTCACCGGAGCATAGTAGAGTTTTTCTCCCTCATCCACTTGGAGAATCTCCCCATCTTTCATAAGGGCAATGCGGTGGGCAAGCCTTAGAGCCTCCTCCTGGTCATGGGTAACCAAGACCACGGTTAAATTCTCTTTCTTCTGAAGCTCTAAGAGAAAGTCTCCCATCTCTCTCCGAAGATTAGGGTCCAGGGCGGAAAAGGGCTCATCCAAAAATAAGATATTTTCATTCATAGCAAGAGCTCTGGCAATAGCCACCCTTTGCATTTGCCCTCCGGATAGGCTGTCAATGCGCCTTTCCGAATAGCCCTCCAGCTGCACAAGCTTTAGAAGCTCCTCCACTCTTTTTTACGCTCTGCTTTGGGAACCTTTCTGTAATTCCAAGGAAAAACCCACATTTTTCTCCAACATTTAAATGAGGAAAAAGCCTTAAATCCTGAAAGACTACGGAAATTCCCCGCTTATGGCTGGGGAGATTTTGAATCTCCTTTCCCTGAAAGAAGATTTTTCCTTTGGCTAGGGGATATAAGCCAAGCATCGCCTTTAGAAGACTGCTTTTTCCACAACCGCTTTCCCCAAGAGCGCCAATATTTCTCCGGAGCGAACCTCCAGGGAAATATCCTTTAAAAATCTTTTTCTTCTCCAGCTCCAGCTCTACCTTTTCACAAGATAAACGAATTTCCACCCTTAACTCCTTTTACAAAATGCTCTATACGCCCTTTTTATTCTTACAAAAGCTTAACCTTGTCTTTACGCTAATCCAAGCCCCACTCTATTCTAACTTCCTGCTCTGTTCTAACTTCGCTCTGTTAAGACATCACTTTTTTATCCCCTTTCCCTCTGTATGCCCTTCTCTAAAAAGTCCAAGAGGAAAAATAATAGAAAGCTGCTACATAGAAAAATCAGTCCGTAAGCACTGGCCAGATTCCTTTCTCCGCTTTGGATATAGGGAACCATAATCAGGCTTAGACTTTTCACCTTTCCCCCGCCTAAAATCAAGGTCAAAATATACTGGCTCATGGAAAGGATATAGGACATCATAAAGGCCGGGAAAATGTAGGGATAAAGTAAGGGCAGACTTACTTTCCAAAAAAGTCGTCCTCCCACGGCTCCCATAACCCTAGCCTGTTCTTCATAAAGCTTCATTTTTCTACTCATCCCTTCTTGCAAAAAACTGACTGCATAGGGCAAGGCATAAAGGACATGGGCCAGAAACACGGTAAGAAATGGATTGAAAATCTTTATTTTCAAAAATAGGATCTGAGCCCCCATGGCAAAAACCGTTGCGGGAATCATAATGGGGAAATTCACCAAAAAAGCAACGAGCCCCTTTCCCTTAAGCCCCTCTTCATTTTGGTACTTGGCTGTACAAAAAGCCACCAGTACCGTACAGAGGGAAACCAAAAGGGAAAAAACCATACTGAAAAGCGTATCCTGAAAAAGAGCCTTTCTTTGAAAAAGAATGCTTTTAAAGCTGCGAAGGGAAAAGCTTGTGGGGAAAAGCTCCGGCCAGGCATAGCGTTCCGTAAAACTAAACAACAACAAAAAAGAAAAAGGGGCAGAACTAAGCTTAGGAAAAAAAGATTCCGAAAGAGTAGATAAAAAATACTGCCAGCCCTTCCTTTTTATTTTACAGGATTCATTCTATACCCTCCTTTCCTTTGACTTTATACAGTTCATGCTGTCTCCTTACTGTGAGCCTTTTTAAATTCATTGCACTCTCCATCCTTTGAGCCTTTTTAAATTCATCCCACTCTCCATCCTTTGAGCTTATTAATTTATAGCTCGCCCCATTCTTTAGGTCTTCTTTTTCGGTAGGAATTTAAAGTAAAAGTAGCTTAAGAACAGAGAAAACAAGAGAATAATACCATTATAGGCCAAAGCCACCGGCCGCTGTAAAAAGCCTCTTTGTAGCTCCTGGTAGGATAAAACCGATAAAGCCTTGGGGCTGGTAGCACCTAATAGGTAGGGAAGATCAAAGGCGCCGAAGGAGAAGGAGAAAATGATGAAAAAGGCCGCTAAGTACTGCCGTATGGATAGGGGCAGGGTGATTTTCCAAAAGGCTTGAAAGGGATTGGCTCCAAGGCATCTTGCCGCCTCTCCCGCCTTTTTATCCACTTGATACGCTAGCGGCAGGGAGAAAAACAGGACAAAGGGCAGTTCCTTCCATAGGTAGGATAGAATAATGCCTATGCCTTTCTCATCATAAACCAAAGCCGGAAAGTCTGTTTGGGAAGAAATCCATCCCAATGAAAAGAAAATACTCTGGCAAGTAAGCCATTGGAGGATAGTAAAATAAAAAAAGAATAAAGCCACCAGGCTATGGGGCATCATAATGGCGATTCTAAAAAAGCTTTCCAATCTTTTTCCATTTTTCCCCATTTGCAAAAGAAAAAAGGAAAAGAGAATCGCCAGCGCCAAAGAGAGGAAAGAAGAAAGCAAGGATAAACGGAAAGTATAGAAAATAGAGGGGACAGTATCCCCTCTACCCATGATTTCCTGATAATGCTCTAAGCTTAAGCCATTTTCCCCTAAAAAGCTTTTGATAAATCCATAGGAAACTCCCAAAAGGAAAATCGTGGACAAAAACAGCTGGGGCAGGATCCACAAATAGGAAATCTTCTTTTTCATCTTATTTTCCGGCCACTTCTTCCTGCCAGATTTCCTCAATGATGGGAACCAGACCTGCAGGCATTTCCGGTAAACGCTTCTCTAAAAGAACGCTCTGCTCTAAAACACCTTCTCCCAAGTCTACCTCGGCAAAGGCATCCTGTACTTCCTTGGAAAGCTTACTGTTATCCAAAACAGGAATGGTCTTTAAAGTCTCATAGCGATTTAGCTGCACATCCTCGGAAAGCATGGCATTGATAGCAACTTGCGCTGCCGCATTGTGCTTTGCATTCTTGGAAATGGCAATGTAGTTGGTGTTTCCGATGGTTCCCTTATCCCAGATAAAGGTCTGCATATTGTTGGAGAAAGATCCGTCTGCAATGCTGTTGGATACAAGGTAGGCAGAGTAAGTCATACCCATAATCAGCTCTCCGTCAGCCACCATATTTCTCATGGTAGGCTCCTTCTCCGGATAGGTCTTTCCTTCCTTCCAAAGGTAGGGATTTAACTCCTTTAAGTATTCCATAGCAGGCTTTACCAGCTCTCTTACCGCTTCCTTATCTTCCTTTACGGTCTGGAAGGGCTCCACGCCTACAATGTCATAAATGACATTTCTCACAAAGGCGGAACCGGTAAAGTCCGGAAGGGCAGGATAAGTAATCTGTCCCGGATGCTCCTTGGCATAAGCCAAAAGCTCCTCAGTGCTCTTCGGGAAATCTCCCTTGCTCTTATCTCCGTAGAAAACCATCTGGGCCTTTCCATAAGGAGCTTCATAGCCCTCGATAGGATAAGCAAAGTCCTTGTTGGTCTCCGGATCATCCTGATTTACCAGATTGTTAAAGTTGGGAAGATTTCTGTGTAAATGGGTCCATAGAGGAAATCACTTTCCTTTGCGGTTTTAAAAGTTCTCTCCGTTAATCCAAATCATGTCGATGTCAGACTCTTTGGCTCCCGCTTCCTTCTCTGCGGAAAGCTGGGCTAAAATATCTTCGATTCCCATGGGAACACGATTCAAAGTAATATCATAGTTTTTTCTTTAAATACTCTGCGTAGTAGCCGTCTAACCACTGATTTAGGCGGTCATCTCCGCCCCAGCCGTAGAAATTTACGGTCTGTCCCTTGGCTTCCGCTACCAGTGCATCAAAGTCAGCGGAACCTTCCGCCTTACTTTCCTCTGCCGACGTATCTTTTGCTGTTATGCTTTCCGTCTTGCTTTCTGCAGCAGTTGTCTCTGTGCTTGCCTTCTGACCGCCACAAGCCAGAAGCGCCATACTCATAGACAGAGCCAGTGCTAAAAAAATCTTTTTTTCATACCTTTCTCCTCTAATTCCTTACTATTCTTTTTTTACTTTGCAATATCTTACTATTCTTTTTACTTTCCAAAATCATGGAAAGAATTTTTATGCTTTGTCCTCTGCTTTTACAGTTTCCCCTTTTGCCTGTTCTTTCTTTTTAGAACGCTCCTCATAAAGCTGTTTTCCAAGGGCAATCATAAAGCCAAGGGCAAACAAAATCAAAAGTCCTGTGACCAGCCATTTGGCTCCTCCGGTTAAAAATCCTCCCACATAGGAATAAACCAAGGTTGCCGGAGTCTGCCCAAGGCCTGTTGCAATAAAAAAGCCCCAGAAGGACATTCCGCTCAGTCCTGCCGCATAACTCACAATGTCAAAGGAGACAAAGGGCAGAAGTCTTGCAATCAGGATACTTTGCTTACCATGCCGTTTAAAAAAGGCATCAATCTGGTTCAAGGCACCCTTGGAGCTAAGCTTCTCCACGAACTCTCTTCCAAAGGCTCTGGCAATAAAGAAGCTTAAGGCTGCTCCTACCATTGCACTGGACCAGGAAAGTAAGGCCCCCTTCCAAAAGCCGAAAAGTGCAGCATTGGCAAAGGTAATTAAAAAGGAAGGCAGTGGCGCAATGATGGACTGTAATACCATCAAAAGAAAGGAAATTACCGCTGCATAGGCCCCATAGGAAGCCACAAATTCCTTTAGCTTTTGAAAGTCTCCCGTGGCAAAGACACGGAAGACTTCCTGTATAAAGCTTTGAAATGGGCTATAAAGAAAATAAGCCCCTATAAGAACAAGTCCAAGGACTATGATGAAAATTCTTTCTTTCAGAAAGGATTTTTTCTCCATTACTTGTCTCCCTTAGAAAAATCATAGGTGATTTCCTTGGTTCCGTCCAAGCAGTTCCAAACATTGGTGTAACCCTTGCTTGCGATATACTCGGCAGCTTTTGCGGAACGGTTTCCGGAATAGCAATGGGTAATAATTAAAGCATTCTTATCATCCGGAAGAATAGCATCGATAGTCTTTGTATCTTCAGGATTTACATTTACAGCGGTAGCAAAATGCCCCTTTTCGAAATCCTTCGCTTCTCTTGCATCTACCACCAAGGCATCCTTTGCCTTCTCCATCAGCTCATCCCCTCTGATATTTCCATAGGTGGTTAATTCATAGGAATGCTTCTTTACGCCCTCTGCGTTATAAACCTTGGTAAAGCCGTCATTCACCAGAATATCCGCAGCCTCTCCGGACATCTTTCCGGAATTGCAGTACAGAACAACGTCCTTATCCTTCCAATCTTCAATCTTGGATACTTCGTCCTTAAAGGTATCGAGAGGCATGTTGAGGGCAAATTTTATATGTCCCTTGGCATAGTCTTCAGCGCTACGAACATCGATCACAAGATACTTTTCCTTCTCCTCCTTGTCCGCTACGATTTTAGCCAGGGCATCCCCCTTCATCTCCTTTACTTCAGCCTTCTCTGTAGCGGCAGCTGTTGTTTCCCCAGCAGCCTTGCTCTCTCCTGCCGCTTCACTTCCCGCTACGGTAGTTTCCTGCTTTGCAGCAGTCTCTGTCTTGCTTCCCTGTCCGCAGGCGGAAAGAGAAAGGGCAAATAACACTACGCCTAATCCAAATAAGTTCTTCTTCATTACTTTGCCTCCTCAAAATGTGTAATTATCTGTGATTCCCGGTGTTTTCCTATCTTTTCTTGTTTTTGCACAAAAAAATAAAAGTGCTATGCTCCGTAAACAGAGCTTTGCTCCGTATTTTTTTCATAAAAAAACAGTGAAAATGGAAAGCCGCTCAGGGATTTTTCTTAGCCATTTTATCATAGATATACAAAATTTTATATTGTAATTTCTGATAGCATAATCTTAGTTATTATATAACTCTATATCGTAAAGCCCAAAATGAATTGTAAAACCGGATTGTTTCCTTCTTCCATTTTCGTAGTGTCAGGTCAGTCTATGAAATCGGAATATCCGCTATCTAAAACAGCTTCTTGCAGCATCCCTCCACCTTTGTCAGGAAGGGGTCCTGCAAATATGCCTTGATTTTTTGGAAGGTATCTTCATTTTGTAAATCTCTTCCCTTCTTGTATTCCGTATAGGCCATAGCACACCAGGAAAGCCCCCGGATGCAGTTATACAAGATAAAAAGAGCCGTTTGCTCCTGTAGGGCAGGAAGCTCTATGTCTCTGCATTTTTGATAATGCTCTAAGAAATCTTTTATTTCCTTTTCCGAAAGAATGTAGTCCGTCTTCCAAAACGTAGTGGTAGGGCTGAGAAAATGTCCTAAATCCTGGGCAAAGTGACCGTAGAGCGGCTTTTCCCAGTCTACCAAGTAGTTCTTCTTTCCTTCCCCGTTCATCAGGAAATTTCCGGAGTTTAATTCCGTATTGATAATGCAAAACTCCTCCTGCCTTAGAAAGCTTTTTCTCCCCTCTCCTTTTCCTCCACCCCCTTCTTCCAAAAGGGCATGAAGGCGGGAATAAACGGAATCCTCCATAAAGGGACTTAACTCATAAACCCTTTGCAGTCTTGCAGACTCGGAAAGCATTTCCACTAAGGGATCCTTGGCAAAATACAGCCGGTCTTCCCCTCTGTCCTCTTCCCTGTTGTAAGGAAGTCCGTGAATATCCGTAAGGATTTCCGCCCCTAGCTTCAAGTCCTTGGCATAGTCAAGGGCAATGCCTTCCAAAAATTCCATCACTAGAATTCCCGACTCTCCCGACTTTTCCGAACAGTAATATAGCTTAGGCGTTCTTCCACTAGCTTCCAAAAGCTTTAGGGCATGGGCTTCATAGGAAATCTGCCTTTCCAGCTGCATTTGAGAGCCATGGTTTATCCGAAGCACATATTTTTTCCCGGAATCCGGATGGATAAATACATAGTTTTCATTATATTCCCCCTGGCCAGAAAAATGATACTCTTCCCGTACTTCTGTTCCTAAAGCCCAAAAGCCTCCCCGATAAGCAGGCTCTGCAATACGCTTTAAAATCTCCGGAGTCTTAGCGAATGTCTCTATATTCCTTTGCCAACTGTTCAATATCTTCTCCTTTACGATACCTTGCCCGAAGCCGGTTCATTTTCCACATCAAAGATAGCTTTTTTAGGAAATTTCCCTGAAAGCGTCTGTCGCTGGTAATGATGCGCTTCTTGGCCAAATAAGGAAGGATTCCCCGCTTCTTTAGATTCAGGGAAAACTGATAATCCTCCATTAAAGGAAGGATCGGGAATTTTCCCATGGCGAAAAAACAATCCCTATCCACAAAGATGCCCTGATCCCCAAACATTACCCTTCTATCCAGCACTCTATGGTTACTGATAAAGCTGCAAATACGCATTAAAGGGGAGGGATTTTTAAAACGAATCCCTAGACAACCGGCCAAAGAATGCTTTATTCCCTCCCGGATTTCTCTCACGAAGCCCTTGGGAAGAATGGAATCACAATGTAAAAAGAAAAGAATATCTCCGGAGCTCTCTTCCGCCCCAAGATTCATCTGTAAAGCTCTTCCCTTTTTCACTCTGAATCACCCTATACTCTCCTGAAAAATGATTTTTCACCTCCGTCTACGAAGAGATTTCCAAGTCTTTTTTATAAGGTCGAAGCTGCCGTTCCATTCTTCTAAGCAGCTTTCCTTCCTTGTAGCAGGGGATAATGAGGGAGATTTTCGCATTTTCCGTAAGAGCCTCTCCGAAGGAGGATAGGCGAAGCCCCTTATCATAGGGAAGCATACTTCTGTATGCATTAAGGTCTTCTCCATCATCCACATCCCTCTTTTTTTCCATAAGGCTGAGGGAAATGTGAGACTTTTCTAAGATTTTTCCGGGTATAGGAAAAGGGGCTTTCCTTTTGGACAGATCCAATAGCTCTACCCCCCGGCATAGACCGTCCATTCCGAAGGGTGGAAGCAGCCAATATGGTTCTATTTTCCTGTACCGCCTGATAAGAAAAGCAGGCATGAAGCAGCTCCGGCTCTATTCTTCTTTGTAAGCCAATCCCGTAATAGCCTTCATCAAGACTGGCTCCTAAGACCTGCCTTCCCTTCCTTCCTAAAGCAAAAACGCGTTGAAAATGTTCCGCTTCCATAAAGGGGATATCCGCCCCCACCAAATAGGAAAAGGAACTTCCCTTAGAAAAGCTATAGCGAAAGGCATTTTCCATCTTCTCGAAAATGTCCTTTCCCTCCTGTCTTTGAAAGGAAGCCTTGGGAAAAAGCGTTTTTAAGCAATTTAAGGCTGTTTCTCCCTGTTCCCTGGCAATGCCCTTAGGCAGATCATAAAACACCAGAAGGGAAAGCTTCTTTTCTTTTCTTTCCAGCTTCTTCCAGAGTGCAGAAAAGTCCTTAAGAATAGCCCAATGGATCTGCAGGGCTCCTTCCTCTCCGATATGAGGAACCAGCCTGGTTTTGGTTTTTCCTAAGATAGGGAGTCTGGTAAATAGAATAAGGCTTTGACTTGATTTTTCCGCTCTGATTTAATTTTTCCACTTTGGCTAAGAATCCGGCTTAGTCTCTTAGACTGATTATCTCCCTTAACAGCCTTCATTTCCCCTCCTCTTAATAAAACTTATGTTTAAAACGGTTCCAGAAGGAATGACTGTAATCCGCCTTTTCTCCTGTCTCCAGGATTAAGGGCAGGAAAGTGCTCCGCCTCCGAATTTCCTTCCTTAGTAAACTGTCCGATACAGGTGGAGCAATAGCTGATTAAAGGCTTCTCCCCTCCTTGGGTGCTTTTTGCCATTTCCTTGGAAAGCTCAGCCTCCTGTACAAAAGCACAGCCTCCCATACCGCAGCATTGCAGATTCTTCTTTTCGGAAATCTCTCCGGCAATAAAGTGAGACAGCCCCTCCATCCAAACTTTATCCTCCCGATCCGGACAGGGGATAGAAGCAGCTATATTCTCCCTCCACCTTCTTGCCAAGACCCAGTTCCTTTAGCTTATCATAAACTGTAGTAATCTTTACATTCAGTTGCTTACCGAAATGATAGTAACAGTTGGGGCAGGCCAGCACAATCTCCTCAATACCGAAATCCTGAAAGCGTTGATTCAGTCTACGGAAGATAGCATTAGCTTCCGCTTCCAATCCCAGCTCCAGTACAGGCTTTCCGCAGCAATCATAGAAGAGGGGAATCCCTACCTTTGCAAAGATGGAAAGAAGCTTCTCCAGAGTCTTTGGATAATAGGCCGGAAAATTGCAGCCCGGGAAAAATACGGTCTTAGCACCTTTCGCTTTTCTATGGTTCTTAAAAAGATAATTTTTCTTCTCCAGCAAAATCCCGCTGTAGCCCCTTTGCTTTAATCCATATTTCCCTTCCTTCACCTGCTCTTTTCGGAAGTCCAGAATAATTTCCCTTCCGTCAATCCCCTTGGGACAGACTCTGGTACATTCTCCGCAAAGATAGCAATGATAAGCCAGTTCCTTTAGCTTCTCCGTATCTCCGATGCAGATATCATATTTTGTTAAAAACTTACATTTTCTTTTGCAGGCATTACAGTGAATACACTCCTCCACCCGCTTGTGAATTTCCCGTTTTTCTTTTCCGCCATAAACTCCCCTGATCTTTTACTCTACTTACATTATTCTCAAACATAGTTTCTATTTTATTCTTAAACAGTATTTTCAATCATTGTCAAAGCTTCCGAGAACGCTTGGGAAAGTCCTGAATTTTCCTAAGCCTTCTCTTGCTTCTCCATTACTTTTCTCTTTTCTTGAAAATAATACAGCATTCCCATCAAAAGACAGAACAATACTCCTGCAGTCAAAAAAATAAATCCAGGGATTTTTCTTTTTCCTGTAGTCCGGCGAAAAGCTATGGTATACATAGCTGTTCCCGGAATCATAAAAGAAAGCTACACACAAAGTAGAGAGAAAAGGAAATATCCGTAATTCCATAGGCATAGTTCTGTAAATTAAAGGGAAAAAAACCGGTACGGTTCTTGTGATAAACAAAAAGCAAGAGAAGATTCTTCTTTTCCTTTCCCATAAAAATACTTGGCAATGTAGGGATTTTGCATAAGCTTCGGCTTGATGCTGTCCTGCAAGAAATACCTTCCCATAAGGAAGGAGATTCCTGCGGAAATGCTGGCTGCCAGAGTGCAAAGAACGGTTCCCCAAAAAGCATGAAAAACCATACCTGCCAGAAGGGCATAGCTGATTCCGGGAAGAGCCAAAAAGGCTCCCGCCAAGGCACAGAGCAAAACATAGACCAAGGCCGCCAGGAGAAAATTCTCTTCCACCAGACTTTGTAAATACCGAAGCAATTCTCCCTGAAAAAAATATCCTTTACCGGTACCTTCCAAAGAAGGACGAGCACTAAGATCAGAAAAATCAAAAAAAGCCCACTAATTTTTTTCTTAGCCATACTGTCCTCCACAGATATGTTCCATAGCATAAAACGACCATAGCATTTTTGCAAAAAGCAGAAGCAATAGACTTAGCTCATATTCCCGCATTTTCAGATTCATGGCAATAAAAAAATAAGCATAGGAAAAAAGGAAGGAACAAATGCCATAGAGTAATAAGAGCTTGGAAGAAAACTTAGAGGAAAGCTGGGAAAGCCTTCCTTTTTTTCTATTTCTCCAAATGCTTTTCTTTGTAAAGCTAAGAAATAAAAGGCTTAGAACAATCATTCCCAACAGCACCTTCCATTGGTGCAGAAAAAGGGGACCGATTTGAGGTCCCCTCCATTTGCTTCGTAAATATACCATGTGTCTTGCCATGCCCATCTTCTTTTCCGTGAAATAATGGATAATATACAGTCCCACAAGGGCTAAGAGACTGATAAGGCCGGATAAAACCGTAATTCCCTGAAGCAATATTCTTTTCATTATTTCTTTGCCTTATCTGTGCTTAAGTCTTTTACCAAAACTTCCTTATAGTCACTGCTTCCCGGCTCTCCCAGCTGCACCTTATTCTCGCCGTCCATCTGCCATACATACCAACCGCCATCATAGAGGTAGGCATTCTTAAAGCCGTTCTCGTGAGCAATCAGGAAGGGAACAGAAGCTCTCCAACCGGTTCCGCAGTAGAAGGCCACATCATTTTTCTCTAAGGAAACACCGCTTTCTCCTAAATAGGACTCCAGCTTCTCCAGGGAAACAATGCTGCCGTCCGGATTGTTGTAGGAACCGTCGTCCGTATCGTGTCCCCAAACTGCTCCTAAGGGCTCTCCTGCCCGGTCAATATAGGAATAACCGGAGGTCTTTCCTAAAAACTCATCCTTGGAACGAATACTTACCAGCTTGAACTTGGGATCGTCCTTCTGCTTTTCCTTCACTTCATCGATACTTAAAATATATTCCGGATGAGCAGGAATCTTTACCCCAAAATCCTTATCGGTAGCTACCGGCTGGTTTACCTTGGTTTCTGTCTCATATCCCGCCTTAGTCCAGGCATCAATTCCGCCACTTAAGTTCTTGACATCCTCTACACCTGCCCAAAGAAGAACTGTAGCCAGACGATCGTCCGCTGCATTTTTCAGGACTGTTCCCATAAGTTACTATCTTGGTATCCTTGGTAATGCCATAGGACTTTAAAAGCTTTCCAATTTCCTCCGGGGTACGAAAATTCCATGTCTCATCCTCTTCAATATCATCGGTATTGACATGGAAGGCTCCGGGAATATGAGCCTTGTTATAATCCTCATCTTGCTCTACCTTTTCCCCATGCTGCTTCCAAAACCACTACATCTTCTCCGGAATCCATCAGCTCCTTCACGTACTCCGGGCCAACATAGACCGTTTCGGTCTTCACTTCCGCTAAAAGCCTTCGCCTCTTCTTTCTTTTCAGAAGCTGCTTCCGTAGCTGCCTCAGTAGTCTTTTTCGCTTTGCTTCTCGCCTTCCTTTACACTTTCCTGTGCTGTACTTGTCTTAGCCTCAGTGGCCTTATTTCCACAAGATGCCAATACGGACAACATAGAACCACAAAGTACCAATTTCATAAGATTCTTTTTCATTTGTTCTACTCCTTCAAGCAAACACTATAGCAACTATTGCAGTATAGCATTTCTATCAATTAGTACAAGGAAATTAGCATTTTAATATCATATAAATAAAAGTCATTTATAAGCTTTTCTGATAATTTATTGGCTTGCCGGAGAGTACCTGCTTTCATCACCAAAGATCTCACCAATGGTTTAATGATACAAAAAAATACCGCTCCGACTCAGCTTACTCCCCATGTCGAAACGGTATCTATTTTTCTATCGCTAATTCGATATTTTTTTCTTAAGCTAACTTAGCCTTAGCTGCATCGCAAAGAGCCTTGAATCCATCCGGATCTGCAATAGCTACTTCGGATAACATCTTTCTGTTCATGTCAATGCCTGCGGACTTTAATCCGAACATCAACTTGGAGTAAGAAAGACCGTTTAATCTTGCAGCTGCATTGATTCTGGCAATCCAGAGCTGTCTGAACTGTCTCTTTCTCTCCTTACGTCCCTTATAGGACTCGGTAAGAGCACGCATAACGCTCTGCTTAGCCACTCTGTACTGCTTGGATCTAGCGCCTCTATATCCCTTAGCTAACTTTAAAACTCTATTGTGTTTCTTCTTTGCGTTCACTCCGCCTTTAATTCTCATCTTATCCTCCTATCATTCCCTTAGCCTATTACAGATAAGGAAGAATCTTCTTCATTACCTTCTCGTTAGTGTGGTCAACCACAGTGTCTTTTCTCAAAGTTCTCTTTCTCTTTGTGGTCTTCTTGGTAAGGATGTGAGATTTGTTTGCCTTGTTTCTAACTAACTTTCCTGTACCGGTGAGCTTGAAACGCTTTGCTGCTGCTCTCTTCGTTTTTAGCTTTAACTTTGCCATATTTGCCTCCTGTGAATTTACTTTTTCGGGCTTAAAACCACTGCCATATTTCTACCTTCAACCTTTGCCGCCTTATCCAGTACGGCAATGTCGGAAAGCTTCTCTCCGAACTCGTCCAGAATATACTTGGACTGATTCATACGAGACATTTCTCTTCCTCTGAAACGTAAGGCAATCTTGACCTTGTTTCCCTTCTCCAAGAACTTTCTCGCTGCGGAAAGCTTCGTATTTAAATCATTGGTATCAATGTTTGGCGTCATACGAATTTCTTTCAGCTCTGTTGTGTGCTGGTTCTTTCTGGCTTCCTTTTCTTTACGCAACAGTTCATAACGATATTTTCCGTAATCCGCAATACGAACTACAGGTGGCTGAGCCGTTGCTGCAATCTTAATCAGATCCAACTCCGCTTCTCTCGCCTTTTTGTTGAGCTTCCTGAATGGACATAACCCCCAGCTGCTCTCCTTCTGCTCCGATGACTCTTACTTCTTTGTCCCGAATCTGCTCGTTAATTTCCAGTTCCGCATTTTTTTTAATGGCCATAAGCTCCTCTCTGCACAAACCCAATGTATCCCTTACTTTTCCGGAGATACTCGTGAAAAAAATAAAAAAATATGGTGGATTGTAAGCCAATCCACCATTGAAAAATACACAAAGGTAATAATCAATATTAACCCGGGTCAGTGAACTGCCAAGGTGAGGTGGATACCTACTTTCCTGTCATAAGACTAGAGAATCTTAACACTCTAGTCTTCCTTTGTCAACAAAATCTTCTCAATTAAATCCAAACACTCTTCTCTTCCTGCCTTGGAGGTGGCGGAGAAGGAATCATAACACATTCCGGACTGGCAGACAGGGCTTTTCGAATATCCTTTACCGCCTGCTGTTGCTGAGAACGCTTTAACTTATCCATCTTTGTGATAATCACAATGGGTTCATAGCCTGTTGCGGAGCAGATCCATTGGAACATCTGTAAGTCCTTCTCACTGGGAATTCTTCTACAGTCCAGAAGAAGCACCACCTCTTCAATATCCTCTCCCTGCTCCAGATAGCGACGAATCATACGATCCCATTTTTCCTGCTCTACAGGGCCTGTGGCCGCATAGCCGTATCCGGGAAGATCCACCAGATAGAAGCTGTCATTTACGGAATAGAAGTTAATGGTTCTGGTCTTTCCCGGTGTGGAGGAGGTTCTGGCAAAGGACTTCCTTTGCAATAAGGTATTGATAAAGGAGGACTTTCCCACATTGGAACGGCCTGCTAAGACAAATTCCGGCTTTCCTGTCCTTGGTAAAGTAGACTTTACTCCGCAAACATAGGGAAGATCTACAGAACGAATGACCATATTATCCTCTTTTCTTAAGCTGTTTTCTCTCTTTTACATTGTCTTCTTTGTTCTGCTGAAATTCCAGCCAGCGCTCCTGTCTCTTTTCAGGATTTCTTTCCACTCTGGGCTTTGCCTGATTCTCTACCACATCCTTGGTAATCTCTACCTCGGCAATATCTTCATCGGAAGGAATCTCATACATGATTTCTGTCATCATCCCTTCCATAATGGAACGAAGTCCTCTAGCTCCGGTCTTTCTCTGTACAGCCTTCTCCGCAATGGCGGTTACCGCATCATCGCTGAAGGAAAGGCCTACACCGTCCATCTCAAAGAGCTTCTGGTACTGCTTCACAAGAGCGTTCTTCGGAGTGGTCAGAATACGCTTTAGGCTGTCCACATCATGACTGCTTAGCTCCACATCCACCGGTACTCTACCGATAAACTCGGGAATCAATCCGAACTTTGTTAAGTCCTCAGGCTGTACCTGCTTCAAAACATCATCATAGTTATCCTTATTCTTCTCTACGATTTCTGCACCGAAGCCAATGGATCCGGAAGCAATTCTCTTCTCAATGATATGCTCCAAGCCGTCAAAGGCTCCCCCGCAGATAAAGAGAATATTGGTGGTATCAATCTGAATCAGCTCCTGTTGAGGATGCTTTCTTCCCCCCTGAGGAGGAACAGAAGCAACGGTTCCTTCTAAAATCTTCAGAAGAGCCTGCTGTACTCCCTCTCCGGAAACGTCTCTGGTGATAGAAACATTTTCCGACTTCTTGGTAATCTTATCAATCTCATCGATATAGATAATACCGATCTCCGCCTTGGAAATGTCATAATCCGCTGCCTGAATCAGCTTTAAAAGAATGTTCTCCACATCCTCTCCCACATAGCCGGCTTCGGTAAGGGCCGTGGCATCCGCAATGGCAAAGGGCACGCCCAAAATCTTAGCCAGAGTCTGGGCAAGATAGGTCTTTCCCGTTCCGGTAGGTCCGATCATCAAAATGTTGGACTTCTGCACATCAATATCTCTTACCTTGGAAGTAATTCTCTTGTAATGATTATATACCGCAACGGAAAGCACCTTCTTCGCTTCGTCCTGTCCGATGACATATTCATCCAGGAAATCTTTAATTTCCTTCGGCTTCAGTAAATGGATATCGGAAACCCTCGCTTCCTGCATTCTCTCCGCCCATTTCTTCATCGAAAATCTCCTGACAAAGCTCCACACACTCATCACAGATATAGGTGTTGTTCAGGCCGGCAATCATTTTTCCGAACCTGCTTTTGCTGATTTTTCCGCAAAAGGAACATCTTACTTTATCATCCGGTTTCATAGGCATATTTCTTCCTGCTTTCCTTATTTTTTATTTCTTTTCTAAATCTGTTCTTTTCTGGAAAATGTGGTCAACCAGACCGTAGTCCAGAGCCTGCTCAGCAGACATCCAATAATCTCTCTCCGTATCCGCCATCACCTTCTCAAAGGGCTGATTACAGTTCTCCGCCAAAAATCTTGGCTAAGTTCTTCTTGGTACGGAGAATCCATTCTGCCGTAATCTGAATCTCTGTAGCCTGTCCCTGGGCACCGCCTGAAGGCTGGTGAATCATAACCTCCGCATTGGGCAGAATCATTCTCTTTCCCTTGGCTCCCCCTGCCAGTAAGAAGGCTCCCATGGAAGCTGCCATTCCTACACAGATGGTGGACACGTCACATTTAATGTACTGCATGGTATCATAGATTCCCATTCCTGCGGTTACTGAGCCTCCCGGAGAATTGATATAAAGGGAAATGTCCTTATCCGGATCCTCGGATTCCAGAAAAAGTAGCTGGGCAATAACCAGAGATGCGGTATCGCTGTTTACCTCATCTCCCAGAAAAACGATTCTTTCGTTTAAAAGTCTGGAAAAAATATCATAGGAACGCTCTCCCTGCTGGTAGACTGAATTACATAGGGAATAGTGGTTATATTTTGTGGATAGGAAAAATTCTTCATAGATTACCTCCTCTATTATGTATCTCTCATAGAATAACACAGGGCTTTCATTTCCCCTATAAACCCATGGTTTAAGAAAGAAAAGGACCGGGAAGCCGTAACAGCTCCTCAGTCCTAAAGTACTCTTTATTTCGGAAGACTTACTTCTCAGCAGCTTCTTCCTTCTCTTCCTTCTTGCTCTTCTTCTCAGGCTTTACAAGCTTAGCTTCGCTTACCAGCTTATCAATGGTAGCCTGAATATCCAGCTCTCTCTTAATGGAAAGCTTCTGAGAATCGCTGATGGTCTTTGCCAGATCTTCCTTCTTCATGCGGTACTGCTCTGCAATTCTCTCCAGTTCCTTCTCGATAGCTTCTTCGGTAACCTCAATGCCTTCCTTCTTCTGGATAGCATCCAAAACCAAAGAGGTCTTGATGTTCTGAACTGCGGTCTCTCTCATCTGGCTCTTTAATCCCTCTTCTGTAAGACCGGTAATCTGCATATACTGATCCATGGGGATGCCCTGTGCTTCCATACGTCTAGCGTAATCATAGAACATCTGATCCAGTTGCATCTCCACCATCGGCTCAGGAAGCTCTACGGAAGCATTTTCCACAACCTTAGCCACTACGTTGTTCTCTACCTGAGAAGTAGCTCTCTTCTCCTTCTCTTCCTTGATCTGCTTCTTTAAGTCTTCCTTATACTCTTTAAGAGTCTCAAACTCGGAAACTTCGGAGGCAAACTCGTCATCAGCCTTAGGAACCTGCTTCTCCTTAACAGCCTTAACATTTACCTTGAATAAAGCTTCTTTTCCTGCTAAATCCTTAGCGCCGTAGTTCTCCGGGAAGGTAACATGAACATCTACCTCTTCTCCGGCCTTTGCTCCGATCAGCCTGATCCTCAAATCCGGGAATAAAGGTTCCAGAACCGATGGTAAGAGGATAATCCTCTCCTCTTCCGCCGGGGAATTCCTTACCGCCTACAGAACCTACAAAATCGATGGTAGCGATGTCGTTCTTCTTAATAGCACGATCCACATCCACCATTCTGGAATTCTTCTCAAGTTCCTTATTCAAACGCTCGGTTACTTCCTTCGCGCTTACAGATACATCAGCCTTCTCTGCGGTAACACCGAAGTACTCTCCTAAAGTAACCTCAGGACGTACAGCAACAGTAGCGGTGAAGATAAAGTCCTTTCCCTCTCCAATCTGCTCAACGCCGATTTCAGGACGGGAAACGATATCTAAGCCGGATTCCTTGGCAGCTGCAGGATAATGAGTATCCAAAATGTTGTTAATCGCTGCATCGTAGAAAACCTGTGGGCCATAATGCTGCTCAATCATCTTCTTTGTAGCTTTTCCTTTACGGAAGCCGGGAATGTTGTAACGTGTCTTAGTCTTCTGGTAAGCCTGTTCTACAGCCTGAGCAAAGTCCTCTGCGGATACATCTACTGTAATCTTTGCCATATTCTTTTCTAGATTTTCTACCTTTACGCTCATTGCGCATACCTCCAAAACTTTTCTCTTATAATTTAAAAACCGCCTTTGCTGGGCTTTCGAGGGTAAAGTATAGCATTGAACGGACATTTCTGCAATAAAAAGAAGAAAAAGCCTGCTTTAATCCTTTAATTTAAGATTGGAAAGCTCCTTTGCAAAACTGAGTTCTGCATTGGAATAGCCTCTTTCCCCGGTAAGTTCCTCGGAAAACCAGTCTAAGGGCTGAAAAGAAAGAGCCTCCTCTTCAGAAGAAAACTCCACTTCCGCATAACAAAGTCCCTCCAGCTCTCCCTGAAATATATCCAATTCTATGGTATAATCTCCATAGGGTATAGCATACCTAAACTTTCGTATCACCCTTCCCTCTGTCTTTCTAATCAGAGTCTCATAGGCTTCCTTCGTTAAGGGCAGGTTATACTCCTCTCTGGAAAGTCTCCCCCTTCCCTTATAGCAAAAAATGTACTCCTCCTGCTCCTTCCCTTCGGAAATGCCGGCTTTCTCATCCCTGCCGGAAATACTGTTTTTCTCTCCTTCACCGGAAATGCTGCTTTCCTTCCGAATGCGAAGGGTGGGATTTTGGCATAGATAGGCTTGTTCCAGAAGTTTACAAGGAAAATGCTTATAGTCCTTTGGAAGTTTTCGAACCCTCCATTTTCTTTCGATTTCCTGTCCCATATTACTCCTCTTCCTGTATTCATCGTCATATAGCGGCGTGTTACTGTATGGATTCCACATAAAGCATAGCTTTTCCATCAAAAAGCCGGGCCTAAAGCCCGGCTTTTAAAGTCTTATTCTTCAGATGCCGCCTCTACATCTACGTCAGCTACATCCCTTCCTCTTCCGGAAGAAGTGCCTTGATGGAAAGAGAAATCTTATGGTTGTCTACATCTAAATCAACCACTCTAGCTTCAATTTCCTGTCCGGGCTCAAGAACATCGGATGGCTTGTTCACATGATCCTTAGAAATCTGAGAAACATGTAATAAAGCATCGATTCCCTTGTCTAACTCAATGAATGCACCGAAATCAGTCATTCTGGCAACTCTACCGGTAACGATTTCGCCTACAGCATACTTACTCTCTGCATCCTTCCATGGGTTCTCGTTCGAGAACTTTCTGGTTAATGCAATTCTCTCTCCGCTGATTTCCTTAACCAGAACTTCTACTTCCTGTCCCGGCTTAAAGAGCTTCTTCGGATTCTCGATTCTTCCCCAGCTCATCTCGGAGATGTGAAGAAGTCCATCTGCACCGCCAAGGTCGATGAATGCACCGAAGTCGGTAAGGTTCTTAACCACACCGGTACGGATATCGCCTTCCTGTAACTCGGAGAAGAGCTTGTCATGCTGCTCTTTCTTCATAGCAGACATAATCTGCTTTCTGTCTCCAATAATTCTTCTCTTGGCTGGATTGAACTCGGTAATAACAAACTGAATGTCCTGTCCCTGATACTTGTTTAAATCTCTCTCAAAGCTATCGGATACTAAGGAAGCGGGAACGAAAATTCTTGCTCCATCCACTTCTACATTCAATCCGCCCTTAACAACCTGTACTACCTTACCGGTAAGAATAGCATTCTCTTCAAATGCCTTTCTTAACTCCTCGGAAGCCTTAGACTGAAGAGCATCTCTGTGGGAAAGAACGACCTGACCTTCACCGTCATTGACCTTCTTAACCTTACACTCAATCTCGTCTCCTACAGATACTACTGTAGTTAAGTCTAATTGGTTGTCTGCACTGTAATCACTTCTGGTCATAATTCCATCGGACTTGTATCCGATGTTCAGTGCGATCTCATCCGGCTTCACACTGATAACAGTTCCTGTAACGATTTCCCCCGCATGAACCGACTTTAATGATTCCTCAAGCATTTGTTCAAAACTCATTTCTGACATAAGTTAGAACCTCCTCTATTATTTCTTTTGGGGTGCTTGCCCCTGCTGTGATACCTACGTTGCGAATCGCTTCATCCGAGTTGAATTTAAGATCTTTCACCGTTTGTATCAGCTGGGTATTAGGGCATATCGCCCGGCATATCTCAAATAACTTCTTTGTGTTAGATGAACTGCTTCCACCAATCACCACCATGGCGTCGGATCGTCCAGCTAATTCCTTTTGCTTCTGACTGCCTTTCGAAAGTTGCGTTGCAAATCGTATTGATAACAGAAACATGATACTCTTTTTTAAAAAGCGCAAGAACTAGTTTGAATTTATCAATATGAAAAGTAGTTTGAGCCACTACAAAGATTTCCTGCCCCTCTCCATCCGGCAGTGCCTCCACCTCTTCTATGCCTTTTAGAGCCGTCACGTCTCCCTTTCCCCAGCCTAGAATTCCCTGCACTTCGGGATGCTCCGGGTCACCCATTACAATGACTCTTTTCTCCCTTTTTCACTGTGCTCCCGCACAAGACGCTGAATCTTTCGTACATAGGGACAGGAGCTGTCCACAATTTCGATATCTTTTCCCTGAAGCAGTTTGTAAATCTCTTCCCCTACCCCATGGGCGCGAATCACCAAAAATTCCTTTTTTTCCAAACGGGACAGCTCTTCCTTTGTCTTTAAAAAGCATAACCCCTCTGTCCTCCAGGGCTTTTTACCACCTGCTCGTTATGCACGATGGCTCCATAGGTATAAATCGGTCGTCTCTCCGACTCATCCTTCTTCTCTTCCTCGGAAAGAACGCGATAGACCGCATCTACCGCCCGTTCCACCCCAAAAGCAAAAGCCTGAACTTTTCGCCAGGACCGCCTCCATTTTATTCCTCACTTCCCACACAATAGCTTAACATCTTATCCACTACTTCAGAAATAGACAAAGTACTGCTATCGATTTCAATGGCGTCCTCCGCCTTTTTCAAGGGGGCAATGGCCCTAGTGCTGTCTCTGTGATCTCTTTCCTTTACTTCCATAAGCACCTGTTCAAGGCTGATTTTTTCTCCCTTTTCCAAAAGCTCCTTCCAACGTCTTTCTGCCCGAATTTCGGGAGAAGCGGTTAAATAGAACTTTTTATTTGCCTTCGGCAAAACCACTGTACCGATATCTCTTCCATCCATTACACAGGAATGCTCCTTGGCTACATTTCTCTGTAAATCCAGCAGTTTTTCCCGAACACAGCCGTATTGAGAAATCATGGAGGCTCCCTGTCCCAGCTCCGGAGTACGGATGTAGTCCGTACAATCCTCTTTGTTGCAAAAAACCTTTTGCTTTTCCCCTTCGTATGCCAAGTCCACCTGTAGGGCAGGGAAGCGCTTCTTCTATACTTTTTCCGCCGTAAAAGGAATTCCTTTTTCGGCAATTCCATAAGCAAGGCCACGATACAGCGCTCCGGTATCTACATAATAAAAGCCCAGGCTTTTCGATAGTAATTTTGCAATGGTGGATTTGCCCGCCCCTGCAGGTCCGTCTATGGCTATTGTGTATGGCATGTGTTCTTCCTTTCTTTTTTCTGAAAAGCTTTGTCTTACAAACGCTTATCAAAGGTCTCTTCTCTACAGCTTTCTCTTACTGCTCTACTTATAGCTCTTCTTACTACTCTACTTAGAGCTCTACTTATAGCTTTTCTTATTATTTTTATTGCATTTTTTTATTTGCTCTTCTTTTAGAGATCTTCCTGCGGATTGTCCCGCTAAAACACCGGTGGAGATGGCAATTTGCATATTAAATCCTCCGGTATAGGCATCCAGATCCACTACCTCCCCCGCAAAGTAAAGTCCCGGAACCTTCTTGGCCTCAAGACTTTTCTTGGAAAGCTCCGTGGTTTCCACGCCCCCCTTGGTGACTATGGCTTCCGGAAAGCCTCCCAGCCCCTGCACTGTAAAGGGGAAGCTGTGAAAGAGATTTAAAATCTTCCTTCGTTCCTCTTTCTTCAGCTCCGAGCTTTTTTTCTCTAAAGACACGCCCTGCTTTTCCAAGCGTTTCAAGAAAAATGGGATAAAGCTGAGCAGGAAGATAGGATTTTTAAAAAGCTGATAGAGCTTTTTCCTTTCCCTTGCTTTTCACAGTCTCTTAGGAAAAAGCTATCAAACTGCTCCTGCCCCATTTCCGCTTTCAGATCAATAGCGATTTGATAGCTTCCCATAGGAGCTTCGGAAATCTCCGAACTTAGGGCTGCACTGGCGGATAAAATCACCGGCCCCAAGAGACTGTTCTTTTGAAAATATAATTCTCCGGTCTTTTCGTAGAGGCATTTCCCCTTTTCATTTAAGATTTTCAGACCGATATGCTTTTAGTTTCAGACCGGAAAGCGGGTACACATCTTCCTCCAAAACCTCCATTTTCACCAAAGAGGGATAGGTTTTTCGTCACCCCCTATGGAAAAGGCCTTGCAAAAGTCGTAACCGTCTCCCGTGGAGCCCGTAGAGGGATAGCTTAGTCCTCCGGTGGCGATAATAACTTTCTTGGCTTCCACCTCCGGAAAATTTCCCTTAATCAGAAAGACATCTCCCTTTTTCCTGATAGAGTCCACCTTTTTATTCAGGCAGACCTTTACCCCTTCCTTTTGTAGAGCCTTCTTCATGCCGTCTGTTAGAGAAAAGGCCTTATTGCTCTCCGGGAAAATGCGGCCTCCCCGCTCTTCCTTCAGCGCACAGCCATTTTTCTCCATAAAGGCAATGGCATCCTGATTGTTAAAGTTCCGAAAGGCCCCCATAAAAAACCGGGGATTTTCGAAGGATTTTTCTCCATAAAAACGCTCTCCTCACAGGAATTGGTCCAGTTTCCCCTTCCTTTCCCTGTGATAAAAAGCTTCTTCCCCAGCTTTTCATTTTTTTCGAAAAGAACGACCTCTCGATTTCCGGCCTCCTTTTTCCCATAGATGGCCGCCATCATCCCCGCCGGTCCTCCGCCTATGACAAGAATGTCCATAGCCCTCACTTTCTCTTCCTATATTTTGGAAAGGAAGTCATTTTCTCCCTTCCCCAGACGATCCTTCCTATTTCAGGAAGGCTTTTCTGCTACAAAAAATTTATACCGATAAAACAAACATATTGTAAATCGCCTTAATCGCCGCATTGAAATCTTCGTTTTTCACACCGATAATGATGTTGTACTCGGAAGATCCCTGGTCAATCATCTTGATATTGATGTACTCATGAGCAAGAGCAGAGAAAATACGACCTGCCACACCTCTAGAGGACTTCATGCCTCTTCCTACAACGGCAATCAAAGATAAATCCGCTTCCAATTCAATCAGATCCGGATTCACTGCTCTTTGAATCCCCTGTAACACCTTCTGTTCATGGGATTCCAGCTCCTCCTGATGAATGAACAATGTTAAGGTATCGATACCGGATGGAGTATGCTCTACGGAAATACCGTTCTCCTCGATTACGGAAAGCACCTTACGGATAAATCCGATTTCCGCATTCATCATGGCCTTTTCAATGTTGATGGAGCAGAAATTCTTCTTTCCGGCAATTCCGGTAATAATAAATCTTGGCTTTTTCAGGGTATTGGCCACAATCATAGTACCGTGATCCTGCGGCGCATTGGTATTTTTAATCTGAATAGGAATACCTTCTTTTCGTACCGGAAAAATAGCGTCCTCGTGGAGAACGCCGGCGCCCATATAGCTAAGCTCTCGTAATTCTCTGTAGGTGATGTAGTCGATAACTTCCGGATTTTTCACAATGCGAGGATCCGCCACCAGAAAGCCGGATACGTCGGTCCAGTTTTCATAAAGATCCGCATGAACCGCTGCAGCAATCAGTGAACCGGTAACATCTGAGCCCCCTCTGGAGAAGGTAACGGTTGCTCCCTTCCCATTGGCTCCGTAGAAGCCGGGGATTACCGCATAATCCAAGTCCTTTAAGACCTCTCTGGACATCATCTCCGTTTTTTCAAAATCGCAGCTTCCGTCCTCTAAAAAGAAAATCATATCCTTGGCATCCACAAATGGAAAGCCCAAGAAATCCGCCATACACTTGGCATTTAGGTATTCTCCCTGGGATGCGGCATAGTCTCTGCTCTCTCCTGCCAGAAGCTTCTCGTAAATCTCCTGAAAGTCATCCTCCAGAGAAAGAGACAAGTCCAAATCGGAAATAATATCCCGGAAACGATTTTTTATCTTCTCTAAAATCTCCTCTGCACCGGACTTGTTCTGTACCGCATCATATAAAGACAGCAACAAATCTGTCACCTTAGTATCCCGATCATTTCGTTTTCCCGGTGCGGAAACCACAATATAGTGTCTTTCCCGATCCTCCATAACGATTTCTTTTACCTTGCGAAACTGTTCTCCGCTGGCACAGGAGCTTCCTCCGAATTTTGCAATCTTCAGCATTCCTTTTCCCTTTTCTCTTTTATACTTTCCTTCGTTTCAAAAATTTTATATTTCCACTTTGCTTCTCTCTCCAAGCTTATAAGGACATATCCCGGTTTTTTCCGAAATAGCCAAGCTAAGAATAGAAAAAGAATGGGGAAATTGTATCATTTCCCCATTCATAAAACAAGGTATAGAAGTCTTAGTTTTCACTCTCCTGCCTTCTTTAAGACTGTTCTATAGGATATTTAAGCTACATGCTTACTCGTTTCGAATCGCTGCAAGAGGACTTAGCTTCATGGCTCTTACAGAGGGGAAATAACCGGATAACATACCCACCAGCATGGCAAAGCCGATAGCAAAAAGAGCAAGCCAAGCCGGAATCAGGGAAAGCTGTCCTTCTCCGCCATTGGTAAAGTCGCTCAGCACATCGCTTCCTCCGCCACCGGTTAAGCTGTTAATAATCGCGGAAATTCCGTAGCTTAAGGCAATGCCGATTAAGCCTCCGAAAAATCCGATAAGAGCGGATTCTGTCAGGAACATATTTCGAATATCTCCCATATCACAGCCCAAAACCTTCATTACACCGATTTCCTTGGTTCTTTCGAAAATGGACATCATCATGGTGTTCATGATTCCGATGGCTGCAACCAGTAAGGAAACTGCACCGATTCCTCCCAAAACCATTTGCACCATGTTGATGGAGTCCTGGCTTTGCTTTAACCATTCCAGGTTAGAGTATGCGGAGTACCCCATATCCGTAATCGTCTTCTGAACCTCGGATACATTTTTCATATCATCTACGAAAACATAGGCTTCATCGTAGACATAGTAACGAAGAGGCTTTTCCGTTCTTTCCCGTCTTGGGATCCGGAACCAGGTCCTTCTTATAAATCTTCTTTAGAAAGCTTTCAGGGTGTCAATATCCGCATAGGCATACATGGATTCCTCACTGTAATCCTCTGCTGTACCTTCCATGATACCGGCTGTCTTAAGAATGTATTTTTTCTGAGGCTTATTGTTTGCTGTCTCCGGCTGGTCTTTGCTGACTCCGTTAGGATTGGATACCTGCTTTTCCGGGAAAATGTAGAAAATAGTATCCTTCATAGGATTGGCCACATAGCTGTCCTGCCAGTTCTTCACCTTATGAAAGGAGCTTCCTACCGTATTGCCGTAAACCAATGTCAGTTCAGAATCTCCGGCAGGAGGTGTAGTTCCCTCCTTTAATTTCATCTGGGAAAAATACGCCTGAGACACACCCCGAATACTGTAATTGGCCTCATAGGCTCCGAATTTTGCGGTAATCGGCACCTCCAGGGAAGGGGAAACACCGGTTACATGGGGGATAGTCTCCAATTGCTTCAGGCTGTCATCCGTCAGCTGTACCGCCGCTTTTTTACCGGTATTATCCGCCATTCCTCCGTAATTACTAATGTTGATTTTTGTTAGTGACCCGGAGTTTTTAAAGGACTGCAAAAGAGATTCACTCATCCCCAGTCCCAGACTCACCATGACTACAATGGAGGAAGTACCGATGACTACACCCAAAACCGTAAGTACCGTTCGGAACTTTCTTCGTTTTAAGTTGTTAATGGCCAAGAGAAATAAATCTACTACCTTCATTTAGCTCTTCTTTCTTTTCTTACGGATGAAATAGGCGGCTCCTCCCATAACAGCAACTACTGCTCCTCCTATGCCAATACCCTTAATCGGTAGGGGATGAAGTCGGTTTTGTTTCTGTAAGATCTCTGCTGGCTCCACCCGCATCATCCATGGATTCGGCCTCCGCAGCTTCCGTTACCGTTAAAGTACTTCGGTTTTTTTCCGTAGCCTTATTTCCGTTTACATCCTCATAAGAAATCTCTACAGGAATGGTAGTCTCCCCATCCGTTGCCTTAACAGCGGAAAGCATAACATCCACAGAGCCTGTTTCTCCCGGCTTAATGTTTCCTACATAGGCCGTGGTCTTTTTGATGTAGTCATTTTCAAAATTGGCGGTAACATTGTAGAGCATTACACGTCCGGTATTGTTGATACTGAACATGGCATTGGCTTCATTGCCCACAGGTACGCTGGAAGGATTCACATCAAAGTTGGAAAATCCCATTCTTGCCACCTGATTTACCGGAATATCAATATCTACCTTCTCCTCCGCATTCTTAAAGTCGGGAGAATCGTATTTTTCATTAATAGTCAAAATATAAGATTTGGGATCCACTCCCGCATTAGCTTTTACATTCAGCCTAAGCTCCGTGCTGGCACCCGCCGCAAGAGAATTCACCACGTAGGAGTTGGGGATCCTTCGGAAATAGCAAACACGGTCTGTTCCTGAGCCTTTTCCGAGGTCAGGGTAAAGAGAATATTGCTTGCTGCAATGGAGCTGGATGCATTTTTCATATTTAAAAATCAAGGTGAACTCATCTCCGGCATAAACCTTTTTCCGGCTCCGTTCTGTAGGAATCCACAATGATTCTGGCCTTACTACGGTCGTTGGCATTAAAGTCTCTCAGCTTTTTCCTTCTCCACATCCACCATATTGGGGTTCTTTACATTAACAAAGAAGGAGTAGGTATCCGTAACAGACACCGTACTTCCCGGCGCCAGCTTATAGCTTACCGTATAGGACAGGGGATAAAATCCGGTGGCGGCGTTTTGCTTAATGGCCATGGAATAAGCGGGAGAAATCACCTCTCCCTTCTCCACCTTGGCATAGTCTCTGTCGTAGTTGGATTCGTTAATGGAGAAGGGGAAATCCTTCACCGCCTCCGCCTTTGCCGCAGCGGTAAGCTGTACGGCTTCCTTTTCTGCCAAAGACATATTCATCTTAATCTTTACATCATACAGGGTCTTTCCGCTTTGGTTTCGGAAATTCACGTTGTAATTCATCGCATTGGGATAGGTTCCCACAGGGGTACTTTGATTCTCTCCCACCACAAAGGCTTGAGCCACTGTCTTAGTTCCGGAATCCTTCACCTCTCCGCTTTCCGTGATGAAAACGTTAACAAACTCGGTTTTATTCTGGGTTTGGCTAGCTCCCGGAACATCATACCAAATGGTAAAGGGTACGCCGAAGTAACCGTCACTGGTATTTCCGCTGCTGTCCTTCATCTTCAATGCATCGGAACGGACATTCACCTTAAAGGATAACTCCTTATACTCTCCTTTCTTGAGGCTTCCCAATTTCTGCTCCTGGGTGAAAAAGAGAAGCATTCACTTCGAAGGGTAGACTCCTCCATCCACCGGATAAACATAGTTCAAAACCGTTGTTATAGGCATTGTTTTTTTCCGGCCTTGTAGCCCTCTTCCCAGGCATCCTTCTGTGCCTCGCCCTGCTCATCTTCATCGGAAGAATCCTTGTAGGGATTGTTCTTTTTGTGTCTTCTGGGGACTGTTCTGGGTCGTCAGATAGCTTTTGGTCGTTGGATAAACGCACTCTTACATTATTAATCACATCGGAATTGGGATTACTTAAACCGTTTAAGCCGTTGTAACCGATACGAACCTTCACTTCCATTTCCTGCCCCGGATAGCCTGTGGGCACGTCCTGCACATCATGAATAAAGGTATTTAGATTGGTATTCACGTAGCCGGCATAGCTTCTTTGACTAAAAAACGGAAGCACAAGGCTAAGACACAAAAAGAGTGAAAATAGGGTTTTCCCCATATTTTTCTTTCTATCGATTGTCTTGGTGAACCCCTTAGACATCTTCTTACTGCTGTTTCTTATCTCTTTCATCTTGCTTCTCCTTCTTGCTGCTTCTCCACTACAGTATAGGGCGGAGCACCATTTTCCCGTAAAATCTCTTCTTCGATTTTGCTTTCTTTCCTAATAACAGTTTCTACAATCCTTCCGTCCACCACTCTTAACTGTCGGTCAGCCCAGGATGCAATATGGGGATCATGGGTAACCATAATCAGAGTTTTTCTTTGCTTTTCTACAATGTTTCGCATCAAGGCCAAAACCTCTTCGGTGGTATGGGAATCCAGGTTTCCGGTAGGCTCGTCCGCAAAAATAATTTCCGGATCAATCACTAAGGCCCTGGCTATACCCACTCTTTGCTGCTGTCCTCCGGACATCTGGTTGGGAGAACGGTTGGCTTCCTTTCCGATATTCATAAGCTCCAGATATTCCAAAGCCTTTTTGTTTCTTTCCTCTTTGGAAACCCCTCGAAACATCAGTGGCATAGCAACATTTTCCATAGCATTCAGAAAGGGAATCAGGTTGTAGCTTTGGAAAATGAAGCCTACATGCATCCTTCGAAAAGCCACCAGCTGTTTCTCATTCATTTTTTCAATAGACTCTCCGGTAATGGTGATGCTGCCCTTACTGGGCTTTTCCAGACCTGCCAGCATGTTCAGGCAGGTTGACTTTCCGGAACCTGAGGTACCCACAATGGCAATGAATTCGCCCTGATAGATGTCAAAGTTCAATCCGTTTAAGGCATATACCTCCGTATCACCTATCTTGAATATTTTATATAAATCCCTCACGGAAATAATGGGTTCCATTTTTTTCCTTTCTATGCGAAAGCCTACTTTCCCTAATACTAAGCTAGTATAGAGGATAGCCCCTTACTACGCAATGAGAATGTTTTCACAACGATAAAACCGCTTCTTCTGATAGGACAAAAGAAGCGGCATCACCGTTACAATATTTGTAAAAAAACTTTATTTTAATGCATTTTTTTCTTTTTTTCTACGGAATTGAACTTGGGAACCAAAACTTCCTTGCCACCCATATATGGCTGTAAAGCCTTAGGAATGGTTACCGTTCCATCTTCCTGTAAATGGTTCTCCAGGAAAGCAATCAGCATTCTGGGGGGTGCCACGCAGGTATTGTTTAAGGTAAAGGCTAAATGATTCTTTCCATCTGCGCCCTTAACACGTATCTTTAAACGTCTTGCCTGTGCATCTCCCAGGTTGGAGCAGGAACCCTACCTCAAAATACTTTCTTCTGTCTGGGAGACCAAGCCTCCACGTCACAGGACTTAACCTTCAAATCTGCCAAATCTCCGGAACAACATTCCAGTGTTCTTACAGGGATATCCAGACTTCTGAAAAAGTCTACAGTGTTCTGCCAAAGCTTGTTGTACCAGTCCATAGCCTCTTCCGGCTCACAGACAACAATCATTTCCTGCTTTTCAAACTGATGGATACGATATACACCTCTCTCCTCTATACCGTGAGATCCCTTTTCCTTTCTGAAGCAGGGAGAGTATGAGGTTAAGGTCAAAGGAAGGGACTCTACCGGTAAAATCTGATCGATAAAGCGTCCAATCATGGAGTGCTCGGAGGTACCGATTAAGTAAAGGTCTTCTCCCTCAATCTTATACATCATGGCATCCATTTCCGCAAAAGACATTACGCCGTCCACAACCTTGGAACGAATCATATAGGGAGGAATCACATAGGTGAAGCCCCTGTCAATCATAAAGTCTCTGGCATAAGAAAGCACTGCGGAATGAAGTCTTGCCACATCTCCTACCAGATAATAGAAGCCGTTACCGGCTACTCTTCCCGCTGCATCTAAATCCAAGCCGGAAAAGCTGTCCATAATATCCGCATGGTATGGAATGGGGTAAGAAGGAACCACAGGATCCCCAAAACGCTCATTCTCCACGTTACAAGAATCGTCCTTTCCGATAGGTACGGAGGGGTCAATGATATTCGGAATAACCATCATTCTTTTCAAGATTTCTTCCTGTAAAGCCGGCTCCTTTTCCTCTAATTCTGCCAGTCTCTGGGAGAATGTAGCTACCTCTTCTTTGGCCTTTTTCTGCCGCTTCCTTCTCTCCTTCGCCATCAAAGCTCCGATTTGCTTGGAAACCTGATTCTTTTTACTACGAAGCTCATCCGCTTCCATCTGCACCTTTCTGGCTTCCACATCCAGAGAAATAACCTCATCCACAAGACTCAGCTTCTCATCTTGGAACTTCTTTCTTATATTCTCCTTAACAATTTCAGGATTTTCTCTCACAAATTTAATATCCAGCATTCTCTGACCCTCCTTTATTTTATTACTTTACTATAAACTGTCCCCTAGGCATTTTCAAGAACCTTATTAAAACTCTTTACCCGTTCTCCAATTTCGTCTTTCTTTCCGAATACGGAGGAGCCTGCCACAATAAAGTTGGCTCCGGCTTCCAGAATCGGAGAAATATTGTCCAATTTTCACTCCCCCATCTACACCGATTTCCAAGGGAAGGGCTCTCTCCTCTGCCATTTTCCGAAGCCTTTTAATCTTCTCCAAGGTATAAGGGATAAAACTCTGTCCTCCAAAGCCCGGATTTACAGACATAATCAAAATATAGGAACAAATGGGAAGAATTTCTTCTATTGTGGACAGGGATGTGGCAGGATTTAAAGCAACGCCTCCTTCCATACCAAGCTCTCGTATTGCCTGCAAAGAACGATCCAAATGCTTTACCGCCTCCACATGAACGGAAACTCTGTCTGCTCCCGCCTTTTTGTAATCGGCAAAGAAAAAGTCCGGCTCCTCCACCATCAGATGCACATCAAAAAAGGCTTTGGACTTATTCCGTAAGGCGGAAACAATTCCTGCTCCATAGGAAATATTGGGCACAAAATGCCCGTCCATAATGTCAAAATGAAAGCTTTTCGCACCTGCAGCCTCAGCTAAAGCCACATCCTCCTGTAAGGCGGAAAAGTCTGCCGCCAATATAGACGGGGATAATCGATTTTTCACGGAAACCTCCTTAATAATTCTTTCTTTCCTGTACAATCTCCTGATATAAGCTCTTGTAACTTTCGTAACGCTCCGGGGCAATCTCTCCCTTTTCCACCGCCTGTTTTACTCCGCAATCCTGCTTCTTCTCTCCCAAATGGTAGCAGGTATTATAGCGACAGGACTGCCTGTACTCTTCAAACTCCGGGTAGAAGTAGCGCAGGTTCTCCGGAGAAATATCCGGAGGAAACAAGGAAGTAGAGCCGGGAGTATCTAAAACATAGCTATCCTCTCCTAAGGAAAAGAATTCCGCATGTCTTGTGGTATTCTT
>BNJU01001559.1_pt1 | contig 57885 bp, 78 predicted proteins | sample 8539281 | NCBI WGS metagenome assembly BNJU01 (sample SAMD00202456, study PRJDB9452) | human saliva metagenome | isolation source: human saliva | place: Japan
CTGTCATCGCCCACCACAGCGAACAAAATCGAACTATTTATCCTTACCGGATTGGTAAGGATAGGTAGTTCTTTTTTGTAGTTATACTGAATTTCAATATAATCATCATAAATGACCACACAGCGGACCATAGTTGAGAGTAGCAAGCTCTTGAACTTGGTCTCTTTTTTTGTACGCTGAACAAGCCGCTCAAAGAAGAACCGGATCATATCTTCGTCGACTTTAAGGTCGTTGTCTTTTTCGAGTTCGTCAGAAAGCTCCGAATTTAGCTCTACAAGGCGTTTTTCATACATGGGTATATTCTCGGCTATGGTTTGCGATATAATACCGTTTTCGACGGCCTGAATGCAGTTTTTGAGCTTCTTGGATAACTCTTTTATTTCTTCTTTAATAGCCGGGATAGAGGATTGCGCTCGATTCTCTTCTTGTGCCGCAATGGCTTGCTTGGCAATATATTCTATGGCTGTATCATTAGACAGGATATTAATTGTCGTATCAACAACCAATTCTTCGAGCTTATCGGCACGGATATTTTTCGTATGGCATTTTCCGATGCGGTTACGCCGATTACTGCAAGCATAGTAATAATAAGGAAGGCCTGTCACAGACCGTCCTGACATTCCTATCATTTTTTCGTGACAGAGACCGCAGAACAAACGGCCTGATATAAGATAGTTATCGCTACATACTCGGCTGCGAGTTTTCTTGCGATTTTTTAAAATCTTCTGAACTGCGTTGAACATGTCGTTGGTGATAATGGCCGGAAGGGCATTTTCTTTGCGAATGTCCTTCCAGACGAACGTACCCGTGTAACGTTCGTTTTTAAGGATTTTTTCCAAGCTGTTCTTGCGAAACGGTTTGCCGGCTGCGGTTTTCAAATGCCGGGCATTTAATTCATCAATAATAGTAGATGTACGCTTGCCGTCGATAATAGACTGGAATATTTCACGTACAATAAACGCCTTGTCATCGTCTATAACAAGGTGCTTGTCCTTATCGAGCTTAAATCCAAGCGGCACGATACCACCAGGCCATTTGCATTCGAGGGCATTTTCCGTCATGCCTCGTAAAACGTTTTCAGCAAGTTCAGCACTATAGTATTCGGCTAAGCCTTCAATCACAGACTCTAATAAAATGCCGCTAGAGTCTTCGGCTATATTTTCCATAGCTGAGATGACACGGATTCCGTGTTGCTTTAGCACGTTTTTATACCTAGCACTGTCATAACGACTGCGTGCGAAGCGATTTAACTTATAGACCAAGACGTAATCGAAGTCCTGCTTTTTAGCGTCTTTAATCATGGCCTGAAATTCAGGTCGCTTATCGGTTTTGCCGGTCATGGCACGGTCGCAATAGACCCTAATTACGGTAATGCCGTTTTTCTTGGCATAGGCCTTGCATTCTCGGATTTGTCCTTCTATAGACTCTTCTCGCTGACGGTCTGAAGAATAGCGGGCGTAAATTACTGCAATTTTCGACATAAAAAAATCAGTCCTTTCTGTTGTAAAAAGGGCCGATGTGATATACTTATAGCGTAATCGACCCTTTTGGGAGGGGATTATGGATTGCCCTCGATGTGCTGCAACACATCGGGGGATTTTTTTGTTGTAAAGGCATAGGTCATTGAAGTTGATACTTAACCAAAAACATTGATTTATTAATGGCATCTTCCAAGGAACTTACACCTAACTTTTCACACATATATTCTGTGATTGTGGGGATAGGTGTTTTAAACATCATATTGAATACGGTGTTTATAATAGACTCGCATAGTTGCAGATATGATGAGTTTGAAAGGAAATGCTTAAAGATACACAGAATCATAAAGAGATTTCCCATAGGGCGTGCGCTATTAAATCCGTATTCTACGCTAAAATCTTCAAATAATTGAATATGCTTTTTTAATGCGGGATATGGTTGATGAAAGAAATTACTTCCATGTGCACAGTCATTTCTGATTGCGTGTAATATATTTATCATGCCCCGTAATTGAGACGGCGTAGTGTGAAACTCTTTTGCTATAGAATCCTGAATATTAAGCACATAATAAAGATTTTTGACTTCACCGAACGTTAGTTTATTGACTAAAACCCAAATCGGTATATGGTGATGCTTTTCCCTATAGTGTTCAAAAGGTGGATATGAGTGATTTTTTTCAAGCACACATGATAATTGATGAATAACTTGAAAACGCTTTTCCGTATGAGCCCTACGAGGTACAAAGGACTTGAAATTTTTAGGGTCTAAGTAAGGCTCTATATAAGAATTCATATCAGTGTCATCAAATGGCCCATATTTTTTTGAAAACTCATAGGCAATGGTCGTCTTTAGTCTCTGTTCTGCCTGGAATAAAGGACTATATAGAATGATTTTAATTTGAGTGTCAATTTCATGCAGACTAAATAACTTGTAAAAGTCTATTCCGTCTAAAAAAGATCCATTCCTGCTTATGAAGGGTTTGTTGTACAAATTTACGATATTGTAGTAGCCATATGTTTTTAAAATATTGATTATATTTTGTTTGCCAGGCCTAGAAATAGATGGCTTTCCATTTATTTCTGTTAAAACGGGGATTTCATCTACATCGGATGTGAGTAAGTTCCTTTCGATGAGCAATTCAAGCATTTGTTCATAGGTTCTAAATGGTTTCATATATAACGAAAGAGTCCGCACACGATAATGTGTACGGACTCTTTCCAGGTTGCAGCTATAAAAATATAGCCTCCCCAGATCCCATACACGTAGTTTAGCATGCAAGCGGTCTTTCGTCAAACCTCCTTTCTATTTATGTGTTTGGTATAGAAACTACCACTATACTTTCCAACGATGCCCACACTTCAAGCATACGCCAACTCGTCTATTACGGTTATGCCAACCGGCAGCAATACCGATCCCGCCGGTTAATAACCCACCAACAATAGCCTTGCCGGCTTGGAATCCTTTTTTGTCGAACTCAATGTGTTTTGAGTGGCATTTAGGGCAACGCAACTCACCATCTATAGGCTCCTTGGGTTCGTCCGAGGTATTAAATGATACCGACATACCCGATTTATATGCGGTTACCATCGCCTTCAATGTCTCGTCAGTGCGCACTTGTTCCGTGATTTTGGCGGCCTTAAAAATTCCGCAACCTGTCAGCTTCCGGATCGCTTGGCTAAAGGCGAGAGTGCCGGCACTTCCTTTTTGCCAAGGGTCCGTTTCTAAAGCAACCTCAAAGGCATTGAAAGTAACGCCGTTTGCTTCCTTGTTGTAAACCGGTAATGTTTTTTCAGCGGACGGTTGCTCAACGAGGGCATTTTCAGAATTAGTAGAAGAGGATAGCGTTGAGTCTATGGGGTGTTCAATCTGCGTCTCTTCACACATCTGTTCACGCACTACAGGGGCTCCGCAATTAGAGCAAAATTTAGCCGTTTCTGACACTTGTTTACCACATTGTTCACAAAAACATTTGAATACCTCCTAAAAATATTTTTTTATATTTTAAAAATTTCCCTCTTAACTCAACGACTTTTCCTAATATTTGTACAGGCAATGCTTCTATCTCTTCGTTTGAGTAGAAGTGCGGCTCGTATACACTTATGTTTGTGGCAATAAGCGTGATGCCAGTATCCATCTTTTTTATCTTCTTAACGGTGGCTTCATCGCCATTAACAAGTACGATTGCAATATCTCCGGACTCAACGTCATCTTGCTTGCGAACGATAACAACATCACCGTCAAGCATGCGTGGCTCCATAGATCGCCCTCGGATTTGTAGTGCGAAGAAATCACCGGTCGTCGCAAGATCCGGCGTAATTTCTTCGTAATCGAGTATCTCTTCAACCGCTTCCAGTGGAACGCCGGCAACAACTCGACCAAGGACGGGGATTTTTATGCCAGTGTGAACGGGAGACGATACAGCCCTAGTCCCGTCCAGGAATGTCGATAATTCAGGGAGTGTTTGAATAAAATCAGGAATTGGATGCCCTTCTCTAGCCGCTTCTGCCTTCACACGCTTAAGCCACTCTTCTTGTTCTTTATAAGATAAAACATATCCATGTTTTGATGAAATTTTCCCTCTTAAATAATCGGCACTGACATTAAAAAAATCGGCAATGACATCTATTGTTTTATATTTTGGAATGCGCTTTCCCGACTCATACATAGCTAACGCACTCCGTCCGATGTTTAACTTGTCGGCCAACTCTGCCTGGGTCAACTCTCGCTCTTGCCTCAGTACTTTTAGTCTGTCCGCAAACGTAGCCATAAAAGAACCCCCTTTAACTGAGAACAGTATATCACACTATGTGATGTCACGAAAAGTGTAAATTAATATTGACACAAAACGCCAACCAGACTATAATAAATTTAGTCACAAATTGTGACAGAAAGGAGCTGATGGTATGGAAGTCGGGAAACGGTTAAGAAGGCTGAGGCAGAAAAAGAAAGAAACCATTGCAAAGGTTTCTTTGGCGGTTAAAGTCGCACCTTCTACATTGACCGCATATGAGTTGGGAGACCGGACACCTAGGGATGATGTAAAAAAAAAAAGAATTGCCAAGTATTATGGAATGACTGTTGAGGATATTTTTTTTAAATAGCAATGTCACAAAAGGTGTCAAAAACAACTCGATAATTAGTGGGAAAGAGGTGAACAAATGCATTACTTAACTTGGTACATACTTCAGGCGATTCGAGAGAACAGTGATGAATATTGGGCATGGAAGGCAGAAAGGAGCAAATCACATGGAAGTCTTGGCAATCGGAACGAGTGCGGTAGTAGTGATACTGACATTAATATTAGCCATTCAAGAATTTAGGAAGGGAGTGTAAGCGATGCGGAAACAAATAGAACTCACAGCTCCGGCTGCATGGATCAACCGGAGATATTACGAACTACAGGCCGCCGAGTCGATGCCGGTTATTGAAGAAGATTCAGACGACTTCAAAGTCACGCTAAAAGAAGGCATAAAGATTGGCATCGGAGCCTTCACGGTATACCTAATCATTGCGATGGCAATCATCATTTTATGAGTACGGCACGAAACAGAGCAAAGAAAAAACCGCATCTGCGGCAACAGGTGCGGTTTCAACAATAAAACAAACATTTAAATTGCTACTAGTTTAGCAGAAACGGAGAAAAAAACACAATGAATGCAAAACTTATCATGACGGTAGAGGAAATGAAAGACCGTAAGGCCTGGGAGAAGTTAAGAAACATCGGGATCGGCGGTAGTGACGCTGCAATCATAGCCGGACTTAATCGTTGGAAATCACCGTTCAAGTTATGGCAGGAAAAGACCGGACAGGTAGAGCCTGAAGACCTTTCGGATAATGAGTACGTATATTGGGGGACGGTCCTAGAACAGGCGGTTGCGGATCGATTCACAGAACTTACGGGATTAAAAGTAAAAAAATGCGGAACCCTTCAGTCGCTTGATTACCCGTTTATGATAGCCAACGTCGACCGCCTGGTCGTAGGCGAAAACGCCGGCCTGGAGTGCAAGACGGCTAACGGATTCAAGGCGAAAGAATGGGAAGGCGACAACGTTCCCGACGGTTATTACCTTCAATGCCAACACTATATGGCAGTTACAAACTGCGAAAGTGGTACATAGCTTGCCTCATCGGCGGTAATCACTTCGTATGGAAGGAGATACCCAGGAACGAGGAAGATATAACCGCACTGATAGCAGCCGAGAAGGCGTTTTGGGAAGACAACGTCAAAGGCGGTATCATGCCGGACGTGGACGGCTCGAAAAGTTGTTCACAGGCCCTTGCGGAACGATTCCCGGGAGGTGTGACAGACAGCATCACATTACCGAAGGAAGCGGACGAATTACTCGCCGAAATTGACGAGTTGAACGAGGCGGCCGACAGAATCAAGGACCAAATCGAAAGCAAGAAGAACGGCATCAAGCTGATGCTTGGCGACCATGAAATTGCTTACGCCGGTGAGCGTAAGGTCACATGGAAGACGCAAGCCGGAAGAACGACAATCGACAGCAAGAAGCTGAAAACCGAAATGCCCGACGTATACGAGAAATACAGCAAGCAAGGCAACCCTATTAGAGTATTCAAAATTTAAGGAGGAATATCACAATGGCAACAACAAAAGGCGGCATCATGACAACGAAAGCAAACAACAAACCGGACGGAGTAAAGAGTATGAAAGACCTCGTCGTAAGTATGGGCGACCAAATCCAGAAGGCGTTACCGACGGTCATCACGGGTGAGAGATTCACCCGTATGGTACTTACGGCAATGAGCAGTAATCCTCAATTACAACAATGCACACCGAAATCGTTCCTGGGGGCGATGATGCAAGCGGCACAACTTGGCGTAGAGCCTAATACGCCGCTAGGTCAGGCGTACCTCATCCCGTATAAGAATAAAGGCACGCTCGAGTGCTCCTTTGTTTTGGGATATAAAGGTGTAATCGACCTGGCATACCGGAGTGGCGAGGTCCGGGATATACAGGCCCACGAGGTACACGAGAACGACGAATTCGAGTACGAATTAGGACTCGAACCGAAGCTCCGACATGTACCGGCCACCAGTAACCGAGGGGCAGTCATTGCATACTATGCCGTATTCCATACCAAAGACGGCGGTTACGGATTCGAGGTTATGAGTGCCGAGGACGTAAGGAATCACGCCAAGAAGTACAGCCAAGCATACGGAAGCAATTACAGCCCTTGGACTAAAAACTTCGACGAAATGGCGAAAAAGACGGTTCTCAAGAAATGCTTGAAGTATGCACCGCTTAAAACCGAATTCGTCCGGGAAATGAGTGCAGACGGCACTATCAAGAAGAACATTACGCCGGATATGACCGCCGAACCGGACGAAACGGATTATATCGATGCAGAGGCCGAAACAGTGCCGGACAATGTAGACCCGACAACGGGCGAAATCAAGACCGAGCAAGAACAGAAAGACGATGCGATTTTAACGGCATCAATGAACTAAGAAAGGAAGCGGATGAAGGGCCGGAGCAATTCCCGGCCCGAACCCGTTACAGGGCAAACGAATGGCAGAAGGGCAAAAACGCTATTACTGGTTAAAACTTCAAAACGACTTCTTCTCACGCAAGGAAATAAAGCGGCTCCGACGAATAGCCGGGGGCGATACTCTTACAATTATCTATCTCAAAATGTTGTGCCGGTCGTTGAAGGACAACGGCAAACTCTATTACGACGGACTCGATAATGACTTCGTTTCCGAGTTGGCCATGGATATTGACGAGGACACAGAGAACGTACAAATCACCGTCAACTACCTAATCAAGACAGGGCTACTCGAACAGATAGATGAAGTCGAATACACGCTTAAAGATGCCGAAAGCAATACAGGGTCAGAAACAGCCGCAGCCGGCAGAATGAGGCGATGCAGAGCTAAAAAGTAGCCGAAATGCGTAACAATGTTACACAAGAGTTACAAGTCGGTTACGTAGAGATAGAGAAAGAGATAGAGAAAGAGATAGAGAAAGAGATAGAAAGAGATAGAGGAAGAGAAGAAAGAAGAACGCCCGGCATCTTCTGACATCTTAAAAATGTACGGGGATAACATTCACCCGGTCAGTTCACCGGTAGAAGCGGAAAAAGCTAAAAACACTCGTTGACACTCACGGCGAACCTTTTGTAGCTAAAGCCATTGAAAGAGCCGTCATGCGAAACAAAAGAAGCCTGGCGTATATCACCGGGATTCTGAATAACTGGGAAGCGAACGGATACGACGAAGGCATCGAAGGGAAGAGAACAGAAAAACAGTCAGATCCGGAACGTTCCGCAGACCTGGAACGGTTTATGCGTGAGCGTGAAGAACACAAGAAAAAGCAAAGGAGGTTCTAAAGAATGTTCACGAACGGCAGTAGGGACTTCATAGAGAATTTAATCGTCGGGTCATATCCGAATGGCCTAAGAGATAAAGACGAACGGCAACGGTATTTTGACAATTTCGTCCGAATGTTCAACCGATATGATGAGCAGGACGTTGCGGACGTGGTCGAAGAAGTGATAAGCCGAGAACGCTTTTTACCGTCCTTAGCGACGTTCAAAGAAGCCTTGGATAAGAAGACACAGGCCAGGGCCGAAAGCGAGCGGACAGCGTTAAAAATCGCCGAATATAGAAAGCCTCGAGGCCGGGTCAACGTTCAGGCACTTATGGAACAGGCCGAAAAGATGAAAAAAGGCGAATTCGAACGACCCATTCCGAATCGGTTACGAGAGTTTGCTAAACGGTTATGGCCGGATATTACGGACAGCGTCATTCGGCGAAACTTTCCGCTGTTAATCCACTATCAGCAGAACGGATTCACGATTGATGAGAAAGGTAATGCGGTGCAGCTGTACTTATCAAAGACCGGCGAGGTCGTAGAACGGATTGTATTAATTCAGGAGGCGTAAACAATGCAAATCATAAGATTTGGAAAGGAACGACCGGCAGACGTACTGTACAGACGGTCGCAAGTAGGGATTATAGGCCGATACGGATTAGAAGAGTTCATCGTGTATGACGGCGATTGTCAATGGAAGGACCGGGCCGTTATGAGGGGCATTATAGACGATGTCAAAGCCAGGGCAAGCCTGGAGCTTGACGGACACGGAGAGTTGCGAACAGATGCGGTTATCGATGTAGATAAAATCGTCGATGCGGTAATCAACAGGAAGGTGTAGAAAGTGGTTGAGTTAACTCAGTATCGACCGGTTTAGAGAGGAGTAAACAATCATGTGCACAATGAAGAAATACAGACACCGATACCCTAATACTGTAGAAGCCGTTCAATTTACGGGTGAAAATGGTGATGAAATAATAAGCCACTTAAACATTAGGGGCGGTGTTTGGAAAAACCTTTGTGCGATTGTATGGGGAAGGTGCAGGCGAAGAGGTTTCTAAGCGTGTGGCAACACTGGAACTTATCGACGGTAGCAAAAGGTGTAGGGCGTTAAAAGGCGACTATGTTCTCAAGACTGTATGGGGCGAGATATACACACTTGACGAAGAGTCGTTTTTAACTAGTTTTGAAGAGCTTCCGAGGGAGGGAAAATAACCATGAAAAAGACAGAGAAGCGGTACATGACGATAAAAGAAGCAATGGAGTATGCGGGCATGGGCGAGGTGACACTTTCTGAAACGTTACAGTGTGATCGACGCATACCCCTATACAGCCTAATGGCGAGGGTACACGGCGATTTATCGATAAGACAGATATTGATGAAGCGTTCCGAGTGCTGAAAGACCAGGAGCGAGTAAAACGACATACCGAAACAGGACGGCACCCGTTCTAATGGAGTGTGTCGGATGCGGTAAGGAGTACGAAGGGCATAGCAGGTTATGCCCTTCATGCCGAAAAAGGTACACGGAACAGATAAAGCGGCAGCACGATTACTGGACATGTCCTATTTGCGGAGGTTCGGTGCAGTTCAGCTACTGGAAGCGGCGAGAAGACATTAAGCGAAAACAATATGTTGCAGCACACGATGCCGAAGAATATACAAAGCGTTAACGGAGGGAATCCAATGCTAAAAGAACAAACGCTTTTCAGGGAGATTGACAAGGTAGATTTAGCTATCCGCCGAATTAAACTGCATGAGCCACCGGAAGGGTACTATGTAGCGTTTTCAGGAGGCAAGGACAGTTGCGTCATATTAGACCTTGTGAAACGAGCCGGCGTAAAGTTCGACGCACACATCAATTTAACGACCGTTGACCCGCCCGAGGTCATCAGATTCGTCAGACAGCAGTATCCGGAAGTTACGATGGAGAAGCCCGAAATAAGTATGAAGAAGCTAATCGAGAAGAAAGGGATTTTACCAACGAGGTTAGCCAGATACTGTTGTGCCGAGTATAAGGAACGGGGCGGCATAGGGTGATTTGTTATAACTGGAGTCAGGCATGCGGAATCTGTACGTAGAAGGAAGTGGAAGCTAATAGAGCCGTGCCGACAACCAAACGGCAAAAGGTATATACATCCGATTATTGAATGGAGTGATGATGAAGTATGGGAATACATCAAAACTTACAAAGTTCCGTATTGCAGTTTATACGATGAAGGATTTAAGCGGATTGGGTGCGTATGTTGCCCGTTTGCCGGTGAACAAAAGAAACGTCAAGACATTAAGCGTTGGCCGAACATTTACAAAAATCAGTGGAGAGCCGGTGCAGAGTTGTCAATGGAAAGACGAAAGCGTGAAGGGAAGAAGCTGTTATTCAATACTGTTGATGAACTAATGGAGTTTTGGTTGAGTGGAAAAGGTATGCCGAAAGAAGAGCCAGAGCTTATCAACATTTTCGGTGTAATGGGCGACGAAAAGGTCACATAAAACAAACGGAGGTCAGTCATGGAACACGGAACGATTCACAGAAGCCCGGTAAACGGACAACCGGAATTCGGACAAGATGAGATTAAGCAGCCGAATCACTACACGTGGCGAGGCAAGGAATGTGAGCAGATAATCGGAGATATTACACAAGGCTCCGAGGGAAAGGAAGCGTATTACCTGGGGGCGGCCGTGAAGTATCTGTACCGATACCCGGCCAAGGGTACGGCGATTAAGGATTTACGAAAGGCTAAACAGTACATCGAAATGCTAATCGAATTGAAGGAGGAGCAAAATCATGGCACTAGATAAGACAGCGATAGACGACGTGACTTTCAGCCTTGAAGGGGCTATCGAAGCAGTAGAAGCGGCAATGGACCGAATCGAAGATTGCGGACTCGATGATTATGAACAGGAAGCGGCAAAAGAATACTTACAAGAAGCCATAAGGCGGATTGATATGGCTTACGATATTGTCGACTTTGCACAGGATTAAGGAGGAAACAACATGAATAATGTACAACTCGAGGGCAATTTGGCGAGAGATATAGAAATATCGTTCAGCAAAAACGGAATGGCGGTAGCCCGTGGAACAGTAGCGTGCAACCGAAGAATTAAAGACGGCGACGAGTGGAAAGACACAGCCGATTTGTACCCTTTACGGCATTCGGAGCGTTAGCCGAAGGCATGGACCAGTGGACGAAAGGGCAACGAGTGTGGGTATTTGGTCGATTCTCAACGTCGAAATACGAGAAAGACGGCGAAACGAGATATTCAAGCAACGTCATTGCAACTGCCGCCGGCACGGCCTTGTTCCCGTATAAAAAGAAATCGGAAGACGGAATCCCGGCATCCCAGGGTAACGGATTCGAGGATTTGGGAACACCTGTCGACGAGGAATTGCCGTTTTAATAGCCGATAAATTAAAAATTTGGTACTTGTAGCGAGTTTTTATATGTCTTGTGATAATTTATCACGGAGAGATTAAAAACTCGTTACAGGTCAAAATAAGAAGGTTTTCGAGGAGGCGAGTAAATGCCGGTAAAATATCACAAGGACGAAAATCAAATAGAGCTAATCGTATACGGAAATCCGGTTGCACAGGGACGGCCGAGATTTTCCCGGCAAGGGGGATTCGTCAAGGCGTATGACCCGATTCAGTCGAAGTCATATAAGCAGCTTATACGACTGGAGTTACAGCCGCTACTGTCGGATCCGGACTTCACACCGATTGACCAAGCGTGTTGCTTGAAGCTGACAGTTTTCCGAGCTATGCCGAAAAGTTTCAGCAAGAAAAAGCGAGAGGAAGCGTCACTCGGCTACATACGGCCGACGACGAAGCCGGATACAGATAATTACGTAAAAGGCGTACTCGATGCATTAAACGGCACGGTACTGAAAGACGACAGCGTTGTGTGTGAGATATTCGCATGGAAATTCTATAGCGAACGGCCGAGAATCGAGGTCGTCCTGGAGGCGAGAATATGATGAGGTTCATGCACAAGCCGACAGAAACAACATTTGTTCAAAGAAGAAGTAGACGATAAGACAAGCAAAAAGGAGGACGCACACAGTGTTTCATAACGATTATATAAATGCGGTACGGGAGTACTTGCACAGGTATCACGAATTTAATACGTACATAAAAAATATCAAAGCCGATTTGGAAGATTTAAACGCCACGCAAGCACTGTGTGCCGCTCCGAAGGTGCCGACGTTGTCACACACGCCGGGAGGCAACGGAATTATGATAAGTCCGGAAGAGAGAGCCGTATACGAGCAGGACCGCATCGAGGAACGCCGGCAAACTATATTCAGATCTGGAGAAGGTCGAGCCGCTTATCAAGCGGTTAAACCGTTCTATCGAGGCGTTGGAGTATTCAGACCGAGTAATCACCGAAGAACGATTTATCAATGGTGCATCCTGGATGAGAATCGCCGACAGGCTGCACATGAGCGAAACAGCCGTGCGTAAGCGTTCCGGAAAGGTCCTGGAGCAAATTGCGACGATGATGTTCGGCCCGTCGGTCATTCCGGTACAGACGCATTTCGTATTTTTTGACGAATGGAAAAATTCGTAACAGTCACAAATGGTGCGGATTTGTGCCGATATGGTGCGGATTTTTCGGTTATTATAACAGTGTGATTGAACACCTCCTAAAGAAATAACGAACAAACACGGAAAAAGAGATACCCAAGCAGCCGGGCATCTCTTTTTTCGTTTGTGGTAACGATAATATGACAATCATAAAATGCGGAAAGACGAAGTGCATGAATAACAAAAACGGAACATGCACAGCGATAAATATAAGAATATCAAGACAGGCTCGATGCAACGACGTTACGAATGTATACGAGATAATGAACTCATCGAGATACGGAAAGGCGGTCAAAAATGAATATCATCGAAAAACCGATAAACGAGGTAATCCCTTACGAAAAAAATCCGAGAATTAACGATAACGCTGTTCCGGCCGTGATGAAGAGTATCGAGGAATTCGGGTTTAAAGTACCTATCGTCATCGATAAGAACGGAACAATCGTTACAGGCCATACACGACTGAAAGCGGCAAAAAAGCTCGGTATGAAGACGGTACCGTGCATTGTGGCGGACGATTTAACGCCGGAACAGATTAAGGCGTTTCGCCTTGCGGATAACAAGGTAGCCGAGGCGGCCGAATGGGATATGGAGCTGCTTAACGAGGAGCTTGACGGAATCATTGACATAGATATGTCCGATTTTAACTTTGGTGATATAACTGATAGCCCGTCATCTGAAGACGTGGTTGAAGATGACGGCGAAAACATCGAACTTCCTAGCGAACCGAAGACAAGACTCGGAGATATATGGATGATTGGCCGCCATAAACTCATGTGCGGCGACGCCACTTCTGAAGACGTGTTAAAACGTCTCATGGGGGGGGGGACAAAGTGGATATGTACCTCACAGATCCTCCGTATAACGTTGCTTACGAGGGAAAAACAGAAGACAAATTGACAATTCAAAATGACAGCATGGAAGATTCCGCTTTCTATCAATTTCTTGTCGATTCGTTCGTCGCAGCCGATTCTGTAATGAATGAAGGAGCGGCTTTTTATGTATGGCATGCTGACTCGGAAGGATATAACTTTCGTGGCGCATGCCGTGCCGTTGAGTGGGAGCTGCGAGAATGCTTAATTTGGAACAAAAACACAATGGTGCTCGGAAGACAGGATTATCAATGGAAGCATGAGCCGTGCTTATACGGATGGAAAGGCGGAGCGGCACATAATTGGTATAGCGATCGAAAGCAGACGACGGTCATTGATATGAATAAGCCGAATCGCAACGCCGAGCATCCGACAATGAAGCCTGTACAACTGTTTGCATACTTAATGGAAAATAGCAGCAAACCCGGAGATATTATTCTTGATTCGTTCTGTGGAAGCGGAACAACGCTTATTGCGTGCGAGCAGATGGGTCGGGTAGCACGAGTTCTTGAACTCGACCCGAAGTATTGCGATGTCATTGTAGAACGATATATAAATCTCGTCGGCAGCTTTGATGAAGTGTCTGTCGAAAGAAACGGGAAAATGATTAAATACGCCGACTTATAAGGTGGTGACATGATGGCACGACGAGGGAGAAAGCCTGCAGATATATCTAAGCAAGAGTTCGAAAAGTTGTGTGCACTACAGTGTACACAGGAAGAAATCTGCAGCTTTTTTGACGTGACCGACAAAACGTTAACGGCATTCTGTCGAAGAACATATGGCATGAAATTCTCCGAGGTTTTCAGAGAAAAGCGTGGAAAAGGTAAAATTGCACTGCGACGCTCGCAGTTTAGGCTTGCTGAGAGGAATGCGACCATGGCGATATTCCTTGGTAAACAATACCTCGGACAGCGAGATGTGCAGGACGTGAAGGTCGAGGGGGCGATAGACAATCCTTTCGACGGCGTTAAAACGGAAGACATAAAGAAGCTGATAGGCGATGATTAATGAACGCATTAAACGGCAAGCAAAACAAGAACTCGCACGGCGTGAGTTCTTTTATTTTTGCAATTTAATGGCATCAGACTTTTATAAGCCTGAACGGCGATATCTTGTTGAGTTGTGTGAGGCGTTGCAGTCGTTCTATGAAGACGAGAAAGCTAAAGTGCTTATTATTAACGAGCCGCCACGGCATGGAAAGAGCCGCACGGCGAGTTTATTTGTCGAATGGGTCCTTGGTCGTAACCCGGCCGAAAAGATAATGACGGGGTCGTATAACAATATTCTTTCAGCAACCTTTGCTAAGAATGTTCGAAATGCGATCCAAGAAGTTAAAGCTGATGAGAATATTACGGTTTACTCCGATATATTTCCGAACGTCCGTATAAAACGTGGCGACGCAGCCATGGATATGTGGTCGCTAGACGGTGGCTACAATTCATACTTGGCCACGTCTCCGTCAGGTACTGCGACAGGCTTTGGCTGCTCACTGCTTATTATCGACGATATCATAAAGAACGCTGAAGAAGCTTACAACGAAACAGCGAAAGAAAAGGCCTGGCTGTGGTTTACGAATACTATGTTGTCCCGTCTTGAAGAAGGCGGCAAGATACTCATCATCATGACCCGTTGGGCGAGCGATGATTTGGCCGGCCGAGCGATTGAACATTCGGCGAAGCGGCCAAGGTTATCACAATGAAAGCGTTACAGCCGGACGGCAGTATGTTGTGTGACGAAATATTGTCGAGGCGTAGCTATGAAGAAAAAGTGCGGGCCATGGGTGCCGACATCGCCAGTGCCAACTATCAGCAAGAGCCGATAGACCTCAAAGGCCAGCTATATTCGAGCTTCAAAACGTATGACCGTATTCCGACGGACGCAAACGGCAATCCGTTGTTTACAGCCATTTGGAATTATACGGATACGGCTGATACAGGATCCGATTACCTTTGCTCGATTGTGTACGGCGTGTATAACGGCGAAGCTTATGTGCTTGACCTTCTGTATACGAAAGACGCTATGGAAGAGACAGAGCCGGCAACAGCCGCCATGTTATACCGGAACAGCGTGAACGTTGCTGACTTCGAATCAAATAACGGCGGCCGAGGGTTTGCAAGACAGGTACGGCGAATCCTGCAAGATACATACCAGTCGAATAAGACGGTCATAAACACCTTTGCACAGACAAAGAACAAGGCGGCAAGGATACTTTCTAATTCCACGTGGGTCATGGAGCATATTTATTTTCCGACCAATTGGAAGGACCGATGGCCTGAATATCATAAGGCAATGACTCGTTATCAGCGAGAAGGTAAAAATACAAACGACGATGCACAGGACGCAACGACGGGCATTGCCGAGAAGATAAACGCACCGCAGATTAAGGCGGCGCACGTCAATATTTATTAAGGAGCATAAACAATGGACTCTGAAAAGCTGTATGGCTATAAGTTATTAAAAGACGCATATTACGGTACAGGCCTGTTTTCTGTTGGCCGTGGCCTGGTTCGTCATCCGAGAGAAAGCACACCGAATTACGCCTTCCGTAAGAAGCTTGCGTATTACCTGAACTATACCGGTCCTATCGTGAATGCGTCGGTAGATCCGATATTTAGGGATACAATCAAGCGTGAATACAAAGATACGGAGAAGTTCAAGGTGTTCCTGGAAGATGTGGACCGCAAAGGAACTAGCCTACAGGAATACATCCGTCAGCAAGCGACCTTAGCCAAGCTGTACGGCGTTATGTATATCATTGTGAACAACGTTGTGGAGTTCGGAGAATCGGTAGCTGACAATATTAAGAATAGGGCCTTACCGTATCTCACGGCTGTTGAGCCGCATCACATTACGGACTGGCAGTTCGACGAGAAGGGAATATTAATCAAGTTCGCATATAAGGACGTTATTTACGACGCTGACCGAAAGAAACAAACACGATATTACATATGGACCCCGACGAATTGGCAGGTCTTAGACGAGAACGGGAACCAAATCAAGGGCGGCACGCATAACATTGGCCGTATTCCCGTTGTTCAGTGGTTCGGTAGAAGCTCCAAAAAGACGGACATTTTACCGCCTGCCGAGTTCTTGAGTATTGCACAGACAAACTACCATGTGTATCATCTGTGCAGCCTTTTGACGCAAATATTGAACAATCAGACGTTCTCCGTATTGACGATGCCTGCAGACGGCAGCACTCCCGACGTAACGCTCGGGACAAATAACATGCTGCTGTATCCGCAAGAGTCGTCTCACGCACCGGCATTTATTGCTCCGGATAAGGGACCGGCTGAAGTGCTGATGGCACAAATTGACAGGCTTATAAAAGAAATGTATCGCATGAGCGGCATTGATTCGGTTGTAGGCGTAGAACAGTCAAAGAGTGGCGTGGCTAAGCAGTGGGATTTTGAACGAACCAACCAACGCCTGGCGGACTTCTCCGTTCAGTGTGAGGAAGCCGAAAAGGATATCATTGGACTATACGAATTGTGGGCGAAAGAAAACGTCGGTTATGAAGTTGAATATCCCCGAGATTTTCAGATTAACGACGTTACTGAGTCACTATCTCAGGCACAACAGGCACTGGACCTTAGTTTTAGATCCGATACGTTCTCCGCTGAAGTAAGTAAGAAAGTCCTGGAAGCGTATATGCCGAATATTGAGCCTGACACGTATGATGACATCGTGAATGAGATAGAAGAAGGCTTCGATGAGGCTGAACGGGATAGGGATTTAATGAAGCAACAATTCGAGCCGACAGTGAATGACAAGGGTGATGTAAATGCCGAAGGACAGAACGCAAAACAACCTGGAGAATAATTTAGACGGCTTTGAGCGAGTCCTTCGGGCCTTAATCTTAGCCGGTATGGACCCTAAAGACGCCGTAAAAGTGGCGTATCATCGTTATCCGGTTATGCGGCACCTGTATAAGGACTTGCTCGATGACCTTGTCGGTGATTTCGCTAAAGGGTACGGAAAGAAACAAGCGGCGGCTAAGTTTGAGCGTGAAGCCATATCAGCGGCCATGAAGAAATCATGGACAGACGACGGCGTAACTCTTTCTGAACGCATGTATAAGAACAGCAAGAAGGTCCAGGTCGAATCGGCCGAGGTCATCGGCAAGGCTATTAAGGAAGGTGAGTCGGCAGCCAAGACGGCCAAGAAGCTATTCGATGGATACGGTAAAGGCGGTATTATCCCTGAGCAAGATATCCCCGAATTTATTCAAGAGGTGAAGGACTTACCTGTTCCCGATTGGCTCGACGAAGAAGCAGTTGCTGAATGGAAGGCAGCCATACGTCACGCACGCAAGCTTATTGAGCAAGGCACAACGCCTGGGCTAAGAGCGGCGTATAGTGAAGTCATGGATGCCATTGAAAACGGGGCAAAGCAAAATGTAAGCAAGGCTATTGATACCGCAGTACAAGAAAAGACCAGGTATACCGCTGAACGGATTGCACGTACGGAACGAGCAAGAGCCTATGCTGACGGGTTTATGGCTAAGTATATGGACGATCCGGATATTGTGGCGTTTCAGTGGAAACTTTCCGATAGACATCCGAAGTGCGATATTTACGACGTATACGCACATGCTGACCTGTACGGGCTTGGTAAGGGTATATTCCCGAAGGATAAATTCCCAAAGCTCCCTGCACATCCTCATTGCTTGTGTCGAATCAAGCCGATTATTGACGGCATGATTGATATGAGCAGGCAAAAGATAACGTCGACAAGGGCGGGAAGGCTTATATCGACACATTGCCGAAACGTGAGCAAGAACGATTATTTGGTGTTCATGGCAGAAATTTAGTAAATAAAGGTTTTTTGTCGTGGTCTGAAAAAGCAAGAGGAATAAGCCACGATGGATTCAACGCACGAGTTCCTGTTCCTGAAAGTTTGAAAGCATATGTCAAGAATGGCAAAGTAAACGTAGAGAAATTAGGCAAACGACTTGAGGGAGAAGCGGTTGATGATGTTATAAAACGAGTTAAGGATTATATTAATTCACCTTTCTTCATGAGCGAATACGTTTCACGGCAAGGAATGCATACAAAAGGGCATAAACTATACAAGCCCGAAGATAATAAAAGCTATTATGAGTACGAAATTCCTAATGAAGATGTGGTTAGTGCAATAAGAAACGCGCTTAATACCAGAGGTGCTATTAAAACAACCCAAAATGGAGATTGGAACCATAAAATACTTATTGATATAAGTCCTCACAAAGGGGAAGGGTACAATGTAAACAAGACAACTGGTAAAATTAGAGAAACAAGTCTAGCTACAGTTCACGTGTCAAACAAGGGTATACACATAGTCCCCCGGAAAGGAAAATAAATATGACGGAAAAAGAGCTTGCTGTATTTGCGGGCAATATTAAAGCTAAGAAAATTAAAGTTATAACGACCCAAGGGAATGTGTTTACTGGTGTTATTGACTGCTTTACAACGGGGGCTGATAATGAACCCGATAAAGCATCTATTATGCTTATTGGAAAGCCGTTTGACGTTGAGCTGTTTGTAAACGAGATCCAATCAATCAAAGAAATTTAGACCCAACGGATAATGCCGAGGGTCTTTTTTCATGCCTTGCGCAGTGGTGCGTAGGGCATTTTTTATTGGTGAAAAGCGGAGGAGACCGCATCACATATATTTAAGGTGTTCGAAAAGGAGAATGAGAACCATGACAATGGCAGAATTGTATGCAGCACCGGAAAAGCTCGACGGCGGTGCGGCGATGGTGGAGCCATTAAAGCGGAAGTCGGAAAATTGAATGTAGAGTCGAAAGAGCAACGAGAAGCCAAAGAAAAGGCTGAAGCTTTGGTTAAGACGTTAACCGAAGCCAAGGAAACGTTGGCCAATCAAATTGCGGAATTGCAAAAGCCGGGAGCAGGAGAGCAAACGGCAGAATATAAGACTCTGCTTAAAAAATTCGATGACCTTTCCAAATCGTTCGAGACAGAAAAGGCTGCAAGGCAAGAAGCCGAACAAAAACGAATCCAGACAGACATCATGGCACAGACCGTCGATGCGTTAACGAAACATAACGCAATGGATCCGAAAGAGTTCGCCAAGCTTATTGTTGGCGGTATTGAAGTTGGTGATGATGGTAAGTATGGATTCAAAAAAGAAGACGGCACTGTCGGGACGATTGAAGACGCAGCCACCACATGGCTTAAGGGTAAGCCTTGGGCGGTGAAAGATAATCAAAACGGTGGCAGCGGACAAGGAAGCTCCGGGCAGAATGCCGGCAACGATGTAAAAGCACAGTTTGAAGCGGCACTGGGGATACCCCAGGCAACGAAAGGAGACTAAATAATGGCGATTAATACGTTAGAATGTGCAAAAATTTTCCAAGACGGGCTTGACGCACAAATGCTCGCAACAGCAACATCGGCTTGGATGGAAGCCAATGCAACACAGGTGATTTATAACGGTGGCGATGAAGTGAAAATGCCCGAAATCTCGACGGCAGGGCTTGCGACATACGACCGTGATAGCGGATTCGTACAGGGGGCAGTTACGCTGAAATTCGGTACATATAAGCTTACACAGGACCGTGGTAGAAGCTTTTCGCTCGACGCAATGAGTGTTGACGAAACGAACTTTGTAGCTTCTTCCGGTAACGTTATGGGTGAGTTCCAACGTTTACAGGTCGTTCCTGAAGTAGACGCATATCGCTATAGCCGTATTGCGGCGTTGGCTAAAACAGCAAGCCAAGAAAAGGCAACATTTACGCCGACGGCTGATAATATCCTGGCACAGCTCGACGATGATATTACGGCAGTACAGGATATCGTAGGCGATGACGAACCGCTTATCATTGTCATGAATCGTAAGGTACGTACGATTCTTAACAATGCAAAGGGTATCCAGAAGTTCATCGATACGGGCGACTTTACAGCCGGTACGGTAACAACAAAAGTGCGGACGTACAATGAAATTCCTATCATTGGCGTTCCTAGCGCTCGCATGAAAACGCAGTACGTATTCAATAACGGCACGACAAGTGGACAGGAAGCAGGCGGCTTAAGGCTGATACTCAAGCGAAGGATATTAACTGGATCGTAATCGCACAGCGTGCGCCGATTGCCGTATCTAAAACGGACAAGGTCCGTATCTTCACCCCGGACGAAAACCAAAAGGCAGACGCTTGGAAGCTTGATTACAGAAAATTCCATGACCTGTGGATTCCGAGCAACAAGCTTAAGGGCGTATTCGTCAATACCGGAGCATAAGGAGGTACCGTATGAACACTCGAGTAACTCGGCTTAATGAAGTTCAGTACGCCGATTCTGAATACCGTCTTCAGCAGTTAGTTGCCGAAGGATTTGTGGCGGACGAACAGCCGACCGAAGAAACGGAGCCGGTCGAAGAAAGCCGAAAAAGACAAAGGCGAAGAAAGATGAAGCCGTAGAACAACCGGCTGAAGAAACAGAACAGGTAGGCGAGTAGTATGGGCGTCAGTCGGGATGTGTTCGATAAGAGAATACGACAGGCTGTAAAGGCCTCGGCCATTGAAGTCCAGGACGAAGCACAAACGCATCATAATTACACGTCACGAACGGGCGATTTGACTCGGTCTATTGACATGCGAATGTTAACCGACAAGAGTGCCGTTGTATATCTTGATGAGGGCTTGGCCGATTATGGTCCGTTTGTTCACGAAGGCACACGGCCGCACATGATACGGCCTAAGAGTCGTAAGGCCTTGCGATGGGTCCCGACTGGCGGCAACTCGTTTTTGTTCGCAAAAAACGTTCTTCATCCCGGTAATCGCATGGACCCGTTCCTGTACAGAGCGCTAGATACGAAAAGACCGGACATCATTAAGCTATTCGGTCAGTACACAAAGCTTGCCACGAAAGACATATGTGATGCCATTGAACAAAAGTATAGTAATGGCCAAGCATGTGAGATTGAATTCAAATTTTAAAGGGAGTGAATGCACATGTTATATGACTTGGCCGAAATGACATTTTCTGACGAACTTCTCGGAAAGAATGTCAGTCGTGATGACCTCGCCATCGCCGAAAAGTGGCTGTATTTGTTCGCACAGCGTCTTGGCGTTGAGCAGGCAAAGGTTATCCGTAGCTTTGTGGCGGACGAGCTTGTAACGCTGTATACATATCGTGAGACCTGTGTGCGAAAGGCGTACAGTTTGCCCGGAGCTTATGGGCGTGGCGGTGAAACGGACGACTTTTACGGCAAAAAACTTGCATATATCCAGGGTCGAATAAAAGAGCTTGAAGGCTCGATTACACCCGAGGACCTTACAGGTGACCCGACGCAGTATTCCGGTTATCGGTCGTGTGAAATCTTCAGGGGGTAGCCGATATGATCATGTGGTTTGAGCTTTTAAAGCGGATTCAGGATGTTCTTATGGCGTGTAAAGTATCCGCACCTGTACAGCTTGGTGCGGTTATACCGCAGCATGCTGACGTTGACGAAATAGGCAAAATCATGCTTGTTCGAGGATCCGAAATGGCAAACGATGAAAGTGCCGAAAACGAGCTTCTTGTTACGATTTATCTTGAAGCCTGGGTACGAAATGACGACCCGGATTTATCCGTTGGATATGCACGAATCAGTGAGCTTGAAGAGCAAATCGACACAGCCTTAAAGCAAATGCGGCAAGCCGTCGGCTCACTAAATGAGGATATATGCGTACTTAATGGCAGTAACTATCAGATTTTAGATTTAAAAGTTAAACAAAAACGGGCGACCTCGACGCATTGCGACCGTTACTCGGCTCGCAGTATACAATTGAGTGTCGCCTTTTTGATTTGACTCGTGAAGGAGGAATATACTAATGCCGGCATCAACACTAAAAAAAGCACTGGCACCGTCTGCAGCTAATTCTTTAGCGACGGTAGGGAAAAATTATTTTATTTATTTAAACACAGGCACCGACGAAACGACGGGTGCGGTATGGACTAAAATCGGCGGTCAGAAGGGCGGTTCTATTAGCCGTAAAGCCGACTCTATTGACGCTTCTCACAAAGACTCTGGCGGTTGGGAAGTCGACATTGCCCGGCCTTAAGGAATGGAGCATTGAATTAGATACTTTGCTCATGGCTAACGATGACGGCCTGGAAGCGTTGAACGAAGCCTTCCTTAAAGACCAACCTGTACACCTTAAATTCGAGTACCCTGACAAGTCCTATGTAACCGGTTGGGCGTCTATTACGGAACTTTCTATTGAAGCTCCGCATGATGATGTGGCGTCTTACAAGGGGACCTTGGCAGGTATCGGGCCGTTGTCTGAATTAAAGAAGGCCTAGAGAGGGGAATATATAAACCATGAAACAGATTAAATGCGACTTCTTCGGCAAGGGTGAACGCTTATACTTTAATATTCAACGCCTGGCTGAATTTGAATCGGCAGTCGGCAAGCCTATTTACAACGCTATTCAGCAATTGTCTTTATCGGACATCATAACCGCATATGAAATCGGTCTTCGTCAGTATGGCCGTCGCAGCACTCAGTTCTATGCAGACCGCTTGCAGGAGCTGTTCGATAGCGGTGAGGTTGAATTAAACGACATTATGATGCCGATTGTTAAGGCCATTACAGGCAGCGGAATTCTCGGCAAAAAAGCATACTTCATGGCATTCCCTGAAGAAAAGACACCTGAAGATGATGCCGAAATCGAAGCTGAAGAAGACGAAGCCGCAAAAAACTAAACGGGGGGCATCATGCCCCCTCTTCTTTTGCATTATGGATGAGAAAGACCGAAAAAGTGGCCTACAGTATCTTGGCTTTAAAGCCGTCAGAATTCTATGAGCTTACGCCTATGGAATTTGAAAAGATGGTTCAAGGGTATGACCTTCGGACTCGAATTGAAGACGCTAGAACGGCGTATATGACATCACTTATTGTTAACGTTCAGCTCGATAAGAAGAACCAAATTAAAGTGAAGGATATCATGAAGGATTTACATCCTCCGACACGACTGGATCGTAAAAAAGAGGAAATGGAATTTATGAGAGAATGGCTTGAAGAAGGGGGTGAGTTGTAATGGCAGACGCAAACATACACGTCAAAATAAAAGGCGATAGCTCAAGTGCCGAGGCGGCGATTGACAAAGTCGGTAGTAAGCTTGAAAATGCCCTGGGCGAAAAAATGGGCGGCATTGCCAAGAAGGCTTTAAAGATGATGCCTATGGCAGGTGCGGCGGCAGGCGTAGCTTTAGTTGCCCAAGAGGTTGCTCAGCTTGCCGGGAAGGTATCCGACACGGCTGACCAAATGGCACAGCTTAAGTCCCGTATAAACCTCATTAACGACGGCACGCAGACGACGACCGAAATCATGGACAAAGTCTATGCGGCAGCACAGCGGTCTCGAGGTGGGTACGTCGAAATGGCCGACAGCGTAGCTAAACTGAACATGCTTGCTAAGGACGCTTTCAGTTCGAATGATGAAGCGATAGCCTTCGTTGAACAGCTAAATAAGCAATTTAAAATCTCAGGGGCCAGTGTTCAGGAATCGACAGCAGCCATGTACCAGTTAACGCAAGCAATGGCAGCAGGCAAATTACAGGGTGATGAGTTCCACTCAATCATGGAAAATGCCCCCATGCTCGCACAAGCGATTGCTCAGCAAATGGGTATGACCGTCGGACAGTTAAAGAGATGTCATCGCAAGGTCTTATTACGGCCGATGTTATCAAAGAAGCTCTTTTCAACAGTGCTGAAGAGACCAACGCCAAGTTCGCTGAAATCCCCATGACGTTTGCTGAAATCGGTCAGCAACTCTCCAATCAAGCTTTGCAGGCGTTTCAGCCGGTTCTTGAACAACTCAGCTCTATAACCGCTTCGAGTGATTTCCAAGCTATTGTCGAGGGTATCGGAATATCCTTTAAGGTAATGTCGGCGGCGGCACAAGTTGCCATTGCGGCCATAAAGGCGGCCTTCTCGGCGCTAAGTGTAATTGTGAGAACCGTGGCTTCGGTGATTAAATCAGCCTTTTCGGTCATTATCGGAATGGGCAACCAGATTAAGCCTATAATTGCCGGGGTTGCGGTAGCGTTCACGACTTGGAAGACAGCCATATTAGCCGTATCCGTAGCAACTAAGGCGGCGGCCACAGCACAGGCCTTATATAAGGGGCAAATGGTAGCGTCCAGGATTGCGACCATAGGCGTTACCCTTGCGTCCATTCAGCTTAAAGCGGCCATGATAGCCAGTGCTATTGCAACAGCCGGAGTGAAAGGCGTTATGATGGCCTTATCCGGTACGCTTAACTTGGCGAAAGTCGGAACAATGGCACTAGGTGCGGCTACTAAGGTTATGAACGCAATCATGAGAGCCAACCCTGTAGGTATTGTTATTACGATATTGTCCGTTTTGGCCGGAGTTCTCGGCACCTGTGCCGCAGCGACTCAGGGATTTGGAGAAACCGCATCGGCAGTGTGGGAAACGCTCGTTCATACCGTAGCCTGGGCGATTAATCAGATTATCGCTCTCATTAACAAGCTGATTAACGCTGTAAACGGCGTTGGAGCCAAGCTTGCATCGGTATTCGACTTTGATTTCTCAGCTATTAATAATATTGAAGGTATTAGTCCTGAAGAGGCACAGGCTTTTGGCGATACCATTAAATCCGCAGCCGGAGATGTGTTTAACGCACTGTCTGGTGGGGGCGGTGGTGAAATTGACGGCGGTGGCTATGACGGCGGTGGCGGTGGTTACGATGCCGGAGGAGCCGGTGGCGGCGGTGGGTCAGGTGGCTCAGGCGGTGGCGGCGGTGCGGGTAGTGCCGGCAACCAATTAGCTGAAGAAGCCAAACGGATCCATGAACAAATTCAACAGAACTACCTCGAGATGTTCGGCAAACAGAGTGAGTTAGTAGAGCTTCAGTACAAAAAGGAACTGGAAGAACTCAACAAGTCCAAAGACGCCAACGAACACTATCAGGAAGACCTGACGAATCTCCAGGCTATTTACGCTGAAAAGCGTATCCAGGCCGAACACGAAGAGCAACAGGCAATCCGTGAAGTGTGGAATAAAGTCCGTGATATGGCCAAGGATTTTAACTTCTCCATTAGTACGAAGGATTCAACAGGCAGTGCTTCACCGCTTACACAGCTTGAAAAAGACCATGAAGAAGCGATAAACAGCATTACGGACAAGTGGCAAAGGGTTCTCCGACGAATACATTAAGATGACTAAGCAACAACAGGCCGAATATAAAGCGGCTCTTGACGCTAACGGCATTGCGTATGAAATCGTCGGGAAGAATGAAATTACATTCGAGGCCGAGAAGAACAAAGAACTCCTGGCACAGGAACAGGAATATCTGTTAAAGCGTAATGACCTGTATCGCCAAATGTCTGAAGAAAAGTGGGCCATTGACGAAGCCATGCGGACGCAGAACTTCGAAGCACTGCAACAGGCATTAACGGATGAGTATGTTGAAAATCAGAAGCACTATGACATGCGCAAGCAATTGCTCGAAGAATATTACCAGGCAGCCATGGACGCTCAATTTAATTGGAAAGAAATGATGTATAATTCCATGCTATCGGGGTTAGATTCAATGAAAGAAAGCCTGTCCGGCTTGCTTCAAGGCACTGTGAGCCTAGCGAAGGCATTTGAAAATGTAGGAAAGGCCATTACCAAGACCATTGCCGATTATATCGCTAACTGGATTACAGGTATGCTTCGTAAATCTGTATTGGAAAAAGCCTTAAGGCAGAAGGATACAGCGGAAAGCATAGCGGCAGCTAATGCACAATTACCGGCATGGACGTCCTTGGCGCAACAAGTTAGCATGGCGACCTTCGGCCTTTCTGCTACACAGGGTATGGCGGCATGGACGGCGCAGTCCGCAATTGGTGCAGCTGCAGGACTTGCCATGCAGGCTAAAAACACGCTTATGGGAAGCGCTCCGAATTTACACATGGCAAGTGGTGGCGTGGCAGTAGGCCGCACGTATGCCGAAATTGGTGAGGGTAAATACCCTGAAGCGGTCATTCCGTTATCGACGCAGACGTATGATGAAATGGGTGCCGGTATTGCCAGGGCAAACGGTGGTGCGGCAGGCGGTATAACGCTGAACGTATCAGCACTTGATGCCGAGTCCTTTGGCAATTGGCTCGAATCGAAAGGCGGCCGAGTATTGCGTCAGTTCACCGTTAACCAAGACCGTGAATTTATCGGTACGTCAGGAGTGTGGTAGAACATGGAAAAATTAAAAAAATTCCCTCGTATTAAGTCGCTTGCGTGGAAGTCGTCTAAAATGCAGCACTGGGATACGAAGTCCAAACGTAGCGGATCCGGAAGAGTGCGAACCATGACGACGTGGCGGTATCCGCAGTATACGATTACGACGGAGTTCGCCTACCTCAAACCTGAAGAGTACAAAAAAATGATGGGCTTTGTGTCGCAGATTCAAGGCGGCACAGAGCCTTTCTTGTGGTTTGACCCTGAAGACAACGAGGAAAAAGGTATTACCCTCGGAAAGGGAAGTCAAGGCGAATGGCAAGCAGTGCGGCGGTTCGGTGATTATACAGAGCCTGTTGCGTGCGTGGAGAACGTAAAGCTCTATGCTGACGGTGTTCCTGTTGAGAACGTGACTGTAGACGGTGGCACGATTCGAACGACAAATACCGTACCTGCAGATGCCGTCATCACAGCCGATTACACGTATTACTGGAAGGTTCTGCTTAGCGGTGACTTCACGGCAGAGCTCGAGTATAAAGACGTTTACAAATCAAAATCCTTTAAGTTGGTGACCGTGCAATGAAACAGGCAGGAGAAGCATTAACTCAACACTTAAATACGGCAAAGTCGTTCCGTAGTTGCGACTTGTATGCCCTTCGACTTCAAGCGGCATGTCTTATTACTGGACGGATACAGACTCAAACGTAAGTCACGGTGGCCATGTATATCGTGCAGACGGACCTGTCATCACTCGCAATAAGACCTCAACACATTCCGATGTGGCGGTTGATAAGCTGTCTGTTTCGGTATCGTGTGATAAGCACGACCAAATAGGCGGAGTGCCGATACTGGCGGTTGCTCATAACGGCGGTCTCGACGGAGCTACTATGGAGCTAAAACGTGCATTCTTTAAGCAAGACGGCATATTAATTGACGCTGTGGATATCTTCACCGGCACAGTCGAGGTAAAACAAGGCGGCGGCCTTACAATAACGCTTGACGTAAAGTCTGTCGTACAGAAGTTAAATACAGAATTTCCTAGTAAACGGTACTATCCGCAATGCCCCTATTGTGTGTACTCTAAAGAATGTGGAGTTGATATAAAGAAGTACCGTAAGCGAATGAAAGTAACGGCACTTACGGGTGTGAATACCGTCGGAATAGACGTGCCGTTTGAGGACGGCTATTACAATGCAGGCGGTATCGAATGGGTGTCGGGTCCTCTTGCCGGGCAATCGACTCAGATAATGAGCAGTTCGAGTGGTACCGTTATGTATATGAGTCCGAGCGATACGCAGGCAACCGTTGGAAGCGAAGCCTATATTTATCCCGGTTGCGATAAAACACCTGAGACGTGCAAGAAGAAGTTCGATAATTTTGCACGAAACAGAGCTACTCCGTATGTTCCGTTGAAGGAGACGATCCGATGAGAAAGACTACAGGGCAAAAAATCGCAGATGCCGCTCTTGAATGGCTCGGCACTCCGTACGTTAATAATGCCATGGCAAAAGGTCACGGAGTCGACTGTGCATACCTTCTTGTTGCGTCACTCATCGGATCGGGCATGATTACAAAGGACCAATTACAGATAGAAAACTACTCGAACGAATGGCATTTACATCGTTCTGAAGAAAAGTATTTAAAGTATATACAGCAAGTCGCCGACGAAGTTCACGGAGAACCTCAAATCGGCGACTTTTTGCTATATCAATACGGGCGGTGTGTAAGTCATGGTGCGGTATATATCGGCAATGACAAAGTTATTCACGCCTTCGTTGACCTTGGCGTCATTATCTCAAATATCGACGATATTCTGTTTTACGATAACCGAGGTAAATCAAGGCTCCGTGCCGTGTATCGCTTCAATCCGAAGAAGGGGGGTGCCGATTAATGGGGTTTCTGTTTAAGAAAAATAATACAACGAACCGAGCCGATATTATTGGCGACTTTCAAATAAACAGTGCTTCGTACGGTGAAACAGTGCCTGAAGTCCTTGGGACAACCAGGGTGTCGGGCAATATTATCTATTGGGATGACTTCATCGCACATGAACATAAGCATACAAGCCGTACCGGGAAAGGCGGCGGCTCAAAGCACACGGAAATAGACTACACATACACCGTAGCCACAGCCATTGCTTTGTGCGAAGGACCTATAGCCGGTATTGGGAAGGTGTGGAAGGATAAGGAAGTCTATGAGTATCCTCAAGCCGATATCCAGTTATCACTCTACAAAGGCGAATATGGGCAAGAGCCGTGGCCGTATGTAGTAAGTAAGCACCCTGAAAAGGCACTGCCGTACAGCGGATTGGCATACATGGCAGGCGTTGTTGACCTCGGCAATCGTGGCAGCCTTCCGACGTATAATTTTGAAGTTAAAGGAAAACTTCTCGAGACTGGTGACGGGGTCGATGTAAATCCGGCTGATTATATTCTGTACGTACTAAAAGCGGCAGGGATTGAAGATGTCAAAATCGAAGGCATTGAGAATTTCCGTAAGTATTGTGCAGCCGCCGACATCCTTATATCGACACCGCCTGATGAGTCGGCGAAAAAGGCACAGCAAATCATTAACGATATCGCCGAAATTACCAACTGTTACCTATTCTGGTCCGACGACCGGCTGAAGATTGTACCCTTGGCCGACAAAGCTGTCGGTAACTGGAATCCTAAAAAGGAGATCCAATACAACCTTACAGCCGACGACCTCATCCCTGGGAGCGATGGACAACTCGTTATATATAAGCGCAAAGACAGCTCGGAGACGTATAACCAAGCAACTGTTGAATTTATCAATCGTGCCAACGGGTACGAAAAAGAAACGGTGTCCTTCGAGGTAGTAGCAGACGTTCAGAAGAACGGTATGAAGCCTGCAAGCAAAAAGACCGCACACTATTTATATACGAAAAAGAGAGCGCAGTATTACGCTGAACAATTAGCCATGAAGCGGCTGTATAGCAAGAATCAGTACACGTTTCATTTGGACTGGGCGTTTTGCAGATTAGAACCTGGGGACCTCGTGACGCTTACTGATGAGCTATGCCAACTCGACAGGCAAGTCGTTGTTATTACGGCTGTAAATGAAGCGGCTGACGGTGAGCTTGAAATTACAGCAGAAGGCAAGCCGCCTGGCACATATGCACCGGCACGATACGACGTACATGAGAACGAACGGCCGTTTACTGATTATAATGTTCCGGCTCCGGCTATTAACCATTATTCCATTGTACAGACACCTGGAGATGTATCAGGGAACGAGTTGTTATTAGGTGTAACGGCTCCGTCGGGATGGGGCGGCTGCACGGTGTGGGTATCAGATACGGGCGATGCGTATAAAGAAGCCGGTAAGATTACGGCACAGGCACGTATTGGACGACTAGCCGCAGCTATGACAGCCGAAGCGACAAGCTGCATAGTCGAACTCTTCTCAGGTGAGCTTCGAGGTGGATCGGCTATTGACGCTCAGCGAGGGAACACGCTCATTTGGATTGATGGCGAGTGCCTGAGTTACGAAGGTGCGACTCTTCAGCCTGACGGGCGGTATTTACTTACAGGCCTAGTGCGTGGCCAATACGCCACGACAGCTAATAACCACGCCGAAGGTTCGCAGTGCGTCCGTATCGATGAAGCACTGTTTCACGCACCGTACCGTACAGAAGATATCGGCAAGAAGATATGGATTAAGTGTGCGTCAGTAAATATGTTCGGATCCAACGAACAAGACCTTTCCGAAGTGCAGGCCATTGAGTATACGATACAGCCGTATTACATTCCTGAAGTTCGAGACCTTGCCGTATATACGAAATATTACGACTTAGGCGATGGCATTTCATCTTTTGATGTTATCGCAACCTTTGCACCGCCTCAAATTACAAGCTTTGACACGGCCGAAGGGTGGTACAAAGAAGGGGCAAGCGACTGGAAGTACGGCGGTAACGGTGACGGCCAAATCGTCATCAGTGGGTGTGAGCTTGGACATACGTACGACATTCGAATCAGGGTTAAAGACCGACACGGCAACTATTCGCAAGGCCTTATTAAGCGGTTTACGGTAGAAATGAAGAGCGAAGTCCCGAATACACCGCAAGGCTTTGCCGTTACGTTTGGAAGTGCAGCCACGTTTAATTGGCTAGAGGTGCGAAATGCCGACATTGACTTCTATGAGATTCGGCATGATTTAAACCCTGGACAAGAGGTCGGCCGTATCGGTAAAAGCACGAATACGACATACGTCGGAACACTGACAGAACGAACTGGACGAGTGTACTTGTACGCTCACAATCCTATGAAGGGATACAGCGCACCTGCTATGCTCGAGTATAACGTTAAGGCACCGAAAGTACCGACGCATATAACGGCTAAAGGCGGCATGTCGGGAATCGGCGTTACATTCGACACTGTTCCGCTCGGTTGCCAAGGAGCGAACGTATATGTTGATAATGCGGTTTATTTTACGCCGACTAATTCATTCTCGCTGATTCTTGCGCCTGGCGTATACAGAGTACGAGTTGCTTATACGGACATATTCGGAGAAGGCGAAAAGAGCGGTGAACAGCTCGCCACCGTGAAGCTTGAGATAGATAAGTCAATCATCAGCCGTGAAGCACTCGGCTAGATGAAATAGACAGGGCTATCGCTAAGATTGAAGGCGACGTCGGGGTCGTAAAGTCCGAAGTAACCGGAACGTCGACTCGTATTACTCAGCTCTCGAATAGCGTTGATTTACGGCTTAACAGCCTAGACGGCAAGGAGCTGATATCTCGTATTAATCTGTCCCCAACAGGAACACGAATCGACGGCAAATTGCTACATGTCACTGGTCAAGCTCTTTTCGATGACAACATTGTCACTCCAAAGATGATTCAAGCCGGTGCGGTTACTGCTGACAAAATGCATGTGGAAAGTTTATCGGCTATTTCAGCGACTATCGGCACACTTCGTACGGCAACGAGTGGCGCTCGGACGGAAATACGAGACAATCTCATCGAAGTTTACGATTCTAATGATAGGTTGCGAGTCAGAATGGGGGTATGGTAACTATGGTAATCGGAATTGCTTTAGTGATTGTAGTGGCAGCCGTTATATTGCTAAAAAATAAAAGCAAGAAACCGCCTGATACTGCACAGAAGGAAGAAAGCGTACAGACCGCAACGAAACATGGAGACAATAAGGGTGAAGCGGTAACAATCATAAACAACGGCAAGAAAACGAAAGGAACGGTGATATATATGGCCGAAGGCATGCAGGTCTTTGATGAAGACGGAAATATCATTGTCAACACGACAGATACGATATGTAATTCATTAGGATACGTTGAGACCGACGGAAAAACATCTGGCATTATTGAGAATGCAGCGATAAAGAAACCGCACATGGGTAGCAGTGGTGTTCCCTAATTGGACGCTTGAACTAGCGGAATGGGCTGTTCCGGCACCGCCTAACATTGCTATTGAAGATGGCAAAATTTTGTATTCATACGGCAAAACCGCTATGGGAATGAATGGGATTTTGTATTGGGGGTTGTACTAATGGCAGAAACAGGATTGAGAGTATACACAGATGAGGGTGAGATTGTAATTAATGAATCATATGTGAATTTTTGGTACGACAAAGAAAAAAGTAAAGACGAAAGCTTTGCATATGGAGTGAATTGCTTAACTGCATATGGCTGCAGCTCTGGTAATGAGGGCCGTCGTTATGTATTCTCAGCAGAATCTCAAGAACCGTCGCAACATGGAGTCGGATTGCAAGTTATAAATGAAGCCGGAAGAGTCGTATACGATAGCAACTGGCAGCCGCTTAAAGTGCTTCACTATTCAAACAAACCTGGATACGTCATTCCCACGGATAAGGAATGCGCCATTATTGAATGCAGCGCAGAATACGGTTATTCGTATGTCATCTTTGACGCTCCTGGAAGCGACTATCTTTATGTGTGGAAAGAAGTTCATCCGAAAGTGCAAAACGGGGTGGTCGTATTTGATAAGAAAGACAAGGGGGAACCGCCTCGGCATTACCAAGGTGCTTTTGAGGTGTTGACGACCAAGAGTCAGGGTCAAACGGTTTACATGGTTGTCGACGTATCTCATATAAAGTAGGTGAGCGAATGACGATATTCAACGATGAACTGCACTGCGGATCCGACTTCATTCGTCGGTACGTTGCCGACGGCCATGACTTCACGGGAGCGACGGCCGTAATGAAAGTCCGCACGGAGAACGACATCGAGCTTGTAGCCGCTGATTGTGTCATCGACGGAGATTCTGTCACGGTGAAGATACCGGGCGAACGTAGTCGAGAGATACCGAGACGGTACCGCATGGCCAAGTACGACGTATTCATACAGAAGAATGGTGAATACAGCTACAAGCTCATTATGGGCGACATGCAAATTATTCAAGATGAATCAATGCATTAAGAGGGGGAAAACAAAAATGGAAGAAAAACAAAAAGTAGAATTGACGTTACCGAATCCGCTTAATATTGCCGTGCAGGTGCCTGGGCTACCTGGAAAAGACGGTAAGAGTGCTTACGAGGTTGCGGTCGAACAGGGCTTTGTCGGCACGGTTGATGAATGGCTCGAAAGCCTTCATGGACAGAACGGCAGCAGCTCCGAGCCGGTTAGTATGAACTTCCCGACTGTATATCAAATGATGAAGGCTAGAGCGATGAAGGTCGACAGCGATAGCCTCGAGGATGTTCTCAAGGCATTGTTACGGGAAGTTATTCCCGACGGTCGCTATTCGTCGTATCTTGCGGAATTCAAGCTCGTTGACGGTACGTCGGTTGCAGTCGGCGATACGGTCGTACGTGTGGAAGGTCAGCCCGGGTTCTACGTTGTCGATACGGACGGAAATCGTCAGATGATACCCGACAGCGGACGGCTCGACTTTGCACTCATGCAGCCGTTTGACGGAAACGAAAAGATTCTCACAATGGAGTATCCGAACAGCAATGACGGTACGGCCGCTTCGCTCACAATCCCGGCAGTGCAGACGGGGGGAAGTGAAGAAGTACTATTCAATGAGAACGATATGAAGATATATAAGCGTTCCGACGGGCAGGCGGTTATCGAATTCCCGACATACCTTTCACTCGACAATTTATATCGGTACGAAAACCAACTCAATAAACTTCACTTCGACAGCCTGGAACTGGTCAACACTGTGAATGAGAACAATGATACACTTGCACCGGGAGGATTGACACGCCTCGAACAAATGACGAGTAAAGTGTATTTCCCGAGAGACAAGAAAAAGCCTAAATACGTTCAGTTACCTACCCGGTCCGAAAGGCTTAACCTCGAATTCAGACAAAAGGGACGAGAAAAAGGGTACGCCGATGACGTTTTTAGCTGGGCGAATATCGACTGCGACGGCTCGATGTGGGATGACGGTGTAGGGGTCAGCTACGTTAAGCAGGAAAGACTGTAAAGGAGGGTGCCGATGTGGACATGGAGCTTTGAATTAGCAGATGTGCTAACGACCTTAACAATTATAAGCATTATAAGTGCGGCTGCTTATCGGTTGGTCCTTTTGCCGATTCTTCAAACTTGATGTTGAGCGGATTCAAGATAGGACATTCTTCTCTGACAAATACGACACTCTCATCGAAACGCTTAAAGAGCTGAAAGAAGAGATTAAACTCTCAAGACAGGAGCGAATGCAACAAGCACAGCGTCATCTTCAGCTTGTTGGACGGGTTGACGTGTTAGAGGCTCGTGTAAATGATTTAAGAAACGAAATGCACGAGAAAGAGAAGAAATCATGAATATTGACAAAGTGAATGTAGCAGATTTAGTAGTCATCACGGGGTTGGTTGCAGCCCTTGTGATGGCTATTTTATTTAGTCTCAATGAACTCGCCATGAGCATTGCTAGTGGCCTTTTAGGTTATATCGGCGGTGCTAAAACGGCGGTACACAAATCAGAAAGGAGTGATGAACGATGAGAGAAGTTACGCTACACGAATTAAAAGCATTGGCTAAAGCGGCCTACTGGGACCTGTGGAATGGAGCGAGAAGTCTTGATCGTGATGTTAAGCTGTATATTCATTGGACGGCAGCCAGATATGACCAGACGTTCGATGAGTATCACGTAAATATCACGGGCGACGGCAGGGTGTTCGTGTCAACGGATGATTTGGCGGAGGTCAAATCGGCAACGTATCGGCGTAATACCGGCAGTATAGCCATTACACTTTGCTGCGCTTACGACGCAACGGGACCTGATAACTTAGGACCGTATCCGCCTACAGAAGCACAAATTAATGCAGTGTCACAGGTTATATGCGTACTTGCTGATGCACTGGACCTTACGATTGACCTCGATAGGGTCATGACTCATGCCGAAGCGGCCGACAATGAAGACGGCTTGAATACTCATGAAGATTACGGCCCGAACAGTACCTGTGAACGGTGGGATTTGTGGGTACTCCGCAACGGCGAAGAACCCGGTACAGGCGGCAACCAGTTGCGAGGTAATGCTAACTGGTACAGAGCTTATGGTAATTTACAAAATATTTAATGTTTTATAAGGAGCGATAAATATGGACAAAAAACAAATCTTGAACATTCTTGCAAAAGAAGCAGCACAGGCGGCTAAAGACCAAGCAACGGCCACGTTAGCGGCATTATCTGCCGATGACTTGCGACCGCTAGTTGCAGAACAATTAAAGACTATTACAGCACCGTTACAGGCAGAAATCGAAACGACTCAATCCGTATGGGTGAAGATACGCAATCGAATTTATCTGCGAGTCATTAATTCTGCGATAGACAATATCATACAGACAATTCAAGACGGACTTACCGAATTGAGTAAGAAATAAGCAAAAGGCCTTCCAGTATATTCTGGGAGGCCTTATTTTTATGCTGAGGCTCAGGGCTTGAATCGGTCGGAAGTTATTCGGAAGTTAATTAATGAGGCTTGGTTAGGAACGCTTATATTCTACTAAGCGACTCGACGAACAATATACGAGAACCCTTCAGGGTAGAAGATGAAGTTCGATTGTAGGTCGCTACATTCCACCAGAGAATGCAAAAGCGAACTACTTATTCTTATCGAATTGATAAGGATGGGTGGTTCGCTTTTGTCGTTATACCGGATTTTTATATATTCATCGTAGACAACTACATAAATGCCGATTGATATCCGACCCGAAGATAATAAAAGCTATTATGAGTATAAAATCCCTAATAAAGACGTTATTGATGCAATAAGAAACGCATTGGAAGGGGATGGGATAAGGCTGACAAAAAGTGGAAATTGGAATCAAAAAGTCTTTATTGATATATCTCCACATGTTGGATATAATGTGGACAAGGATACTGGTGAAAAAATAGCCACAAGTCTAGCGGCTGTGCATGTTTCTAATAAAGGGATTCATGTTGTGCCGAGAGGATGATGGAAATGAAAGAGTTGGATGTGAAGAATATAGTAAAAAATATAAAATCAAGAAATGTTACGGTTATTACCGTCGATGGGATGGCATTTCACGGGGTGTTAGATGGCTTTATCTCAAGCGTGGATAACGAGCCTGATGAAGCGTCTATCACACTTATGGGAAAGCCTCATGGGGTTGAGTTGTTTGTAAACGAAATCCAATCAATCAAAGAAATTTAGACCCAACGGGTAATGCCGAGGGTCTTTTTTCATGCCTTGCGCAGTGGTGCGTAGGGCATTTTTTATTGGTGAAAAGCGGAGGAGACCGCATCACATATATTTAATGTGTTCGAAAAGGAGAATGAGAACATGACAATGGCAGAATTGTATGCAGCACTGGAAAAAGCTCGACGGCGGTGCGGCAATGGTGGAGGCTATTAAAGCCGAAGTCGGGAAAGTAACTACCGAGCAAAAATCTCGAGAAGTTTAAAAAGTGGGGACGAATAAAAGCACGAGAATACAGATCAAGAAAAAAAGCTACAGCTACAATCTAAAAATCAGGATCTAAAAATAAATATTAACCAATATAAAAATAGGTTGCCAGATAAACTGTTAAAGGCAGTATAATCCGAATTTAAAGAATAAAGGAAACAAATAATTTGTATCAAGTTTTTTTCTGTCTTTCTCTATCTGTTTTTTATGTGAAAATTGAAAGTAAGTAGTAAATCTGTGTATATTAGTAAATGACGGGAGATATTTTTTTATAGAGAAAATAATGTGAATTTAATATGATACTATTTATTGCATAATTAATTAGCAAAAGGAGATTCGTTATGACAAAAAGAGGAGCGAGCTGAAAAATGGTTTTCCAATATAGCCGGTGCTGAATCAATCGGCATAGAAACAAAAATAGAAATATGTAATAAGGTAGCAAAAGAAAAATGATGATTATCATTTTGGGTTTAATGATGTTAGAATTCATTCTGCTGTTTATGGTAAGTGGAGGAGAAATATTTACAGAGACAGCAGACTTTTTTTAATAGTATTTCGGAAGGAAGAGCTACGAAAAATCACTATCGAGGTGCTGCTCTTGTAGGTGTAATTATGTTCTTATCTGTTTTAATTATACCTTTGACTGTTGCTCACATATATAAAAATAAGTGTCTTAAGTCTGAACTGGCTAAGATTGTGACAAGTATGAAAAACAGGGATAGAAAAGGAGTGCCTTTGACAAGTTTTAATGAAGACAGTATAGGAACTGTTCTACATTTCGATAATTTGAATTTTAAATTAGCTATTATTCAGGTATTGATGTATGACTTGCATTTGCTAAAGCCGGAATTTAATATTTATGATTTTGCCGACCAATACAAAGGCGAAAAGATTGATACGGACAGTTGTACTATTATTGAACCTGCGATGAATTTCTTTAAGGAAATGGAAATTCCAAAGAAGTTTGCACCTCACGTAGAAATGCTCTATATGGACGGAGGTAATGAGTTGTATATGAACATAATTCCACAGTGGGATGGAGAAGATGAAAGCTTTGACCTAAATGAAATAACTTTGGCAGAACTGCAACAATTTCCAAATCTTAAAAAAGCAGTCCTTATGAGCAGTAATTTTGATAAGGTGAAAGAAGTCTTTGATGCTGCAAATATTGAGGCAGAACCGCTTTAACAGTGAAAAACACATTATATTATCAGGTTATTATTAGATGGCTAAGTAGGGATCAGTCATGAATAACTGAATATGAGCTATAACATAGCGACCTGATGAAGAATATACGAGAACCCTTATGGGTGATATGAAGTTCTATTGTAGGCCGCCGTATGTTGCCTAAGCCGTTTCCTTAGTGTATAATCCTCCTATTAGTGATTGTTGGAGGAGTGCCGTGTTACGAACGGCTATGAGGGAAAGGAAGAAAAATATGTTACCGGAAAAATTACACGATGTCTTGAGCTATGAAGGGGTTGTATCACTTACGACATGGACGCCTGAGGGTCCGCATGTAAACAATACATGGAATACGTACATCGTTGAAAAAGAGGATGATCGATTGCTTATTCCGGCTGCCGGTATGAACAGTACGGAAACGGACTTGGATGTAAACAATAGGATCATCCTTACCGTCGGTGCCAGAGAAGTGGAAGGGTTTAACGGATATCAGGGTACGGGATTTCGCATTACCGGTACGGCCAAGCTCATAGACGAAGGTGAGGACTATGAGATGATGAAAAAGCAGTTTTCCTTTTTGCGAAAAGTGTTAGAAATAAAAGTAGAAGAAGCAAAACAGTTACTCTAAAATAAATTAAGAAAGACCTCTTCGGGAGGTCTTTTTTTTAACTTTCGCATTGCTCATAGATTTGTATGGTGGTATACTTTTACGTAATCGTTAAAGATATTTATATTTAGGGGTGATTGCATTATGGCACGTTTTTCTACATTTGCACAAACATTACAGGCTGACGATATTGCTGAAATTTTGGCATTGACTCAAAAGCCGGAAGTTATTTCCTTTGCCGGCGGCTTGCCTGCACCGGAGCTTTTTCCGATTGAAGAAATGAAAAAGGTAGACGAAGCCATTTATACGGAACAGGGACGTCAAGCCGTTCAGTACGGGCCTACACAGGGCTATGATTTGTTACGCGAACAACTGGCGGCTCGTATGAAAGATAAGTTCTTCGTTGACTGCACTCCCGATAATATTGTTATTACGACAGGATCTCAACAAGCACTCTTTATTTTAGCCCAGATTTTGCTTGATAAAGGGGATACAGTTCTCATGGAAAGCCCGACTTACATGGGTGCCATCATGGCTTTCGATCCGTCCGGTCCGCGATATACCACCGTTCCGACAGATGAAAACGGCATTGTTGTTGAAGAGTTGGAAAAAGTCTTGGCTTCAGACGATTCCATTCGCATGATTTACGTCATTCCCGAATTCCAGAATCCGACGGGCATTACATGGCCTGTTGAACGCCGTAAGGCCTTTATGGATGTCATTAATAAATACGATGTCGTCGTTCTTGAAGATAATCCGTACGGTGAAATTCGTTACGGTATCGATAAATTACCGTCTTTGAAATCTATGGATACTCAGGGTAAGGTCGTCTTTATGGGGTCTTTCTCCAAAACGTTTATGCCCGGGTTTCGCTTAGGCTGGATTGTAGCTCCTGACGACGTTGTCGATAAGTTTGTTAAGTTTAAGCAATCCGTCGACATCGGTACGTCTACATTCGGTCAGCGGCAGGCCGCTTACTTCTGCAAGATGTATGATATGGAAGCGCATATTAAGCAGATTACGGATTTGTATGCCAAACGTCGTGATTTAATGTGCGACTCCATGGAAAAATATTTTCCCAAAGAAGTTAAGTTTAATCGACCTCAGGGGGGCCTCTTTACGTGGGTTACCTTGCCTGAAGGGATTGATGCCAAGGCTTTGATGCGGAAGGCTATTGCAAAAAATGTAGCCTATGTTCCGGGAGTCATTTTCTATCCCAACGACGGAGAAGTTAACCATTTCCGTCTCAACTATTCGAATATGACGGAAGAGCGTATTGTTGAAGGGGTAAAACGCTTGGGAGAATTGTTGCACGAAGAGTTGGATAAGTAAAGGCGCTATGTAGCATTGCCTTAAGCAAAGGGACTGTAATAAAATGTATATACACATTTTATTACAGTCTTTTTTTGCCGTTTGAATGGAAACGGCATGGGTGAGGGCATGAAAGCGACGGATATATTACAACAGTATTTCGGATATACATCCTTTCGACCCGGGCAGGAAGAGGTCATAGAAGCACTCTCGACGCATCGGGACGTATTGGCCATTATGCCGACGGGAGCGGGAAAATCTCTGTGCTTTCAAATACCGGCCTTAATGAGTAAGGGTGTAACGGTGGTTATCTCGCCGCTGTTGTCTTTGATAAAAGACCAGGTGGATGCTCTGCAAGCACAAGAAATCGGGGCGACGAGTATTGACAGTCGCTGTACGGTAGAAGAAGCGAATAAACGCTTTTTTCTTTTGCGACAGGGAAAAGTAAAACTTTTGTATATATCGCCCGAACGATTACAAAACGAGTATTTCACAGCCGTCATGAAAAGTGTAACCGTGTCGGCCGTCATTGTTGATGAAGCTCATTGTGTATCCCAGTGGGGCCATGATTTTCGCCCCGGTTATCGGTTGATAAAAGACTGGATCGAGTCGTTACCGCAACGTCCCGTTGTAGGAGCTTTTACAGCCACGGCAACGGAATACGTTAAACAGGATATGTTGAATCTTCTGGGATTGAAAAATCCTCTGGTTTTGGTAGGCGGTTTTGATCGGCCTAATTTATATTTTCGTGTTATCAAGACTGCACGAAAGACGGACTTTCTTATTTCTTATTTAGATGAACATAAGAAGGAAAGCGGCATTATTTACGCCGCCACGCGCAAGGAAACGGACAAGGTATACGCTATGTTGCGTAAGAACGGTTTTAAGGTCGGTCGTTATCATGCCGGCTTGACGGATGAAGAACGGAGACGTGTACAGGAAGATTTTACCTATGACCGTATTGAGCTGATTGTGGCGACCAATGCTTTCGGCATGGGAATTGACAAAAGCAATGTTCGCTTTGTCATTCATTGGCAAATGCCGAAAAATATGGAAAGTTATTACCAAGAGGCCGGGCGTGCCGGACGAGACGGAGCACCGGGGGAATGTATCCTTCTCTTTACGCGCGGCGATATTATGGTTCAGAAGTTTTTAATCGATGTATCATCAACTGATGAAGAGCAGAAAAAGAATGACACGGCTTTAATGAATCGAATGGTCGATTATTGTGAAACCTCTTCGTGCTTACGGCGTGCAATTTTGGAATATTTCGGTGAAACAGTGAAGTATGAAGAGTGCGGAAACTGCGGAAACTGTGATGCCGAAACAACGGATGAAGACATAACTCGGGAAGTAAAACTCATTTGTATGTGTGTAGATGAATTAAAAGGGCGTTTCGGTCAGACTGTCGTGTCGGCCGTCTTGCGCGGAACGGCAACGGAAAAAATCAGGCAGTACGGCTTTGAACGAAATGCGTCTTTCGGTATGCTCGGTGATTATTCGGCGGCAGATATGGCGGCGTTGATTCGCTATGCCGTAAGTCGCGACTATTTATCAGTGGCAACAGGCAAGTACCCCGTCTTGTCTCTGGCTGCGGCCGGCAGAGCTTTACTGGGACCGGGTAAGAGTGCTCCCGTAATGCGTGTGCTTAAGACGGAGGACTCGGTGCCGGCAAGGGCCGTACATAAGCGGAGCATTCGTAAGATTTACGATGAGGAACGATTGCGTCCCTTATTTACGAAGTTACAACAACTTCGATATGAGACGGCACGGAAAGAACATATTCCGCCCTTTGTCATTTCTCCGACGTAACGCTTTGGGAGTTGGCGGAACAAAGGCCCTCAACACTTGAAGAATTGCGCAGTATAAAGGGGATAGGCGACTTTAAATTACATAAATACGGGCCTGCGTTTCTTGATATTATAGTAAGTGACGGAAAGGATGACTGATCTTATGAGTTTGGCAGATGAACAATACTTGAATATTGTAGAAAATATTCTGGAACACGGATACTTCGATCAGAACCGGACGGGTATTCGGACCTATAAATTGCCTCATCAGATGATGCAATTCGACTTGGAAAAAGAGTTTCCCATTTTAACGACGAAATTTGTCGCCTTCAAGACGGCGGTAAAGGAGTTGTTGTGGATTTGGCAGCTACAGAGTAACGATGTACGAGAACTGCAAAAGATGAACTGTCATGTATGGGATGAATGGATGCGTGAAGACGGGACGATCGGTAAAGCCTACGGGTACCAGATTCGTAAATATAAACAGTTGGATACGCTTTTGGAGCAATTGCGGACGGATCCGCAAAATCGACGCATGATCGTCTCTTTGTGGAATATTGAAGACTTACCCGATATGGCCCTGCAGCCTTGCGCTTATCAGACCTTATGGGATGTATCCGATGGCCGACTGAACTGTATGCTTGTACAACGAAGCGGGATATGGGTTTGGGAATTCCGTTTAATATGACTCAGTATGCCGTTCTTGTTCACCTGATTGCACGTTCTGTCGGGTTGCGGCCCGGCTTGTTTACTCATGTCATCAATAATGCACACATTTACGAAAATCATGTAGAAGCTTTGAAAACGCAGTTGGCGAGACGGCGGGAAGCGTTACCGGCACCCCAGCTGGTCATTGATGAAGGAATCACAGATTTTTATGAATTTAGGCCTGAAAATATCCGCCTGGAAGGGTATACACACAAGGGGAAATTGCCCATGGAGGTCGCCGTATGATTTCTTTGATTGTAGCGCGAGATAAAAACGGCGGCATCGGTAAGGATGGAGATTTACTGTGCCATATTTCAGCGGACTTGAAACGATTTAAAGCCTTGACGACAGGACATGATTTAATCATGGGGCGCAAAACGTTTGAAAGTTTACCGGGCCTTTTGCCGAATCGCAGACATATGGTTATTACGTCACAGAAAGACTACAAAAAGGCCCATGAGGGTATAGATGTATATCATTCTGTAGAAGATGTATGTGCTTCTCTGGTGGAGGATAAGGAATATTTCGTCATCGGGGGAGCCTCGGTTTACGAATCTTTTTTGCCCTTGGCACAGCGAATGTACATTACGGAAATTCACGAAGAATTCGCGGCCGATACCTATTTCCCGCAAGAAAATAAAAGTGAGTGGGCTATGACTGATAGGCATGACTTTGAAAAAACATTGAGTAATAAATATGCATATTCTTTTGTTGATTATATTCGAAAATAAGCCGAGAAATAGGTTGGATATCGAATTTTTATTACATACATGCATTGGAAATATTCGTTGACACTGGATTATAACTATGTTACACTTAGGCCATAGCTAGCAAGATAGCTGGAAGTTTTTATCTTAGGAGGATTGTGTCATGCAAGGTAAAGTAAAATGGTTTAGTGCAGAAAAAGGTTATGGCTTCATCGAAAGAGAAGACGGCGGCGACGTATTCGTTCACTTCTCTGCCATTCAGGAAGACGGCTTCAAGTCTTTGACTGAAGGTCAAGAAGTTGAATTCGATATCGTAGACGGCGCTCGTGGCCCTCAGGCAGCTAACGTAACAAAAGCGTAAACTCCGGTAACGACCTTTATGACGGTAACTTCGGTTACCGTCTTTTTTTATTTGTATGTTCGTAAAAGCTTTGCAGGGCGGTGTTTAAAAGGTTCGGGGGAAGAAGAGGATATCCCTTGTTTCAACTATAAAAGAATACTATAATTAAAAAGAATTAAACGAATGAAAAAACAGAATTATAGTTCGAAAACATATATAGTGATTTATGTCTATGAGAAAGGAGACTTCCGTGAAAATCGTTGTGACTTGTGCCGTAACGGAGGCACATAAAGAACTGTTGGAAAAAATCGCACCGGGACATACTTTTGTATATGTCGGGGACAGTATGGAAGGTACCGGGTTGTCTATTCCTGTGGAACGGGATGTCATAAATGATGCCGACGTTATTATCGGTAATGCGGACCCGCACCTGTTAAAGCAGGCTGAAAAGCTTAAATGGTTACAGCTGAACAGTGCCGGCGTAGGGAGTTATGTCGATGCCGTCGGTAAAGACGTTCTTTTAACCAACGCGACGGGCGCGTACGGTGTAGCCGTTGCGGAACATATGGCGGCACAGCTTTTAATGATGATGAAACGGTTGCCTGCTTATTACGACAATCAAAAGGTCGAACGTTGGCACGATGAAGGACCGGTTCAGAGTGTTTTCGGGGCGGAAGTTTTGGTTGTGGGATACGGCGATATAGGAGCCACGTTCGGACGGATCTTGAAAGGAATGGGGGCCCGTGTTACGGCAGTGCGGCGTCGTCTTACCAAGGGCCTTGACGGGGCGGATGCGGTAGCCACTCTTGATGATTTGGACAGTCTCTTGCCAAAAGCACAGATTGTTGCCTGTGTGTTGCCCGATACACCGGAAACGGCAGGGCTGTTTACCAAAGAACGATTGGGAAAGATGAAAAGGCAGTCTTGGTTTATCAATGCCGGTCGCGGCAATGTTGTAGACAGTGACGCTTTGTGTGATGCCGTAGCGACAGGCAGGTTGGCAGGGGCGGCATTGGATGTAACCGAACCCGAACCTTTACCGCAAGGTCATCGCCTTTGGCATACGCCGGGAATTTATATTACACCACATGTATCGGGCGGCCTACATTTAGAATATACCCATAATCGCATCATTCAAATTGCCGCTCGAAATTTAGAACTTTTTTTAGCGGGAAAAAGCATTAGAACATGAAGTAGATCGTCAAAGCGGTTACGGCAAATAAAAAAGGTTTCTACAGATACGGGTCTTTACTTGTCAGATATGAGAGGGACGAGTGAAGACCCGTATTTTATATTGACGAAAGTACATGATGTTTACAAAATTTCAATAATAAAAACTCATTGAAACAATATAAAAATAATGATATTCTATACGGAGTATGTACCGTAATTACGACAATATACGAGCAGAGGACGGGAAAACATGAAATTTATTTTGATTTTTTATTATGGTCTGTCTACTTATAGGAGGACAGATTTTAGGGGCCAAGTTTCAAATAAAATCATTTAATGAGGCTTTGAAACGGCTTCATAAAAAAGGCAACGTCGGCGTAGGCACTAAAAAGAGGAAGGTGGGTCCCGGTTATGTAGTGCTCCTGGCCTGTGATTCGCAAGGAACGATTACAGGGGGAGAGTTGATGCGAGGAATTACGGTTTTTAATAGTTTTAAGGAGTACGGAAAATGGAACGGACAATCCATTTATGATGTAAACGCTCGACTTAAAGCCGGTAATGAAGAAGCACGAGACGAGTACAGCGGATATATTGCGGCTTTGGATGCCTTGGAAGAAAAATTGGCGGAGCAGACTGCCGGTGAGGAGGTCAAGAGATAATGGAATTTATTGCCATGTGCGCCAATTCATTTATCGACTTGTTCAAGGCAGGGGCACAAATCTTTACAGGCTTTGTTACGGGAATCATCCCTCTTGTAGTCGTTTTGATGACGGCCGTCAACTCATTGATTAAGCTCATAGGAGAACAGCGATTTTACGGATTTGCCCGAAAAGCGACAAAATATAAGCTTACACGCTATACGTTGGCACCCGTTTTATCCGTTATATTCTTAACGAGCCCCATGTGTTTTACTTTCGGACGTTTTGTAGAGGAAAAGTATAAGCCGGCTTTTTATGATGCACAGGTAAGCTTTGTGCACCCTGTTACGGGACTCTTTCCTCATGCCAACGGAGGCGAACTTTTTGTGTACATGGGTATTGCTGCGGGTATTCAGGCACTGGGATATCCTTTGGGGGATTTAGCGGTTCGCTACTTTCTTATCGGCATAGTAGTTATCTTTTTACGCGGAATCATTACGGAACGAATTTATATATACATGAATCGTAAAGCGGGACGAAAGGTATAGGTGACACATGTATAAATCAGTAGTTGTTTGCAAAGGTGCCGGCGGTTGGGGCGGGCCGATTACACTGATACCTACCGCACAACGACATGTTATTCTCAGCGTGACCGGAGGAGGAATTCACCCTATTGCCAAGCAACTAGGGTGAATTATCGGGGTGTGAAGTTGTCGACGGTTTTACGACAGGAGTCAATGACTCGGAAATTCTGGCCGTCGTGATTGATTGCGGAGGTACGGCACGGTGCGGTGTTTATCCCCGGAAGGGCATTCACACGATTAACGTGGTTCCCGTCGGGCGTAGCGGGCCTTTGAGTAAATATATAACCGAAGACTTATACGTATCGGGTGTGACGCCGCAGTGTCTTGCTTATGCAAGTAAAGAGGCTGTCGTGCGCGAAGCGGCAAAAAGAAGCTGCCTCCGTATCGGCGAGCAAGGAACCTGAAAAAGTGCGGCAGTCATCGGCTAACATAGTGACACGGATGGGCATCGGCATCGGCCAGGTGGTCAATAAATTTTTATGCTGCCGGTAGAGAATCTATCGATATAACCATCAAAAGTATTTTTACCCTTTTATGGCCTTTGTCAGCATGATTTTTAGGAATTATTACGGCTACGGGTGTCGGTAATGTTGTAGCTGTTACCATTTCTCCCGTCGCCGCATCCTTGCCGGGGATGTTGATCTTGGCACTCGTGTGTGCTCTCCCTTTTATTTCACCTGTCCTCGGCCCGGGAGCGGTTATTGCACAGGTTATAGGTACGCTTTTAGGAGCGGAAATCGGTTTGGGGCATATCCCTCCGCAATATGCTCTGCCGGCTCTCTTTGCCATTGATGCACAAGTCGGCGCCGACTTTATTCCTGTCGGCCTGAGTCTTGGTGAAGCGGAACCGGAAACCATTGAACTGGGCGTGCCTGCCGTCTTGTATTCACGCATGATTACAGGTCCTTTGGCCGTATTATTGGCCTATGCCGCATCGGTAGGCTTGTATTAGACTCTTTCCGTCTTCCTCCAGGGGAGACGGAATTTTTATTATTTAGACGACTTTGACTTTTTGCCCTTTATGAGGTATGATAGATGAGCATAAAGAAAAGTATGCTTACATAGAAGGGAGTTTTGAAAAGTGGCTGAAGAAAGATATGAGTTTCAGGCTGAAACAAAACAATTATTGGATCTTATGATTCATTCTATTTATACAAACCGTGAAATATTTCTGCGTGAATTGATTTCCAACGGCTCCGATGCTATTGATAAATTACATTATGAAGCATTGACGAATCGCGATTTATTGGAAGGCGATACGGAATTTTCTATTCGACTGGCCATAGATAAGGATAAGAAAACTTTGACTGTTGCCGACAACGGTATCGGTATGGACAAGGAAGATATTAAAGCCAATATCGGCACTATTGCCCGGTCAGGGACTAAGGCCTTTTTGGAACGTTTGAAAGCGGAAAAAGAAGATAGTGAAAGCGTATCGGACAAGGAATTAATCGGTCAGTTCGGCGTCGGCTTTTACTCGGCATTTATGGTTGCTAAAGCCGTTACGGTCTTGACCAGAAAGGCCGGTACGGATACCGGATATTGCTGGAAATCTACGGGTGACGGTTCATACACCTTAACGGAATGCGATGTTAAACATCACGGGACGGCTGTCGTACTGGAACTGAAAGATGAATTTACAACAGGTGAGGATGATTTCCTTGATGAAAGTCGCCTTTCCGAATTAGTTAAAAAGTACTCCGACTATATTCGCTATCCCATTATGATGAATGTAACGGTAAAAGAAGTACCGAAAAATGAAGACGGTCAGCCCGTTGAAGGAGCTGAGCCGATTGAAAAAACGGAATTGAAGACTTTGAACTCCATGCAACCCTTGTGGACTCGGAACAAGTCGGATATTAAGGATGAAGAATATGCCGACTTTTTCCGTCATCAGTTCTATGAATGGGAAAAGCCTATGGAAGTATTCCATACAAAGGCTGAAGGAACGGTTGAATACACGGCACTTTTGTTCATTCCCGGCAGTGCTCCTATGAATCTGTATTACAGTGATTATGAACCGGGCATTCAATTGTATTCACGTCATGTATTTATTATGGATAAGTGCAAAGATTTACTTCCCGAATACTTGCGGTTTGTCAAGGGGCTTGTCGATTCTCCCGACCTGTCCCTCAATATTTCGCGTGAAATGTTGCAACAAAGCCGTAATTTAAAGGTTATCGGTAAGAATTTGGAAAAGACTATTTTAAAAACGCTGGCTCGAAAGGCGGAAAAAGAACGTCCTGAATACGAAAAGTTCTGGAACGAGTTCGGAAAGTCGATTAAAATCGGCATTTACAGCGGTATGATGACCGGAGAAAACAATGCGGACAAGCTTAAGGACTTGGTACTCTTTTATTCGGCTCGTCAAGGTCGTCTCGTTACCTTGAAGAATATGTAGAGGCTATGAAGGACGGGCAGCAGAAGATTTATTATGCTGTAGGTAAAGACAAGGAAAGCATTGATGCCTTGCCGCAGACGGAATTGCTGAAGGATCGAGACCTGGATGTATTGTATCTTTTTGACCCCGTAGATGAATTTGCCATTGAGGCTCTTCATGAATACGACGGTAAGTCCTTCCATTCTGTAAGCCGCGGCGATTTGGACTTGGATGACGATACCTTTAAGGAAGAAAAAAAGAAAAACGAAGACTTGGCTAAAAATAATGAAGGATTGTTACAAGACGTGAAAAAGGCCTTGGAATCGAAAGTGGTGGATGTACGCCTTTCCAATCGGTTAAAAAGCGGTGCCGTTTGCCTCGTGGCCGATGCGGCAGGGCCGTCTGTAGCCATGGAACAGGCTTTTGCCGGTGCGGATAATCCGTTTATGAAGGCACGGCGCATTTTGGAAATCAATCCTCATCATGAATTATTCAATAAACTGAAGACTTTACATGACGGAGAAACGAACGAGGATGCATTCAAAGAGTACAGTGAACTCTTATACGATCAGGCGCTATTGTTGGAAGGAATTATGCCGGAAGATCCTGTTGTCTTTGCGCAACGCCTTGCAAAAATGATGGCTAAATAAGTTGACGGAGCGGTTCGTAGCCGCTCCGTTTTTCTACCCGTTTACGTGTACATATGTTCGGTCTTGTGCTAAAATAATAAGACTTACGAAGTATAGTTTCGTAAAGAAACGGAGCATCAGTTTATGAATGTAGAAGAAAGAAATAAAGATTATGATCGGTCTCGGCCTTTTCGCGTTGAATCTCCCTTTGAACCTACGGGAGATCAGCCGGCAGCCATAGATTCATTGGCACACGGTATTGAAAGCGGGCAGTGGGCTCAAGTATTATTGGGAGCCACGGGAACCGGTAAGACATATACGATGGCCAAACTGATTGAGCGGGTTCAAAAGCCTACGTTAATCATTGCTCACAATAAAACCTTGGCAGCCCAATTATGCAGTGAATTCAAGGCTTTTTTTCCGGATAATGAAGTGGGCTATTTTGTCAGCTACTATGACTATTACCAGCCGGAAGCCTATATCCCTACAACGGATACATATATTGAAAGGATTCGGCCATTAACGATGAAATAGATAAGCTGCGTCATTCGGCGACGATGAGTCTTTTCGAACGGCGTGACGTGATTATAGTCGCTTCCGTATCGTGTATATACGGCTTGGGTGACCCGGAAGATTACAGTGATTTGGTACTGTCCTTGCGTTTAGGGCAGGAGAAATCTCAAACTGAAATTTTACGAAAACTCGTGGATATTCAATATACACGAAACGATTTAGATTTACAGCGCGGGACCTTTCGCGTACACGGGGACACGATTGAAGTCTTTCCGGCGGCTTTCGACAGTTCCGTCATTCGTATCGAAATGTTCGGTGATGAAATCGATCGCATGACGGAAGTGGATGTGCTGACAGGGGAAGTTTTGGCTGAACGAAAGCATATAGCCGTCTATCCTGCCAGTCATTACGTAACGACGAAGGAAAAGATGCAAAGAGCACTCGGTACAATCAGCGAAGAGTTGAAAGAAAGATTGCAATATTTGAAGAGCCGGGAACGGCTGTTGGAAGCACAGCGCTTAGAACAACGTACGCGGTATGATATGGAAATGATGGAAGAAATGGGATATTGTTCGGGCATAGAAAACTATTCTCGGCATTTGTCGGGCCGCAAGGCCGGAGAAGCACCGTATACCTTGCTTGATTACTTTCCCGACGATTTTATGATTCTCATCGACGAATCGCATGTTACCATACCGCAGCTTAGAGCTATGTATGCAGGCGATCAGTCACGTAAGGAGTCTCTTGTCGAATACGGGTTCAGACTTCCGTCGGCTAAGGATAACAGACCTTTGAATTTTGATGAGTTTACGGAACGGATTAATCAGATTGTCTATGTCAGTGCGACGCCCGGTGACTATGAGATGGAAGTACAGACCAATTTGGCCCAGCAAATCATTCGGCCTACAGGACTTCTGGACCCGAAGGTGGAGGTCCGCCCCGTTACGGGGCAGATGGATGATTTGCTCGGTGAAATTCGCAAGCGCATTGAAAAGAAAGAACGAGTTTTAGTAACGACGCTGACTAAAAAAATGGCGGAAGATTTGACTGAATTTTTAAAGGAAACGGGTATTCTTGTGCGGTATTTGCACTCGGATATTGCTACTATAGAACGGGCCGAAATCATTCGTGATTTACGGGCGGGCGTATTTGATGTTCTCGTCGGCATTAACTTGTTGCGCGAAGGGCTGGATATGCCGGAAGTCTCGTTAGTCGCTATTCTCGATGCGGATAAGGAAGGCTTTTTAAGATCCGACACGGCTTTGATACAGACTATGGGGCGAGCGGCTCGTAACGAACACGGCACCGTTATCATGTATGCCGATACGGTAACGGGATCCATGCAACGGGCTATGGACGAAACGGAACGTCGTCGGGCCGTACAGGAAGCCTATAATAAGGAGCACCATATTACACCCAAGTCGGTTAAGAAAGAGGTTGTAAACTTAATTGAACTGACGAAGGTGAGTGAAGAAGAAAAAGGCTACGGAGCTGCCGATGAATTGCTTACTAAAGAAGCCTTGCACAAGGTCATTCACTCATTGACTCAGGAAATGAAAGGCGTCAAGGCAGTTGGAATTTGAAAAGGCGGCGGAAATAAGAGATCGCCTGGGACGGTTACGACAAGAACTGTCGCAAATGAGTCATGACGACACGTTACCGAAAGAATTGGCCGGACAGGCCGATATGCCGTCGGCACGCACGGTTCGTAAGGTTCGCCATCCGTCGGCACGCCGTCGTAAGAGTGAGGCCGTAGAAAAAGGAAAGTCAATGAAGAGGAGTAAGGACTGAGGTATGTCTGAAGCGAAAATTATTATAAAAGGTGCCAGACAGCACAACTTAAAAAACATAGATCTCGTATTGCCGCGTGATAAATTCGTTGTCATTACGGGACTTTCCGGGTCGGGAAAGTCATCCTTGGCCTTTGACACGATTTATGCGGAAGGGCAGAGGCGTTATATAGAGTCTCTGTCAGCCTATGCACGGCAGTTTTTGGGACAAATGGATAAGCCTGATGTAGACTACATTGAAGGCTTATCTCCGGCTATTTCCATCGACCAGAAGACAACCAGCCGCAATCCCCGTTCCACCGTCGGAACGGTTACGGAAATTTATGACTATCTTCGCCTTCTTTATGCTCGTGCAGGTGAAGCCTTTTGTCCGTCGTGCGGTAAACCCATTCGTCAGCAGACCATAGAACAGATGACCGATTCTGTCCTGGCCTTGGGAACCGGACAGAAAATCATGGTCATGGCACCTGTTGTTGACGGCCGCAAAGGAACTCATCAAAAGCTTTGGAAAGGCTTGTTAAAGACGGGTATGTGCGTGTACGTGTAGACGGAGAAATTTATTTGTTATCCGACGATATTCATCTTGATAAGAATAAAAAACATACGATTGAAGTCGTTGTGGATCGCTTGGTTGTAAAGAAAGAAATCGAGACACGTCTTACCGACTCATTGGAAACGGCCGCCGCTTTAAGCGACGGTATTGTACATGTGCTGAAGGTTGATACTCGGGAAGTTTTTACGTTCAGCCAAAACTTTGCTTGCCCCGATTGCCATGTCAGCTTACCGGAAATCGAACCGCGACTGTTTTCATTTAACAGCCCTTTCGGAGCTTGCCCGGCCTGCTCCGGCATCGGCAGCACGATGGAAGTGGACCGGAAACTTGTTTTACCCGATGAACATAAAACTTTTCTGGACGGTGCCGTTGCGGCTTTAAGCAATAACCCCAATTCCTGGTTTATGAGGCAGCTTGGAGGATTGTTGGCGGGACACGGCTATTCCTTGGAGAATACCTTTGCCGATTTGGATGAAGAAACTCAAGACAAGGTCATGAACGGGTCGGAAGAAGAATGCACCTTTGACTATGAAAATTTAAGAGGCGAAGTAAAGACCTTTACCACACCTTTTGAAGGGATTATTCCCATGGTGCGGCGCCGTTATAAAGAGGCATCTACCGATATGATGCGAGATCAGTTTGAGGAGTTCATGTCTGTTAAGCCGTGTTCGGCTTGCCACGGTTCGCGGCTTCGCCCCGAGGCGCTGGCCATTAAGGTCGGCGGCCTGGATATTCATGAATTGACGGAGCTTACAGTAAGCCGGATGATTACCTTCTTTGACGATCTGCAGTTAACGGAAAAGCAGGCTCTCATCGGTAAACAAGTGTTAAAAGAAATTCGTGCACGGTTGTCTTTTTTGGCTACCGTTGGTCTCGATTATCTGACATTGGCACGAACGGCCGGCACTTTGTCGGGCGGTGAAGCCCAACGTATTCGACTGGCGACTCAAATCGGAGCCGGTTTGGTGGGAGTCCTGTATATTCTGGACGAACCGTCCATCGGGTTGCATCAGCGGGACAATGACAGGCTCCTGTCGGCGCTTAAACACCTGCGTGATGCGGGAAATACGTTGATTGTCGTTGAGCATGACGAGGACACGATGCATGCTGCCGATTGTATTGTCGATATCGGTCCGGCTGCGGGAGAACATGGCGGCCGTGTCGTGGCGCAGGGAACGGCGGCAGAAATTATGAAATGCCCTGAATCGTTAACCGGGCAGTATTTATCGGGCAAGAGATTTATTCCTTTGCCGGAAAAAAGACGAGTCGGTAACGGTACGTTTATTGAGATTCAAGGCGCGAAAGAAAACAACTTACGGAATATAGATGTACGAATTCCCGTAGGCACGCTTACGGTTGTAACCGGTGTCAGCGGTTCCGGTAAATCTACTCTGGTCAATGAAATTCTTTACAAAGGAATGGCAGAGGCGGTTTACGGGACGCCGCATCGTCCGGGTGAATTTAAGGCCATTAAGGGAACGGAATATATCGATAAAATTATTAATATAGATCAGGCTCCTATCGGGAGGACTCCTCGTTCTAATCCGGCTACGTATACGGGGGTTTTCGACTTTATTCGCCAACTTTTCAGTCAGACTGCGGAAGCCAAGATTCGCGGCTATAAGGCGGGGCGTTTCAGTTTCAATGTTAAAGGCGGTCGTTGCGAAGCTTGTCGCGGTGACGGTATCATTCGCATTGAAATGAACTTTTTGCCGGACGTATATGTGCCGTGCGAAGTATGCCACGGTGCCCGTTATAATAGAGAAACGCTGGAAGTGAAGTATAAGGGTAAAAATATTTCCGAAGTCCTCGATATGACGGTAGACGAAGGGGTTGAGTTCTTTGCCAATGTGCCGCGAGTGCTGAACAAGTTAAAGTCTTTACAAGACGTGGGACTCGGGTATATACGTTTGGGGCAGCCGGCGACAACCTTATCGGGCGGCGAGGCTCAGCGTGTCAAACTGGCTACGGAATTGTCAAAACGTAGTACGGGCCGGACCTTATACATTCTCGATGAACCGACTACGGGGTTACACAGTGCGGATATTCATAAGCTTATGAATGTGTTGCAATTGCTTGTCAACGGAGGGGATACCGTCGTTGTTATTGAGCATAATCTGGATGTTATTAAAGTCGCGGATTATCTTATCGACTTGGGGCCTGAAGGCGGCAACGGAGGCGGTACGATAGTAGCTACGGGCACACCTGAAGAAGTGTGCAGGTTGCGGCCTCGTATACAGGTAAGTTTCTGGCCCCTGTTTTGGAACGTACGAAAAAATTGATGAAAAAGAAGAGGTAAGTCATGGCCGTCCGTGAAGACGTGTTGGAAAAAATTAAAGAACTGACTACCGAACCCGGCGTGTATTTATGGAAGGACGAAAAGGGACGGATCATTTACGTAGGCAAGGCCGTTAATCTACGCAATCGTGTTAAAAGTTATGTGCGCAAGGACTCGAACAGGGCTGTCAAGGTAGCGGCCATGATGAGTCATGCCGTCGACTTGGAAACAATTGTCGTCGCTAACGAAGCGGAAGCACTGATTTTAGAAAATACGCTTATAAAAAAGCATCATCCGCGTTATAACATTATGTTGCGTGATGATAAGACCTATCCCTATATTAAAGTGACGCTTAATGAAGAATATCCTCGCGTTTTTATGACAAGACGCGTCTTACGGGACGGAGCCCGTTACTTCGGACCCTTCGCCGATGCCGGGGCGGTTCATCGCGTTCTGAAGTTGATGCAGACGGCCTTACATTTGCGGACGTGTCGTTCCATGAAGGTGGAACGGCCGTGTTTGCAGTACCATTTAGGATATTGTGAGGCTCCCTGTGTAAACTATATAAGCAAGACTGCTTATCAGAAACAGGCTCGACTGGCTGTGGATGCACTGGAAGGCCGCAATAAGACTCTCTACAGGGAGTTACAGGATAAGATGGAGGCAGCTGCTACGGCGGAGCAGTTTGAAAAGGCGGCTATGTATAGGGATCAACTGGCAGCTTTAAAAATTATTCAGGAACAACAGGACATTGTTACTACCGGTGCAGGCGATACGGACGTTATAGGTTTTTATGCCGAAGGAGATAAAACGGCCGTGCAGATTTATACCATTCGCGGCGGCAAGCTTATGGGGCGGGAGAACTTCAGTCTTGATAACAGTAATGATGAATCGACGGCGGCTCTTACCGGGGCCGTATTGGATCAATATTATGTAGAAGGCGTCTTCATACCTCGTGAAATTGTCGTCCCTGATGTAGAAGATAAAGAAGCCTACGAACATCGGTTGGGAGTGCAAAAAGGGCGGAATGTAGATATTATTATTCCCCGCCGTGGAGTGAAGAAACGGCTTCTCGAAATGGCCGAAAATAATGCAAAAGTACTTTGGGAACAACGTCGGTTGCAATGGCGGAATGACAAGAACAAGACGACAGGGGCTGTAGAGGCTCTGGCAAAAGTTCTCGATCTCCCGTGTCTGCCTGTACGCATGGAGTGTTTTGATATTTCCCATACTCAAGGGATTGAAACGGTAGCGTCCATGGTCGTTTTCGAACAGGGAAGACCGGCCAAATCGGAATATCGGCGGTTTAAGCTAAAGACCGTACAAGGAAAGCCGGATGACTTTAAGTCTATGGCCGAAATTATGGAACGCCGTTACAGTGAAAAAGATTGGCCCGTTCCCGACTTGATTATTATTGACGGCGGTAAGGGACAGTTACATGCGGCACTTCCCGTTATCAGACGGGCCGGAACGGACGCACCGGTCATCAGCTTAGCTAAGCGGATTGAAGAAGTATTCGTTGAAGGTCGCAGTGAATCGATTATTCTCAGTCACCATACGCCGGAGTTACAATTGCTTCAGGCCATTCGTGATGAAGCTCATCGTTTCGCTATTACATATCACCGTAAACTGAGAGGAAAACGAAGTCTCGTATCCGTCCTTGATCATATTGAGGGGATCGGTCCGAAAAGGCGTAAAGCGGTTTGGCAAGCTTTTAAGACGTTGGATGATATTAAGGCGGCCTCTATAGACGAATTGGCTGCCGTAGACGGTATGAATCGCAGTGCCGCGGAAAATATTTACTATTTTTTCCGCCTGGGTACGGATGAAAAACGAACGATTATCAAAAAAACTTAAGAAAGGCGTTGTAGCGCCTTTCTTTTTTGTTATATAAAATTACGGATGGAAGGCGGGAAAAAATTGACAAAGAAGAAAGTATGCGAAAAAAAGCGACCTTTCCGCCATGCGAGTATTTGTCAACAAGCTCTGAATAGGATATAATTAATCAGTATGTGAAGTATGTCTGTATGTTTAGATGGAAGGAGGCGTATTTTCGTGTCCTCGGAAAAACAAAGAACTATCGGCAAACCTGTTTTTTATGAAGGCGTAGGTCTTCATGCAGGATTGCCTGTACATATGACCTTAAAGCCCGCAGGAGTTAATGAAGGTATTTGTTTTGTACGCACCGACTTGCCCGGCGACCCGTCCGTGCCGGCCAATCAGTCGTATGTAACCAACACGATGCGTGCGACGACTCTGGAAAAGGGAGAAGCCAAGGTATTTACGGTAGAACATGTGTTATCGGCCTTGCAAGGTTTGAAAATTGACAATTGTGTTGTCGAAATGGATTCGCCTGAACCGCCTGTAGGTGACGGCAGCAGCGCCGTTTTTGTCGATATGATTAAAGAGGCGGGCGTTGTCGAGCAGGATGCTCCGCGTAATGTATATGCCGTAACGAAGCAACGGGTGGTGCAAGAAGATGATAAATTTATAGCCGTGTTACCTTACGACGGATTTCGTATTACTTTTACGTCCATTAATCCCCATCCCCTGTTAGGAGTGCAGTTTTTCGACAGTGAAGTGACGGAACAGTCTTATATCGACGATATTTGTTATGCCCGCACGATTGCTTTTACGGAAGAGTTGGAAATGATGCGTAAATTGGGCCTCGGCAAGGGCGGTACAATAGAAAACGTCGTCGTATATGATAAGGATACATGCTTGTCTCAATTACGGTCTGATGATGAATTGGTACGTCATAAGGTGTTGGATATTATCGGCGATTTATCCCTTATCGGCAGACCCTTAAAGGGCCATATTATAGCTGTTAAATCAAGCCATAAATTAAACAATTTGTTGGCTAAGTGTATTTATGAAGATATGTAACGGGAGGAATTGAAATGACTTTGGAAGTTACGGATATTATGGAAATTTTACCGCACCGGTATCCCATGCTGTTAGTGGATCGCATTACCGAATTGGAACCTATGAAATATGCTGTAGGTATCAAAAATGCGACTTTTAACGAACAGTTTTTCCAAGGGCATTTTCCGGGAAAACCGGTTATGCCCGGAGTTCTCTTGGCCGAAGCCATGGCACAGGTCGGTGGGGTAGCCTTGTTGTATCCTGAAGAAAACAGAGGCTTAATACCCTTCTTTACGGGTATTGATAAGTTGCGTTTTCGTCACCCCGTTCGACCGGGTGATCAAGTTATTATGCGGGCCGATATTATCAAAATTAAAGGTCGTATGGGAAAGGTTACGGCACAGTGTCGCGTAGGCGATACGGTTTGTGCTGAAGGGGAATATCTTTTTGCTCTCATGCCCGGTCAGAAAAATAAAAAAAGCTGAAAATCGACGAATAAGACAGAAAATCCGGTAATCGATAAGATACGGAGCCGTAATCGGCTGTATTTCCGGTTATAAAAATTTCTTAAAACGGGATTATATAAAAAATTCAGACGTACGGCACCGCCTTTCGGTGCAAAGGATATTGAGGAGTGACATTCATGACCGACGAAAAAGAAAGAGAATCTGCCGACCTTATTCATCCGACCGCTATTATCGACCCTCGAGCTGAGATCGGAAAAGGCGTAAAAATCGGTCCTTATGCCGTTATAGGGCCTAATGTAAAAATCGGCGACGGTACGGAGATTATGTCGCATGTCGTTATTGACGGATGGACAACCATCGGTAAAGATTGCCGCTTTTTCCCGAGTGCATCCATCGGTTCGGAACCGCAGGATCTAAAGTTTAACGGTGAGAAAAGTTATGTCATTATCGGCGACCGTTCCGTATTTCGTGAATTTGTGACGGTTAGCCGCGCTACGGGTGAAGGCGAAGAAACTCGTATCGGTAACGACTGCCTGTTTCAGGCTTGTACGCATATTGCCCATAATTGCATCGTAGGCAATCACGTCATTATGAGTAACTGTGCCGGCCTGGCCGGTCACGTTACCGTAGAAGATCGTGTCGTTATCGGCGGCATTGCAGGCGTGCATCAATTTGTCAAAGTGGGTCGAAATGCCATGATCGGTGGCTTGGCCAAAGTCGTTCAGGACATACCGCCTTTTGTTATTGCCGACGGACAACCGGCACGTATTATCGGTTTAAACAGTGTCGGGTTGGCACGTGCCGGCATTTCCGAAGAAACGAGACGGGAATTGAAAAAGGGGTTCCGCCTCTTATATCGTTCAGGTCTTAACCTGGGTCAGGCCATCGAATCGATGGAACAGGAATTAAACAGTAGTGAAGAAGTAGAACACTTATTACGGTTTTTGCGCAATGCGGAACGCGGTATTTGCAGAGGGGCGAAAGACTGATAAAAAAGGGCAGGTAAGCGTTGTCTTGCCTACCCTTTTTTGCTATATCCGTACTGACAGAA
>BNJU01003787.1_pt1 | contig 57841 bp, 83 predicted proteins | sample 8539281 | NCBI WGS metagenome assembly BNJU01 (sample SAMD00202456, study PRJDB9452) | human saliva metagenome | isolation source: human saliva | place: Japan
GCTAACTTTCCGAAAAAAACAACTATTTTTCTGGAAAGATAGTTTTGAGCATTTCTAAAATAGCTCTAGAATATTGATAAAGTCATTCCCATATTAGCTAAGACTCGATTATACATTACAAGAGAATATTAACGATGAGTTTGAAAAACATCCGAAAAACTTTTTATAATAATTTGGTACAAATTTTTGGTACAAAAAGTGATTCAACATCAAAAAAAGCCTATCACAATAGGCTTTTTTTCTTGTATCATTGATGCCGATTGCAGGGGATCGAACCTGTGACCTACGCGTTACGAGTGCGTTGCTCTACCAACTGAGCTAAATCGGCGATTACCCTTATAGTATAGCACTATAAGGAAGGATGTCAAGGGATTCTTAATTCATCTTTTTAATCAAAATCTGACAAGGATTTTGAGGCCCCCACAGTTGCGGAAAAATCTCTAGTTTTTTAAAGCCAAGACTGCGATAAAAGACATTGGTTCGGTCATAATCTTTATTAGAGCCTTCTGCCACTGTTTTCACCTGCAAAAAATCAACATTTTTGCCAGCTTCACTCTCTAAAGTAGCAAGCAATTGACTCCCAATTCCTCTACCTTGATGAGCTTTTTTTACACCGAGACAATCAATTTCTGCACAATCTTCACTAGAATAGGACAAGCTTACAAAGCCAAGCAAATTACTCTCCTGAAAGGCGGTCCACACCTTCAAGTCCTTGGCTCCTTCGATGTAGGCTTGCGTGCTTTCTGGTATTCCAAACCATTCTGGCAAATCCCTTAAAATCTCAGCGACAACTGCCATTTTTTGATCTTCACTCTTGACTTCTTTAATAACAAACATCATAAGTTTCCTTTTCTTGATTTTAGTCTTACTTTACCTCTTACGAACCAGCACTTTCGTAGGCATCTAACCCCCTGTCCCAAAGTTTTCAGAGAGATGCAAAAGAAGATAAGAGAAATCAGAATCAAACCACCAATATTAAAGAGTCCATCCTTGTCCTGCAAGAAATAGCTGGCAGGATAGTAGGCTGTAAAGGCGAAAGGCACAATAAAAGCTAATCAACCAACGAAGGAGCGAATTGTAAATAGAAATCGGGATACTTGGCAAAAATCATTAAACATATAGAAAATGTAAATCATAGCACCTGACTGCTTGGTCCAAAAAGCGATGCTGGCTGTCGCAATTTTCAAGGAAGTATAAATCAAGGTCGCAAAAGGAATACAAACTAGAAAAATCAGGAATTTGGGAAGAGTCCAAGCAATGCTAGTCGCCGTTGTCGCTAGTAAGATTCCACCGACCAAAAGTTCACCCAAGGCATCAATCTGAAAGGTCTCAACGAGGATGTGAAAGAGAGGATTGATAGGACGAGTCAGATACTTGTCAAACTCCCCTTTTCGAACTAGTCGTTGACCTAAAGCCCAGAGATTGTCAAAAAAGAGATGATCTAATCCCTTTGGAATTAAGGAAAATCCATAGATAAAGGCAATCTCTTGAAAGGTCCAACCTTCTAGCGAGGGGATGTGTTGAAAGATGACATTGAGAAACAAGAGGTTTAGGCCTTGAGTCAGAAAGACTCCCAACACACCTACCACAAAATCCACCTTGTATTCCATGATTTGCTTGATGTATTGTCTGATAAAAATCAGATGCATGCGTTGATATTTTTTCATACTAACCTCCCTGAATGGTGATAAATGACTGGACTCGTTTCCAAATCAACTGAGACAAGCCCACCATCACTATAAGCCAGAAAAACTGAAGCAAAAGTGCTTGAAGAATCTGACTGGCATCGTATTTCCCAACAATAATCATGACCGGAGTGTAAATTAAGGATGAAAATGGCAATAAGGAGAGAATATCTGAAATCACCTTTGGAAAAAACGTCTAAGGGAATCAAACTGCCAGACATAAAGGCCACTATTGAAGTCTTGAGTAGATTGGAACCCCATAAATTTTTAAATACAAAGGCTGAAAATCCAAAGCAGATATTAAAGAAAAAGTTAATCAGATAAGCCAGAGTTAAGCTAAAGAGATAAAGGACAGTTAATCCCAGCACTTCTACAATACCCTTGCCCAGATAAGATTTTTCATCAAAACAATGACACTTAAAAATGGCAGTCCAACAGAGATAAAAAAATCAACCACTTGGAACCAAGCTCGGTGAAAAGGTAAGAGGCCGCAAAATGCACTGGTCTCAGCAAGCGCATGATAATGGAGCCATCCTTGACCTCATCTCCAATCATAAAGGAGCTATCAGACCTGGTCAAAAGATTGGTCACAAAACTCATGATGATGTAGAGGGTGATATCTGCCATACTGAAGCCCTGAATCAAAGGCTCCTGGGAGGAGTCAAAGACAGCCTTCCAGAGATAGAAAGCCACAAAAGCCCCCATGACATCACCAATCCGATAGAGAATAAAGTTGACTCGATAGCTAATCAACTCCTGAATCCCTGCATTGATAAAGGGTTTATAACGTCTCCACAATTTGACCATCTTAGAGCTCCTTTCGATAGAAGCGACGGATAATATCTTCAATATCCGTATCTACCATCTTCAAATCACGGACTTCAAAATCAGATAAGGTTTGCTTGATAATATCAGCCGACTGGTAGCGGGAACTATCGAATTCAATATTGAGAGTATTTCCTTGTCTATCAATGGACATATCAGGCAAGCCCTCATAATGAGAGACTAGATGATTTTGACCTGGCGTCAGGTCAAAGGAGAGAGTCTTCATCTTTGCCAAAGGTCTCCTTGAGCTGGCTAACCGTTCCATCAAAAATCTCTTGCCCCTTATCAATCATAAAAATCCGATCACAGAGTTGCTCAATATCACTCAAATCATGAGTAGTCAAGAGAATAGTTGTCTCTTCCTCCTGATTAATCTGAGTAATGGCCCGACGAATGTTATCCTTGACCGACACATCCAAACCAATAGTCGGCTCATCTAAAAAGAGAACTTTGGGATTGTGAAGCAAGGAAGCCGCAATATCCGCCCGCATCCGTTGACCTAGTGAAAGAGTCCGCACAGGATCCTTGATAAATTCCTTCAAATCCAAAACTTCATTCAAAAAGTCCATGCGCTTATGGAAAAAGCGAGTCCGGTACATCATAGATCTCTTTCAAAACCGTGTAGGTCTCTTGCAGAGCCAAATCCCACCATAGCTGGGTGCGTTGTCCGAAAACGACTCCAATATCCTTGACATAATCTTGGCGATTATCCTGGGGAATCTTGCCGTTAATCCGACAAAAACCAGATGTCGGGATTTTAAAATTCCTGTCAGCATTTTTGATGGTGGTTGACTTCCCAGCACCATTTGCCCCTGATAAATCCTAAAAATCTGCCCTTTTGGAACTTCAAAAGTTAAATCCTTGACCGCTTCAAAGGTCTGCTTTTCAGGATGAATAAAGGAGCGCAAAGCTCCCTTTAACCCCGGCTCCTTAACTGTCTTCACAAAATTTTTCTGAAGATGTTGCACTTCTATCATTGCCATATCTATCTCCCTATCGTAAGAAGCAACATTGTATTTTTGACTACAAATATTCTAAATCCTTACTTTCTACACTTTTTCAATATTATTACAGAAGGCTTTTATACCAACCTATTATAATCTAATAAAAAAAGGAATGCAAGCGTTTGCTTATTGATTATGAAAATTAGAGATTTCTCTCTTAAAATGAAACTTTTAATCAAAAAAATTCTGTTAAATAGTTTCCTTAAGACACCAAAAACCTGCCCTTAGGGGCAGGCTACGAATTGTAAAAAGGCAAACTATTTTTGATCAATATCATCATAATCTCCTAATATTAACTCAACAATTTAATTATATCATGTAAAAACTATATTGGCCCTTCAAACAAAAAAATTATTACTAGAAATGAGTGAATTGTTTTTGTTTACAATAAACACTTTTTCCAAATAAGAGAACCAAAAAAAGACCTACCCTTACGGATAAGCCTTCTTACATGTTTATTTCTTTATTCAATCACTTGGCTTTCTGCTAATTTCTTGTACCAATGTGCAGATTTCTTAGGATAACGTTCTTGTGTATCGAAATCAACGTAGAAGAGTCCGTAACGTTTTTCATAACCATTAGACCATGAGAAGACGTCCATGAGTGACCAAATGAAGTATCCTTTGACGTTTGCACCATCTGCAATCGCATCGGACAGAACTTCCAAGTGTTGTTTCACATAATCAATCCGGCCATCATCGTAAACAGTGTTGTCCACAAATTCATCTTTGTATCCAAGTCCGTTTTCAGTGATGTAGATCTTCTTGTAGTTTGGATAATCCGCCTTCACACGCATGATCTGATCATATAGCCCTTGAGGATAAATGATCCAGTCCCAATCAGTGCGAGGTACATAGTCAGGAGCTACACGACGACCAACACCTTTAATTTGGTACTTAGAGCTTCCTTTTTCCCCTTTACCATTGTGGATGATTTCAGTTTCACCATCAAATGCTTCCATCCAATCACTCATGTAGTAGTTGATTCCAAGGAAGTCGTTCAAGTCTTTTGCTGCTTCAAGCGCTACAAAGTCTTCGTCTCGAAGATCCAACTCACCACCATTAACTGAAAGAATGTGGTTTACACCTTCCATGGTGCATCTGAATAGTGTCCAAGGTAGGTTGCATCTAGAATAAACTTGTTATGGATGATATCTTCCAATTCAGCCGCCCGAACGTCTGCTGGATTTTCTGGATCCAACGGATACTTAGTTGGAAGAGCGTGCACAACTCCAATTTCACCTTCATACCCTTTGTCTTTATACAATTTCACAGCTCGGGCATGCGAAACCATCATATTGTGGTGTGATTGGAAAACTTTGGCAAGGTCATACTGAATCCCTGGAGGGAATTTTCCTACTAAGTATTGACCATCTCCGATAGGGCCAATTTCATTGAAGGTTGTCCAGTAGTTGACTTCTGGGAATTCTTCAAAACAGAAGGTAGCATAGTCTACAAAGTGTTCGATATTTTCACGATTCAAGAAGTCTCCGTTTGAGTGAAGAGCTTCAGGAGTATCAAAGTGGTGAAGAGTTACGAATGGTTCTACATGACGTTTGTGGCATTCCGCAAATAGATTGTGATAGAATTCTACCCCTTTTGGATTTACTTCACCATAGCCAGTTGGGAAAATACGTGACCAAGCAATAGAAATACGAATTCCGTTTACGCCATATTCTTCAGCCAACTGTAAGTCTACTGGATATTTATGGTAGAAATCGCTTGCTGGTTCTGCTGTATACCAATAGTTATCAGCTAAGTATTTGTCCCAAGCAACTGGTCCTTTTCCGTCAGTATGGGTAGCTCCTTCTGCTTGATAGGCAGCCGTTGCCCCACCAAAAATAAAATCTTTAGGAAGTGTTTTTGTCATTTTTTCACCTATTTCTTGATTGGATATAATGAAAAGTGAGGGGAGAGGAGTTAGTGAGCCATCCATCTCCATCTCACTTATTCAGTTCTTATTTCTTTCAAATTGAGCTTGAACAAAGGCTAGAGCACCTTGTCCATCACGGGTTAGCTTAATGTACTGTGCACCTTCTGTCTTAGCAAGTTTGATGACCTAGTTTATCTGTTTCAGCCTTCATATCTTCGAAGTTTGAAGCAACCTGAGGCGCAAGGATAACAAGGTCAAATTCTGGCAACATTTCACGGTGAGCACCGTAACCACCTGCAGCAGCCTTCACAGGAACATTGTATTCTGCAGCAGCTTTATTCAAAGGCATTTGGCAAGGAGTCCACTAGTTCCGCCACCCGGCACAGAGAACCAAGACGTTTGTTTCTTCTGTAATGGTATTTTTCAGCTGGTGCATCTTCAACACCTGCTTTTTCAAGAATAGCATCTGCTTTTGGCAGTATTGAAAGTTTGCAGCTACTTTTTCTTTTCAAATTCATCGTTTGCTTTTACCAGAGCGTTCTTCTTCAAGAATTTGCTCATCGTAAACCTTCACGAATGGGTAGTAAATAGCAACGTCTACTACTACTAGAAGAGCTGCAAGGATGAAAGGACAAGAACTTGGAAGTTTGTACCAAGGACAATCCCCAAGAGGTCCAGGAGTAGTCCCATGGAAGGTTAGCAGTGAAATGAGTTCATTCCCAAGTGTATCAACAAAAGAACTTTGAAAGATCCATACGTTTGCAATTGGTGCAAAAGATGAAATGGAATAAAGAAGATTGGGTTCAAATACAAGTGGTGCACCAAACAAGATTGGTTCGTTTACACCGAAGAATGTAGGAACTACTGAAGCACGTCCAATAGCACGATTTCGTTTCGATTTACACAACCACATAAACATGAATGGAACTACAAGAGTTGCTCCTGTACCACCCATAGTGACGATAAACATCTGCGTACCAGATGTAAGGATCTTATCAGCGTGCATGACCTTGTTGAAGACAGAGTTCAAGTTGACTTCGATATTTGCATAAGTGATCGCTGCAATCGCAGGCTCAACGATAGATGGGCCGTGAATACCGACAAACCAGAAGAAGGCAAAAGCACCAAAAATAAGTGTTATTCCAAGATAGCCATCTGCAGCTGAGAAGAGAGGCGCAAGAAGAGTACCAATAGATTCAGCTACTGTTACACCAAGACTACCCTTCACAATCAGTTCAAGTCCATAAAGGAGAACGACAGATACAGTGAATGGGATCAAGTCTTTAAATACTTGAGAGATATTTGGTGGAACTTCGTCTGGCATGCGAATAGTAACATTATTTTTCACGCAGACCTTTGTAAACATTAACGGTAACGAAGGCTGCAATAAAGGCTGTCAAAAGACCTTTTGTTCCCATGAAGGCAGTCAGAAAACCTCCTTCTTTCGCTGGTTCAGCTGCCATTAGAAGGAAACCAACCATAGATGCCAACATGGTTGACAAGAAGTTGATCTGGTTTGTTGCAGGTAAATCACGGTTGACAGAATCTGTCAAAGCTTTGGCTGTGGTTCCACCTACGAAGAAAGCCAAAATTCCCATCGAATAGCTATAAGGTGTCATCAAGAAATTCTCAATTTCTTTTGACCAATGGAAGCCCCATGCATTTGGAACATAGGCAATCAAGATAAAGATAGATGAGAATAAGATGACTGGCATCCCCTGCGATAAATCCATCACGAATCGCACGCAAATATTTATTACGAGAAATCTTCTCGAAGAAAGGTTTTCCTTTCTCAATTAATTCAATTAATTTATGCATTATTTTACTCCTCTTTTGTATAGTTCAATGAGATGATGAATCACATCTTTTAATAGGATTGTTGTCATTAAGTGGTCCTGCCCATGCATCATGGTAATGCTGTAGGGGAGGTCTTCTCCTGCTGCTTCTTGCGCTAGCATAGTTGTTTGAGACTTGTGAGCCTCTGCGATACAGCTTCCTGCTTCTTCTACCAAGCTTTCCGCTTGAGCGAAGTCACCCTTCTCAGCCGCCTTGAGGGCCTCCAAGAGTTTAGAACGAGCATCCCCTGCATACGCAACGATCTCAAAACCTAATAGTGTCATTTCTTCTTTGGTCATGACCAATTCCTCCAATTTGAATTTCTTAATTTTTAAAAGTTGTTACAATAAGCGTTGAATGTGCAAGACCAGATAGACCCGTTCACTCTTGTACAAGTCAACCCCGGTCTCCCTAGAAATCACATCATAAATCTTGGAACCAATCTCAAAGGCTTTAGGGATAGGAGCTTTTGATATGTTCCTCCATATCTAGAAGCGATTGATTATCATCCCGATTGCGATCCAGGTAATCCAAGAAGTAGTTAAGATGAATCATGAAACGATCATAAAAAGTTGTTGTTGGTCTCAGTTCGTTTGATTGAATAACTATCCAAAACCTCTTCCACACCTTTTTAAGATTTCTTTGCGCTGGTCCATGGAATCCACGACCTCCGCTCCATTTTTCACCTTCTGCGTTGATGAAATGATAGGCGATACGAGTGACCTCATCTTCAGGGAAGCTAGTTGTGAGCTTCTCCCGATAGATATCAACTGCCTCTTTAGCAATCTCAAAAAGCCACTGGATAGTTTTTCTGAGATATCCAAAAGATTACTTTCCTTATACCTGCCTTGAGTCACTGCCTGGTAAGAGCAAAAACATGTGGTCGGTCAAGGTCACATAGATATATTCTTGAACAGGGGTAGTGATACTTTTTTTGCTCAAGTAATCAATCATCTCGTAGGTCACTGTGATGAAGTCTAATGGAACATCTTTTTAACAGGGTCATAAAGTTCTCTCGGGATTCCTCTGTTTTTCATCCGAAAGAGCTTTTTCTACCTTTTCTTTTAGGGACTAGGTCACCCTTCTTTTTTGCCCAAAAAAACGATTCCTTTTCCAATGACAATCAGTTCTTCCCCTTTGTCATTTCCTCACCAGAGCAACATTGTGATTGAGTGGATTTAAAATCCGATACATGGTACTCTCCTTACTAGTTTATTTAAGGTTTGAGGGTATAAAAATGATCACAAATGAGATCAGAGAGGCTTCTCCCCGATTCATCTGTGATCATGCGTAATCTAACTTACTAACACTCACCTTGTATTCACTTATGGATTAAGTATAGCACACACTTTTGTTTTTGTAAACCCTTTCTTAACAACTTTTTAACTTTTTTGTTTTTTCCTAACAAATAGCTGTTTATAGCTGTCTTCTCTGGGCTCTTCAAGGAAATTCGAACGCCCGTCGTTAAAGGAATGGTCTACACTGTTAAATACGCTCTTTCCAAGAAGTTGCGACTTGGTCCAAGACTTGGTTGAGTTCTTCAATGTTGCGACGACCTTCGGTACGCAACCATTCACGAGCTGCTTCTTCCCCATTCTTGATGTAGGCTTCTACAGATCCAGCCCAAGTTGCACGGCCACAAAGAACTCCGTTGAAGTTCGCTCCTGCTTCATGCGCAAAGACTAAGGTTTCTTGGAAGAGTTTTGCAGAGACACCGGCACTCAAGTAGATGTATGGAAGGTTGGTTGCTGCTTCTTGTTCTTTAAAGAAGGCTGCAGCTTCTTCACGACTATGAACGATTTCTCCATCTCCAAAGCCTTCAACGTATTTGACGTTGACTGGCACTTCTACCTTCAAGACATCGATGTTGAAGCGTGGGTCTGAGAAGACTTTCATAGCTTCGATGACCTTTGCGAGGTTTTCACTTTCGCATATTCTACAGATCCGGCATCCGCGATTTTTTCATCATAAGCCAAGATTTCAAGGAAGAATGGAATTTCTTCTGCCGCACATTCTGAACCGATGCGTTCGATGTAGGCTTGTTTTTCTTGGTTGAGTTCATCTGCACTATCCACATCATAGTAGAGCAAGAATTTCACTGCATCTGCACCCTGTTCTTTGATGCGTTTAGCTGACCAAAGGTTGAGGCAGTCTGGCAAACGCTTGGTGCTAGAAGTGTCGTAGCCTGTTTTTTCATAAGCCAACAAGAGACCCTGCTTCTGCATCCAAGACCTTAGTCGCTGGAAGTCCATACTCAGGGTCCAAGAGCATAGAAGATGCGAATGGTGTCAATTCTTCAGCCACCAAGACCTTCAATTCTTCCATTTGAGCCACTGTTGGTTCTGTGTCTTGATACTGAGCCATGAGGCGTTTCAAGGCACCACGTTGGTCAAAGGCCAAGGCTGAGATCACACCCTCTTTGGTGCTCAATTTTTCTAAATAGTTGCGTTTTTGTTCTGTTAATACCATCTTATACCTCTTTTACATTTATCTGTTGATACAAATCATCATAGCGATGAATATTGATATGGCCTGTCGTTGCTTCTTGAGCATTCAACATGCCAAGGACATTGGCTTTGGTTAAAAGTGCTTGGTCGTCTTCCTGATGATAGAGAGCTGAGGCAATCCCAGCAACTGTCGAATCACCAGATCCCACTGGATTAACCACTTCAATTTTTGGAATATCCACTTTATAGAAGACATCACCATGTTTGGCAAAGGCACCGTCAGCTCCTAGGGAGACGATGACCCAGTCAATCCCTTTAAACAAGTTAGATTGAAGGACCTCTTTTAATTGATCCAGATCCTTGGTCACCTCGTAGCCCAAGAGTTGAGACAACTCTTCATTATTGGGCTTGATAACCGTTGGTTTAATAGGAGCTGCTAGAGCTTTTTCCAAGGAAACACCTGAACAATCAAGAACAACTGGTTTTCCTGCCTTCTTAGCACGCTCGACTAATTTCACATAATAATCAACTGGTAAACCAGCTGGTAAACTTCCTGAGATAGCAACGACTGCTACATCTGGAAGCAAAGGCTTCAAAGTGAGCCAGAAAGGCTTGCCCTTCTTCTTCAGAAACAGACGGACCTTTTTCCAGGATTTCAGTTTGTTGTCCTTCGTGAAGGATCGCAATACAATTCCGGGTCTCCCCTTGAATTTCAAAGAATTCTTTGCCGATTTCCTGATCTAGATGGTCCAAAATAAATTGGCCTGTTGAACCACCAATCAGACCAGTTGCCGAGACAGGATCTCCAATCTCTGCAAGGACCCGTGTGACATTGAGACCCTTCCCTCCTGCGGTTTTGCTTACCTTGTCAACTCGATTGACCGTATCCAAGTGTAAAGGTTTCTAATGGATAGGAAATGTCGATTGAAGGGTTCATGGTTACCGTTAAGATCATAGACTCACCTCTTAGTCGTGGTATTCACCCACGATCCCATTTTTTTCAAGGAATTCTGTGAAAGAAAGTCTGCATCCTCTTGATGATCATTATGGGTTTCCAAATGTTGAATCTTGGCAATCAATTTCTTGTTTTTCTTCACTTGGTTTGTATTCTGCATGGATGAAAGGCTTCAATGATATCACACATGAGCAATTCACCGGTTATTTTCCCACCAAAACCAATCACGTTGGCATTGAGTTCTTCTTTCGCATAAAGAGCAGTTGTCATATCGCGGACCAAGGCTGAACGGATTCCAGGGAACCTTGTTAACCGCGTTGTTAATTCCAACACCAGTTCCACAGATACATACACCAAGATCTGCTTGACCACTCACTACTGCTTCTCCAACCTTTTTCCCAAAAATTGGGTAGTGGGTGCGCGCATGGTCATAGGTTCCGAAGTCAAGGACTTCATAGCCTTTTGATTTCAAAAATTCAGAAACAGCCATTTTTTCATTTGTGACAATATGGTCACATCCAATTGCAATTTTCATTCGTTTACTCCTCCCCTTAGCACATCTTGTTGAGCATATCGACACGGATTTGGTGGCGACCGCCGTCATACTTACCGTTTACAAAACCTTTGGCGATATTTTTTGCCAATTGGTCACCCACGATTTGAGCACCCATGGTGATCATGCGAGAATTGTTGTGTCCACGGGTCATGTAGGCAGAGCGTTCATCTGAAACTTCTGCTGCAACCATTCCCTTAATTTTAGTTGCGACCATGAATGGACCAGCTCCGTATGCATCAATGACAATACCCAGATTATCTTCTGCTTGTTTGACTTCTTTAGCAACAGCCAAGGTCACATCAACAAAGTCTTGCCCTTCTTCAGTGACATCCACCACTTGGAAACCTTCTACTTCCAAATATTCTTTGACTACTTCTTTTAAGCGAATACCTGTTGCATCCGCACCAACTACAATTGCCATATACTTCTCCTTTTTGCATTTCTGTCAACAAAGAAAGCTCTCCTCTTTCTTCATTCGACTTCGTTTTGTTATTCACAAACACAGTATAGCGCTAATTTTTGTTTGTTGTCAACTATTTTTTTGTTTATTTTTTTCATTTTTTTCTTTATTTTTTTACTATTTTTAGCCCTAAATTGTTTGTAATAAACAAAAAAAGAGAGAATCGCTCTCTCTTTTCAGTTTATTATTTATACAATCACACGTGTATATTCCTCTAATTCTTCATGTGCTTTTTCAGATGCATCGTCCGTTATCACCGCAGTTACTTTTTTCAAGGAACAGATAGAGGTAAAGTCTTCCTTGCCAATCTTGGAGGAATCAATCAGTAGGTAAGCTTCAGAAGAACGTTCTAAGGCTAACTTTTGCGTATAGGCTTCTTCAAAAGAAGAGGTCAGAACGCGTCCATCCACAATGCCATTCCCACTAAAAAACATCTTGTGGAAGTACATTCTTTCCATGAGAGTGTTCGTTATCTCGCCGACAAAAGCTTGACTGGTTTCTCGAAGTTCCCCTCCTAAGAGGATTACCTTAAAGGTATCACTTTTCTTCTTTAACAACTCTTGGAAAATCGGCAGACAGTTGGTCACCACACGCAATTCCTTATTATTAATGGCTTCGGAAAGAACCTCAACAGAGGTCCCCGGCCCAAGGAAGATACTCTCACCTTCTTTTATCAGTTCGCTAGCTTTCTTCGCTACCTCACGCTTAGCCAGAATATTCTTGAGTAACTTCTCTTCATGGGGAAGCTCTCGTGAAGGGAGGAATTGGTTACTTTTGGCTCCATTTCGAACCCGAATAAGGAGCCCTTGCTTTTCCAATTCAATCAAATCCCGACGGACCGTCATATCCGACACCTGCATACTTTCCATGATGTCTTGAACATAAACGGTTCCAGCCTTATTGACCAGATTGATAATCTCATTCAGTCTTTCCTGTTTTTTCATTTCCTACCTACTTGCTTCGTTTTTGTTTATTATAACCTTAAACTGACAGAATCGCAATCATTTTTTGTTTGAAATAAACACTTTTCTAAATAAGAGAACCAAAAAAGGCTTATCCTTACGGATAAACCTCTGGTTAATAACGTTTCAAGCAAGATTAAGCTTTGTTTTCGCTACCAAATACGTCGATACGTTCTTCAACTGAAGCTGTGATTGCTTCGAATCCTGGTTTTAAGAATTTACGTGGGTCGAAGAGTTTCTTCTTGTCGTATTCTGCTTCGTTTGCATCGTATTCACGTACGAATTGACGAGTTGCGTTAGCGAATGCGATTTGGCACTCAGTGTTAACGTTAACTTTCGCAACACCAAGTTTGATAGCTTCTTGGATTTGCTCATCAGGGATACCTGAACCACCGTGCAATACGATTGGGAATCCTGGAAGAGCTTCTGTCAATTTCTTCAAGTGGTCAAGGTCAAGACCTTCCCAGTTTGCTGGGTATGGACCGTGGATGTTACCAATACCTGCTGCCAAGAAGTCGATTCCTGTAGCAACCATTGCTTTAGCATCTTCGATTGGTGCCAATTCACCTTTACCAACGATACCGTCTTCTTCACCACCGATTGTACCAACTTCAGCTTCAACTGAGATACCTTTAGCGTGAGCTTTTTCTACAACTTCTTTCGCCAATTTAAGGTTTTCTTCAACTGGAAGGTGTGATCCGTCGAACATGATTGAAGTGTAACCAACTTCGATACACTCAAGAGCATCTTCATAGTGACCATGGTCAAGGTGGATTGCAACTGGTACAGTGATACCCATTGCTTCAACAAGGTTAGCGATCATGTTGCGAGCTACTTTGTAACCACCCATGTATTTAGCAGCACCCATAGAAGTTTGGATCAAAACTGGAGCTTTTTTAGCTTCTGCTGCACGCAAGATAGCTTGAGTCCACTCAAGGTTGTTTGTGTTAAATCCACCAACTGCGTAACCATTGTCACGAGCTGCTTGGACAAATTTTTCTGCTGAAACGATTGCCATTAGTTGTAGGCCTCCTCTTATTTTTTGTGGTTAAACCACTTACATTGTTTATTTTATCACTTTTTCATTGAAAATGCTAGCTTTTCCTGAACCTTTAAAGCGTTTTCTTCTCTTTCAAGCATTCTTTCTGCTAAATGAACAAGAAAAAAGACAGCCGAAGCTGTCTTGATCATCCGATGCGGAGAGAGGGACTTGAACCCTCACGACCTAAAGCGGTCACAGGATCCTTAGTCCTGCGCGTCTGCCAATTCCGCCATCCCCGCGATTGAGTACCTTACTAGTATATCAATCTTCTACTTTCTTGTCAAGATTTTTTTCAAACTTTTTTCAAAGTTTGCAGATTCTCACAGGTCAAGAAGAGCGTCGGCTACTTCACTTGTCTCTCCTGTTCAAATGAGGATTCATCCCTATTACAGAAGGGCTCCTTTAAGGGACTGGAATTGTCTCACTGGGGGTAACCAGATATTTTTCAAATTCTAAATCAGGCATGCAAGAGGCCAAATCTTCCCTGATTCGATCGAGTGCTTCCAAGCGCATCTCTACAGAGGTCGCTCGATTCCCCTGGATGATAAAGAGGGCATTGCGGGTAGTCTCCTCCATCTTATAGCCCTCACCATCTCTCACATCTAGCCAGGCCATAATACCTTGTTGATCTCGGTAGACCGGATCGGTTTCACTAACATGCTTTTCTGTTGATAAGATGGGCAAAAAGGTATCCTCTCTTTGACTAATCGTAAACTCGATTGGTTCCTGTATCTTATCCAAATCATGCCCTCCGATGGCTAGAAAGGAACGAAGACATTCAACATTATAGATATCAATCACACTATTGATTGTCGGAAGGAAGCCACGACTTTGGATATTCTTAATCAAAGCAAGAATAGTCGGCGGGTTCTTCTTAGCACTACGCCCCACTTCCTTCAACAAGTCGATATATCCTTGTACAACTGCCTCCTCTTTCACCGAGCTGAGATCACAATTCAAGGCCCAAGCTTCCATCTCCTTCTTTTTAGATAAAAAATCTGCAGATAAGGGAGCTTGCGGATCCACCTGTTTGGCCACTCCGATTACAACTGTCTCAATCCCCAAATCCACCAAACTTTGATTCAGTATCCAGTCCATATCCCCTTCCTCCTTCTACGCTACATCAGTCTTACACCCTTATTATACTCCTCCTTGAAGCGTTCTTCAAGTAAAGAAAGAGAGTGGGACAGAAATCGGTAATTCGTTAGAATTCGATTTCGTCGTCCAACCTCCGCACAGTTGAGTAGGGCTATAAAAGCTGATGAAATCAGCGTAGTAGAGCCCACTCAACCACTGCGTCTTGCTCGACAATCCAAATAAACATAGAAAGAGGCTAGGAATTTTGTCCCAGCCTCTTTGGGTTATTCTTCTTCTTCGTAAGAATCTTCTTCGTCTTCTTCGTCACTTAACTCAACTTCCTCATCCAACTCATCTGGTGAGATTTCATTAATTTCAGCGTCATAAGCTTCCACTTCATCCTTCTCATCTTCTGGGTTTCATCATCGTAAGTAAGCGCTGGATCTGCTTCATAGACATCTTCGTCTTCTGGATCATCCGCATTATAATCGATCGCGTCTTCGTCTCCGTCCATAAAGGCATTGACACGTTTTTTCTTACGTTTTTTAGGTTCTTCGTCCTCATCTGTTTCTTCAAGAGCGATGATTTCTTCATCTACCTCATCAATCGCATACCATGAGCGAAGTCCCCATTTGTTATCCCCTAGTGGGATAAAGCTTCCATCCACATTCAATTCCGTATAGAATAATGGAAGAGCTTCACGAATTTCACTGTTTGATTTTTCGAGGTAGTTTTGAATTTCATTGACCAGGTCATTGAAATACATTTCATGATCACGGCCACGTGACTCCAAAATCGCACGGGCTACTTCAATCATTGAAAGTTCACTTTTTTCTTGTCCAGCAAATACTTCTAATTCCAAGGTAGATCTCCTTCATTTTTATCTCAAGGCAACACTCTTTTTCATTAAAAAAGAGGATACCCCTAGAATACATCATTTATCGTTACACTCTATTGTACGATAATTTTCCCCTTTCGTCAAAGGAAAATTCCGCGCCAATAAGAAGAGAAAAGCCGGGACACATGGCCTCAGCTTTTCCTCTTATGACTTCTTTCCATCATGATGGAAGATCATCTTTTTATTTTACTTTCGCAGTGCTTGTGATCACTTCAACAGCTTTCTTCACAGCGATATCGTGTTTCAACATTTCTGGTGAAAGCAAGCTACGAACTTGTTCAACTGGCATGTTGTAGTCTGCTGCCAATTGTTCGATTTCAGCAGTTACTTCTTCGTCGGTTGCTTCGAAGCCTTCTGCTTTAGCAACTGCTTCTACGACAAGGTTTGTCTTAGTACGTGCTGCTGCATCTGCTTCATATTGTTTGTGAAGATCTTCTTGAGTTGTTCCAGTGATTTGGAAGTACATGTCTGGAGAGATTCCTTGACGTTGCATGTTTCCAAGGAATTCATTGACAGCACGGTGTACTTCTTCGTGGATCATTTCTTCTGGAAGGTCAACGATTTCTGCATTTTCTACTGCAAGGTCAATCGCTGCTGACTCAACTGCATCTTTGTAAGCTTCTTCTTTTGCTTCAGCCAACTCTTTGCGGTATTTTTCTTTCAATTCAGCAAGAGTTTCAACTTCTTCGTCGATGTCTTTTGCCAATTCATCGTCAAGAGCTGGTACTTCTTTTGCTTTTACTTCGTGGATGGTTGTCACGAATTTTGCTTCTTTACCTGCAAGGTCAGTTGCTTGGTAGTTTTCTGGGAAAGTTACGATGACATCAACTGTCTCACCAGCTGAGTGTCCAACCAATTGGTCTTCGAAACCTGGGATGAATTGACCTGAACCAAGTCCAAGTGAGAAGTTATCTCCTTTTCCTCCGTCAAACTCAACACCGTCAACAGAACCTACAAAGTCGATCACAACGGTATCACCTTCAGCTGCTGGTCCTTCTTTGATTACCAATTCAGCCAAGTTGTTGCGTTCGCGTTCGATACGTGCATCTACATCTTCATCTGTTACTTCTTTAGAAACTTCTACAGATACTTCAAGGTCTTTGTAAGCACCCAATTTTACTTCTGGTTTTGTAACAACATTTGCTGTCAATGTCCAATCTTGACCTTTTTCCATTGATACAACGTCAAAAGTTGGTTGAGCAACCACTTCAAGACCTGCTTCTTTTACTGCAGCTTCATAAGCTGCTGGAAGAAGATCGTTCAAAGCATCTTGATAAAGTGATTCTTCACCAAAACGTTGGTTGAAGATCGGACGTGGAAGGTGACCTTTACGGAATCCTGGTACGTTCAAGTTTTTCTTAACAGACTCAAACACGCGGTCTAAAGCTGGTTTAATTTGGTCTTGACTGATGGTAAAAGTCAATACTCCGCGGTTTGTTTCTTTGTTTTCAAATGATACAGACATTCTGTCTCTCCTTAAAATAATATAGTCATTCCTAATAATTTTACCATAAAACTTCGAAAATGCAAGTTTTTGGACATCCTGGTTTTGTGAAAACTGCTTCTTTTTAGAGAAATATTATAGTGGTTTCTGGAGACCAAAAGATTTTCAATCCCTTTCCAATCTTAAAATTTGTCCCGGAACAAAAAAACCAGTCCATGCCTGAACTAGTTTCCTTCCTATTAGGATTTCCGAAGCGAATCTTCTTGGTAAGTAGCACGCGCCCCACCGATCAACTTTGGACGACTGGCTAGAGCCGTCACATGAGCTGCACCCAGTTCTTTCAAGACAGGGCGAACGGGTACTTGCACATGCTTGACATGCATCCCAATCGAAGTATCCCCGATGTCCAAACCAGCCTGAGCTGTGATGTATTCCACTTCGACAGGGTCTTTCATATAACCGAAAGCTGCCAACTGACCGGCACCCCCCGCATGGAGGCTCGGTAGTACATTGACGATTTCTAAGTCTTTCTTCTCTGCTAGTTCACGTTCTACCACCAGAGCGCGGTTAAGATGCTCACATCCTTGGACAGCTAAGTAAATCCCTTTTGGAGTTAGGGTATCCAAGATGGTTTTCACAATGGCTTGCCCAATCTCCAGGCTTGAGTTCTTCCCGATACTTGCACCAGCGACTTCACTGGTGGACAAGCCTAATACGAGGATTTGCCCCTGATGCAGATTGGCCTTGGATAATAGATCCAGCAAGATCTCCTGGGTTTCTCTTTTTAATTGCTCTAACTCCATCTTCTAATTTCCCTTCTTTGGTAAGAAATGATACAGAGCATATCCCAGAGCCATCCCAACGAAGTTTTGAACCAGATTATGAGGAACCTCTTCAATGGCCGCTACCCAGGTATTTCCTAAAAAGAGTGCTGAAGCTAGGGCATAACCACCTACCATGATAACCGTTCCTAGAAGCAGACCGATGTAACGGGCTTTTCCTTTAAAACCAGCAAAGTAGCCTTGAGCTCCGTGGAACAAGAGACTAAAGAACATCCATTGAGGATAGCCAGAGAGGAGGTCCAGAGAAAGGCACCAAGACCACCGACCACTGCTCCTTCTTTGCGTCCCCAGATAAAAAGGCAGTGAAAGTAGACACCTAGATCCAGCAAGGTCACCATCCCGGTAGGAGTTGGCAACTTAGTATAATAGCCTAGTACAACTGTCAAGGCGGTTAAAATGGCTAAATGCGCGATTACTTGGGTCCGTTTATTGGTCATATTGAACTACTCCATATTGATCTGATTTTTGAATGGCTTGGTAGACAAAGTCTTTAGAGGCTTTGACAGCTTCTAAGGTTGCCTTCCCTTGGACTAACTGGCTTGCTATGCTAGAGGCAAAAGTACAACCAGCTCCTGTATTATTCTTTTCTAAAACGTCTTCTTCGAAGACCGTAAAGTCTTGTCCGTCATAAAAGACATCGATGGCTTTTTCCTTGTTCAGGCGGTTGCCCCCTTTGACTACGACATTGGCTGCTCCCAATTCATGGAGCTTACGAGCAGCCTCCTTCATCTCATCGAGCGATTGAATTTTGCTTTGGGTCAAGATCTCAGCCTCTGGTAAGTTTGGTGTGATGATGGTCACAGAAGGGAAGAACTTGATCAATTCATCTCGAAGGGCTGACACTTCCACATCATGGGTTTCCTTGCAGACCAAGACAGGGTCTAGGACCACAGGGATATCCGCATGGGCCTTTGACATAGTCCAAGGCCAGATCTGCCACTTCAACATTTGGCAAGAGGCCGAGTTTAATAGCAGAAAAAGGCACATCCTTGAGAGAGCTGAGCTGTTGAGCAAAGGTCGTCGGATCCACCGGAATCACTTCAAAACCGTGCTCGGTCATGGCTGTCAAACAAGTCACCGCTACAAAACCATGCTGTTTGTTGGTTGTATAGGTGGCCAGGTCTGCATGAAGACCTCCCCCACTAAAAATATCATTTCCTGAAATAGCTAGAATCAATTCATTACTCATAACTGATCTCCTTTAAATATAAGCCATTTGAGCTGCTGTAGGACCCTGCTAGATTGCGGTCCTTCTTTTTCTAAAATCAGATCGATTTGCTCTATCGGCATTCGTCCATTACCAATCTTCAGCAAGGTCCCCACCATATTGCGGATTTGCTTGTAGAGAAAGCCATTGCCCGAAAAGGTAAAGACAAGGCGATGATTTGCCACGTCCTCGACCAAGCGAGCCTCTGTAATCGTGCGAACTTTGTCTTCCACACTGGTACCCGAAGCTGTAAAACCGGTGAAATCATGGGTTCCCTCCAACTTTCGGATGGCTGCTTGCATCTTTTGCCACATCCAAGGGGATAGGGATAGTGGGTGGCATAGTGACGCATCATGGGGATTCTTGGGGACGACCATAATCCACGATGAATTCATAGGTCTTGCTGTGCTTCTGGTAGCGTGAGTGAAAGTCATCTGGGAACTTGCTCCACCCGGATAAAGTCAATATCCTCTGGGGTCTGGGTATCGAGGGCGAAAGCGGAGCTTCTCCTCATCCCGTGGCTGAGGGAGATCAAAATGGATGACCTGCCCAGGGCATGGACACCTGCATCCGTCCGGCCTGCTCCATGGATGGTCACAGGATTTCCTTGATTGAGACGCATCAAGGTCTTCTCGATTTCTTCTTGCACACTACGGGCATGCGGTTGGCGTTGGAAACCAGCAAATAGAGTTCCATCGTAAGAAATAGTTGCTTTGTATCGTGTCATGTTTTTTTATTTTTATCAAGTTCATCCAAGCTGAACAAGGCGGAAAAAGCGAGAACTGTCCGGGTACAGTTATTGAAACAAAAAAAGAACCAAGTCTTTCCTTTTCCATCTCTGGAAAATAGAAAAACTTAGTTCAATCGGGGGGCTGATTAGTCTTCTTTCCGTCCTTTGAGACTCATCCCTGTCGCTCCTAAGATCGCTCCAAGCAAAGGCCAAATCCTAAGATAGACTCTTGTCCAGTCTCAGGAAGCTGATGACTAGACGGTGTTTGATCTTGCATCGGTGCTGGCTGAGCTTCTTCTACTGTTTTTTGTTCTGAAGCGACTGGAGCTGGCTGAGCGTTCACAAGTGGCTTCACTTCAGGGACTACTGGTCTTACTTGATGATGACCTCCTTGATCAACTTGAGGTAAGTCTGGTTGAGGACTTGGACCATCCTGTAAACCTGGAGTCGGAGTGATCACTTCTGCCTCCTTGGTTCCCACTTCCACAATCTCAGCAACAGCTTCTTTCGAAACTTCAGTTCCTAGCACTTGGCGGCTCTCATCAAGGGCAGAAACCGCAACAAATTCACGCTGCTGGCCTTTGACACCTGCTTGAACCACTTTTCGTTCACCCTTGGCTAGTTCTGGATTGGTCCGTTCGACAACTTCAAAATCCAGTTCTTTTTCGACGACTTTCCAAGCTTGGTTTGTCTGCTACCAAGGCTCTGACATCATCTTCTGCTTGGCTTCCCACTTGGGTGATTGGTTTCAATTGACTGAGAGCTTGAGTTACCTGTTCAACCTGCTCTGCCACTTTTTCTTGGTGAGCACGACTGATCTTCCAATTTAACTGGTCTAGCACCGTTGCAAGAGCTGAACGAGATTCCTCAGTGTAGATGGAAAGATCTGTTGGAACATTGGCAAGAGCTGCACTGAAGGGCTGTATAGTCAGCTTTGAAAGTAGTCCTTATTGTGGTTGGCAAAATGCTTCCATGACCTGGAAGACTTCTTCTTCCTTGTATTCATTGGCTGGTTCATCTGCCCAGATTCCCAACATACTTCCGGACACTGGTAATTTTCACATCAGGGTATTTGGTTGAAGCTAATTGTTCAAATGGAACGGTTTCTGAATGTTGGATAGCTTTATCGAGTGGATAGCTTTGATCTCCTCTGTGGCCCAAAACATAGTACCAGTCCCCGTTTGTATTGAGGAATTTGTAGCCCTTGTCTGCTAGGTACTGTGGTGATGCGAGGTTATAGCCCCACCATCCTTTAGACCAGTATGAAATCAAGACATCCTTGTCAAAGGTAACATCATCTTCGTCTCCATAGTAGAAGCCATCGTTAAAGGCCATTGGTTGCAAGCCTTTTTCACGAGCCATAGCAGCGAGACTATTGGAATAGTCCGCAAACTTACCATAGAGCTCATACCATTTGAGGTAGTACCAGCCTTGGGCATTGGTAGCATCATTGGCGTATTCGTCTGTTCCGTAGTTAAAGATCTTAGACTTGCCTTTGAAATAGTCCATGTACTTGCCAATGAGGGCCTTGGTAAAGTTGACGGCTTCTTCGTTGGTCAGATCCATGGTTGTCTTGGAAACTGTATCAAAGGTTGCTTGTGGATGTTCAATACCCAGTTTTTCCATCGCTACCAAGATAGCATCCATATGACCTGGACTATTGACTGCCGGGATCAAGCCAATCCCTTTTAGAAGTCGCATAAGCCAGTAACTCGTCCATTTCTGCTTGGGTCAAAGCTTGACCATTTGGATCGTCATAGTAGGCCTTGGTACCTTCGAGAAGCGCCTGTTTTACGTCATCGCTGGCATAAGTCTTGCCATTGGCTTCAACCGTCATATCATCGAGTACGAAGCGCATGCCATCATTTCCGACAAGGAGGTGCAAGTCAGAATATCCCAGCTCACTGGCCTTGTCCACGATTCGTTTCAACTGATCTAGCGAGAAGTATTTGCGTCCTGCATCAATGGAAATTACCTTGCTCTTGGCTAGTTTTTCAGCAGCTTCCTTGTCTGCCAACTCTTTGGCATAGCTTTCTGTATGGACTAAGGCCTCTTGAGCGGCTTTGAGAGAAGCAATCAGTTCTTTAGCTTCTGCTCGTGTCGTTTCTGCTCCCACTCCTTCTAGCGCCTCTTTTGCTGCTGTAAAGGCTACTAGCGATTCTGGAGTGTAATGGTCCAAATCAGTTGGAGCTTCCGCAAGAGCTTTTTCGACGATTTCAGGGTCCGCTACAAAGTAGTCTGCGTTCTTATCCGCAAAAGCCTGCATGAGCTTGAAGAGAAGCTCTTTTTTGTAGGTTGCAGATGGCGTATCTGCCCAGGCAGCTACCATCCCACCGATAAATGGAACCTTAGCCCCATCATTCTTTTGAACAACATCAATCGCTGACTTGGAAATCCCTTCGAGACCTTGATCGAGATTGTACCAACCTGATCCAGCCTTATCCCGACCGAGGACATAGTACCAAGCATCATTGGTATTTAGGATTTGATGGCCTAGTTCAGACAAGAATTTTGAAGAAGCCACATCATAGCCGTTCCAACCACCTGTCCAGTAGGATACAATGATATCTTTATCAAAGGTTCCGTAGGAGGTATCGCCATTGTAGTAGATACCGTCGTTGAAGGCCATTGGTTTCATCTTGTGTTTTTTCACAATAGCCGCTAGATCATTGGCATATTGGATGAATTTTTCGTAGCCTTTATCTGGATAGCCTTCATCTGGCCAATGCTTGCTAGCTTGGAGAACCTGCCAACCATGAGCATCCGTTGCATCATTGGCATATTCGTCCAAACCGATGTTAAAGATTTCTGTCTTGCCACTGAAATAAGCCGCATACTTGTCCACCAAGGCTTTGGTGAAATCTAAGGCTTTTTGGTTGTCTAAATCAACGGTCCGTTCTGACTTTTTCGTGCCAAAGTAATTAAAGTGAGGGTTTTTCGATCCCTAATTGCTCCATAGCGGTTAGGATTGCATCCATGTGCCCTGGGCTATTAATTGTTGGAATCACGCCTATATTCTTGGATTTGGCATAAGCCAAAATGTCATCCATTTGAGCCTGCGTCAAGGCTGTTCCATTAGGATCGTCATAGTAAGCTTTGGTTCCTTTTTCAACTGCCTCTTTGACCGCTTGACTTGAGTAGGATGCATCTCCTGCTTGCAAGGACATGTCATCAAGGACAAAGCGCAAAGCCGTCATTTCCCACTAAGAGATGTAAATCGGTATAACCTGTCTTGCTGGCTTCATCAATGATTTCCTTGATTTGATCAGGTGAGAAGTACTTGCGACCCGCATCGATAGAGATGACCTTTTTCTTGGCCAATTTTTCTTCTTGCTCTGGATCTTTAGCGGGTGTTTCAGTCGCTGCTGTTACTGGTTGAGCTGCTCCATCAGCTTCTGTGACAGAGATCGCTTCTTCACGAATCAAGCGATCAAGATCAGATGCGCGCAATTCTCGATCAGGTAGGGTCGGTTGACTTTGATCAACGATTGGAGCAGGAACAATTGGTTTTTCTACTACCGGCTGAGCAGCTTCCTCCGTAGCGGAGAGAGGCAAGTCTCCTTCACTTGGCTGTGTCGGTAGAGTCGTTGCAGAGCTTTCTGTAACGCTTGGCGTATCTGTCTGCTACGACTTGACCGCTAGCAAAAAAAGCCAACCAGTACCGAAGCAACTCCTACAGCATACTTGCGAATAGCATAACGTGGTTGATGTGATTTCATCAGGACCTCCTAAAATTTGTTGTGTGTAAACGCTTACTTCCAGTCTATCTAGAAAGCAGGCCCTCGTCAAGGCTTCTTTGAAAGGTTCTTTAATTAAGAGAAGAAGCTATAAAATTTTATCCCTATATTTCATTAAAACTAGCGGACAAAAAAAGAGCTTGGCTCTTAAAACCAAACTCTTTATTGATGTATTCTAAAAACAAAGGCTCTGAGTACCTGATTTCTGTCTCTCGGAGCAGTGGTTGATTGCTCAAAACACTATTTTGAGCTGGCAGATAGGGATTGCGTAGCAAGGCCCTTCCTCATAAACTGTGCGGGGGGACTAAAAAGGTCCTGTGGACCTTTTTTGCCTGAGCCTTAAAACCGAAAAGCGAAGTAGAAATCAAACTCTTCGAGTTACTGATTTCTGTTTCTTAGCACAGTGGTTGATTGACGGTACTTGAACCTTTCGGTTCTTCGTCCAGTCTAATCAACTGTGTGGGGGCAGGACTACGAAATCGAGACTGCGTCTACCGATTTCTGTCTCTTGGCGCAGTGGTTGATTGGGAACTACTCCTACCTGCGGTACTCGTACTTCCTAATCAACTGTGCGGGGGCAGGACTACGAAATCAAACTCTTCGAGTTACTGATTTCTGTCCTGCTCCCTATATTGCCCAATCTCCGTTGCGGAAGACTGGGACGCGTGTTCCATCCTCACGGATGCCGTCGATATCCATTTGGCTTGAGCCGATCATGAAGTCAACGTGGACGTCTGAGCGGTTGAGGCCGGCTGCTTCGAGTTCTTCTTCTGTGAATTCTGCACCACCTTCTACGCTGGTGGCATAGGCTGCCCCGATGGCCAAGTGGTTAGAAGCATTTTCATCAAAGAGGGTGTTGAAAGAAGGTGATGCCTGACTGTGAAATTGGGCTTGGGTCTGGTACGAGGGCACATTCACCCAAGGCACGCGCTCCCTTGTTTTTGAAGACCAAATCTTTCATGACTTGATCGCCTTTTTCAGCTGTGATATCTACAATTTCTCCATTTTCAAAGGTCACTTTGATGCCTTCGATGATGTTCCCATTGTAGCTAAGCGGTTTTGTAGACGTTACATAACCTTCTGCACGACGGAAGTCAGGAGCTGTGAAGACCTCTTCTGTCGGCATGTTTGGCAAGAAGCCTTCGCCTTGGGCATTGATAGCTCCAGCGGATTCCCAGACGTGGTTCTTCGGCAAACCAAGAGTCAAATCTGTCCCAGGCGCTGTGTAATGAAGGGCTGAGAAATTGTTCTTTATTGAGTGTATCTGCCTTACTCTTTAAAATAGCAGCGTGCTCTTCCCAAGCCTTGACTGGATCTTCTTCGTACACTCGGCAGGTCTTGAAGATTTGATCCCAAAGGAGATCCACTGCTTCTTCGTCGCTCGCCGCATTTGGGAAGACTTTTTTCGCCCATTCTAAACCTGCTGCTGCAGCAACTGTCCAGCTGACCTTGTTGGATTGAGTAGCGATGCGCATTGGTTTCATAGCCACTCCCATAGCCTTGGCAGAAGCAGAAAGTTTCTCTGCATCGACACCGTTCAAGGCACCTGGATCAGAAGAACGGACACCAAGACGACTGGCCTTGTGTTCCAAGAGGTAATTCATCTCTGCAATCTTGTAGTCAGGTACATTGTCCAAGCGATCCATCGGTGCATGGAGGAATTTTTTTCCCGGGTAGTGAAAATCATCTGCCCATTGGATGATCACTTCATGCGCCCCCAAGGCATAGGCTTCCTTCACGATCAGGTGGGCCAATTCTCTTTGCTCCACATCGATGTTCAAAAGCCAAGGTATGGCCAGGTTGCACGTTGATGCCGTTCGCCACCAACAATTTTAGCGTATTTTTTTCTAAGTTTTCTTTTAAAATTTGGTAAAACCATGTTCAATCCTTTTCTATATTAATCCTTTAAGAGTGACAAGAGATTTGCTACCACGACAGTGGAGCAGACCAGGCCAGTGACTTTTAAAATTGTATCAGTATTTAGCTCTAATTGATAGCTAAATATTTTTTGAGCAGATTTGTCTTCTGCAAAAATTTTTACTCTCATCGTTCTATTCCTTTCTTAGCATCCTCTTCACCTAGATAAAGGCGTCTTGCCTCTGGGCTGTTAGTAAGAATATCGAGATAGGTTTCATAATCATCAAGCAAGGGTTTTCCTAAAGAAATATCTTGCTCTGGATTCACATTTTTCCCATGGAGAAAGCAGAGATAGAGACGTTCATTGAGCGTCGGAAAGACTTCAAGTGACATGAGCTCAGCCTGACCAACCCGCTCCCAATCTTGCTCTTGGATGTCTGGTAGGATATAGGCTTGGAAGAGGCCCATCAGAGGATTATCCTCTGGTAGGCCACTTTCCTTATCCGCCTGAACCAAAGGAAAGCCGATGACCAAAACCAGCTACTAGGCGCTCCCTGTCCCTTCACCGAAACCGTAACCGGATGCCCTCCCATATGGCTATAAATCCATTCTTTGGGTAACTGATAATCTAAGAGAGGCTCAAGATCTTTGACAATCGTTACAGGACTATAGCGTAGAAACTGACGAGTGACTGCTTTACAAAAGAGAATATTCTCCTCTTTCAAGGTCACTCCCTTCCAGCTATTTTCCTCCTTGAAATGGTTAAAAAATACCAGATAGGGCTCTCGCACCATTTGTGCTAAGACATAGACACCATTCCGTAGGCGAATGGAAATGACTTTCCCTAACTTCCAGGGTGTTGCTCTTTTTTTCTTTTCTATCATTAGCCAACCTCAAACTGATCGAGGATTGTTGAATCCATTAAAACAAATCACTATGACTTCCTGTCCTCAGCAAGTTTAAAATCAATTCATCCTTGTCCACTTTATACACCAAAAGCCAATCCGGCTGAATATGACACTCACGAACATCTTGAAAATGCTTGGAGTTTGTCAGTTGATGGTCACGATATCTGATAGGAAGTTCTTTTTCTTGAATCAGAAAATGCAAGACTTCTTCTAACAAATCTGCCTTCAATCCACGCTTCATTGCCAACTTAAAATCTTTTTTAAACTGTTTATGATAGCGAATCTTAAGCACGCAAGTCCTCCATCAAGTCTGAGACAGATTCAAAAGACCGACTCATATTCCGATTTTGCTCTACATCCGTGACCACTTGAAGCAATTTCCTGTTTTCATCTATCTTTACATCAAACGGTAGCCCCTGATATTGAATAGCCTGACGGAGGAAAATGTTTATGGCTGTAGTCATATCCATTCCTAAATGGCTAAAAACCTGTTGAGCCTGCTCCTTGACCTCACTATCCAAACGGATACTCATGCTCGTCTTTGACATATTCTCACCTTCTTTCTATCTTTTTATTGTAACAATAAAGAAGGTTGTTGTAAATACAAAGCAAATACATTCCACATACAAATACATTCAATAGATAAGTTGGGTGAGTCTTTATTTTAAAAATATATTGACATAAAAAAATATAACATGCTACTCTATTATAAAAATTACACAGGAGTAAAAAGATGATGGACGAAAACTTTAACAATGACTTAGCAAGTAAATTTATGAATTCCATTTTTTGATGAGTATCTCCCACCTCTAATTTCAAAAAATAGCTAATAAAATAAAAATTACCTATAATGAGGTAAAAATTGATTTAGAAATTCCATTCCAAGCTTATTTGACAAAATCTTATGAAAAATACAGTAAAACTAAAACGATTATCTACGGAATCGAACCCCAAAAAAACTGTATAGTTTTTTGAAGTTCCTTTTTTTAAAAAAAGGTACAGAAATCATCAATCCGACTACAACAAAAGTATTAACTGATATCTCAAAAATTTTTTTAATCATTGAAGGTTCAGGTGGAATTGGTAAATCCACTCTCATGAAACACCTTTTTTTCTAAGTGAATTAAAAATTAGAAGACTATGTTCCTATTTTTTTATTGAATTAAAGGATTTTCAACGAAGAGGGCATTTAGACCTTGAGGAATTACTGTTAAAAAAACTAAATCAATTTCACAATACATTCCAAGAAGAATATTTAGATTATGCACTTCAATCTGGATGCTTTTTATTCCTATTGGATGGCTATGATGAATTGTATAGCGAAAACCAAAAAGAATTTTTTTCAAAAAGTTAAATGATTTTTTTGTGACAAATATCCTGAAAACCATTACATCCTTTCTTCAAGACCCTATAGCGAATCCGAATTCATTGAATTTCAACGATTCACAGTTTTTAAAAGCTGTTCCATTTACTAAAGAACAAGCTATTAGTCTTATTACTAAAATTGAATATCCAGATGAAGAACTCAAAGATAAATTTATACGTGATTTAGAGAGTGGTTTGTATGATAGACATAAGTCCTTTGCTTCAAATCCTCTGTTACTAAATATTATGCTATCCACTTACAATGACTATGCAGAAATTCGCAAAAATTACATCTATTCTACTATCAAGCATTTGATACTATGTCTCTAAGCACGATGCTACGAAAAGCTATCGACGAGAAATGTTATCAAATTTAAGTGCAGATACTTTTTAAAGAGTGTTTTGCAATCTTCTGTTTCCTGACATACCAAAAAAAGCAAAAACAGAGTTTACGTTCCCAGAGATTGAAGATATTTTTAAAAAATTTCCTCCTCGAATTCAAAGTGTTCTCAATATATACAATTTTATCCATGATTTAGAAAACTGTCTGTGTGTATTATACAAAGAAGGACACAGATACAAGTTTTCCCATCGTTCTTTCCAAGAATATTTTTGTTGCCTATTTTCTAAATATACAAACGGATAGTAAGATGCGTGACTATAGTTTTTCGTTTAATAGAATCAGGAAAATTTAGCACTAGTGCAGATTCAGTATTTTTTTATGTTAGAGGATATGAATACCCAACGCTTCAATAACAACATATTAATTCCGTTGTTAGATAATTTCGAAGAATCTAAAACTAGTGATAAAAATTTACTGGAATACTACATACTCACCTTTCCTGTAGTGATTGAAATTAATACTGAGTCTAGAAGTACTAGAGATTTTAGAATAGGTTTTTATTTACCAACTAGTGAATTCCATAGGTTTATTTATCATTTTTTTGAAAAACGATCAACTCAAATATATACAAATCACTAGAGCTTTATAATAACCAGCTAGTTTCATTCTGCAAAGCTAATGGTTTAGTATTCAGAAAAAAATATCCTCAGGAGCTTATAGAGAATAAAGATTTATTTAATTTATTTAAAAACTCCTGGATTGGCCAAAAATACTCTCTCTATCTCATTATAAGCAGAAGCTGATAGATGACCCTAAAAAGAAGATGAAATAACTTTGGAGGATTAGTAATCTGACAGTTGTATATTTATTTTAACAATTAAAAATAACAGGAGATTAAACTATCCTGTTATTTTTTTAATTCACTAAACATATCGTTAAATTGAGGCTGTCTACCTCCATCAAAACAAATCATCAAAGAGACTGAGCTGGTTGTCTTCTGGCATATTGCCAAGGATTCCCATCTCGTCCATCTTTTCTACCAAGGTTGAGGAGACGCCACCACGTTTGCGTAACTCTGTTTTAGAGAGGAATTCTCCTTCTTTGCGAGCTCGCACAATCTGCTTGGCTACGTTCTCTCCCAATCCATCCATGGCGACAAATGGCGGGATAAGGGTGTCTCCATCGATAATGAATTCCGTCGCATCACTGCGATAGAGGTCTAGCTTCCCAAATTTGAAGCCACGCTCCCACATCTCATTGACAATTTCAAGGGTGGTGTAGAGGTCAATCTCCACATTGGAAGCTTCGTTGTTCTTACGTTTTTCAGCAATCTCCTTCATCCGCACTTTCACGGCTTCTAGGCCTGCGCCCATGGTCTTGATATCAAAGGCCTTGGCCCGAATCGAGAAGTACGCACAGTAATAGTAGAGAGGATGGTGCACTTTGAAATAAGCCACCCGTAAGGCCATCATAACGTAGGCAGCCGCATGGGCTTTGGGGAACATATACTTGATTTTTCCACAAGACTCGATGTACCATTCAGGGACATTGTTAGCCTTCATGGCCTCGATATAGCCATTGCGCTCTTCTTCAGAAATCTTAAGCCACATACCTTTCCGCACCCGCTCCATGATGGTAAAGGCCATCTTGGGTTCGAGTCCTGCGTGCATGAGGTAAACCATGATGTCGTCCCGACATCCGATAACGGTTGATAGGTCCGCAATTCCTGCCTTGATCAAGTCTTGGGCATTTCCCAACCATACATCGGTACCGTGAGACAAACCAGAAAGCTGGAGCAACTCGGCAAAGGTCGTCGGATGGGTTTCATCCACCATGCCTCGAACAAAGTTGGTCCCAAACTCTGGAATTCCCAGCATACCGGTCGAGGTACCGATTTGCTCTGGCGTGACTCCTAGGATATCGGTCCCTGAGAAGAGGGCCATGACCCCTGGATCATCCATAGGGATATCATTCGGATCAATGCCTGACAAGTCCTGGAGCTTGCGAATCATGGTCGGATCATCGTGTCCCAGGACATCGAGCTTGAGGACGTTCTCATCGATATCGTGGAAGTTAAAGTGGGTGGTCTGCCATTCGGCGGTCACGTCATCAGCCGGGTACTGCACAGGAGTGAAGTCATAGACGTCCATATAGTTTGGAATAACAACGATTCCCCCTGGGTGCTGACCAGTCGTCCGTTTGACCCTCAGCGGCTCCTTGGGCTAGGCGTTCCACCTCTGCATCCCGGTAGTACTTGCCATAATCCCGCTCATAGCCCTTGACAAAGCCATAGGCAGTCTTGGCAGCAACTGTACCTACTGTTCCTGCACGGAAGGCATATTCTTCCCCAAAGATATCCCGGACATCCAAGTGGGCACTCGGCTGATCCTCCCCTGAGAAGTTCAAATCGATATCGGGTACCTTGTCCCCATCAAAACCAAGGAAGGTCTCAAAGGGAATGTCTTGGCCGTTCTTACTGAGCTTGTGGCCACAGATTTGGACAGTCCTTATTAGGCATATCAAATCCAGAACCGTAAGAACCATCCGTGATAAACTCACTGTACTGGCATTGACCACAGACATAGTGAGGAGAGAGCGGATTGACCTCGGTAATCCCGATCATGGTCGCCACAAAGCTGGATCCAACAGACCCACGGGAACCAACCAAATAGCCTCGTTCGTTGGAACGGTGCACTAGCATCTGTGATGCCAGATAAATCACTGCGAAGCCATTCCCCAAGATAGAGGTCAACTCTTTTTCAATCCGCAGATCGACAATATCAGGGAGCGGATTGCCATAGATTTCAAAGGCCTTCTGATAGGTCAATTCGGCAACTGTCTCTTCGGCCTTGTCGATAAATGGAGTATAGAGGTCACCCTTGACCACTTCAACGGGTTCGAAGATTTCTGCTAAAGCGTTGGTATTTTCAATGACCAATTTTCGTGCCAAGTCTTCCCCTAGAAAGGCAAATTCATCCAGCATTTCATTGGTTGTGCGAAAATGAGCTTTTGGCAGGGGTGCTGGTTGAGCATTTTCTCCATGACCGATCGTCCGGTTGATCATAGCCCCTTGCCCAAGACTGCGGACAATGATTTCTCGATAGATTTCTTCTTCAGGCTCAAGGTAGTGGACATTTCCTGTCGCGAGGACCGGTTTGCCAAGGCGATCTCCCACCTCAATCAAGCTCTTGATGATGGTCTGGAGCTCCTCCATGTCTTTTACCTGCTCTTTGGCAATGAGGGGCACATAGATGGCTGGAGGCATCACCTCAATAAAGTCATAATACTTGGCTACTTCCGCTGCCGCATCAACTCCTTGAGAGACAACCGCATCAAAGACCTCTCCTTCAGAACAAGCCGATCCCAGGATCAAGCCTTCTCGATGGGCATCTAAAACTGTCCGCGGAATCCGAGGAACACCCTCAAAATATTGAGTATTGGAAAGAGAGACCAATTTGAACATGTTTTTCAAGCCGGTCTGGTTCTTGACATAGATGGTTGCGTGTTTGACCCGTGCCTTTTTATAGGAATCTGGACTAATTAGATCCACATTCAGCTTGGCTAGATTGGTCACGCCATGCTTTTCTGCTACATCCTTGATAAAGATAAAGAGCAAGCGGCCTGTTGCTTCCGCATCATAGTTGGCCATGTGGTGGTGTTCCAAGGCAACCCCAAACCGCTTGGTCAAGGGCCCCAAACCATGACGCTTGTACTCTGGATAGAGGTTCCGAGCAAACTCTAGTGTATCAATTACTGGCTGAGTGATTTTGGGAAGGCCATGACGCTCATAGTTGGCATTCATGAAGCCCACGTCAAAAGTGGCATTATGGGCAACCAAAACCGCATCCTGACAGAATTCCTGGAACTCCTCCAAGACCTGTTTCAAAGGTTTGGCATTGCGAACATGATCATCGGTAATACCTGTCAGGTCCGTTGTAAAGGCGGAAATGGGATGCCCTGGATTGATGAACTCATCGAATTCGGCAATAATATTGCCCTTGTGCATTTTAGAAGCGGCAACCTGAATCAGGTCATTGTAAATCGCTGAGAGTCCTGTCGTTTCCACGTCAAAAACCACATAGGTTGCTTCATGAAGGTCTAAATCAACTTCATTGTAAGTAATCGGCACGCGGTCTTCGACAATATTGGCTTCCATCCCATAGATAAGTTGGATACCAGCTTTTTAGCTGCCTTATAACCATGAGGGAAGGACTGCACATTGCCGTGATCGGTAATGGCAAGAGCCTTGTGGCCCCATTTGGCTGCTTTTGCGACTAACTCCTCTACCTCAGGTAGGGCATCCATGGTCGACATATTGGTATGGGCATGGAACTCGACCCGACGCTCACCTTCTGGCATCAGATCCTTGCGCTCATAGTGGACCACTTCTTGAACATCCTGGACATTCATGGTCAAATCTCGTGTAAAGTTATTGACCTCGATATTCCCACGGACCCGTAACCAAGAGTTTTTCTTGATCATGTCAAACTTCTGAGCTTCTTCTTCGTTTTTAGCCCATTTTTGAAGCGAAAAACTGGAAGTATAGTCGGTCATCTTGAAATTGATCAAGACCCGACCTGTCCGAGTCACCTTTTGCTCAACATCAAAAACCACTCCTTCAAAGACAATGCGGTTCTCTTCTGTCGTGATATCGATCATAGGAGTGACCTCTGCCTTATCCAGCTTGGGCTTAGCCACAGCCTTTTTGGCCTTGAAATCAAAGGCTGGTTTTTCTTCTGCTGGTGGTGGGGCCATTTGAGACAAGGACTCCATGGCCCGCAGAGTTTCTTCGTGAGCTGCTTGGAAGATTTGATCCTTCTCAGCCTCGAAGGCTTGCTGGAGTTCTTCTGTCAACTGGTCATCCGCCTCGACCCGACACTGGAAATGGGGAAAGCCAAACTTGGTCAATTGACTAGCAAGATTAGGCAGATGGTTTTTCCGGTGGTGCTCCGTATCCACAGATGAGGGGCCACTAATAATCAGCTCTTCTCCTTGAGAGCGAACTTGCAGGTGTTGATACATGCTCTTAAAGCCCTGACTCGCACAGGGACCATCTTCAAAAGCCTCCTGATAATAGGCTTGCAAGAGCTCCTCACTAAAAGTTGGATTCTTTACCTGAATCTCAAACACCGCTCGATTTCCTGTCTTTGAAAACTCCTCAGCCAAGCGGTTTTTGAGCTCCTGAAAAATCGTGATGGGAAGAATTTCGGCAAAAACAAAACGAAATTCCCAAACACGACTGAGCTTATGGACGATGACCTCTTGGATCTCAGCCCCTTCAAAAGCGTCTGATTCACGCATTTCCAAAGGCATTCCCAACTGATTCATTAAGATTTCAAACTTGTTTGACATGATATTTCCTCGTACAGTAGTGACCCTATTTTACCACAAATCGGCCTGTTTTTCGACAGAAAAAGAATGGGGCCAGATGCGAGCTCCTACACAATTAGCGAGTCATTTTTCACGAGGCTCAGTTATGATATAATAGAACAGAATATTTATTAAAAGGAGCCCTCACTGTGAAGAAAATTTTTACTAGCCGGTGCCTGTCTGCTGACCCTGACTGCCTGTAGCACGCCTAGTCAGAATCAGCTAGAAAACAAACTCAAGCAAACTCAGAGTCAACAGAAAGCCAAAGAAGAAAAGGTGAAGACGAAAACTTTTTCAAGGGCAGTAAGTGCTGATGTCGTCACTAAAATCAAAGTCTACTATCTAAAAAGATAAGGTGACTGCTTTTTCTTTCATTCATGAAAAAAAGAGATCCCTGAAGAGGAAAAAGATAAAAGCCGTGAAGAGCTAGCTGACTTTTATCAGGAAGACATGGAAAGCAGTCCCTACTTTGAAGCGATGAACAAAGCCAAAGGGATTGAGTTAAAAGTTCTAATTTCTGCAGATAAAAAAACGGTTCGACAATTTGTCACTTTTGATTTGGCCAAGATGGATGTAGATGAAGTGGCTGCACTTTGGGCGTGACAAACAAAAAGGGGACCCTCTTTGAAAAAAACTAAAAAGATAAACCCTGAAGACTTTTTTAAAGCTATCGAAGAACAAGGTTTGACAGAAGAAGAATAAAGCTTTCTAATTCATTTTTGAACGTATACCTATTCGCAAATTTTCGTCTTTTTTTTAATCTGAGTTCCTTACTCTAGTTCTATTCACTATAAATTTAAAGGAGTTATTATGCGCCTCACTAAAAAAACAGTTCTGATTGGTATCGCTTCTCTTGTCGTTTTTAGGCCTATGTCTATGGGGAGGAAGTTTGTATCTCACTAGGCAAAACGCCCTGAAACGATTTGATGAAAAGTTTATTCACTATCAAGCAAAAAGTGATGACCATCAAACTTTTATTGCACAAGACATCAACAGAAAAGAAGTCTATAATTTATCCTATTCTCCTACTAAAGAAACTGTTGCCATAACAAAAACAATTAAAAAAGGGGATATCTATTCTTCTGATTACCTTTACGGACCAACGACAGTCTATGATATCAAACAAACCGCTGATCACTATACCATCATCACTTCAGGACATCCCATCCTCGTCGACTTTGGAACGACTTCAGTCAAGGTAACTTATAACAAAGACAGTTTTGAAATCCCCTACTCTGAGTTGTCTTTTGGAGAGTCTTTCCCTAGTGAAGAGAACTAGATCGCTACTTCTCTAGATTACTAGTCTTGAACACTGAACTAACCAAGCTATTCGCTATGGTTAGTTTTTTTGCAAAAAATTGTTTTTAACCTATTCAGCTCGAGGGTAAAGTCTTCCGAATAGCAATAATCCTCTTAGCGCTTCGGAAAGTCAGGGTTTTAGCTACTTCTTCAGAAAAAGAAAACTGCCAGGTAAAACTGGCAGTTTAGCTTATTTATTTAAAATTGACAGGGTTTCAAGCAGGTTGTCTGCATGCACTTCAATCGTGTCGCCTGAAGCTTTGATTTTCACCTCTACGACACCGTCAGCTGCTTTCTTCCCAACAGTGATGCGGATTGGCAAGCCAATCAAGTCACTATCACTAAATTTAACACCGGCACGTTCGTTACGATCGTCAACCAAGACTTCGTAGCCAGCCTTGACCAATTGGTCTTCGATCTTGCTAGTCAATTCGAGAGAGGCTTCGTCTTTGACATTAACCGGAATCAAGTGCACATCAAATGGCGCCAATTCTTTAGGGAAATTGATTCCCCAAGCGTAACGATATTCGCCTTTTGGAGTTTTGTTAACAAAGAGGCGAGCGTGTTGTTCCATAACGGCTGAAAGGAGACGACTCACACCGATACCGTAGCATCCCATGATGATTGGGACTGCACGACCATTTTCATCCAAGACATCTGCTCCCATACTTGCTGAGTAGCGGGTTCCTAGTTTGAAAATATGACCAATCTCGATCCCACGTGCAAAGCTGAGCACACCTTGTCCATCTGGAGAGATTTCCCCCTCACGAACTTCACGGATATCTACATACTCAGCAGTGAAATCACGACCTGGGTTGACACCAGTCAAGTGGTAACCATCTTCGTTAGCACCAACAACCGCATTGCGGCTATCTTGGACCTTGCGATCAGCGATGATTTTAACATTTTCTGGAAGATTGACTGGGCCAAGTGAACCAAAGTCCGCTCCCAACAATTCTTTCACTTCTGTCTCAGTTGCAGGTTCCAAGAAGTCTGCTCCAAGGTGGTTTTTCAACTTAACTTCATTGAGTTGGTCGTTACCAACAAGTAAAGCTACAATTGGCTCCTCATCTGCGATATAAACCAAGGTCTTGATTGTTTGGTCTTCAGAGATATTCAAGAAGGCAGCTACTTCATCAATGGATTTAACACCTGGTGTTTCCACACGAGCCACTTCTTCTTCAGTCACAACACGGTTGCTTGGTTTGTAGGCGTTTGTCGCCATTTCCAAGTTGGCTGCATAGCTTGACTCACTTGAGTAGGCAATGGTATCTTCACCAGAAACCATCCATTTGAGCAATTCTGCCTTGATTTCTTCTTGCACTTCTGCAGGAATCTCATCAAATGATGCTACTGACTTGTCTAACACCACCCAACGGTCAAGGTCTGTACGAGCAGGTGTGATGGCCATAAACTCTTGACTATCCTTACCGCCCATGGCTCCACCGTCACCGATGATGGCTTTAAAGTCCAAGCCACTACGAGTAAAGATACGCTCGTAAGCTGCCTTGTATTCATCATAGGTCACATCCAAGCTATCGTAGTTAGCGTGGAAGCTGTAGCCATCTTTCATGATGAACTCACGGGTCCGAAGGAGTCCATTACGTGGACGTTTTTCATCACGATACTTAGGCTGGATTTGGTAGAGATTCAATGGTAATTGCTTGTAAGACTTGACAGAATCACGGACAATAGCTGTGAAAGTTTCTTCGTGAGTTGGACCCAAGATAAAGTCTGACTTCTCACGATTTTTTAGTTTATAAAGGTCTTCACCATAAGTTTCATAACGGCCAGATTCGCGCCAAAGGTCCGCACTGAGAAGGGCCGGAGCCAACATCTCAACGGCACCAATCTTATCAAATTCTTGGCGCATGATCTTCTTAGCTTTTTCGATAACACGGTTAGCAAGTGGCAAGTAAGAATAGACACCTGCTGATACTTGACGAACATAACCCGCACGGAGCATCAAAGCGTGGCTGATGACCTGCGCATCACTTGGCATTTCGCGAAGTGTTGGAATAAGCATTTTACTTTGTTTCATTCAGATTCATTCCTTTTCTATTTCAAAAATAATTTCATTATATCGTTCCAAGTCACGGCAATCATCAAGATAACCATGACCGCCACTCCAGCAAGGGTCAAGTAGGTTTCTACCTCCTGCTTCAGCGGTTTTCTTCGGACAAGCTCGATCAGATTGATCAAGATTTTTCCACCATCCAAGGCCGGAATAGGGATCAAGTTAAAGATTCCGATATTGATGGACAACATGGCCATCAGGGACAGGATAGCTGGAAGTCCAAGCTCCGCTGCTTGTGAACTAGCTTTGTAGATCGCTACCGGACCACCCAACTTGCTCAAACTAAAGTGGAAGATGATATCCTTTAAGGCCGTCAAAATACGAGTTGCGGTGTACCAAGTATCTGTCACACCTGAGAGAAGCTTATCTAGGAAGCCAGTCTTAACAGCATTGGTCACACCGATGTAATAGCGTCCACCATCTTCTTCTGGTTGAACCGTCACTTTTTGAGTTTTCCCATCTCGTTCATAGGTAATCGTTACTTCTGGATTTTTTCCTTGGTTACGGGTCGCCTTCTGGACAGAATCGGTCAACTCATCCCAATTGGAAACCTTGTATTCATTGATCTGAACGATCTGGTCATTGTCTTTCAAACCGGCCTTAGCCACCACTCCTTGAGGAACGACCTGAACATGGTTGCTATAGTAGTCCACTGCACCTCCCCGCATAAAGGCGAGAAGAGAGTACACAACAATACTTAAGATAAAGTTGTTCATCGGGACCAGCAAAGTTGGTAATCAGGCGTCCCCAGATACTAGCATTTTGATACTGCACATCCAGAGGGGCAATCCGTACTTCTGTCCCATCTTCCTCAACGATGGTTGCATCATGGTGGACAGGATAGGTCTTTGGTCTCTTCGATGACGATTCCTGTAATTTGAAGTTTATCCTCAAAATCAAAATCCGTGACATTCATGGGGAGAGCTGTCTGGTCGATATTTTTTCCAGAAAGGTTGATCCGAACAACTGTTCCCTCAGGGTTCAAAGTCAGACTGACAGGCGTTCCTGTCTTAATCTCTGTCGTGTCTTCTCCCCATCCTGCCATTCGAACATAGCCGCCCAGCGGAAGGATTCGAATGGTATAGGCTGTTCCGTCCTTGCCCACATGCGCAAAAATCTTGGGCCCCATCCCAATCGCAAACTCACGCACCAAGATACCTGATTTCTTTGCAAAATAGAAATGGCCGAACTCATGCACCAGAACAATGACGCCAAAAATGATAATAAAGGCAATAAATTGCATATACGCTCCTTCGTTTTATCTGATGATTATACGATTATTGTTTAAAATAGACCAAAGAATAGCATCAGTGGGAAAACAAAAATCAAGCTATCAAATCGATCCAAGACACCACCGTGACCAGGGATAAAACGGCCAGAGTCTTTCACTCAAAATGGCGCTTGATGGCACTTTCGACGAGGTCACCAAACTGAGCTGCTATACTGAAAAGAATGGTAAAGAGAATCATGGTTACCCAACCGTAAGATCCCGCAACAGTACGATCTAGGATCATAAAGATCATCGTCACGACGACAGCACAAGCGATCCCGCCTAGACTTCCTTCAACGGTCTTATTTGGCGATACTCTTGGCAAGAGTTTTTTCTTACCGAACTGGCTCCCAATGAAATAGGCCCCTGAATCCGTTGCCCAAACAATGAAGAGGGCCAAAAGAATTTTATCCACACCTGCTAAGCGAGCCTGAATCAAGGCGTGGAAGCCAAAGCCGACATAAAAGCTAGAGGCGATTGGATAGACAACCTCATCATAGGTATAGCCTTGTGCTAAGACAGTTGTCCCCATCAATAGCAAGACCAAGAGCCCGTAGGCGATGAAATTGCCACCTGCTGGCAAGAAAGGAAGGTAACTCTCTAAAGGCAGGGCTAACACAAGAGCTGCTAGCATAGCCAAGGCTCCTTCGATGGTTTCGGTCTGCAAGCCTTTCATCTTCAACAATTCATGAACACCCAACATAGCGATGAGTCCCACTACAATCTGAAAAACAACTCCTCCAACAAGGACGACTGGAATAAAGAAAGCTAAGGCGATTCCTCCAAAAATCACTCGCTTCTGTAAATCTTTTCTCATCTATTTCTCTCCTATACACCACCAAAGCGTCGATGACGATGGCTGTATTCTTCTATTGCATCATGCAAGGCCTTTTCTCCAAAATCCGGCCACATCACATCGGTAAAGTAAAGCTCACTATAGGCCGCTTGCCAAGGCAAAAAGTTACTCAAGCGAAGCTCCCCACTAGTCCGAATAATCAAGTCAGGATCTCGCAAGTCCTTGGGTAGACTATTGGTATACAGATAATTGGCAATGGTCTCTTCTGAAATATCACCCGGATTTAAGTGCGCATCGAGAACTTCCTGGGCGATTTGTTTGACTGCTTGGGTCAGTTCCGCCCGTCCTCCATAGTTCAAGGCAAAATTCAAAATCAAGCCTGTATTGGAGTGGGTTAACGCCTCTGCCTTTTCCAGAGCCTCTAAGGTTTCCTTCGGAAGACGGGAAACCTCGCCAATCATCTGGATCTTCACATTATTTCTATGAAGTTCTGGAACAAAGCGATCGTAAAATTCAACTGGAAGATTCATGATAAAGCTCACTTCCTGTTGAGGACGTGTCCAGTTTTCAGTTGAGAAAGCATAGACCGTTAGGGCTTGCACTCCCATCTCCTTGGGCTGCGATGGTTACTTCTTGCAGAGCCTCCATGCCAGCTTTGTGGCCCAAAGACACGAGGTTGCATCCGTTTTTTTGGCCCAACGACCGTTCCCATCCATGATGATTCCAATGTGCTTGGGCACTTCTAGGGGAACACTTAACTTTTCTTTCTTTTTAAAACGAAACATGTTTTTCTACCTATTTCACTGTTTTTATCGCTTCATTATATCATAAATCCGCTTAAAATGGCAGTCTAGCCCCTTTTCTAGAGGGTATATATCTAAAAATGAAAAAAGCGACCTTTTGATCGCTCTTTCTTATTATTCACCGTCGATGATAGAATCTGAGTCACCAGCGCCTTCAACTGCACCAGCTGTCACCCCTTCTGAAACTGGCAAAACTGTTTTAATAGCTGTCAATTCAAATGTGAGGTATACGCCATCCACATCCAAGACAACGGTTTTCCGTTCAGTGTCTACTTCATCAACTGTTCCATACAAACCACCGATGGTAATCACTTCATACCCTTTTTGAAGCTTGTTCAAGCTTTCCATCCGTTTTTGGTATTGTTTCTTTTGGCTACGGCTCATGAAGAACATCATTCCGACCATTAGCGCAAGCATAAATAGCAAGGTTGTACCACTTTGCATACCATTTCTCCTTTTTAAATCATATATGCTCTACTATAGCAAATTTTATAGGTATTTTCAATACGAACCCTTGATTTTCAAAAAATAAGTCGGTAGATGGAGGTGGTCTGCCCTCTATTCGATTCGGACATCTTTTCCTAGTGATTCCTTTTTTTAGAAAAAGAAAAGAAACCATAAAAAAATAGGTTTTTGCTAATCGATTGCGATTCCATATTTTTCATGATTTTTATCATACCATTCAATCAACAACATGGCTGTTTGATAGGTAATGTTTTTAATTTTACTGGTTCCTTTTGTCAAGGTAGCTAGACTCATCTTACTAATATCTGTCTCAGTCGCTACTCTATAACTTGTCACCTTTCCATCCACCATCAATTGAACGACAGCTTCAACTTTCTTATAATCTTTTGTCGAATAAATATCAATTGGATTTTTTTCATAAAATCATCCTATCCCCTTAAATTTAGTCTTTTATATATTATATAATTTATTTGTTCATTTATATGAAAATCTTGCTTACAGACGCTTTCTAAGGCATTTTCATACTGTGTTTTGCATCAATTCTATGAAAAAAACATACCTATTTTTTTATCATTTTTCACTTTCTGGGAAAAACGATAAAACTATACCTTATATATTTTTCTTTTTGTTGACATAAAAAAAGGCTAAGAATTTTGTCCCAGCCTCTCTTTTTCAAACTGATTTTCTCTCATTTATGGTGCTAGATGCCCTAGTTATTCTTCTGAGTTCCCACTCTCTTTAATAACCAATTCTCCATCTTCCATATCTGCCAACAAGTGTTTAGCATCAAGATGATCCAAAGTGGAAATCTGTCACTTTATCACGGATTTGTTGTTCAACCACCCGACAGGGTGGACGTACGCCCATGACTTCATCATAGCCTTCTTCAGTCATGTATTCTTTGGCAGCATCGCTCACTGTCAAGTCGATGTCTTTCTTAGCAAGAGTTTTGTTCACTTCTACTAACATCAAGTCAACAATCTTAGAAAGGTCTTCCTTGCTCAAGTGTGAGAATTCAATCACGGCGTTGAAACGGTTAAGGAATTCTGGACGGAAGAATGGTTTCAAACGATCCAAGAGTTCTGGCTTGTCCGCATCCTCTGTCAAGTTCGCTTCGTAACCAAAGCCAGCGTTTGAAGTAGCGATAATTACGGTATTCTTGAAGTTAACCGTGTTTCCTTGACCGTCTGTCAAACGACCATCATCCAAGACTTGAAGGAGAAGGGTGATCACTTGAGGATCCGCCTTTTCAATCTCATCCAAAAGGACGATAGAGTATGGATTACGACGGACGCGTTCAGTTAATGTATTGTTGTTGTCATCGTAACCTACATAACCTGCAGTTGTACCGATTAATTTAGAAACGGCCGTACGGTCGCTATATTCTGACATGTCCAAACGGATGATGGCATCTTTCGTTCCGAACATATCGAGGGCCAATTGTTTAGCCAACTCAGTCTTACCAACACCAGTAGGACCTACAAAGAGGAAGCTACCGATTGGACGGTTTACCTTCGTCAAAACCTGCACGGTTCCGACGGATCGCTTTTGAAACAGCTTCAACAGCCTTGTCTTGACCGATAACTTTCGCTTGCAAACGGTGACCCATATCTTTCAAGCGTTCGATGTCCGTAGCCCCCATTTGAGATACTGGAATACCAGTCATCCGTTCGACAGACTCAGCTACGTCATTGACAGTTGCAGTTACCTTGTGATCTTCTGTATGGTTTAGCAATTTGCTTTTTTCAAGTTCTTCGATCCGAATTTTTTTGCATTTAAGAGTCGCTTCGTAGTCTTCTTTAGCGGCAGCTTCTTCTTGTTTTGTTTTTTCCGCTTGGATTTCGTGCTCAACCGCATGTACATCTGTCACTGGGTGTTGTGCTGCCAAGTGAGCAGCTGTCACATCGACCAAGTCAATCGCCTTATCAGGCAAGCTACGTTGTGGAATGTATTGGACAGAATAATCAACTGCTGCTTTCAAGACTTCATCTGGCAAGACAACATTGTGGTGTTTTTCATAAAGATCACGGATCCCTTGAAGAATCTTGAAGGTATCTTCAGCTGATGGGGCATTAACCTTCACTTCGTTGAAACGACGTGCAAGAGCTGCATTTTTTTCAAGATGGTGTTGCGGTATTCATCTTGAGTGGTTGCCCCAATCACGGTCAATTCACCCACGTGAAAGAGCTGGTTTCAAGATATCCGCAAGACCTTTAGATCCTTGACCATCCCCTGTGCTACCCGCACCAAGGATTTGGTGGATTTCGTCAAAGAAGAGGATGACATTGCCCATGGCTTTGACTTCTTGGATCATATTTTGGATATTTTCTTCGAAGCTACCACGGTATTGCGTACCAGCTTCTAGACCAGAAATATCAATGGAGATGATTTCTTTGTTCTTGATAGCGCTGGAACATCACCCATTCACGATAGCTTGGGCCAATCCTTCTACAACGGCTGTCTTTACCAACACCCAGCATCCCCTACAAGAACAGGATTGTTCTTGGTACGACGAGAAAAGAATTTCAGCAGTTTCTTGAATTTCTTTATTACGTCCAATAACTGGATCCAATTTTTCCTTCACGAGCTTCTTCGGTCAAGTTACGACCAAGTTTTCGCAAGGATTCCCATCTTGTTTCATGCCTTTGCCTTGCTGGTGTTGCACTTGCTCACTTCCTTCAGTTTGGAAGTTGACCCAGTTTGACGATAAATAGCGAATTCTTCCGGTGTCACTTCACGACCATTGATCATGTAGCGACGGCTTTCAGAACGAAAAACCACCCATGTTTCCCATTAGTTGATTGAAAAGATCATCCATATTGTTAAAGTTGTTGTTCATAGTTCGTTACCTCTAGTTTTACATAATTTTTAATTTATTCTTGAAAATGAGTAGCCGATTTGGCTACTTTACGTTTGTTTACATAATTTTATTGTTTACTTTTTAAATGAATAGCCTCGAGGGCTAGGATCTTCTATTTCTTCTTTTTATCAATTAGTTTTCTATATTTTTGGAAATAGCATCTCACCATCTCCTTTCCACTATTGATCCTGTAAACTCTTTGAGATTTTTCTCAACCTCTTTTTGTTTACATAAATTATTATAAAAGCAGACTGGGTTTTTTGTCAACACTTTTTTTACATAATTTTTTATATTTTTTAAAAAATTTTTCCGAAGCCAAAAAACACACCCTTACCAGGGTGTGCCTCTTATCAAATCATGTATTCGACGCTGTAGGTGGCGTCGGATAGAATCCGTGAAAGGAATTGTTTGGTTCGTTCTTCTTTTGGACTGTTGAAGAATTCATGCGGTTCATTTTCTTCGATGATGTGCCCGCCATCCATAAAGATGACGTGGTTGGCCACATCACGCGCAAAGCTCATCTCATGGGTTACGACAACCATGGTTACGCCTTCTTGAGCCAATTGCTTCATGACATCTAAGACGTCCCCGACCAATTCTGGGTCTAGCGCTGAAGTTGGCTCATCCAGCAAGATCACGTCGGGTTTCACTGCGATGGCACGCGCAATCCCGATCCGTTGCTGCTGACCACCTGACAATTGAGAAGGATAGTAATCTTTGTACGCGAGGAGGCCGACCTTTTTCAAGGGCTGATTCTGCCCGTTGGATAGCTTCTTCTTTTGGAATCTTCGAGCCACAATCAGGCCCTCTAAGATATTTTTCAATCGCTGTTTTTGTTAGCAAAAGAGATTGTAATGCTGGAAGACAAAGGCTGTCTTTTTGGCGGATTTCTAGAAATTTCTTTTTGCTGAGCTTTTGAGAGGTCATACTCTTTTTCCACCCAGAGTCAGACGGCCTGTGTCTGCCTTTTTCCAAGTGATTGAGGCAACGAAGGAAGGTTGTTTTTTTCCTGATCCAGATGGGACCCTAAAATAACGACGACATCCCCTTGGTTGACCTTGAGATTGACATCTACCAAGACTTGGTGGTCCTTAAATTTTTTTCGATACGTGTTCTACTTCTAACATCTTTCTCATTTCTCCTTCTTCTATGCGAGTGTCAGGCGTTTTTTTCTAAGAGTTGAATCCCCACTGAATCACCCCACAAATGACAATATAAAGAATAAAAATCACTAAATAGGATTCAAAATATTGATAGCCATAAGAGGCTTCGACCTTGGCAATGGCGGTGATATCCTTGATGGTCATGACAAAGACAAGGGAGGTTCCTTTGACCAAGTTGATGACCAGGTTACACAGATTAGGCAGGGCCGCACGCAAGGCTTGTGGAAAAACAATGCGGATATAGGCTTGGCGGTTGGTCAAGCCAATGGCTTGCGCTGCTTCTAGCTGGCCCTTATCCACCGTCAGAATGGCTGACCGTAAAATTTCAGCTAGACTTCCTGTCGTCATCAAGCTAAAGATGATAAAGGCATAGTAAATGGGATTGATCTCAAAGACATTAAAGTGACTGCCTATGCTCTTAAAAAAGCTATTTAAGAGACTGGGAAAGAGACTATAAAAGAAGAGAATCAAGAGAATTGGAGGTGTCGCGCGGATAAAGGCTAAGTAAACCACTGAGAAACTGCGAACCCCTTTGACCTTATAGATCTGGCCGAGTGCCAAAAAGAGGGCTGGAAAAAAACTCAAGAGAATCGATACGACCATGATCAGAAGGGTCACTGGAACACCACCCAAGGTGGCTAGAAACGTTTTACTAATAAAATTGAAATCCATAAGCTACCTTTCTGTTACACTGAGTCGTTTTTCAAGCAATTGAGCGGAGAAGGAAATCACAAGGGCAATAGCCCAGTAGATCACTGCTACGGCTGTATAGGTCTCGAGGGAATAATTTCCAAGATTGCGACTGATCAAGTTGTTTCCTGCTCCCATGATATCGATAAAGCCAATGGTATAAGCCAATGCCGCATCGCGCATGAGGTTCAAGATGGCAGTCGTCATATTTGGAAGAGCCACGCGAAAGGCTTGTGGAAGGACAATCCGCCAAATAGTCTGAGCTGGTGTCAAACCAATACTCAAGCCCGCTTCCATCTGACCTTTTGGAATGGCCAAATAGGCCGCCTTGAAAGACCTCAGAAATCATTGCCGCAAAGAGAAGAAACATGGCAATCAGGACAAAGACAAACTTGGACCAGTGGTCAATGTCAATGCCCAACCACCAGTTCAAAAATTGGGGCAGTCCATAAAAGACCAAAAAGAGCAAGACAATCGGAGGGGTACAACGCAAGGTAAAGACATAGCCTTTGGCCAGACCTGCTCCTACCTTATCTTCTGATACTTGTGCCCAGGTCAAAACCAAGCCAAATGCCGAACCTAGAAGCGTCGTTAACACCATCAAAGCTAGGGTCGCTGGTAGGGCTTGGACCAAGGTTGGGAGAAAAGTCCAGACCTTGGAAATGTCGTATGAGACCATGTTTCTTTTCCTTTCTGTATCCGTATAGAAATAAGGAAGCTGGGGCTATGCGCACCCAGTTTCTTCTTATTTTTCTTTATCTACATAACTGAAGACATCTTCACCGAAATATTTTTCGGATAGTTTAGCAAGCGTCCCATCTTCTTCCAATTCTTTGATGGCCTTGCTGTAGGCTTCCGCAAATTTTTCGTTTTTCTTATCCTTATGAATCAATGGGTAAGTTGGAATTCCTTTGTAGGCAAACCAGCTCAGTTTGTCTGCATATTGGTGGTAAGAACCATCTTTATCTGTGACAGCTTTTTCAAAGGAAAGTTTGATGTCAAAGAAGCCGTCGTAACGTCCTTCCAGAACCCAAGCATAGGCATCTGCGACTTTGAAAGATTCTGCAGCTGTTAATTCGATTGGTTGGTCCTTATGCTTTTCATTGTATTCTTTGATAACATTCCATTGGGCATTTTGTGGTGAAATTGGAACCAATTTTTCCTTTTTCTTTAGCAAAAGTCATCGATGTTCTTGTATTTATCCGCATCTTCTTTTCCGTACGGTAAATCCAATGATACTGGCTCCGATTGGTTCTTTTTGGAATGATAAATTTCTTGGCACGTTCTTCGGTATACCAAGCTCCTTTGGTTCCGATATCGTATTTACCAGATTCTAGACCGATCAAGAGATCGTCGTCACTGGTTCAGTGTACTCAAACTTGTAGTCTGGTAGTTTTTTTCGTCAATAGCTTTGAGCACAGCTACTTCATAGCCATCTGATTCCCCTTTTTCATCAACGAAATCGTACGGCACATAGTTTTTGAGTATGGGCCACTTTCAAGGTTGTTACTTTATTAGATCCTGTTGATCCTTTACTTTCGTTTGCGTGGTTCAAGCTTCGACCAATAATCGTTGCACCTGCAAAGGGCAAGAACAGCCACCCCACCGATAATCCATGTTTTTTTGCTCATATTCTCTTTTCTCGCTTTCTATTTTTCCTTATTCTGCTGCAGACTTCACGAACCCATTCGATTCGTTCTTCATCAATGTCACTTGGAATGGTACAATCCGCACCGATGACCAAGCCTGTGGTTCCTGTCTCTGCGATGATGCGTTTGGTTTCTGCTTGGATGGCAGCCTTGTCTCCTGTGTAGAGAAGACCAGCTTTTGCCATTTTCAAAACCCACCGAGAACCGTGCGTCCACCGAAGATTTCGCGTCCTTCTGCTAGGCTGATGCCTTCTGGTCCGACTGCCCAGTTAAGCACTTGAGCTGGGTAGTCTGTAAAGAGGTGGATATCATTGCGAGCTCCTTCGTAGCCACAGATATGAAGAATATTTACGCCACCAGCTTCCTTAGCTGTCTCTAAGACATGGAGTTCACTCGGCGCGATGACTTGTTTGTAAACTTCCTGACTGACACGCGCATCTTGGATGCTTTGAACACTGAGGTAGATCCCGTCTGCTCCAGCTTCTTTGATGATTCGTTGGCTCAAACTTGCGATATCTTGGCCAATGGTATCCAATACTTTTTTTAAGAGTGGCTGCATCTTGGTCGATAAAGTTGGCGATCAAGTCATCTCCACCTGACACTTCTCCGACCAACCATTTGAAGTAGGTCACTGGAGCAAAGATGTTGTAGATGGCTACAATGTCCTCTTCAAAAACCAGCGCGAATTTTTTTGACCAATTCTACCTGCTCTGTGATCCATGGATGATCTGCTCCAGCGGGTTCAATCCCTGCTAAATCCGAGATGTTTTCAAGGCCTTTGTGAATGGCTGGGTTTGGATAAGCAAAGTAGCCATCGCTCATGAGTTTGACAAAGTCTGGTTTGACCTTGTGTAGGAAGTTTTTTTATGACCCATTCAGGGTTTTTTTCGATAATTTCTGGATTGGAGAATCCTTTCAACCATTCATCTTCCCTTGTAAAAATGATGCCAAAAAGCCAACTGGCACACGATCAACCGCTTCCCCTCTGAAAGCTTTTTAAAACTAATTCTCTTTTTTTGTGGACATGTTCTTACCTCGTTCTGTTCTTTTTCTTGCTAGTTATCTTAACACTTGGACTTTTATTTGACTAATATATTTTTTTATCAAGCCCTTCATCTTTTTTTATCACTGATCTTCTAGGAGCAAGACTCCTGCTAGATCAGACGGGCGAATGAGGGAGAGACTATGGGCTGGAATTTTTCTCCAGTCTTTCCATATCCGGATCCTTTTTGCTTTCCTCTTGACTGCTAGCGGCAGCAACTTTTTGCGAGTCCTAGGACTAGGAATAAAGCTACCAGCATCAGACACCAAATATTGATTTTTTTCATCTCCCTCTCCTTTCTCTTTTTATAAAGACAGTGCTTGGCGCACCCAATCTAAGCGTTCCAATTGGAAATCATCTGGTACGGTACAGTCTGCCCCAAGGATCAAACCGCGACTTCCAGCTTCTGCCACCAAGCGGCGGGTTTCTTGCTCGATAGTTGCTCGTTCCCCTTGGTAAAGCAAGCCTTTCTTACCATTGACAAAGCCACCCAAGACGGCACGATCACCAAAGAGTTTGCGCCCTGATGCTAGGCTCAGGCCTTCATGATGGGTCGCCCAGTTGATAACCTGAGCTGGATAATCCTTGAAGAGTTCCACTTCATTGCTAGCTCCTTCAAAGCCACAGATATGAAGGATATTGATGCCACCCGCTTCATTGGCCGCTTCTAGGACAACGATGTTACTCGGTTCAATGATCTTGCGGTATTCTTCATCTGTCACGCGCTCATCTTGGATCTGCTGAGTTGAGAAGTAAATCCCTTCAACACCTGCTTCTTGGATCAAGCGGCGACTAAGAATAGCGATATCTCCTGCAATGACATCAAGGACATGGGCCAAGGTTTCGGGATCCTCCTTGATAAAGTTCGCAATCACTTGATCCCCGCGAGAATGATCTGTCCGAAACCAGCGTTTCAAATAAGAAATGGGCGAGAAGATGTTGTAGAAAGAAGCAATCTCCTCATGAAAATGAGAACGAATTTCCTTGACCACTTCAATTTGCTGTTCAATCCAAGGATGATGCCCCCCGATGGGCTGAATATCCTTCAATTCTTTGATTGATGTGATCTCTCTCGAATAAAGAGCACTCGGATAACGGAAGAAGCCATCGCTCATAATCTTGACAAAATCAGGTGAAATTTCTTCAACATAGTGTTGGTGTCCTTTGATACTTTTTTCAAGTACGGCCGGATTGTCTAGACCCAATTCTTTTTCTTCTTGGGTCACATAATGAAGCCAAAATCCTACAGGGATTCGCTCTACTGCTTCGCCTCGAATGGCACGAAGAACCAATTCTTTTTTACTCATACCGTGAAACCTCCTCAATCTCTTCTCCAAAAGGAAGACTGATTGCTGCCCTTCTGAAATTTGTAACCATGATATCACCTCGAAAAGTAGCTGACTAATATATTTTCCCTATCAAGGCCTTAAAATTTCTTTATTGAGGTAGGTATCAAAAAAAGCGCAAGCCCTTGAAAATAAAGCCTTGCGCGCATTCTAATCTATTATTTTATTTTTGAAGAAAGGGACCTACTTTGAAAATTACTTGACCCCGTTATAAGAAACAACTATACCCCTCCTTTTCATTCTCCTAAAATATGGTATACTAAAGAAAAAGGAGGTGCCTATGTCTTCCATTCGTTTAATTGTCAGTGATATTGACGGAACCATTCTGGACCCGCAGCATCAGGTCGATCCCGACCTCATCGAACTCATCCCCCAGCTCCAAGAAAAAAAGATTCCTTTTATCTTGGCATCGGCTCGTTCTCCTATCGGGATTGCTCCTATCGCAAGAAGATTGGGCGTCCATCAGGAACCAATCGCTTGCTACAATGGAGCTCTCATCGTCAAGGGAGAAGAGGTTCTATTTGAACACAGCCTGGACAAAGATGAGATCCGCACCTTCCTCCATCGTGTGGAAGAACTAGATCCCAACATTTCGATTAATTGTTATAGTGGGTCAGTCTGGCTTAACTCCAGAGAGGACCAGTGGACCCAAGTTGAGGCTTCGATTACTGGTGAGACGCCACAGATTCAGCCACTTTCTCAGACCCTCTCTGACGATGCTCTCCATCTACACAAATTGCTCTTGATCGGCGAGACTCAGAACATTCAAGAACTCTATCAAAAGCTGGATCCACAAGAATTTCCGCAGACTGCCTTTTACCTTTCAAAAGAAAACTACCTAGAAGTCACCGCCAAGTCCGTCTCAAAAAGAGATGCTGTCCTTGAACTGGCTGCTTATTACCAGGTCCCTTTGGAACAGGTCATGACCATCGGAGATCACTTCAATGACCTCCCCATGATTCGTCTGGCTGGACTTGGAAGTTGCCATGGGAAATGCTCCTGAAGCCGTCCAAAAGGAAGCTCAAGTTGTCACCAGCAGCAACCAAGAGCACGGCGTAGCAAAAGCAATCCAAGAGTATGTCTTACAGCCAGCAAACAAATGACCTATGAAGTTTCTTCCTTCATGGGTTTTTATACCCCTTCTTTCTTATGACTCTCATTTTTAAGCTAGACTTGGACAAAGAAAAAGAAGCTAGGACAAGTTCCTAACTTCTTTTCATCTCTATTCTACTGTTACGGATTTAGCAAGGTTCCGTGGTTTGTCCACATCAAGTCCACGGTGGAGGGTTGCAAAGTAAGCGATCAATTGGGTTGGTACCACCATTGAGATTGGTGAGAGGTAAGGGTGGACCGTTGTAAGGACGATATCGTCTGTCTCTTTAGCAACATTTTCTTCTGCGATGGTGAGGACCTTAGCACCACGAGCTGCCACTTCTTGGATATTTCCACGAGTGTGGTTGGCAAGAACTGGGATCTGACAAGAGGGCCAAAACAGGTGTTCCATCTTCAATCAAGGCAATGGTTCCGTGCTTGAGCTCTCCAGCCGCAAAACCTTCACATTGGATGTAAGAGATCTCTTTGAGCTTTGAGACTGGCTTCCATGGCTACATAGTAATCTTGACCACGTCCGATGTAAAAGGCGTTGCGTGTTGTTTCAAGAAGGTCACGAACTTTAGCATCAATCAATTCTTTTTCTGAAAGGGTTGACTCGATAGACTGAGCCACGATAGACAACTCATGAACCAGGTCAAAGGCTTGCGCTTTAGCATTCCCATTTGCTTCACCAACCGCTTTTGCAAGGAAGGCAAGAACTGCGATTTGCGCCGTATAAGCCTTGGTTGATGCTACAGCAATTTCAGGACCTGCATGAAGAAGCATAGTATGGTTGGCTTCACGTGAAAGAGTTGATCCTGGGCACGTTTGTCACTGTCAAGCTTGGAATTCCCATTTCATTGGCCTTAACCAAAACCTGACGGCTATCAGCTGTTTCACCAGATTGACTGATAAAGATGAAGAGTGGTTTCTGGCTGAGAAGTGGCATACCATAGCCCCACTCAGAGGAGATCCCGAGTTCAACTGGTGTATCTGTCAATTCTTCCAACATCTTCTTAGAAGCAAATCCTGCGTGGTAAGAAGTTCCCAGCTGCGAGAATGTAGATGCGGTCTGCGTCTTGAACAGCCTTGATGATAGCTGGGATCTACCACTACTTGACCAGCCTCATCTGTATGAGGCTTGGATCAACTTACGCATCACCGTTGGTTGCTCATCGATTTCCTTGAGCATGTAGTAAGGATAGTTCCCTTACCGATATCTGACAAGTCAAGCTCAGCAGTGTAGCTAGCACGCTCACGGCTGTTACCATCATAGTCTTGTACTTCAACGCTATCAGCTTTTAACAATTACCAACTCTTGGTCATGGATTTCCATATATTGGTTGGTCTCACGAATCATAGCCATGGCATCTGAGCAGACCATGTTGTAGCCATCTCCAAGACCAATCAAGAGTGGTGATTTGTTCTTGGCTACATAGATGACATCTGGATTTTCAGAGTCAATCAAGGCAAAGGCATAAGAACCACGGATGATGTGAAGAGCTTTTTGAAAGGCTTCAAGTACTGACAATCCGTCTTCTTCTGCAAATTTTCCAATCAAGTGAACGGCGATTTCTGTATCTGTTTGTCCCTTGAAAGTGGTGACCCTGCCAGGTATTCTTCCTTTGATTTCAAGATAGTTTTCAATCACCCCATTGTGCACCAAGACAAAACGTCCTGTCTCAGAGCGATGTGGGTGAGCGTTGTCTTCTGTTGGTTTTCCGTGAGTGGCCCAACGAGTATGTCCGATACCAGTTGTCCCCTCAACATCAGCTGTCTTAGCAGACAATTCTGCAATACGACCAACAGCCTTCACTAAATGGTTCTCTGCACCACCTAGGACAAAAATCCCCGCAGAATCATAACCACGGTATTCGAGCTTTTCAAGCCCTTGAATCAAAAATATCCGTTGCATTTGTGTTTCCAACAACACCAACAATTCCACACATAGTTTTTACGACACAGACAAGCTGTGCTTTCTCCTTCTATAAAAATGAAAGAAAATAGGTATCCATTCTTGAGTTCCCTTATTTTCTTAGCCAATTTATAAAATTGGTCTAGTCTGATTCGATAGAAAAATCATCAGCGGAGTCAGTATACAATGCTTTTTTTCTGTTTGTCAACCTTTCAAAAATATCAGAAAATTGGTCTAGTTAAGAAAGGCTTAAGAAAAAAACCTACCAACTTTTTTTAGTGATAGGGTTAGGATGATTGGCTTATTTTTAGATCGTCATTGATTCCAACTGATCTAAATGCCTATCCAGTAATTGTATAAGTTTCACTTCATTTTTTGATCTTTCTTTAATCATCAAAATGAACTCCCTAGCAAAAACAACTATGATAATAGAAATATAGGCAAACATGGACTGAGTCGATAGATGTTCACCACTCGCATTCTGCAAGATAATCCCATAAGATTCTTTTGTAGTTCGTAATTACTGTAGACGGTGCATGATCGAAAGACTTTACTAATTGCATCTTTCATCAAAAATCTGTTTTTAGTAGTGCATTTCACCTGTGTTAGAGGGAACCAGGTCATGACCTGTTGCAAGCTTTCTCCTACGGATCCAATCGAAAGATAAACACCTGAAATGAATCCGATAAAAGGTTCCAACTATTGTACTCAAAGTTGTAAAATGCTGAACTGGTTCGAATAAAAAGCTAAAGATTGGAAGAATAATAGTTGCAGACTAGACATCGTTCCCATTGAGACAATTCCCAAAATAGATAAGTAGTCCGTAGTTGAAAAGTCAAGAAGAGAACTGAATCCATTAAACATACCAATTGCAAAGATACAAGAGAACATGGTCATAACAATTCCAAATAAAATCGCAAAAATCGCATACGATAGTTCAATTTTAAAGTTAGAAATTGGACTGACTTTAAAATCTTCACTCAACTTCTTTTCTCTATCCGAAACCATTACTCCAAATGCACCAAGAGTACTGGTCATTGAGATAATGGTCGTTAAACCTGAGATTAGCCAATAATTGACCATCTGGATGGTATCCGTAGAGGCGGTATCACTATTCAAAGCCTCCTTGATGGCATCAATCTGAATTTGTCCTAAAAAGACTTGATAAACCAAGATTAAGATGATGACTGATAAGAAGGACATAGCGAAAGCTAATCGATCTCTTGTATAGACTTTCCGATTTCTAGAAATTAATTCAAGCATTCCCTTCTCCTCCTTTAGATTTTAGTAAGTTCAAATAAGTCTGCTTCTAAATTTGAATATTCAACATTAAATGTTTCAATAATTGATTTTTCCTTGATTTTTCTGAAATAATCTCCATCATCTCTTCAACTGAAACATCCTTAAATACGACTTTCTGCCTCAGAAAGGACTCTGACACTTATTTACAAATTTAGATACAGATAACGATTTTTACTGATTGACCAGGTTTTTAAAGTGACATTCAAGTTAGTGGTTGAATGCTGTTTTCAATAAAATTGGCAATATCTCCTGAATAATACAAAGTACCCTTCAATTAAAACATTTAAAGATATCACAAGCGACCATCTCTTCTAAATAATGAGTGATAAGAACGACTGTCATATTTATCTTTTTTTGTTCAACTGATTAATCGCATCCCATAAATCATGACGAGATTGTGGATCTAAACCAGTTGTTGGCTCATCTAACAACAGCAAAGACAGTTGTGTGCAATAAACGCTCAGGGCAATATCTACTTTTCCGTTTTTGTCCTCCTGATAAACTGCCATAGTTTTTCTTTCTTTAAGAGTAGCTACATCCAAATAGGATTGCAAATCTGTAATACGCTTTTTGTACTTGTGATTTTTGATAATCCATACAAGGCTCCTCGAGAAATCAAAGTTTTCCTCTACCGTTAAGTTATCATCTAAACGATTGCTTTGAAATACAATACCGATATGTCGATAAAAAAATCTTTCGTTTGTATATTTTTTTCCATCTACTTCCCAAGAAATCTCTCCTGAACTTGGCTTGAAAATTTCTTTAATCAACAAATTAAAAAGCGTTGTTTTTCCAGCTCCATTTGGTCCAAGAAGTCCATAAAATTTACCTTCCTCAAGAACTAAATCAATTCCTTTCAAAGCCTCAAAGGAACCATAGCTTTTCTTTACATTGTGTAATCTAATTTCCATTTTCTGACACCAAGATCCTTTTTTCTTTCCTTGTAATCTCAGTATACCTATTTTCTATCCTCTAACGTGAGGACATTCATGTCCTGTCTAATCATCAATTTCACCAAAAAAAGCTGGGACAAAAGTCCTAGCCTCTCAATAGTCTTTGGATTGTCGAGCAAGACGCAGTGGTTGAGTGGGCTCTACTACGCTGATTTCATCAGCTTTTACAGCCCTACTCAACTGTGCGGAGGTGGGACGACGAAATCGAATTCTAACGAATGACCGATTTCTGTCCCACTCTCTCAATGTTCATTTTATATTTTTCAAGAACAACAGACGAAAGGATAAATACTTCTCTATACCTCAGTGTATGTTAGACCTTTTTTTGCAAGGTCCTCTTTCCATTCTTCTTGCATGTTTCTCTTCACTAGATCCTCAGATAATAAGTCAGCCATCAAGCATACTTTTTGATAATCATTTTTTGCTTTTTCTAAATCATCTTCTATAAATAAAGCAACTTTCCAATTTAAAGCATAAACAAAAATATTATCCTGAAAATCATGTCTCTTTGTCATAATATCATTTAAGGCTTTAACAATGTCTGGCAACCTATCGTATATCCCCATAATGGGCTAACACGCCTGCGGCTGAGATGAGCGTGTTTTGTAGCATTTCCAACTCTGATAAGGGGAAATAATCTATCGCAAGTATAATCTTCTCCACTAAGTGTATAAATTCTTCTTGATCAAAGACCCCCAAAGCCAAAGAAAGCAAGCGCAATTTGATTATTTCCACATCGTTGAGACTTAACTCTTTTTTTCTTCATGGCTTGCTCCCAGATACTCATCTAATAAACCTTGATCAAAAGATGGATTTTTGGATCCAATCATATCAACCGTAGCTTGAGCGACCTGGACAGACAGTTTTTTTCTTCCTCTGGCAGGTTATCAAAATAATTTCTCGTAAATATCCTCAATAATTTCTTCATGCCGATGAAGACGATCTTGATCTCCATAATGGTATAACGTCCGTAGTTGATACTTTCAGGTTCAGATATTCTGCCGGCAATTCTAAACTAGTTTGATTCGTTAGCGTATCTAGGGAAACACCTAGTTGCTCAGCAATATACTTTGCTGTTGCAATCGTTGGTAAAGACTGACCCTTTTCAATTCGCTGGAGTTGGCGTGTCGTTAATAGGTCCTCAATACCACAGATTGCTTGTCTACTTAATCCCTTACTTTCACGTAGAGTTTGTACTTTTTTTCCTAGTTCTGTTTTAAAATCTATCATACAAGCTCCTTTTCTTCTGATTTCATTATAGCACATATTGAAGTTGAAGGCTTTTTAACCTTTTCCAGCACTAAATGAAAAATCGGAAATGAAGAATGCCGTCAGAAACATCTGCATCTGATGGAGTTCCACACTTCCGAAAATAAAACTAGTCAGTCATTTACTGAAATAATCGGGTTCTATCCTACTTAGATATCAGAATCCTCAAAAACTTACTCTTCAAATCCATTCTGCTGGCTCAACTCACGGAACCAATGGCCTGATTTCTTCAGGCGTCTTTCTTGAGTGGCTAGGTCTAATTCGACAAGACCGTAGCGGTTTTTATAGCCGTTGAGCCAAGACCAGCAGTCAATAAAGGTCCACATGAGGTAACCCTTACAGTTGGCCCCTTCTTGAATAGCACGGTGCAACTCACACAGGTGGTCTTTGACGAAGTCAATCCGGTAGTCATCTTGGATTTCCCCAGTTTTGGCGGAATTTTTCTTCCCCTTCAACTCCCATTCCATTCTCTGTTAGGAGCCACTCGATGTTGCCGTAATTTTCTTTGATATTTTGAGCGATGTCATACAAGCCTTGCTCATAGATTTCCCAGCCTCTGTGTGGGTTGATCTTTCTTCCTGGCATGACATAGGGTTCGTAGAACTGCTCGACCAGCATAGGAGACTCTGGATTTGGCGCATAACGGGGCGCAGAGACCCGCATGGGTTGGTAATAGTTGACTCCTAAGAAGTCAACTGTATGTTCTTTGATCAGCTCTAAGTCACTTGGATCCACCTCTGGCAAGAGATCTCGCTCCCGCAAAATCTCTACCAACTCTGGTGGGTATGTCCCAAGCACAGACGGATCGAGAAAAGACTTGGCTTGGAAGAGTTCAGCGATTCGTGCCGCCTTGACATCTGCTGGATGTTGACTCCGCGGATAGGCTGGTGTCAAGTTCAATACTACTCCTATACGGTAGTTTGGATCCACCTCATGGCAGACCTGAACCGCAAGGCTACTTGCCAACTGGGTGTGGTAGGCGACTTTGACGGCTGCAGCGGCATCCACCTTATGTGGGTAATGGGCATCATAAAAATAGCCAAACTCTACAGGGAACAATGGGTTCATTAAAAGGTGATCCACTGATCGACCAAGTCCCCATAGGTTTCAAAAGCAGAAACGAGCATAGTCGCGATAGGCGTAGACCGTCTCCTTGTTTCTCCCAGCCATCTCCTTGCTTCTTGCAAGGCAAAAAGGAAGGTCAAAGTGATAGAGGTTGACCATCAGGTGAATGCCTTTTTGGACTTGATGCGTTCAAATACTTGGCGGTAAAAAGCCACTCCTACTGGATTGACTTCTCCACGACCCTCAGGGAAAAATCCGAGACCATTGGATAGAAGTCCGAAAAGGCAGTATGCCCAGTCTCGACTAGAAGCTCAATGTCTTCTTCCCAATTTTTCATAAAAGGTCGAAGTTAAGCCAGGACCTTCTTGAAAACGAAAGCGATGAGGCTCTACCTGATACCAGTAGTCCCAGAGGTTGTCTCCCTTGCCATCTCCAGCAAAACGTCCTTCTGTCTGTGGACCAGATGTCGAAGTCCCCCATAAAAAATCTTTTGGAAAGTTGATCATGTGTTTATCCTCTCTCATTGTCTTCCTCTCTATTATACTCCCTTTCAGCCCTCTTCCTAGAGACTATTTTCAGTCATTTTTACGCAGATTATAGAAAAAACACGCTAGCTATCAGAAAACCCGATTTCTAACGTGTTTTGTTTCTATCATAGTTGATTGACAACATAATCAAAGAGAGCCTTGTCTCCTTCACTTATCTGATAACGCAGTTCTGGATGCCACTGCACCCCGAGAAAGGCTGTCCCGTGGGATGATTGCACCGCTTCGATGATCTGATCTTCAGAGCTAACAGCAATCACTTCTAGATGAGGGAGCTAAATCCTTGATCGCTTGATGGTGGTAGGAATTGATCTGACCAACTTCTCCGAATAAGTCTCGCAAAACGGTCCCCTCGACGGTTTCGATTGAATGACTAGCTTCGCTGGCAGGATTTTCCTGCCAGTGGTGGTCAATATCTTGGTAAAGCGTCCCGCCCATGGCTACATTGTAGAGCTGCATGCCTCGGCAAACCGTAAAGATAGGGCTTCTTAGCGACTACTGCTTCCTTGATCAAAGGCTAACTCGAAATAGGTCACGCTCGAGCAAGTAATCATCGCTAACAATCTCCTTTCTCTGCTCCATAAAACTGAGGGAGAGACATGCTGACCACCTGTGATGATCAACTTGTCAATCAAGGAAATATAGTGCTCAGCCGTTGCTGGGTCTCCAATCGGAAGGATCAGAGGGATGCCCCCCGCTTCTTGAACCCCTTGGACAAAGCCTGTCGGTGTGTAACTGAGGTACATTCCTTCCTCTTCACGAAAAGGGCGTTGGTTGCCCGTTATCCCAATCACTGGTTTCTTCATCGCTCATTCTCC
>BNJU01004553.1_pt1 | contig 57825 bp, 76 predicted proteins | sample 8539281 | NCBI WGS metagenome assembly BNJU01 (sample SAMD00202456, study PRJDB9452) | human saliva metagenome | isolation source: human saliva | place: Japan
CCTATGGAGTTATCGCAGCGGTTTGTTATCTTTTCTCCAGAAATTCGGACAGGTTTGGAACGATTAGGTCGAGCTACGGACTTCTTTTTCAAATACTCCTATGAGTTCAGAAGAGCAGATGGTAGCAGGCTTTTGTAAAATCGGTTGAGTATATGAGCCCCGCGAAAGATTGGAGCTTTGGTAGCTGTTCAACGTGTGAGAACCTTGCAGGAGTACATCGTTACAGGAATTCCTTTGGATGCTAAGATTTCACTGAGTTATTAATTAACATCTTTATCCCTAATACGCCTCTCCATGACGGTGCAGTCATTATTAGTGGAAATCGGATTGCAGTAACTTCTGCCTATTTACCACTGACTGAAAACACAGGTATTTCCAAAGAGTTTGGAACTCGTCACCGTGCAGCCATTGGTTTATCAGAAGTTTCAGATGCCCTTACTTTTGTTGTGTCAGAAGAAACTGGAGGGATATCCATCACCTATAACGGTGTCTTCAAACATGATCTAAGTTTGGAAGAATTCGAGGAAGAACTACGTCGTATTCTGATCCCTAAGGATTCACAAGAACCAAGCTTAAAAGAACGTTTATTAGGAGGGTGGAATAATGAAAAGAAATAGTCTTTATATCATCACCTCACTCCTCTTTGCATGTGTCCTATTTATCTATGCAACATCAATCAATTATCAAACAATACGAATGCGAGACAAACTAAAACTGAAACCTATACCAATACAGTAGTCAATGTACCGATTGATATTCAGTATGATAGTGAGCAGTATTTCATTAGTGGATTTAGCTCAGAAGTAACGGTATTTCTGACTGGTTCAAATCGGGTGACTTTGGCCAGTGAGATGCAAGAAAGCACTCGTAAATTTAAAGTGACTGCTGATTTGACGCAGGCTACAGAAGGAACGATTGAAGTTCCCTTAACCATTGAAAATCTTCCAAGTGGTTTGACAGCTGTAGCAACACCACAAAAAATCACAGTCAAGATTGGTAAGAAAGTTACTCGAGATAATGTACCTGTTGTACCTCAAATTGATTCTAGTCAAATTGATGAGCGGATTATAATAGAGCGAGTTACTGTCTCAGATGAAAAAGTTTCAGTAACTAGTGATGCGGATACACTATCTAAGATTGATCGGATTGTTGCAGTTTTACCAACGAGTGAACAGATTAAAGGGAACTATTCTGGATCAGTTCCTTTGCAAGCAGTTGATAAAAATGGGTCAGTCTTACCAACAGTTATCACACCTTTTGAAACTACTATGAAAGTAACGACCAAACCTGTCAGAACAACAAGTAGCACAACCTCGACAAGTAATACTTCGTCTACAGAAAACTCTTCAACGACGTCAGCTGAGACGAAGTCAGATTCTTAAAATCAATATTAAACTAGAAAAGGAATATTAAAATGGGTAAATATTTTGGAACAGACGGAGTCCGTGGAGAAGCAAATGTAGAATTAACGCCAGAATTGGCCTTTAAATTGGGTCGCTTTGGAGGATATGTCCTGAGTCAGCATGAGACAGAAGCGCCTAAAGTTTTCGTGGGACGTGATACACGTATTTCAGGAGAAATGTTAGAATCAGCTCTTATTGCAGGTCTACTTTCAGTTGGAATTCATGTTTATAAGCTTGGTGTTCTTGCAACGCCAGCAGTAGCTTACTTGGTGAAAACTGAGGGAGCGAGTGCTGGGGTCATGATTTCAGCAAGCCACAATCCAGCCCTTGATAACGGAATTAAATTCTTTGGTGGAGATGGATTTAAATTGGACGATGATAAAGAAGCAGAAATCGAAGCCTTGCTTGATGCTAGCGAAGATACTCTCCCGCGTCCAAGTGCTGAAGGATTAGGTACTGTTGTTGATTACCCGGAAGGATTACGCAAGTATGAAGCCTACCTAGTTTCAACTGGAACAGCTCTTGAAGGGATGAAGGTTGCCTTGGATACTGCAAATGGAGCAGCTTCTACAAGTGCTCGTCAAATTTTTTTGCTGATTTGGGTGCTCAAATCACTGTTATTGGAGAAATGCCAGACGGCTTGAACATTAATTTGAATGTTGGTTCAACTCATCCAGAAGCCTTGCAAGAACTTGTAAAAGAAAGTCAATCTGCAATTGGTTTAGCCTTTGATGGGGACAGCGATCGTTTGATTGCAGTCGATGAAAATGGTGAGATTGTCGACGGTGATAAGATTATGTATATCATCGGTAAATACCTTTCTGAAAAAGGTCAATTGGCACAAAACACAATTGTAACAACAGTTATGTCCAACCTTGGTTTCCATAAGGCCTTGGATCGTGAAGGCATTAACAAAGCTGTCACTGCTGTTGGAGACCGCTATGTAGTTGAAGAAATGAGAAAATCAGGCTACAATCTCGGTGGAGAACAGTCTGGTCACGTTATCTTGATGGATTACAATACAACAGGTGATGGTCAACTTTCAGCAGTTCAATTGACTAAGATTATGCAAGAAACAGGTAAGAGCTTATCTCAGTTGGCTTCAGAAGTAACAATTTACCCACAAAAATTGGTTAATATCCGTGTGGAAAATACCATGAAAGACAAAGCCATGGAAGTACCAGCTATCAAGGCTATTATCGATAAGATGGAAGAAGAGATGGCAGGTAACGGACGTATTCTCGTTCGCCCAAGTGGAACTGAGCCACTCTTGCGTGTCATGGCTGAAGCACCGACAACTGAAGAAGTAGACTACTATGTGGATACTATTGCTGAAGTTGTGAAAGCAGAGATCGGAATTTAGGAAAGTTAGCAGAAAATAAGAAAAATATGTTACAATGTCAAAGTAAATTGTAACCATGGAGAATATGATGAATTTAAAACGTGAACAAGAATTTGTTAGTCAGTATCACTTTGATGCACGTAATTTTGAATGGGAAAATGAAAACGGAATTCCTGAAACAAAGGTTGATGTGAACTTCCAACTACTACAACATGACCAAGAAAATCAGGTGACTTCTCTCGTAGTTGTTTTGAGCTTTATGATTGTCTTTGATAAATTTGTAGTCAGTGGCACTATTTCTCAAGTAAACCACGTAGAAGGTCGCATCGTAGACCAACCAAGTGACTTTAGTCAAGAAGAAGTTGAGACACTTGCTCGTCCTTGTTTGGATATGCTAAACCGTTTGACTTATGAAGTAACGGAAATTGCACTAGATTTACCAGGAATTAATTTGGAGTTTTAAAAAAATGAAATTAGCGGTCATAACAGACTCATCTGCTTTTCTACAAGCGGAAACCTTGCTGAAAGAAGATTTATTTGTGCTTGACATTCCTGTGAATATCGACGGACAGGAGTATGTTGAAGGTGTAAATCTAACCGCTCAAGAATTTTATGAAAAAATGGCTCGTTCATCTGAACTACCTAAAACAAGTCAACCAAGTATTGCAAAGTTGGATGAAATTTTGTCATCATTGAAAGAAAAAGGCTATACTCATGTTGGGTCTCTTCCTTTCTTCAGGAATCTCAGGATTTCACCAAAATATCCAGTATATGACGGGTGAATTCGAAGGATTAACCATTGCTTTTCCTGATACTCGAATTACAAGTGCACCACTAGGTTTCATGGTGGAAAGTGTCTTTCAATGGGTTGAGCAGGGAGATGATTTCCAGTCTATCTTAGATAAAGTAACCGAACAGATTGAAAATACTTCCGCCTTTATCATGGTTGATGATCTTGATCATTTGGTTAAAGGTGGTCGTTTATCAAACGGCGCAGCCATTTTAGGAAACCTTCTTAGCATTAAACCAATTCTATATTTCAATGACCAAGGTGTTATCGAAGTTTATGAGAAGGTTCGTACAGAGAAGAAAGCAACAAAACGTTTGGTTGAAATTGTCAAAGAAGTAACAAGTAATGGAAATTATCAGATTACTGTAATTCATGGGGAATGCTCCTCAAAAAGCAGCAGACTTGCGTCAGCTTTTGTTAGACGGTGGAGTAGCTACGGACATTTCGATTGCAACCTTCGGTAGTGTCATCGGGACTCACCTTGGTGAAGGTAGTATCGCTTTGAGCTATATTCCCATAGTATAGTCTCATAACATGGGTAGATAGCGTCCTTCGTATCTTAGATAGGAGTAGAGATAGAGATGAGTATTCGAGTAATTATCGCAGGTTTTAAGGGAAGAATGGGCCAAGCTGCTTGTCAGATGGTGTTGTCTGATTCTGAACTTGAACTAGTAGCCGTTTTGGATCCTTTTGAGTCTGCATCTGAATGGCAAGGAATTCCAGTTTCAATGATAAGAATGACTTGGCAGGTTTTGAGGCAGATGTTTGGGTAGACTTTACTACACCAGCTGTCGCCTATGAGAATACACGCTTTGCTCTTGAAAATGGCTTTGCTCCAGTAGTAGGAACGACAGGTTTCACCAGTCAAGAAATCGAAGAATTAAAAGAATTGTCTCGTTCCAAAGGCTTGGGTGGCTTGATTGCTCCTAACTTTGCCTTGGGTGCTGTCTTACTGATGCAATTTGCAGCACAGGCAGCTAAATACTTCCCCAATGTGGAAATTATTGAACTTCATCATGATAAGAAAAAAGATGCTCCGAGCGGGACAGCTATCAAAACAGCTGAGTTGATGGCTCAAGTTCGTGAGCCTATTCAACAAGGTGCTAGCGATGAGGAAGAACTCATTTCAGGCGCACGTGGAGCTAATTTTGATGGCATGCGAATCCATTCGGTTCGTTTACCAGGTTTGGTAGCTCATCAAGAGGTCATTTTTGGCAATCAAGGAGAGGGATTGACTCTGCGTCATGACTCCTATGATCGTAGCTCCTTCATGACAGGGGTGAATTTGGGAATCAAAGAAGTTGTCAAGCGTCATGAGCTTGTCTATGGATTAGAACACTTACTATGAAATTAACAAAAATGCCTTCTGAATTTCAGAAGGCTTTACCAGTATTAGAAAAAATTAAAGAAGCAGGATTTGAGGCTTATTTTGTTGGTGGCTCTGTTAGGGATGCCCTACTCAATCGTCCCATCCATGATGTGGATATCGCGACTTCATCTTATCCTGAAGAGACCAAGCAGATTTTTCCACGCACAGCTGATATCGGCATTGAGCATGGGACAGTTTTGGTTTTAGATGGAGATGAAGAGTACGAAGTCACCACTTTTCGAACAGAGGATGTCTATGTAGACTATAGGAGACCAAGTTCTGTTTCTTTTGTGCGTTCGCTGGAAGAAGATCTCAAACGCCGAGATTTCACAGTCAATGCCTTTGCCTTGGATGAGACAGGGGAAATCGTCGATTTATTTGATAGTCTCAAAGATTTAGAAAATCAAGTCCTGCGAGCAGTTGGTGTCGCTAGTGAACGTTTCAATGAAGACGCCCTACGCATCATGCGTGGCTTTCGTTTCCAAGCTAGTCTAGGATTTGAGCTTGAATCAGAAACCTTTGAAGCGATGAAGGCCTTAACGCCACTCTTAGAGAAAATTTCTGTGGAGCGCACCTTTGTCGAGTTTGATAAGCTTTTACTAGCTCCTTATTGGCGAGTAGGTTTATCTTCTATGATTGCAAGCAAAGCTTATGATTTTCTTCCAGATATGGCTGGTAGTCAGGATAAACTCCAGTCTTTGTTTGATTTAGAGGATGATTTCACTTTTGAATCTTCTGAACAAGCCTGGGCTGCACTTTTATGGGCTTTAAAAGTGGAAGATGCGCAAAAGTTTTTAAAACACTGGAAAACTTCGCGTCAGTTTGCTAAACAGGTTCAGGATTTATTGACAATTTTGTCTCTTCGAGATGAGGGAGAACTAAGAAAGCGTGATTGCTACCGCTTTGACTTGGATTCCCTTCTACAGGCTGAAGATCTCCGCAGAGCTCAAGGGAAGGAAGTCAATTCACAAGCAATTACAGAAACCTATGAGAGCTTGACCATTCATGATAAGAAAGAAATGCACATCAACGGTGGTATTCTCATCAAAGAATACGGCTACCATCCAGGTCCAGATTTGGGAGATATTTTAGAAAAAATTGAGTATGCTATTGTCGATGGAGAGTTAGAAAATGACCGTCAAGCCATCCATGACTACCTAAGGGAGAGAAAATGAGTGATTTTATCGTTGAAAAGCTAAGCAAATCAGTTGGTGACAAGACCGTTTTTAAGGATATTTCCTTTATCATCCATGACTTGGACAGAATTGGTCTTATCGGTGTCAACGGAACCGGTAAAACAACCCTTTTAGATGTGCTTTCTGGAGTTTCAGGTTTTGATGGTGATGTTAGCCCATTTTCAGTAAAGAATGATTACAAGATAGGCTACCTGACCCAGAATCCGAATTTTGATGATGGCAAGACTGTTTTGGATACTGTTTTATCCAGTGACCTCAAGGAAATCCAGTTGATTCGTGAGTATGAACTGCTTATGCTCAACTACAGTGAGGACAAGCAGGAGCGTCTAGAACGGGTCATGGTGGAGATGGATTCTCTCCAAGCATGGGAAATCGAGAGTCAAGTCAAAACAGTTCTCAGTAAACTAGGCATTCAAGAATTATCAACTCCTGTTGGAGCTTTGTCAGGTGGTCTGAGAAGACGTGTTCAGTTGGCGCAAGTCCTTCTGGGCAACCATGATCTCTTGCTTCTTGATGAGCCTACCAACCACTTGGATATTGCGACCATTGAATGGTTAACTCTCTTTTTGAAAAATTCCAAGAAGACAGTACTCTTCATAACTCACGATCGCTATTTCCTGGATGCTCTTTCTACGCGAATCTTTGAGTTGGACCGAGCTGGTTTGACAGAATATCAGGGGAATTACCAAGACTATGTTCGTCTCAAGGCAGAACAGGATGAACGCGATGCAGCTCTTCTTCACAAAAAGGAACAACTTTACAAACAAGAATTAGCTTGGATGAGACGGCAACCTCAAGCTCGTGCAACCAAGCAACAAGCTCGTATCAATCGATTCCATGACTTGAAGAAGGAAGTTTCAGATACTAGCGTTGAGACAGACTTGACCATGAATTTTGAAACCAGCCGTATCGGTAAAAAGGTTATCGAATTTAAGGATGTTTCCTTTGCCTATGACGACAAACCGATTCTGCAACAATTTAACCTTTTGGTGCAAGCCAAAGACCGTATCGGAATCGTTGGGGACAATGGTGTTGGGAAGTCAACCCTTCTTAACCTTATTGCAGGAAGTCTTGAACCAACTGATGGACAAGTTATCATTGGCGAAACGGTTCGCATCGCCTATTTCTCTCAGCAAATCGAAGGCTTGGATGAAAGCAAGCGGGTTATCAATTATCTGCAGGAGGTAGCAGAAGAGGTTAAGACTAGTGGTGGCTCTACGACTTCAATCGCTGAGTTGCTGGAACAATTTCTCTTCCCACGTTCAACTCATGGAACCTTGATTGAGAAGTTATCAGGTGGAGAGAAGAAACGTCTTTACCTCCTTAAACTACTCCTAGAAAAACCAAATGTTCTGCTTTTGGACGAACCGACAAATGACTTAGACATTGCTACCTTAACAGTTCTAGAAAATTTCTTACAGAGTTTTGCTGGGCCTGTCTTGACAGTTAGCCACGACCGCTATTTCCTTGATAAGGTAGCAACCAAGATTCTTGCCTTTGAGAATGGGGCCATTCGTACTTTCTTTGGCCACTATACCGACTATCTGGATGAAAAGGCCTTTGAAGCAGAAGCAGTAACACAAAGTCAAAAAGGCTGACAAGGAAAAAAAGTGGTCAAAGTTCGTGAAGAAAAGAAACGCATGACCTACCAAGAAAAGCAGGAGTGGGCAAATATTGAAGGCGATATTGAAGTCTTGGAAAATCGTATCTCTGCTATCGAAGAAGAAATGCAGGCCAACGGCTCTGACTTTGGTAAATTAGCTACTCTTCAAAAGGAGCTAGACGAGAAGAATGAAGCCTTGCTTGAAAAATATGAACGCTATGAATATTTAAGTGAGTTAGTATAATGGAAGAAAAAATCATAAAATGGAGTGGTAAGAAAGTCATCTGGAATATTCTTCTCTGCCTGGTGGAGTTAGCTTTTCTGATTTGGATATTCTCTTTTATGATGACATACCCCACAGAAGTATCAATGGGATTGGTGGTATTAATACTCTCTGTTGGCTTCTTAATCATCATTGTTAGCTTGATTTTGTATCAACGTTTGCAAATTCTTCTATCAGATAAATAGTATTTGAAATGTACGGCTCAAGGCTTTTTCCTATAAGCCCCATCCCAAAAAAAGACTGGAAGTTTTATTCCTGGAGGCAAGTAGAAACATTTTCTCTTATGAGAATCAAGGGTGGTAGCAGTTCGAGGGATTTTTACCAGATTGAAGTTTGTTTTTTTGACAAAGACCTTGTAAAAACGAAATCTCTATGGAATCGACTGCGAAGTAAATTTTCAAGTGCTAAACCTGCTGTCTACTTGATAATTCCGATTCAATTACTGGATGTTGACTTTCCTAGAAGAGTCTTTGAAACCATGTCCTACTTTGAGCGAGAGTGGCGCATCCAACAGAATCGCATGGGAAATCAAAGCTCTACAACCAAAAAGAAGTAAGTACTTCATTCAGCGAATGCTAGCAACAATTGAAGAAATAATGAGAAGTCTTGTACCAAGTATCAAGGCTTCTTTCTATTTTGCTTTTCTAGGAATTATGGTATAATAGGGAGTAAAAACTTTAAAAGAAAGAAACGCTATGAACTTAAAAGATTACATTGCAAGTATTGAAAATTACCCACAAGAAGGAATTACTTTCCGTGATATCAGCCCATTGATGGCAGATGGAAATGCCTACAGTTATGCTGTTCGTGAAATTGTTCAATATGCTACTGACAAAAAGATCGATATGATCGTAGGGCCAGAAGCACGTGGATTTATCGTTGGATGTCCAGTTGCTTTTGAGTTGGGAATTGGTTTTGCACCTGTTCGTAAACCTGGGAAATTGCCACGTGAAGTGATTTCAGCTGACTACGAAAAAGAATATGGTGTTGATACTTTGACCATGCACGCAGATGCTATCAAACCAGGTCAACGTGTTCTTATTGTAGATGACCTCTTGGCAACAGGTGGTACTGTTAAAGCAACAATCGAAATGATTGAGAAATTAGGCGGTGTCGTAGCTGGTTGTGCCTTCTTGATTGAGCTTGATGAGCTAAAAGGTCGTGAGGCAATCGGGGATTACGATTATAAAGTTTTGATGCATTATTAATGAAAAACAGTCCCTAGGGCTGTTTTCTCTTCATCGGATATAAAAGTAGGCTATATCTAGTTAGAGAAAAAACTATAATTGAAAACTATATCTTCTTACAGTATAATAAAGGGAAGAAGTGTCGTCAGCTGGATTATTCCATTTGATGACAGTCAGGTTACTTGAGTCCAATATGATACAGTTAGGAGATTTCCATGCCGATTCGAATTGATAAAAAATTACCAGCAGTTGAGATTTTACAAACAGAAAATATTTTTCGTCATGGATGATCAACGGGCGGCTCATCAGGATATCCGACCCTTGAAAATTCTTATTTTAAATCTAATGCCGCAAAAAATTGTGACAGAGACACAACTTTTACGGCATTTGGCAAATACTCCACTCCAGTTGGATATTGACTTTTTGTATATGGAAAGTCACCAGTCTAAAACGACTCTCTCAGAGCATATGGAGACCTTTTATAAGACATTCTCGGAAGTCAAAGATGATTATTTCGATGGTTTGATTATCACAGGAGCTCCAGTTGAGCACCTTCCATTTGAGGAGGTTGACTATTGGCAGGAGTTTACCCAAGTTATCGATTGGTCTAAGACTCATGTCTTTTCAACCCTGCATATTTGTTGGGGGGCACAGGCAGGTCTATACTATCGCTATGGAGTAGATAAATACCAGATGGAGCAGAAGCTTTCGGGGATTTATCCTCAGGATGTTTTAAAAAGAAGGTCACCTTCTTTTAAGAGGTTTTGATGATTTGTATGTATCCCCTCATTCTCGGCATACAGAAGTCCACAAAGAAGACATTCTGAATAAAACAAATCTAGAGATTTTAGCATCAGGAAAAGAGGTAGGAATCTCTATCCTTGCTAGTCGAGATTTGAGAGAAGTCTATAGCTTTGGGCATTTAGAGTATGATCGTGATACGCTCGCGAAAGAATATTTTAGAGATCTAGATGCTGGTTTAGATCCCCATATACCAGAAAATTATTTCAAAAATGATGACATTCATGAACTTCCTTGTATGCGTTGGAGTTCATCTGCAGCTCTCTTCTTTAGTAACTGGGTAAATTATGCAGTTTACCAAGAAACGCCGTTTGAGTGGAAGAGTACGGAGGAAGATGTGTCTCATTTTGGATATTTATAAGAGGAATTATGACATATTTAGATGCTTTCAAATCAGGAAACTTAGTGTTACCGAGTGACTTACTTTTACATTACAATCAGCTGTTCTCGTCAAGCGATGATTTCTTGGTTTGGCAATTCTTTTACCTGCAGAATACAACGGCTTTAGGTGAATTGTCTCCAAGTCAGATTGCTGAAAAAATCGGCAAAAATGTCACTGAAGTCAATCAGGCTATTTCACGCTTGACTGAGAAAGGGTTGCTTCAATACCGAACCATTGAACTTAATGGCGAAATAGAAGTAATCTTCGATGCAACTCTTGCCTTGGAGCGCCTAGACCAACTTTCTGAAAAACAAGTTCCAAACCAGGTGCAATCTGCTCCAAATAATTTAAAGAGCTTGGTAGATACTTTCCAACAGGAGCTAGGTCGTCTATTGAGCCCATTTGAAATTGAAGACTTGGAAAAGAGTTTGAAAGAAGACGGAACTAGTGCAGATTTGATAAAAGAAGCCTTACGAGAAGCTGTTTTGAATGGTAAACCAAATTGGAAATATATCCAAGCTATCCTACGAAACTGGCGTCATGAAGGGATTAGAGTGTAGCCCAGGTAGAAGCGAAACGTCAAGAGAGAGAGGCGACAAACCTTCAAAATGTTCAAGTTTCATCTGATTTTAAAAATGCCATGGACCTTTGGAAAGACTAATATTTAGCAATAAAAAAAAACTTGCCCATGGCAAGTTTTTTTTGTGCTCTTAATATGTAAGTCCCCAAACACTTACAGAACGCTCAGCAACTGGGAAGTCCCCATATCCTTCAGCATTAATAGTGACCTGATCTGAATGGTTGCCAAGTAAATCAACAAAAGTATGTTCAGCCCATTCTGGACCTACAAACATGGTTTTGTAATTGTCTTGAGCATTTGAGATAAGAATGGCAAGAGGCGATTGGTTGTCAGCTCCTGAACGGACCCAACCGATACAATTAGGGTCATCAAAGTAGTCCGTTTGCTCACCGTAAGCTAACCCTTTTCGGATAGCTAGCAAACGGTTAAGGACATCTTTAAAATCTTGCTGAGCATATTGACCAGAGATACCGTAGTAGTCTCCGTAAAAGACACATGGAAGCCCTTGTTCACGTAGGAGGATGAGAGCATAGGCTGCTGGTTTAAACCATTCTTCTACAGTAGATTCTAAAGCTTGTCCTCGTTGAGTATCATGGTTTTCGACAAAGGTTACAGCCTTATCTGGATTGATTTGAGCCAAACTATCATCAAAGATAGTTGTTAAATCATAGTCAGCTCCAGCCTTGCTTGCCTCAAAGAGATTCATATGAAGGCGAACATCAACAAGATCAAAGCGTTCTTCAATCTTTTCAAGATAATCCAGATTAGCTTCCTTATCAGGATTCCAGAATTCTCCGAAAACATAGAAGTCTTGACCATATTTTTCCTTGATATCGCGTATGAAATTACGCATAAAGAAAGAGTCAATGTGCTTAACAGCATCTAAGCGGAAACCTGTTACACCAGTCGTTTCGATAAACCAATCGGCCCAATCGTAGATATTCTGGATGACTTCGGGGTGTTTGAAATCCAGGTCTGCGTACATGAGATAGTCGTAATTTCCGTTCTCATTGTCGACTAATTCTTCATGAGCCCAACCTTTATTCTCTCCCTGAATGAGATAGATACCAGACTTACGTCGTTTGGCATCATAGTCAGTTCCTGTGAAGTGGTACCAGTGCCAGTGGAAGTCATTGTAGGTATTTTGTCTGCCATCAAAAGTAAAACCAGTCCAACCATTAATGGTGAAAGGTTCTCCTAGTTCGATTGTGCGGTCTTCTGGATCCACTTCGATAACTTGGAAGGATTCTAAAGTGGTCTGCAGCTGCCTTATGATTTAAGACGACATCGGCCATAGGGTTGAATCCCATGTGATTTAAGTGTTTGAATAGCTTGAAGATAGTCTTCTTTAAAGCCATACTTGGTACGAACAGTTCCTTTTTGGTCAAATTCGCCAAGGTCAAATAGATCATAGACTCCATAACCAACATCTTTTTCGTTTGTAGCCTTAAAAGCAGGTGGCATCCAGATGTGACTAATTCCCAAGTTAGCTAGATGTTCAGCATCGTTAGTTAGTCGCGTCCAGTGTTGTCCATCGTGGGAAGGTACCACTCAAAAATACTGCATTAGGGTTTGATTGTTCATAGAAAGTCCTCATACTTAACAATTTGACAATCATTTTACCACAAAGCCAAGGAATACGCAAACGTTTGCGCTAGAAAAATAGACCTCAGGATGTGAATGTCTATTTTTACGGTAATAGAATGAAATTTCTCAACACAAATGACCATTCTCATTTAGAAATCAATTAAGCAGAAACAAAAAGCTTGGATTGTTCCGATGACATCAATGGAGAAATCACTTTTCTATTTTGTGAATTTTCAACAAATTTGATATAATTGTATCTATGAATAAAGTATTCGTCAGTCGGCGTGTCGAAAAAAAGCTCCATAAAGGACAGCTTCTTTTGGAAGAAGTTGATTTTTCCAGACTTATCTGAAACTAATCAAGAAGTTGAGCTTTTCAGCCAAAGCAAAGAATTTTTAGGGAAGGCTTATTTATCTCGCCAAAATAAAGGGATTGGTTGGTTTGTAACCAACCAAAAGCTTTCTTTTGATCAAAAGTTTTTTGAAAGATTGTTTGAGAAAGCCAAACAAAGACGCGCTACCTACTATCAAGATGAGTTGACAACTGCCTTTCGTTTGTTTAATCAAGAAGGCGATGGATTTGGTGGCATGACTCTGGACCTCTACGGAGATTATGTTGTTTTTTCTTGGTATAACTCATATATCTATGGGCTTCGCCAAGAGATTATGGCAGCCTTTGCTCAGGTATTTCCAGAAGTCTTGGGTGCCTATGAAAAGATTCGCTTTAAAGGTCTAGATTATGAGTCTGCCCATATCTATGGTCAAGAAGCAGCTGAATATTTCACTGTTCTTGAGAATGGAGTCTTGTACCAAGTCTTTATGAATGACGGCCTAATGACAGGGATCTTCTTGGATCAGCATGAAGTTCGTGGAAGCTTAGTTGATGGTTTAGCTATGGGGAAATCCTTACTCAATATGTTTTCCTATACAGCAGCCTTCTCAGTTGCTGCAACCATGGGAGGTGCCAGTGAAACGACTTCTGTGGATCTAGCCAAGCGTTCGAGAGAACTATCAGAAGCTCATTTTCATGCCAACGGCTTGAGTTTAGACAATCATCGATTGATTGTCATGGATGTCTTTGAATACTTTAAATATGCTAAGAGGAAGGGTTTGAGCTACGATGTGATTGTTCTGGATCCGCCTAGCTTTGCCCGAAATAAAAAACAAACTTTCTCTGTAGCTAAGGATTATCATAAATTGATTTCCCAAAGCCTAGAGATTTTAAATCCAGATGGAATCATTATCGCTAGTACCAATGCGGCTAATGTTTCTCGTCAAAAATTCACAGAACAAATCAACAAAGGATTTGCAGGTAGAAAGTATCAGGTCCTTCATAAATATGGACTTCCAGCAGACTTTGTCTACAATGAAAAAGATGAAAGTAGTAATTACCTCAAAGTGATTACCATGAAGGTTAGTAAATGAAATTAATTGTTTCTGTCATGCCAAGAAGTATAGAAGAGGCTCAGGCTATTGATGTTATGCGGTATCATGATGCAGATATCATTGAGTGGCGAGCAGACTTCTTACCCAAGGAAGCTATCTTGCTGGTAGCGCCAGCTATTTTTGAAAAATTCGCTGGTCGTGAGCTTGTTTTCACTTTACGTACTCGTGCCGAGGGTGGTCAAATTGAGCTCTCTTCAGAAGAGTATGTTCAAATTATCAAGGAAGTGGCACAGCTTTATCAACCAGATTATATTGATTTTGAGTATTTTAGCTACAAGGATGTTTTTGAACAGATGTTGGATTTTCCAAATCTCGTCTTGAGCTACCATAACTTCCAAGAAACACCTGAAAATCTAATGGAAATATTGTCTGAGTTAACAAGTTTAAATCCTAAGGTTGTGAAAATAGCTGTTATGGCTCATACAGAACAAGATGTGTTGGATCTGATGAACTTTACACGTGGCTTTAAAACACTGAATCCTGAACAAGAATATGTAACGATTTCTATGGGAAAAGTGGGCAAGGTCTCTCGTATTACTTCAGATGTGACTGGTTCTAGTTGGTCTTTTGCAAGTCTAGATGAAGCTAGTGCTCCAGGACAAATTTCACTATCTAGCATGAAAAAAATTAGGGAGCTTCTAAATGAAGATTGATGGCTACACACGTTTAGCAGCTGTAGTCGCAAATCCTATCAAACACTCCATTTCTCCCTTTATTCACAATAGCGCTTTTGAAGCAACCAATACCAATGGTGTTTATCTTGCTTGGGAAGTAGATGCGACTGAACTAGCAGAAACAGTTGCTAATATTCGTCGCTACCAGATGTATGGAATCAATCTTTCCATGCCTTACAAGGAACAAGTGATTCCTTATCTGGACCAGTTGAGCGAAGAGGCTTGTTTAATTGGTGCAGTTAATACAGTTGTGAATCGAGAAGGAACATTAATTGGATATAACACAGATGGCAAGGGATTCTTTAAGAGCTTGCCTTCTTTTAAAATATCAAGGAAAAGACTGGTTTTGTTAGGAGCAGGCGGTGCAGCCAAGGCAATTTTGGCACAGGCAATCTTGGATGGAGTAAGTCAGATTTCTGTCTTTGTTCGTTCTTCATCCATGGAAAAAACAAGACCTTACTTAGAAAAAATACAGAATGCGACTGGATTTAGAGTAGATTTATTTGCATTAGAGGATGTTCAAGATCTTCAAGACAGCATCACTCAAGCCGACCTCTTGGTCAATGCGACTAGTGTGGGCATGGATGGATCCTCTCAGCCGATCCCGACCAGCATCGTTTTACCAGACAAGCTCTTGGTAGCAGATGTGATTTATCAACCCTTTGAAACACCGTTTTTAAAGTGGGCAAGAAGTCAGGGAAATCACGCTGTCAATGGCCTAGGGCATGTTGCTTTTACCAAGCTGCGGAAGCTTTTTCAGTTATGGACAGGCAAGGAAATGCCAACAGAACAAATCTGGGAATTATTAACACAAAAATATCAATAAAGAAAAAAAGGAGAACTGCGATGAAAATCAGAATAGACCTTCCCCACCATCCTTATGATATTCAGATTGAAAAAAAGGATGCCTGTCTCAATCAGGAAAAATGGTTGCGAGAACTTTGGCAACCACAAAAAGTGGTTATCATTACGGATAACCGTGTGGCTTCCCTCTATGCAGAAAAAGGTCAAATTGAGCTTGGAGGATGCTGGTTTTCAAGTGGCAGTTTTTGACTTTCTAGAGGGTGAAGAACGAAAAAATCTAACTACGGTTCAAAAAGCTTATGAATTTTTGGTCAAGCAAGATTTGACTCGTAGCGATGGTATCGTAGCTCTAGGTGGTGGAGTTGTTGGTGATTTGGCTGGTTTTGTAGCTTCAACCTACATGCGCGGTATTCACTTTGTCCAAATTCCAACCAGCTTGACTGCCCAGGTGGACTCATCTATTGGTGGTAAGACAGGAGTGAATACCCCTTTTGCTAAGAATATGGTAGGAACTTTTGCCCAGCCAGACGGTGTTTTGATTGACCCAACCGTTCTTGAAACCCTAGGTAAACGAGAGTTGATTGAAGGAATGGGTGAAGTCATCAAGTATGGCTTAATTGAAGATCCAGAACTCTGGGACTTATTATCTAAAATGGATGGTTCTGTGGAAAGCATATTGGAACATTCCGAGAGTTTGATTGAGCATTCTTGCCAGGTGAAGCGCAAGATGGTAGTTGAGGATGAATTAGACAATGGCATTCGTCTATATCTCAACTTTGGTCATACAATCGGCCATGCTATCGAAGCAACTGCTGGTTATGGACGTGTCATGCATGGTGAGGCAGTAGCGATGGGAATGGTTCAGGTCTCTAAAGTAGCCGAACAAAAAGGCCTTATGCCAGCTGGAATCACTCAGTCTATCCGAGAAATGTGTCAGAAATTTCGCCTTCCTGTTGATTATGAAAACTGGGATGTTGATAGCTTTATCAGGCCTTGACTCATGATAAAAAAGCGCGTGGAAACACTATGAAGTTAGTTTTGGTACCAGAGCTTGGTTCAGCTACTATTCACCCCGTCTCACTCGAAGAAATGAAAGATTACTTGGTAAAATAAGGAGAATGTATGAGATATTTAACAGCAGGAGAATCACACGGTCCTCGTCTGACAGCGATTATTGAAGGAATTCCAGCAGGCCTTCCTTTAACTGCCGAGGATATCAATGAGGATCTCAAACGTCGCCAAGGAGGTTACGGTCGTGGTGGCCGCATGAAGATTGAGAGTGATCAGGTTGTCTTTACTTCTGGTGTTCGTCATGGAAAGACGACAGGGGCTCCCATTACCATGGATGTCATTAACAAAGACCACCAAAAATGGTTGGATATCATGTCTGCAGAGGATATTGAAGACAAACTTAAAAGCAAACGAAAAATCACTCATCCTCGCCCAGGACATGCCGACTTGGTAGGGGGGATCAAATACCGCTTTGATGATTTGCGAAATTCCCTAGAGCGTTCATCTGCCCGTGAAACGACTATGCGAGTAGCAGTCGGGGCTGTGGCTAAACGACTATTGGCTGAGCTTGATATTGAAATTGCTAACCATGTTGTTGTCTTTGGTGGTAAGGAAATCGATGTTCCAGAAAACTTGACAGTCGCAGAGATTAAGAAACTAGCTGCCCAGTCTGAAGTTTCTATCGTCAACCAAGAACGTGAGCAGGAGATCAAGGACTATATTGACCAAATCAAACGAGATGGTGATACCATTGGTGGTGTTGTTGAAACTGTTGTCGGTGGCGTTCCAGTTGGCCTTGGCTCCTATGTCCAATGGGACAGAAAATTGGATGCGCGATTGGCTCAGGCAGTTGTCTCTATCAATGCCTTTAAGGGAGTGGAGTTTGGACTAGGCTTTAAAGCAGGTTATCTCAAGGGGAGCCAGGTCATGGATGAAATCCTCTGGTCACCAGAAGATGGCTATACTCGTCGTACTAATAATCTTGGTGGTTTCGAAGGTGGTATGACCAATGGCCAACCGATTATTGTTCGTGGGGTTATGAAACCAATTCCAACTCTCTATAAACCATTGATGAGCGTTGATATTGAAACCCATGAGCCTTATAAAGCAACAGTAGAGAGAAGTGATCCGACTGCTCTTCCAGCAGCAGGCGTCGTTATGGAGGCAGTCGTAGCAACGGTCTTGGCTCAGGAAATTCTAGAGAAATTCTCCTCAGATAATCTGGAAGAGTTAAAAGAAGCTATCACAAAACATCGGGAGTATACAAAGAATTATTAAGGAGTTCTTATGGCAAAAACCATCTATATCGCAGGGCTTGGTTTGATTGGTGCTTCGATGGCACTGGGAATCAAGCGGGATCATCCTGATTATAAAATTTTAGGATACAATCGCAGTCAGGCATCTAGAGATATTGCCTTGGAGCGAGGAATGATTGATCGTGCGACGGATGATTTTGCCAGTTTTGCTCCACTTGCAGACGTCATCATTCTTACCCTGCCAATCAAGCAAACTATTGCCTTTATTAAGGAATTGGCCAACTTGGACTCGAAAGAAGGTGTCATTATTTCTGATGCTGGATCGACCAAGTCAGCTATCGTGGCTACAGCTGAGAAGTATTTTGCTGATAAGTCTGTTCGCTTTGTGGGAGCCCATCCCATGGCAGGAAGTCACAAGACAGGAGCTGCCTCTGCAGATGTTAATCTTTTTGAAAATGCCTACTATATCTTTACTCCTTCGAGCCTAACGACTCCAGATACGCTTGAAGAAATGAGGGACTTGCTGTCAGGACTTCATGCTCGTTTTATTGAAATCAATGCTGAAGAGCATGACAGAGTGACTTCTCAGATTAGTCATTTTCCGCATATCTTAGCATCAGGCTTGATGGAACAAACTGCTAGTTATGCTGAAGAACATGAGATGGCACGACGCTTTGCGGCAGGTGGTTTCCGTGATATGACTCGAATCGCTGAAAGTGAGCCAGGTATGTGGACTTCTATTCTCTTATCCAATCGGGAGACCATTATTGAACGCATTGAGGATTTCAAGGGGCGTTTGGATGAGATAGGTCAGGCAATCAGCGCAGGTGACGAAAACCAAATCTGGAATTTTTTCAACCAAGCACGTGAGCAACGTCAGGCTATGGAAATCCATAAACGTGGTGGTGTTGATAGTTCTTATGACCTTTATGTAGATGTTCCCGATGAAGAAGATGTGATTTTGCGCATCTTGGAATTGCTAAGAGGAACTTCCTTGGTCAATATCCATATCAATGAAGAAAATCGTGAGGATGTTCACGGGATTCTACAAATTTCATTTAAGAATGCTCAGGATTTAAAACGTGCTGAGCAAGTCATTACAGAAAATACTGACTACACAGTTGTAATTAAATAAGGAGGACAATTATGTCAAATATTTATGATAGTGCAAATGCACTTAGTCGTGGACTACGCGAATTGCCTGAATACAAGGCAGTTAAGGAAGCTAGAGATGCCATCCAAGCAGATGCAGAAGCAAGCAAAATTTTTGCAGATTATATTGCTTTTCAGCATGAAATCCAAATCATGGCACAAACTGGACAAATGCCAGATGCTTCTTTCCAAGAAAAAATGGAAAGCTTTGGTAAAAAGATTCAAGGCAACTCTCTCTTGTCAGAATTCTTTGCCAAACAGCAACAACTTTCTATCTACCTTTCTGATATTGAAAAAAATTGTCTTTGAACCAATTTTCAGAATTGCTAAAATAAAAAAATTTATTTTGTTTATGATTTATCGGTATTTTTCTCAATCGTATTTTTTTATTATCGATAACTACTGTATAAGCTAGAATTATTAGCCTGGCCTGTTTAATAATGACTGTGGGAATTATTGTCTTTACTAATGATCAAAATTCAAAACAAATTTGAATGTTTCTAACTATAGAACTGAGTTAATTGGAGCAGAGAAAGATGCAAAGTTTGTCCCTAAAATTAATTTAACTGATTAGTCTTGTGGGGGATCTCCTATGAAAAAGTTAATTTTACTCTTAATTATCCCTTTATTCTTTTTTATGCCGCTAGTGGCGGCTAATATGGTTGTTCCAGATCGGCCTTTAAATGGTATATACGATCCTAATGGTTATTTAACCACTAGTGTTGCAGAAACGTTAGAGAGTATGAATACTGGAAGTGAAACCCAGTAGGTATTTACATTGTAGATACCCTGGACGGTTCCAGTATCGAAGAGGTAGCCAATGAGGTTGCACGCAAATGGAAAATTGGGAAACAAGATTCCAATAGTGGTATTTTAATCGCTATTGCTATAAAGGATAGGAAGTTTCGTATTGAAACATCCAACGAAGCAGCAATTTGGCTTACTGACTCGAAGGCCAGTTCTTTACTAAATGATTCGAAGCCTTACATGAAAGAAGGGAAATACACTGATGCTCTTAACAGAATTCTAGTAGGTATCTCTAAAGCCGAATTTGGGAAAGCTGAAATCATTAACAAGAAAGAGAATAAGAATAGTTGGCTTTCAAAAATCTATGAAAAATCATTAAAAAATAATGAAGGGCTTAGTAAATATTTCGATTACATTCCGTTTCCGATATTGTTTTATCTAATGTTCTTTCTTTTACTGAGTTTAGTAACGTGGTTCAGGTACTTAAAAAGATGTCGCTTTTCTAAGTATGAGTATGAGGGAAAGGGGAAGCTGTATCCAGATTTTTCCTGACTTTGTACCTAACGATACGTGGACTGAAGAACGTAAATCTTACTATAAAAAAAATAAGCGTTTAATTAGGTCTCAATATAACTACACAGGATATAACAAACTCTATCCAGACTTAAAAGGTTTTCTACCTAATGATTCTTGGACTACATTACTGATAGAAGAATACTACGCAGAAGTTAAAAGAAAGCAACTAGATAGGCTGAACCGCTCTCAATACTCTTATAATGGGAAGGGAAAACTCTATCCAAACGATAAAGATTTTGTGAAGAATTCTTCTTGGACTTCCGAGCTCAAAAAAAGCTACTATGCTTCTCAAAGGGTACAGTCAAGTTCTTATGGTAGATTAGATTCTTCCACTTCTAGATATGATACTGGTAGTTCTAGTTCATCTTGGTCTTCTGATGATTGGGATGGCGGAGGATTTGATGGTGGTGGCTCTTCAGATAGCTGGTAAATTGAAAGTGAAAAAGAATTGCTATTAAAAAGCTTCAGGTTGAAATAAATCAAAAAGGTAAAAGTGTATTGAAAAAATATTATTAACTATCAGAAAGTCAGGAATTTTTTTAAGAAATTTCTGACTTTTTATGATAAAAATAAGAAAAAAAGTATTGTCAGTATGAGGGCCGGTATGAAATTAAAAACAAACATTAAGCACTTAAATGGTAGTATTCGCGTACCTGGGGATAAGTCCATCAGTCATCGCTCTATCATTTTTGGAAGCTTGGCTGAGGGTGAGACTAAAGTTTATGATATCTTGCGTGGTGAAGATGTCTTGTCAACCATGCAGGTATTTCGTGACCTCGGCGTTGAGATTGAGGACAAGGACGGTGTCATTACCATTCAAGGTGTTGGCATGGATGGTTTGAAAGCTCCTCAGAATGCTCTAGATATGGGAAATTCTGGGACCTCTATTCGTTTAATTTCAGGTGTCCTTGCTGGTGCAGACTTTGAAGTAGAGATGTTTGGAGACGATAGTCTTTCCAAGCGCCCTATGGATCGTGTAACTCTTCCCTTGAAAAAGATGGGAGTTAGTATTTCTGGTCATACAGAGCGAGACTTGCCACCGTTACAGTTGAAAGGAACGAAAAACTTAAGACCTATTCAATACGAATTGCCAGTCGCTTCTGCTCAAGTTAAGTCAGCCTTGATTTTTGCGGCTTTGCAGGCTCAGGGCCAATCTGTCATCATTGAGAAGGAGTGCACTCGTAATCACACAGAAGATATGCTGCGTCAATTTGGTGGAGACTTAAGTGTCGATGGTAAGAAAATCACTGTTCAAGGGCCACAGAAAACTAAGTGGACAAACAGTTGTCGTACCAGGAGATATTTCCAGTGCAGCCTTTTGGTTGGTTGCTGGCTTGACTGTTCCAAATTCTCGTGTCGTGCTGAAGAATGTCGGTATTAATGAAACACGTACAGGTATTATCGATGTTATCCGAGCTATGGGCGGGAAATTAGAGATTACTGATATGGATCCAATTGCCAAATCTGCAACCTTGACTGTCGAGACTTCAGAACTAAACGGGATAGAAATTGGTGGAGCCTTGATTCCACGTTTAATTGATGAATTGCCAATTATCGCTCTCCTTGCTACCCAAGCTCAAGGGCAAACAGTTATCAAAGATGCAGAAGAACTCAAGGTCAAAGAAACGGATCGCATTCAAGTTGTTGCGGATGCTTTAAATAGCATGGGAGCAACCATCACCCCTACAGCAGACGGAATGATAATCAAAGGAAAATCTGTCCTCCATGGCGCCAAAGTCAACACCTTTGGGGACCACCGTATCGGTATGATGACAGCCATTGCAGCTCTTTTAGTGGCAGATGGAGAGGTCGAATTGGACCGTGCAGAAGCTATTAACACAAGCTACCCAAGCTTCTTTGATGATTTGGAGACTTTGATTCATGACTAAGGTTTTACTAGGGTTTATGGGTTCAGGAAAAACTACTATTGCTAGAAAACTGGATTCTGACTTCGTAGATATGGATGCCTTGCTGGAAGACCGACTGGGGATGCCGATTGCTCGTTTCTTTGAAGAAAAAGGAGAAGCAGCCTTCCGCCAGCTAGAAGAAGAGGTCCTAGCTGATTTGCTAAAGACAGATAAAGTTATTTCGACAGGAGGAGGAATAGTCATTTCTCCTCGTAATCGTGCCTTGCTCAAGCAGAATCCAGACAACATTTACCTTAAAGCAGATTTTGAGACTCTTTACCAGCGAATCTCAGCTGATAAGGACAATCAACGTCCACTATTTTTAAAAAATAGCAAGGAAGGTTTAGCTGCAATTTTTAAAGAAAGACAGGTTTGGTATGAGGAAGTAGCTAGTCAGAGTTGTAGATGTCTCAAGCTTAAGCCCAGAAGAAATTATAGAGGAACTGAGATGAAAATTGCCTATCTAGGCCCTAAAGGATCTTTTTCGCACCATGTGGTGCAGACGGCTTTTCCTCATGAGGAACTAGAGCCTTTTTCAAATATTACAGACGTTATCAAGGCCTATGAACAAGGTTTGGTAGACTATTCAGTAGTGCCAGTTGAAAATTCTATAGAAGGTAGTGTTCATGAGACCTTGGATTATCTCTTCCACCAGGCTCGAATTCAAGCTGTGGCGGAGATTGTGCAGCCAATTCATCAACAGTTGATGGCAGTGCCAGGGCAAGTTAAAATTGAGAAAATCTTTTCTCATCCGCAGGCATTAGCCCAAGGGAAGAAATTTATCGATGAACATTTTCCAGACGCTCAATTAGAAGTAACGGCCAGTACAGCCTACGCTGCACGCTATGTTTCCGAACATCCAGATCAGCCTTTTGCGGCCATTGCCCCCAAAAGTTCGGTTGGAGAATATGGTTTGGAATTAATTGCTCAAGATATTCAAGAGATGGAAGCCAATTTCACTCGCTTTTGGGTGTTAGGGTCCCAAGACACCGCAAATGCCCTTTGAATGCAAATGCTAAGAAAATGAGTCTAGCATTGACCTTGCCAGACAATCTTCCAGGAGCTTTATATAAGGCACTTTCTACCTTTGCTTGGCGAGGAATTGACTTGACAAAGATTGAGAGTCGCCCCCTTAAAACGGCTCTTGGTGAATACTTCTTTATTATTGATGTTGATTATAGAGATAAAGATTTAGTTCATTTTGCAAGAGAAGAATTAGAAGCTATTGGAATCCAATATAAAATTTTGGGAGCTTACCCTATTTATACTATACACGATAAAGAGAAGGAGAATCTATGACTAGAGAAAAGTCCTTTAACACATCATGAAAAAAACTGAGATATGACTATCTTTTGAAAAACATTCATTATTTGAATGAGAAAGAAAAGAGAGAATTTGCCTTTTTACAAGCTAAGTTAGAAGGTCAAAAAAATGTTCGTCCTGTTGTAACAGAAGATGCAGAAGAGGTAGCGTATCAAGAGTTTACTGAATCAAACACAGGACTGCCAAGTTATACAAATCGCAGTCGTGCAAATCGACGTATTAGCCAATCTCAACCAAAAACTAAGCTCCCAAAGCAAAAGAAAACAAAGACAAAAAGAGGATTTCGAATCAAACGTATTCTCGCATGGTTAGGGTTCCTATTGCTTTGTGCTGCAGTAGGAATGATTTTCATGTTCTTGAAAGGTTTCCAGTCAGCCAATCCGAGTAATTCAAGTGGGTCAAAAGATGCTAAAGCCGCTCAAGTTGAAGTCTTCAATGGACAGGATACAAGAGATGGTGTCAATATTCTTATTTTAGGGACAGATGGCCGTATTGGACAGAATAGTGCAGAAACACGGACAGACTCCATTATGGTTCTAAATGTAAGTGGTAAGGATAAAAAGCTTAAGCTTGTAAGTTTTATGCGTGATAACCTAGTATACATTGATGGCTATAGTCAGGTTGTTGATGGTCAGAAACAAGCTGACCATAAGTTGAACTTGGCCTACGAATTGGGGGAACAAGAAGGACATCAAGGAGCTGAAATGGTTCGGAAGGTCCTTAAAGATAACTTTGACCTAGATATTAAATACTATGCCCTCGTTGATTTCCAAGCTTTTGCAACTGCCATTGATACACTTTTCCCTGACGGAGTGACCATTGATGCTCAATTTTCAACCCTAAATGGAGTTCCAGTTACAGAAGCTACAGTTGGAGATGACTTTGCATGCCACAGAAACTGAATCACCAACTCAAACCATTAAAGTTGGAACACAACAAATGAATGGTTCAACTCTTCTCAACTATGCACGTTTCCGTGATGATGATGAAGGGGACTATGGACGCACTCGTAGACAGCAACAAGTCATGACGGCTGTCTTTACAGCAGATTAAAGATCCTACAAAAACTTTTCACAGGTTCTGAAGCACTTGGTAAAAGTATTCGCTATGACGTCTACCAACATTCCATATACTTTCTTATTGACCAAATGGTTTATCTATTCTTGAAGGAGGTCAGAAATGGTATTGAGAGACTAACAGTACCCGGAACTTGGAGACTGGGTAGATGACTATGATGTTTATGGAGGTCAAGCTCTTCGAGTGGATCAAAAAGCTTACCAGAATAAAGCTAGCCCAAATGGGATTCAGATAAAAATATAATAGAAATCAAAGCTTGAAACATCTATTAAAATAGGGTGCTTAGGGCTTTGATTTTTTTCACATAATCAGATGGATTTTTTTTGGTCATTTTTTTATGGTATAATGAAATAATGTAATTCTATAGAAGAGGATGAGAATGAGATGAGTGATTTAAAAGGCAATTCAGGCTCGTAGCTTTAGAGATGGCTGAATATTTTGTCGCCTTTTGTAAAAGAACATGACTTGCTCTGTTATTTATGTGGTGGAGGTGCTATCGGTGCTTTACGTCATAAAGGGATTTCATCCCTTGGGATGATGATTTGGACTTCTTTATGCCCACGAAAGGACTATGAAAAAAAGCTAGCAGAGTTATGGCCTCGATATGCGGATGAACGTTACTTTCCTATCAAAGAGTTCTAAAGATTATGTAGACCGTAACCTCTTTATCACCATTAGAGATAAGGAGACGACTTGTATCAAGCCTTATCAACAAGATTTGGATCTACCACACGGCTTGGCTTTGGATGTTCTTCCCTTGGACTACTACCCTAAAAATCCAGCAGAGCGTAAGAAACAGGTTCGCTGGGCTTTGATTTATTCTTTATTTTGTGCACAAACCATTCCAGAAAAGCATGGAGCTCTCATGAAATGGGGAAGTACTATTTTATTAGGATTGACACCTAAAGCTCTACGATACCGTATCTGGAAAAAGGCTGAGAAAGAAATGACCAAGTATGGACTTTCTGAAAGTGATGGCATTACAGAATTATGTTCAGGCCCTGGCTATATGAAAAACAAATATCCAATTCAGGCCTTTGAAGACAACATCTTCCTACCTTTCGAAGGAACAGAAATGCCTATTCCGGTCGGCTATGACGCCTATCTCAGCACAGCTTTTGGTGATTACATGACACCACCTCCGGCGGACAAGCAAGTACCTCACCACGATGCCATAATAGCAGACATGGATAAGAGCTACACAGAATATAAGGGAGAATACAATGCAAGAAAAAATTAGTATCATTGTTCCTGTATACAACGTAGAAAATTATCTTGAACGATGTGTTGAGTCGATTTTAAAGCAGACTTATACCAATTTTGAATTGCTTCTTATTAATGATGGTTCGAAAGACCAGAGTGGAGACTTGTGTGATCAGCTAGTTTCTAAAAATGAAAATATCAAGGTTTTTCATCTTGAGAACGCTGGAGTTTCCAATGCCAGAAATGTAGGTATCCAAAACTCGACTGGAGAATGGATTACTTTTGTTGATAGTGATGATTTTATTACGCCAGATTATTTGGAAACTTTGATAAGTGCAGTAAAATCAGATATTTCTGTAGGTTTTCTCAGTTGCTCGTGTGCATCATGTGAAAAAAATGGACAAGTGACAGATTTGCCTGAGTTTTTCAGGTCAAGAGTCAATATGGTCTGTTGAGCAAACCATGAAAAGAATTATTGATGACTACTCGAACTTCTTTTTTTCCCTGTTGCAAAATTATTTAAAAAGGAATTAATTGAAGATTTTTAAATTTAGTACAGATTATCATTTAGCAGAAGATGCTCTATTCTTAACAGAAGTTTTACTTGAAACAAAATGTAATAGTGTATTTTATAGACAAACCAATATACTATTATGATCATAGAGAGGGAGCGCAACTACATCTGTTAATAGTCATGTTTTTGATACTATAGAAGTATATAAAATTATTATTCCTAAAGTTTATCAATGTTTCCCTCAATTAAAACCCGAATTAGTAAATAGAGAATCTTGGTCTTATATTACAGTCTACGATAAAATAATCTTCACAGATTCGACTGAATATCAAGATGAGAAAACTCAATTGAGAAAGTGGATACTTAGTCATACCTCGCAAAATATTGAGTGATCCTTATTTTTACTAGTTTTTTCGGAAAATAGCCATTTTGTCACTGAGAATTTCTCCATGGATTTATAGACAAATTGTAGGCTTGAATAAATAATGTCATTAAAGGAGTTGAAGATGAATTTTTTTCAAAAAAATGAATGAATGCTTTGAAAAAAATCAAAACTGTGGATTTCATATCTTTTTGTTTTCATTTCGATTTTAAGTATGAGTTCACTAATTTATAAAATAACAAATCCGATTTATAAGGGACTTTCAGCAGTTGTTGTTCTGTCAATTTGTTTAACTTTATTTTTTTAATTGGAAACGAATAGAGATAGATAAAAAGTTTCTTACCCTATTTGGTCTTTTTAGTAGGGCAGTCACTTTTTATCAGCGCTCATTAATCGTTCTGGGACACCTGCTTGGAAATATGGTTGAAATTTTTCTTTATGTTGGCTTATGTTTTTATTATTTACCATGGTAAAACCCTGATCAGCTAAGGAAGTTACTAGGCATGATTGCAGGAACTATACAGATTGTCTCATTTTACTTCGGCTATATTTGCTTTTCATTCTATTACTTTCAAGAGTCTTTAATTCTATTTCAAATTGGAGAGAACTCTTATTATTACGGGGTAATGAATGGTCGATTATGGGGACTTTGTCAACCCTAAATGCAAGTGCTATTTTTCTCATATATTAGTATTGTTTTTTTGCGATGTATTTAATACATAAGGGAAGCAAATACTCTGTTTATCTTAAAATTAATAGTGTCGTTCAGTTAGTTTATTTTTGCAACCATGCAAAAGTAGAGGAGCTCTTTTATCAGTTCTTCTAATGCTAGTATTCTATTGTATTTTTGTTACTAGAGGAAAATTTGCCCAAAAAAATGGCTAACTTTTTTTAGTAGCTAGTATCTTACTAACAGGTAGTAATATTGGTATTAGTTATTTAACGTCAGTATATATTTCAGCAGCCAAGGCAACTGTAATTGACTTAAATAAAGGTGAATCTTATTCTGAAACTGATTCAGATGTTGCTAAGAAAAACGGGGAGCTTCACTTGATTGAAACAACTCCAAGTGGACGTACATATATATGGAAAAATGCAATCAAAATGGGGAGTGCAAAACCGTTATTTGGCTATGGTGTTCGAAATGTTACCGATTATTATACAGAGTACTTTAGTAAATTCGAAATTCAGAACTCACTGATTGGTGGGAATTTCCACAATATATTTGTTACGATATTTGTGAGTTCCGGATTCTTGGGTCTAATTTCTTTCGTACTCATCATTGCTTATGTTGGTTTCCGATTTGTTTCTTACATGGTTAAATCAAAGAAAAATAGTGAAAAACTGATTATGATTCTATTCTTTGGAATTTTATTTGGTCAGCTGTTTGAAAGTCAAATTATGTATTCGACTAACTTCATCAACATCATTTTTTGGTTAGTTGTGGGATATGGTCTAATGATCTGTGAGAAAAGAAAAAAAATGTCCGTTACGAGGAAGTAACAGATGTTTCTGAAATTCAACAAATGGAGTTAGGAATCATGGAGTATATCCATGAAGTGTGTCATAAAAATTGGTGTCCAATACTTTCTTGTCCTATGGTAGTTTAATTGGGGCTGTTCGTCATCAAAGGTTTTTATTCCTTGGGACGATGACATGGATATTTGTATGCTTCGTGATGATTATGAAAAAGTGCAAGATTATCTGATTGCACATCCAGACGAGCGCTATGAAGTTAATGTCTTATAAAAAAATAATATCAACTATGTCTATCCATTCATGAAAGTTCAAGACAATCATACCTATTTGGTTGAAGAGGATGTTCGAATTGATTCAGATATGGGAATTTATGTCGATATTTTTCCCTGTTGACGGGTATGAAGATGATCAGGCATTTAAAGATAAGATGACAAAGATTATTAAAAAGCGTCAATTAAGTTGTTACACTTTTAAAGGAATTACGAATAGTAAAAAGTGTAGTAAATTCAATTATCCGCTATATTTCTGTTATTATCTTTTTATTTCACTAACACAAATAAGTATGTTGCCCAAATTGATGAGCTTGCTAAATCTAGAAAAGTAGAAGATTATGAACTTGTAGACTATGTTATCTATAAAGATATGAATAAAGCCCGTTTGGAAACGTGAATGGTTAGAACAAGTTGAAAGTGGTAGCTTTTGAAGGTAAGGAATTTATGATTCCAAAAACATTATCATGAAATTCTAACTTCAGATTATGGAGATTATATGCAGTTACCTCCAGTTGAGCAGAGAGTATCTCACCATGATTTCAAATTGTGGAAGATTATAGGAAGTAATAGATTTTTGTTTAGATAAAAAGAAGTAAAGATTAGGAGTGACAAATAATGTCAGAAAGAATCTTAAGCCTTGAAGAAATCAAGCAAATTGAGCTTGGAATTCTAGAATACTTACACCAAGTTTGTGAAAAACATGATATCAAATATTTTTATCGATTTTGGAACTTTATTAGGAGCAGTTCGTCACAAAGGTTTTATTCCTTGGGATGATGATACAGACATTTCTTTAGCTAGAGATGAATTTGAAAAGTTATACGCAGTTCTAAAAAACGATAACCACCCATACTATAAGCTGATTTCTTTTAGAGAAACGAAGGGTTATCCATATAGTTATATGCGTGTTTACGATATTCGAACACGGAGAGATTCGAATCTTTTAGATCCAAGTGTTGTGCTTGGAACTTGCGTAGATGTCTTCCCGTACGATGGTCTTGTTACAGACGAACAAGATCGTAAGAAAATGAAACTCTATAAACAACTAATTCGTCTATCGTCTTTGAACTTTAAAGGAATTAAATACGAAAACGGAGGGATTAAAAATCTTCCTCGTTATATCGCGTCAGCAATATTCAGATTTACATCTCCTCAATTCTGGAATCAAAAGCTAGAACAACTTGCCTTAAAATACAGTGTTGAAAATTCTACAGACTTGGTTTGTTCAACTTATGATTCATACTATCCAGCTGGCATTAAAGCAGAATGGCTGTATGATACAATTGATATGCCATATGAAAATCTAATCCTAAAAGTACCAAGAAGATATCATGAGTTTCTTGTCTATGAATTTGGGGAAGATTATATGACTCCACCTCCTGCTGACAAACAGATACCAGGAAATGAGAAGAATTATTGGATTGATTAACGAAAGAGTAGAGAATTAATAGAGAAAGCTGAATGCCTTATGAAAAGTTTTAAAAAATCAATAATACTTAGTGCCGTGCTTCTATCTGTAACAATAATTCATGCACAAACAGTAAATGCAGATACTATCTCAGCAGGTGCAGGGAATCGAATCCATTTTATCAATACAAAAGCTAACTCTGGAAGTGATGCTATTTTACTAGAAAGTAATGGTCACTATGCTTTGATTGATATGGGAGAGGATTATGACTTTCCGGATGGAACGGATACACGTTATCCAAATCGATGGGGGATTTCTATTAACAATTATCAAGTATTAGAGGATCGCTTAATTCGCCATCTTGATCAGTTAGGAGTAAAGAAATTAGACTTTATACTAGGGACTCATGTTCATAGTGATCACATAGGTGGAGCGGATGAAATTCTTAATCGCTATCAAGTTGATAAGTTCTATTTGAAAAAAATATTCGGATCAACGAATTACAAGCACTTTGGGGATTGTGGGATAATCTTTTCAATTACGATAATGCTCTTCGTGCTGCACAGAATAAGGGTGTTACATTAATTCAAGATATCAAAGATCAGGATAGTCATTTCAAATTTGGTGACATGGATATTCAGCTTTATAATTATAAAAATGAATATGATTCTGATGGGAACTTAAAAAAAGTTCTTGATGATAATTCCAATTCAATTGTTGCAGTAGTAACTGTAGCAGGAAAAAGAATTTATCTTGGTGGTGACTTAGATAATGCTGAAGGAGCAGAAGATAAGTTAGGTCCTGTGATTGGCAAAGTAGATATGATGAAATGGAATCACCACTACGATGCCAAGATTTCTAATACAATTGGTTTCATAGATCACCTTTCTCCTAGTATGGTCATTCAAACGACTGGAGGTGATATTAACGTTGCTTCAACGAGAGATTATCTCCAAAAGAAAAATATTCAAGTGATTCATGCATCAAGTAAAACTCAGGATGCAACTGTATTTGATATTAGTGATAAAGGCTTTACAAATGTTTCAGGAGATTTTTCCGAATATTCCTACTGTTGAAGAGAAATGGTATCAAAGAAGATGGTCATTGGAAAGTATCGTTTGAAAAGATGGTCAGATGGCTATTGGTTGGCAAGATATTGCTGGTGCTACATATTTCTTTAACGGAAAAGGTCAAATGCAGAGTGGTCGTTGGCTCCGTATCACTGACGAATGGAACGGAGAACCAAAATTTAATGACTACTACCTAAACAATAATGGCAAAATGCAGACGGGTGGTTGGTTCTATCATGATAATACTTGGTACTATATCCAGTCAAACGGTGCAAGACGTTACAATGAACTAGCTGAAATTGGTGGTCAAAAATATCTCTTTGATAAAGATGGTAAAATGCTGACTGGCTTACAAGTCTTTAATGGCAAGAAGATGCTCTTTGCAAGTAGTGGCGCTCTTCAAACAGAAGGTAGCGCATCTAGTTGGCAAAAGCAAGGTTCAAGCTGGTATTATTATGATGAAGATGGTATTCGAACAGTTGGTAAAAAGAATATCAACGGCACTACCTATTACTTTAATCAAAATGGTATCATGCAAACTGGTTGGGCCTTAATTGAGGGTCATTGGAACTATTTTGCTAGTTCCGGAGCTATGAAAACTGGCTGGGTCAAGGATAAAGATACTTGGTACTACTTAGATAAAGAAGGTGTGATGCTAACAGGCCTTCAAGAGATTAATGGTTCTCGCTATTATCTCAATGCAAGTGGCGCTATGCAGACAGGTTGGAAATGGCTCAATAACCATTATTACTACTTCGTAAGCAGTGGTGCGATGAAGACAGGTTGGCTCAAGGATAAGGACATCTGGTATTATCTAGATAAAGAAGGTGTCATGTTAACAGGCTTCCAAGAAATCGATGGTTCTCGTTATTATCTCAATGCAAGCGGAGCTATGCAGACAGGTTGGAAATGGCTCGATAACCATTATTATTACTTCGCAAGCAGCGGCGCTATGAAGACAGGTTGGCTCAAAGATAAGGAACTATGGTACTATCTAGATAAAGAAGGTATCATGCTAACAGGCCTTCAAGAGATTGATGGTTCCCGTTATTACCTCAATGCAAGTGGCGCTATGCAGACAGGTTGGAAATGGCTTGATAACCATTATTACTACTTCACAGGAAGTGGTGCCATGAAGACTGGTTGGTTCAAAGACAAAGGTCTTTGGTACTATCTAGACAAGGAAGGTATCATGCTAACAGGCCTTCAAGAGATAAATGGAGCACGCTATTATCTCAATGCAAGTGGTGCTATGGAAACTGGTTGGAAACAACTGAATGGTAACTGGTACTATTTCCAAACAAATGGTTCTCTCTGAGAAATGGAACAAGTCCTGATGGCTATAAGGTCAATGCAGATGGAATTTGGACGACTGCTACAACCGAGGAAACAACTCAGGAACAAACGGTAGCAAATAGTCAGGGGAATATTTTCGAAACAACAGAAGTAGAGAGAACTCAACAAACAGAAAGCTCATCTGTTACGTCTGAGGAAAAAAATCAATCTACTGAACCTAAGACACAAACGAGCCAAGAAAAGAATTAAGTTTCTAAATGAATTTTTAATTAAATTTTTTTCTATAATAAAAACACCTATAAAGCTTAAGCTTTATAGGTGTTTTATTAACTTCGTTTGATTTTAGCACGAACTAGATTTAGTGCATAGTGAAGTGTTTTATCCTTCATTACAAAGAGAGCGACAGCGTAATAGATAGCACATCCGGCAATTGTAGATACCACCATACTGAGCATAGCCGTATTTACTGTGTATGACTGAACTTGGAAGAGAATTTTACAGATATAGTAAATTGGGATAAAGCCTAGTGACACAATTGTGTAGCGAGCTAATGTTCCAAAAATTTCTTTCAAATCCAAGAGTTTATGTTTCTGAATAAAGCGGATTTCAAGTAGAACTACGATTGCCTCAGCAATAATCGTTGTTCCGATGTAGTAGGCAGGAGTAAAGATGTTGTTGAAAAGGAGTAGAGAGTTTAGGATGACATTGACACCACCACCGATAAAGTAGAAAGCTGTTAATCTGTTTTCGTGGTCATTGATAAAGATAATTTGCTTTCCAAGGATTAATTCGATAGCCCAGATAATGGTTCGAAAGGCAAAGACGCTTGTTACAATTCCTGCTTCTATATACTTCTCAGAAGAGTAGATAACAGTCGCATAGGTTCCTAAAACCATAATCCCGATACTAGTCGGAATCATGAGGAAGAAAAAGAGAGATGCACCTTGATTGACCAGATACTTGTAAGAAGTGTAATCTTTTTTTCCTAAGTAGTAACCAAGTCGAGGAATGCTGACATTGATAGCTCCACTCAGGACACTAGCAATCAGCATAACAATACTCGAGGCAATAGTGTAGTAGGAAATGTAATTCTCATCAGGTCCTTTGGTAATGAACATACGGTCTAGCAAGGTGTAGAGCATATTGGCATTTGCTAGGAGTAACATGGTTAGAAGAGGCTTAGATGCTTTGATGAGTTCGATGACTTCAATCTTGACAAAGGAAACCTCTCGTTTAATCCATAGGAAGCTGAGCAGATAGTTGATAATGGTTGTCGCACTCATGATTGTAGCATAGGGAACAATATCATCAGGTGTCTTTACGAAAGCAAAGATAGCGATCAACATTCCAATACGAATAACCAGTGTTTTATAAAGGATAAATGAATAGTTCTCATAGGCTTCATTCATCCATTCGATATTTAGGAATTGGAAAAGAGCTTGGATTCCAAGGATATAATAGAGGACTTTGAGATTAACAATGCTCGTATCAAAATGAATAAAGAGGAAATAGATAGCTGTTGTTACAACTGAAGTAATGAGCGAAATATAGAACAACTTAGAAAAGACATAATTAATCTTATTTTTGTCATCCTTTACTTTACTAATTGCTCGAATCCCATAATTGTAAATCCCAAAGGCAGCTAGTGGAATGACAAAGCTCGCCCAGGTGTTAGCTGTATTAAAGTAGCCGTAATTTGATTTACTAAGAATCCGTGTTAGATAGGGATTAGTAATCAGGGGAAAAAAACGATGTTTAAAAATATTGACCAGCAAGCTAGCCAAAGCATTAACTTTTATATTTTTCATGAAACTTTCTTTCTTACATTCTAAAATAGATACTAGTATTATATCACATTCCAACGCCATTCTTTTGATAAAATCATTTAAATCTTGTATAATAGATAGAACTGAAAGTATGAGGTTACGAACTATGAAAATGAAACAAATCAGTGATACGACTTTAAAAATCACGATGTCTTTAGAAGATTTGATGGATCGTGGGAATGGAAATCGCAGACTTTCTCGTTCCACAGGAAAAAACAGAAGAGTTCTTCTACGCCATTTTGGATGAGTTAGAAATGCCAGACAGCTTTTTGGATACAGGTATGCTTAGTTTCCGAGTGACACCGAAGCCTGACAAGGTTGATGTCTTTGTGACCAAGTCTAAGATTGACCAAAATTTGGATTTTGAGGATTTGGCAGACCTTCCTGACATGGATGAACTAGCAAAAATGTCTCCAGATGAATTTTTGAAGACTTTGGAGAAAACCATGGCAGAGAAAACTAAAGAGGATATTGAAGCCATTCAATCTTTAGAGCAGGTTGAAAAAGAAGAGGAAGCAGCGATTGATGAAATTGCTGAGGTGGATGAAGGGAAAAGAGAACCTTATATCTACTACATCTTACGTTTTGACAACCTAGCTAGTCTGGTTTCTTTTGCAAAGACAGTCGATTACCAAATGGAGACTTCAGAACTCTACAAAATGAATGACCAATACTATCTAACAGTCTTGGTAGATGTAGAGGATCATCCAAGTCTTTATCCAGCTTGGTTATTGGCTCGCATGCGTGAATTTGCAGATGATAGTGATATCAGCCGTTCAGTTCTCCAAGAATACGGCCAAGTCATCATCAATCACGATGCCGTCCAAGGACTCCAAAAAGTCTAAAGATAGTTACAAATGAGACAGGGATGAATTCTCTGTCTTTTTTTGATTAAAAAAAATAGAAGAGTCAATAGGAGGTGGAGCCATATCCCTAGCTTGCTAAAATGATGAAAAAACGATATCATAGAAGGAAGTAAGCGAGGTAAAGTATGGACCAAGGACATTTACAAAAAGAGGTAGAGGAAATCCTAGAAGATGTATTAGCAAAAGCTTCTCTCCATGAGGGAGCTCTCTTTGTTTTGGGCTTATCTTCCAGTGAGGTGATAGGAGGACACATCGGGAAAGCCTCTAGTCAAGAAATTGGGGAATTAATTGTTAAAAGAATCTTAGAAATCTTATCAGCTAGAGGAATCCACCTAGCAGTTCAAGGGTGCGAACATGTCAATAGGGCCTTGGTAGTAGAACGAGAGGTTGCAATCAAATACAATCTTGAGATTGTGAGTGTTCTTCCGACACTGAACGCTGGAGGATCAGGGCAATTGGCAGCCTTTCACTACATGAAAGACCCAGTTGAGGTCGAATTCATCAAAGCTGACGCAGGAATCGATATTGGGGACACAGCTATTGGGATGCATATCAAGCATGTTCAAGTGCCTATACGTCCAGTTTTGAAAATCAATCGGCCAAGCCCACGTAACTGCCCCTCGCTAGTCGTCCAAAAACTAATCGGAGGGCGCGTGCTCAATACCCACAAGATTTTATAAGAAAAATATAGATAAAAAGTAGACAACTCTCACCTGCTAAGCAGGTGGGAGTTTTTTTGTGCCCCAAAAAAGATGCCTTATTTTCCAAGCAGATTTCAAGTATTTTTAGTCCGCTAGTTATATAATAGAGCTATAATACAATATCTATATTCATATGATGAGCGAGAAAGGTGATGAAAATGAAAAAATGGCAAGCAACTGTATTGGTCTGCGCTAGTCTGGTTTGTCTATCGGCTTGTAAAAATCAGACGACGAGCGAGGCTGATAAGCAAAATGGAGACAAACAAAATGCAAGTTAGTTCTCAGGTAGCAAAAAGGAGAAGAAGTTCCAGACTTTGAACTCACGGGAGTTGATGGTAAAACTTATCGCCTATCAGATTACAAAGGAAAAAAGGTCTATCTCAAATTTTGGGCATCTTGGTGTTCTATCTGTCTAGCCAGTCTTCCTGATACAGATGAACTGGCAAAAGAAGCTGGCGATGACTTTGTCGTTTTGACAGTCGTTTCTCCGGGTCAAAAAGGGGAGCAGTCAGAAGAAGCCTTCAAAAAAAATGGTATCAGGGTTTGGACTATAAAGCTTTACCAGTATTGCTAGACCCTTCGGGACAACTTTTAGCGAGTTACGGAGTTCGTTCTTATCCGACTCAGGCCTTTATTGATAAAGAAGGCAAATTGGTGAAGACTCAACCAGGCTTTTATGGACAAAGGAAACTATTTTAGAGAATTTAAAGACTATGAATTAGAGGCTTGATTATGAATGATAAATTAAAAACAATACTCTTAATTGGAGTGATCATTTGTATCATCATCGGAATTTTATTTCTTTTGGAAAAAAGGAGCGCAAGCTACACCGATACCTCTCAAATCGAGAAGGCAGCAGTTAGTCAAGGGCAAAAAGTCACGAAAAAAACTGAGCCAGATAAAAATGCTGACTTACATGATATCTATCTAGCTGGAGGCTGTTTCTGGGGAGTCGAAGAGTATTTTTCACGAGTAGCAGGTGTGACAGATGCTGTTTCTGGGCTATGCTAATGGTAGAGGAGAAACAACCCAGTATGAATTGATCGGCCAAACTGGGGCATGCTGAGACTGTTCATGTGACCTATGATGCCAATCAAATCTCTTTAAAAGAAATCTTGCTCCATTATTTCCGCATTATCAATCCAACTAGTAAGAATAAGCAGGGAAATGATGTGGGAACCCAGTATCGGACTGGCGTCTATTATACAGATGAGAAAGATTTAGAAGTCATCAATCAAGTCTTTGATCAAGTTGCTAAGAAGTACGACCAGCCTCTAGCGGTTGAAAAGGAGGCCTTAAGAAATTTTATCGTGGCTGAGGACTACCACCAAGACTATCTCCAGAAAAATCCTAATGGATATTGCCATATCAATGTCAATCAAGCAGCCTATCCTGTTATTGATGCGAGTAAATATCCAAAACCAAGTGACGATGAATTGAAAAAACTTCTCTCTCCAGAGGAGTATGCTGTAACTCAAAACGGTCAAACAGAACGCGCCTTTTCAAATCGTTACTGGGATAAATTTGAAGCAGGTCTTTATGTAGATGTAGCGACAGGTGAACCCCTCTTTTCTTCGAAAGATAAATTTGAATCGGGTTGTGGTTGGCCAAGTTTTACCCAGCCTATCAGTCCAGATGTTGCGACCTACAAGGAAGACAAGTCTTATAATATGGTCAGAACAGAAGTCAGAAGTAGAACTGGTGATTCCCATCTAGGACATGTTTTTACAGATGGACCTAAGGACAAGGGAGGCCTACGCTATTGTATCAATAGCCTATCCATCCGTTTTATTCCTAAGGATCAAATGGAAGAAAAGGGTTATGGTTATCTGTTAGATTATGTTGAGTAAGTTTTCTCAACCATATTAGTTAAAAAAGCCAGATCTCCTGTTTGGGGATCTGGCTTTTATGGTATACTAAGGATATGCATAGAAAAACAGTGATTGATTTTAGGGCTTTGGGGGAGAGATATACCTTTACCCAGCCTATCAAAGAGTTAAAAACCAGAGATTTAGCAGAAGTGGCAGACTTGTTAGCACAAGTGGAAAGCTACCAAGAGCAAGGCTATTATGTGGTAGGTTATGTCAGCTATGAGGCTGCACCTGCTTTTGAGGAGAAGTTAGCAGTACACTCAGGGTCCCTTGTTAGGAGAGTATCTGCTCTATTTCACCGTTCATGATAGTGTCGAAAAATCCAGCATCCCTCTGACTTATGAGGAGGTGGATTTGCCATCAAACTGGCAGGAAGTAACATCTGCAGAGGACTATGAAAAGGCGATTGCCCAAATTCACCATCATTTACGACAAGGGGATACTTATCAGGTCAATTATACTGTCCAACTCAAGCAGAATTTAAGTGCGAATCCTTTTGCTATCTACAATCGTATGGTGGTTGAGCAGGAAGCGGGCTACAATGCCTACGTAGAGCATGATGATATGGCTGTGATTTCCATGAGTCCAGAGCTCTTTTTTGAGCAAAATGGTCGTGAATTGACAACTCGTCCTATGAAGGGGACGACTAAACGTGGTTTGAATGACGATGACGACTTAAAAGAAGCGGCTTGGTTGGAGCAGGATCCAAAAAATCGTTCAGAAAATATGATGATAGTGGATCTTTTGCGAAATGACATGAATCGTATTTCTGAGGTTGGTAGTGAGCATGTGGAGCGTTTATGCCAAGTGGAGCAGTATTCTACAGTGTGGCAGATGACTTCAACTATCAAGAGCCAGTTACGACCAGATGTTGACCTAGTTGAAATTTTCCGATCGCTCTTTCCATGTGGCTCCATCACAGGAGCTCCCAAGATAGCGACCATGGAAATTATCAAGAACTTGGAACCGCAAGCAAGAGGGGTCTACTGTGGGACGCTTGGTCTCTTGCTTCCAAATGGCCGACGAATTTTCAATGTGGGAATTCGAACCATTCAACTGCATGGAGGACAAGCCATCTATGGAGTCGGTGGAGGCATCACTTGGGATAGTACTTGGGAGTCAGAATACCGTGAAGTCCATCAAAAAGCGGCAGTTCTCTATCGAAAACAGCCTCGTTTTCAATTGATTACGACTGGAAAAATTAGCCAGAAAACCTTGCTCTTTGAAAATCAACATCTGGAAAGACTACAAAAGGCTAGTCGTTATTTTGCCTTTCCATTTGACCAAGAAGTTCTGAAACAAGAGATAGAGAAGGAGTGCCAGTCTTGTGACTTTATCAAGACTACCGTTTGCGAATCTGTCTCAGCAAGTCTGGAGAGACTAAAATCGAACGACAAATATTAACGCCACTTAGCTCTAGCTTCTGTCAGGCCGAACTTTGTCAACAGGAGGCTGATTTGCAGCAGGCCTTTACCTACTTTAAGACGACACACCGACCACATTTGACAGTGGGAGAGCAGGAAATCATTTATCACACTGCTGATGGAAAATTGCTTGAAACCTCTATTGGGAATCTGGTCTTAAAAATGAATAGCAAGCTCTATACCCCACCTAGCACCCTTGGTCTTTTACCAGGGATTTATCGTCAGCATTTACTTGAAAGCGGGCAGGTAGAAGAGAAGGTCTTGACCATAGAAGATTTGGCACAAGCAGAAGTCATTTATGGCTGTAATGCGGTTAGAGGATTGTATGAGTTGTCTGTAAAGGAGAACTAAATGAAACTAATATTTTTACACGGTTTGGGACAGTCAGCAGATAGTTGGAAGGAAGTTCAGGATTTGCTGGCAGATTATCGCTCTGAATCCATAGAGTTATTTCCTTCCGGAGTTGAGACCTACCAAGAAGCTAAGGAGCGCATTTATCAGCACTTGTCAGAGGAGACAGAACCTTTTGTCTTAGTCGGCTTGTCCTTAGGGGCTGCCCTTGCATTAGAATTGTCAAGTTACGATTTGCCAAATCTTCAGGCCTTGGTTTTGTCAGGTTGTCCATTGAAATTAGTGGGCAATATCCCTTTTTATATTCAATCTCTGATATTTAAGCTACTCCCAAAAAGGATATTTGAGAAGCAGGGAGCAGATAAATCGCTTTTAGTTGGAGTATCTGAAGAATTAAAAACACTTGATTTAAGAGAGTTGCAGGGAATTGTCCCTATCCAACTATGTTAATCTGTGGTAGCCAGGATAAGCCTAATCTAAAGTCTATGAAAGGTCTGCAACAACTGATTCCAAATTCTCAGTTTCAGATTATTCCTGATGGACCTCATGTTCTGAATAGGGTTAAACCAAAAGAGTTTGCAGAAATAACTAGAAGTTTTTCTTGAATTGCTGAAATAAGTTTGATAAAAATAATATGGAAGTTGATATTATCATAAAGGAGAATAATATGAGTCAAAAGATTATTGGGATTGACCTTGGTGGGACATCTATCAAGTTTGCTATTTTAACGCTGGAAGGAGAAATCCAAGAAAAATGGTCTATCAAGACTAACATTTTGGATGAAGGAAGCCATATCGTAGATGATATGATTGAATCGATTCAACATCGATTGGGCTTGCTTGGATTGTCTGCTGCAGATTTTCGTGGAATTGGTATGGGTTCACCTGGTGTGGTTGACCGTGAAAAAGGAACTGTTATCGGTGCCTACAACCTTAACTGGAAAACTCTTCAACCGATCAAAGAAAAGATGGAAAAAGCCTTGGGTATTCCATTCTTTATCGACAATGATGCTAACGTGGCTGCTCTTGGTGAACGTTGGATGGGCGCTGGTGAAAACCAACCAGACGTTGTCTTTATGACACTTGGTACTGGTGTTGGTGGCGGTATCGTAGCAGAAGGCAAATTGCTCCACGGTGTTGCTGGTGCTGCTGGTGAGCTTGGTCATATCACTGTTGACTTTGACCAACCAATCGCATGTACCTGTGGTAAAAAAGGCTGTCTTGAGACAGTCGCTTCAGCAACAGGGATTGTCAACTTGACTCGTCGTTATGCAGATGAGTATGAAGGTGATGCAGCCTTAAAACGCTTGATTGACGACGGCGAAGAAGTAACTGCTAAAACTGTCTTTGACCTTGCAAAAGAAGGAGACGACCTTGCCTTGATCGTTTACCGTAACTTCTCACGTTACTTGGGTATTGCATGTGCCAACATCGGTTCAATCCTAAACCCATCAACAATCGTTATCGGTGGTGGTGTGTCAGCTGCGGGAGAATTCCTTCTCCAAGGCGTACAAAAGGTTTATGATGAAAATACCTTCCCACAAGTTCGCACAACCACTAAATTGGCTCTTGCAACTCTAGGAAATGATGCCGGAGTTATCGGAGCAGCATCTCTTGTCTTGCAATAAGAAGCAAAAGAAGGAGAAAATCACTATCTTGAAGCGAGTGATTTTCCTCCTTTCTTTTTTTATGCTATACTAGTTAAGACAATAATTGAGGTGAGAGTAAATGACAAAAGCAGATAAGATTTTTAAAGAAAATATTGAGCGAATTCTCAATGAAGGGGTCTTTTCAGAACAAGCTCGTCCCAAGTATAAGGATGGAACAGTGGCTAACTCTAAGTACATCACAGGTGCTTTTGCGGAGTATGATTTGTCTAAGGGTGAATTTCCAATCACGACCTTGCGTCCAATTGCTATCAAATCAGCTATTAAGGAAGTGCTCTGGATCTATCAAGACCAGTCTAATAGTCTAGAAGTTCTTAATGACAAGTACAATGTTCACTATTGGAATGACTGGGAAGTGGGAGATACGGGGACAATCGGTGAGCGTTATGGGGCTGTTGTTAAGAAGCATGACATCATCAACAAAATCCTTAAGCAGTTGGAAGCTAATCCTTGGAACCGTCGTAATATCATCTCTCTCTGGGATTACCAAGCCTTTGAAGAAACAGATGGTCTTCTGCCATGTGCCTTTCAGACTATGTTTGATGTTCGTCGAGTAGATGGAGAAATCTATCTGGATGCGACCTTGACCCAGCGCTCTAACGATATGCTGGTGGCTCATCACATTAATGCCATGCAATACGTGGCTCTTCAAATGATGATTGCTAAACACTTTGGTTGGAAGGTTGGAAAATTCTTCTACTTTATCAATAACCTTCATATCTATGATAATCAATTTGAACAAGCTCAGGAATTGCTCCGCCGTGAACCTTCAAATTGCCAACCACGTTTAGTCTTGAATGTACCAGACAAGACAAACTTCTTTGATATTAAAGCAGAGGATTTTGAGTTGGTTGACTATGATCCTGTGAAGCCACAGTTGAAGTTTGACCTAGCTATTTAATACTCTTCGAAAATCAAATTCAAACGTCGTCAATGTCGCCTTGCCGTACTCAAGTACAGCCTGCAGGCTAGTTTCCTAGTTTGCTCTTTTGATTTTTCATTGATTATAAAAGAATAGAAAAAAAGAAGTTGAGACAATAAATCCCAACTTCTTTTTGTTTCTTAGCGTGATACCCGACGGCGAGCTGCTTTTTTTACGGTTTTCTTCGATGAAAGCTGCTTTTTGTTCTTCTGGTTCAATCACTTTCTTTTTGAATGCGTATACTGCACCTGCAACAGCAGCAACAGTTCCTGCAACACCTGTTACGAGACCTTTAGCAAAATCCTTTAGCCATGAGTCTTCCTCCTTTTATTTATAAATCAGACGGAAATAGCTCAAGAAATAGCATTTTTTTCTGCCTGTCCATTTTGTGATATAATAATAGTAACGAAAAAAATGGGAATTTTTCAAGGAAAAACGATGAAAACAAAAAAATAATTGTGATTGTTGGTCCAACAGCTGTTGGAAAGACTGCACTTAGCCATTGAAGTTGCTCAGCGATTTAATGGAGAAGTAGTTAGTGGAGATAGCCAACAAGTCTACTGAGGGCCTAGATATTGGGACTGCCAAGGCTAGTCCGGAGGAGCAGGCAACTGTCCCTCATCATTTGATTGATGTGAGAGATGTAACCGAGTCTTACTCGGCTTTTGATTTTGTTTCAGAAGCTAAAGTAGCCATCGAGAATATTCAAAGTCGAGGTAAGCTTGCTATTATTGCAGGTGGGACAGGTCTTTATATCCAGAGTCTGCTAGAAGGATACCATTTAGGTGGGGAGACTCCACATGAGGAGATTTTAGCTTATCGTGCTAGTCTAGAGCCTTTTTCAGATGAGGAATTAGCACATCTGGTGGATCAAGCAGGTCTTGAAGTTCCCCAGTTTAACCGTCGTCGTGCCATGCGAGCCTTAGAAATTTCCCATTTTGGTCAAGACTTGGAAAATCAAGAAAGTTTATATGATCCGATGATTATTTGCTTGGATGATGAGCGAAGTCAATTGTATGAACGAATTAACCATCGTGTGGATTTGATGTTTGAAGCTGGACTATTGGATGAAGCCAAGTGGCTCTTTGACCATTATCCAGATGTGCAGGCTGCTAAAGGGATTGGTTACAAGGAACTCTTCCCCTATTTTCGAGGAGAGCAGAGTTTGGAGGAGGCTAGCGATAGTCTCAAGCAAGCGACTCGCCGATTTGCCAAGCGCCAGCTAACCTGGTTCCGCAATCGCATGCAGGTGACCTTTTATCAGATAGGAGAATCTGGTGTAAAAGACCGTATTTTAAGCCAAATTGAGGAGTTTTTAAATGATTGAAACGGAGAAAAAAGAGGAGCGAGTCCTGCTCATTGGTGTTGAACTCCAGGGCATGGATAATTTTGACCTCTCCATGGAAGAGCTGGCTAGTCTGGCTAAGACGGCTGGTGCAGTCGTAGTCGATAGTTACAGACAAAAACGTGAAAAATACGACTCCAAGACCTTTGTCGGAACTGGTAAGTTGGAAGAAATTGCTCAAATGGTGGACGCAGAAGAAATCACGACAGTCATCGTCAATAACCGTCTGACACCTCGACAAAATGTCAATTTAGAGGAAGTGTTGGGTGTTAAGGTCATTGACCGTATGCAGTTAATTTTAGATATCTTTGCTATGAGAGCTCGAAGCCATGAAGGTAAGCTACAAGTTCATCTTGCACAACTCAAGTATCTCTTGCCTCGTTTGGTTGGTCAGGGGATTATGCTCAGCCGTCAGGCAGGGGGAATTGGTTCCCGTGGTCCAGGTGAGAGTCAGCTGGAGCTTAACCGTCGTAGCGTTCGCAACCAGATTACAGATATCGAACGCCAACTCAAGGTCGTTGAGAAATCGAGCGACAGTTCGAGAAAAACGTCTCGAGTCAAGCACCTTTAAGATTGGCTTGATTGGTTATACCAATGCTGGGAAATCGACCATTATGAACACCTTGACCAGTAAGACCCAGTATGAAGCAGATGAGCTTTTTGCGACTCTTGATGCTACAACTAAAAGCATCCATCTGGGAGGGAATCTACAAGTAACTTTAACCGATACCGTTGGTTTTATTCAAGATTTACCAACTGAGTTGGTGTCCAGTTTCAAGTCTACTTTAGAAGAAAGCAAGCATGTAGATCTCTTGGTCCATGTCATCGATGCTAGCAATCCTTATCACGAGGAGCATGAAAAAACAGTTCTCTCTATCATGAAAGACTTGGACATGGAGGATATTCCTCGCTTAACCCTTTATAATAAAGCGGATTTGGTGGAGGACTTTACGCCTACTCAAATGCCATACGCTCTGATTTCGGCAAAGTCTAAAGATAGTCGAGAACAGTTGCAGACTTTATTGCTAGGTAAAATTAAGGAAATTTTTGAAGCATTTACCCTGCGCGTGCCTTTTTCTAAATCTTACAAGATTCATGATTTAGAAAGTGTTGCGATTCTAGAAGAACGTGACTACCAAGATGATGGTCAAGTCATCACAGGCTACATTTCTGAGAAAAACAAATGGAGATTAGAGGAATTTTATGACTGATATCAAAACATTAGCTCTCAAGTATGGTGGATATACGAGTCTGGACAAGGTCTATCTAGATCAGCTTTTAGCTGGTAGATCTGACCAGGAACAGCTAGCTCTCATCACTCCTCCTCCTAGCGTAGTGAATGCCTACTTTGCAGAACTCTACCAAAAGAAGAGCCCTCAAGCCGCGACAGATTATTTTGCTGAATTGAGTCGGGAGTTGAATCTTTATAATACTGATCCAAGTTTCACTCTAGAAAACAAGCCCTTTATTCGCCTCAATCTATCTGGTAAATCCTTTGGATTTTGCTACGAAAAAGAAGGTCTTGGTCGCATTTTTTCAGAAGCTGAGGAAGTCATTACGGATGAATTACTCTTTGAGATTGCGCAAATTTTCCCTCATCAGCTCGTTTTTGAGGAGTCTGGCAACATCTATATGAAGGCTATCGGAGACGAAGAAGTTGTTAGCGTGGAAAATCTCACAGCCTTGACAGATTTGGAAAATTTGGCAGATGGTCGCAAGCGTCTCAAAGGATACAGCCAAGAGGATTTGCTACAAGAAGCTAAATCTTTCTCTGGCAAGTTTTATTACCGCTCGGAAAACCGCACTGCTATGTTATATTTTGATTAATTAGAAAGTATCGAATGGATATTCAATTTTTAGGAACGGGGGCTGGTCAGCCCTCTAAAGCCCGCAACGTTTCCAGTCTCGCTCTGAAACTCTTGGACGAGATTAACGAAGTTTGGCTTTTTGACTGTGGAGAAGGAACGCAAAATCGCATTCTGGAAACTACAATTCGACCACGTAAGGTCAGCAAAATCTTTATTACCCACTTACATGGAGACCATATCTTTGGTTTGCCAGGATTTCTTTCTAGTCGTGCCTTTCAAGCCAATGAAGAGCAGACAGATTTAGAAATCTATGGTCCCAAAGGCATCAAATCTTTTGTCTTGACCAGTCTACGTGTGTCAGGTTCACGCCTGCCCTATAAGATTCATTTCCATGAATTTGACCAAGCTTCTCTTGGGAAAATTCTTGAAACAGATAAATTTACAGTATATGCGGAAGAGTTGGATCACACTATTTTCTGTGTCGGCTATCGTATCATGCAAAAGGACCTAGAAGGCACTCTGGATGCTGAAAAGCTCAAGGCTGCCGGCGTACCATTTGGACCGCTTTTTGGTAAAATCAAAAACGGGCAGGATGTAGTCCTAGAAGACGGCACCGAGATCAAGGCAGCAAACTACATCTCAGCTCCACGACCTGGTAAGATTATCACTATCTTAGGTGACACTCGAAAAACCAATGCCAGTGTGCGTCTGGCTGTCAATGCAGATGTTCTTGTCCATGAGTCCACTTATGGTAAAGGTGATGAGAAAATCGCTCGTAATCATGGCCACTCAACTAATATGCAGGCTGCCCAAGTTGCGACAGAAGCGGGAGCCAAACGACTCTTGCTCAACCATATCAGCGCCCGTTTTCTTTCAAAGGACATTAGCCAGCTTAAGAAAGATGCGGCAACGATTTTTGAAAATGTCCATGTGGTCAAAGACTTGGAAGAAGTGGAAATCTAGAATCTCGAGAAAGGAAAAGTATGTCTACTATTCTTATTACAGGTGCTAGTGGAGGTCTAGCCCAAGAAATGGTCAAACTCTTGCCTCAAGATCAACTCATTTTGCTAGGTAGAAATAAGGAAAAATTAGCTCAACTATACGGAAATCATCCTCAGGCAGAATTGATTGAAATTGATATTACCGACGCTCAAGCCTCTAGAAGAACTAGTTGCTGAACTCTATCAGCGTTATGGCAAGATTGATGTCTTGATTAACAACGCTGGATATGGGATTTTTGAAGATTTTGACAAGATTTCTGTTCAAGACATTCATCAAATGTTTGAGGTTAATACCTTTGCTTTGATGAATCTATCTCGTTTGGTTGCTTCTCGTATGAAGAAAATCCGAAAAGGGCATATCATCAACATCGTCAGCATGGCAGGTCTGATAGCTACTGGCAAGTCCAGTCTTTACTCGGCGACCAAGTTTGCGGCTATTGGTTTTTCAAATGCGCTACGCCTCGAACTTATGCCTTATGATGTTTATGTAACGACGGTCAATCCAGGACCTATCCGTACAGGATTTTTTTGACCAGGCAGACCCAGATGGGACCTACCTCAAATCGGTCGACCGCTTCCTACTTGAACCAGATGCTGTCGCGCAAAAGATTGTTAAGACTATCGGAAAAAACAAACGCGAGCTCAATCTCCCAATCTTGCTCAATCTAGCCCATAAGTTTTATAGCCTCTTTTCTAAGCTAGCCGATAAGTTGGCTGGAGAAACCTTTAATTATAAGTGAAAAAGCTGTTCCCTTGAGGAATGGTTTTTTGTTTTAATTCGGAGAAGTTGTTCGTCAAAAAAATCCCTGAAAATACTGGTAGTTTATCCCTATTTGATAGCTTTGTAGTATAATTGTGATAAGGATGTTCATCAGAAAAAAGAAGACCCGAACTAGCTAGTTTGCCTAGAAAATGGACTATTTATAGTCGGAGGTTGACAATGGAATTATTGACAATTGACCAAATCATTTCCATTATTGAAGAAGTAACACAAGGGCTTGACCCTGAGATAAGAGAAGGAATTGTCCTGAATAAAACAGATTTGCCAGTGTCCGAATTGGATCGTTTGAAAAGCCAACTTCAAATCCAAGAATTTGGATCCGATTTTTAGGAAAAATATTTTGGCCTATAACTGAGGGGCAGATAGGTTTTTTTAAGTTACCAGTTTGGATATGGGGACGGCACTAGTCTTACTTGGCTGATCAATCGCAATTTGGAATACCATGATTACTCGACTCTACAAGAAAGTGGCTTGATCATCATTGCAAATGGAGATCCCTACACTATTTTTGCTGGATTGTCAATCTGGGGCGGTCTATGCTCTTAATGCAGAGATGTCCTATGATGAAAAAATATGGCTGGCACCAGATTTTCTAGCATTTGTTAGAGCCATGGGAACGGCTCAATCTGCAGTTTGGAAGGGTTGTGAAAGTGACTTCATCCATTTGATGACTAGAAAAGGCCATGAGTCCAGTTTGATATTCTGGCAGAGTCTGGTCGGATTTTATGATTGAAAATATAAGGAGCAGGTCATGGAATTTATTGTAGCTGAGGAGGGAATTCCTCAAAATATCGGATGTCAGGGAGCCTTGATTGCCTATTATGGCAGCGAGATAGAATTTCATTATGAAACCGTGCCACCGCACGGTGATGAGATTTTTTCTGCCAAGTTGCCTTTGTTAGAGCTTGAACTACCCTTTTGGATCTATGGGAGAAATCTCATATTCTTAGACGCTTACTACCTTTTAGCCGAAACTGTTAAGAAAGGAACGTGGGATCCGATAACCAGTATGCTCATCAACATTCATATGGGGGAATACGCCAGCCTAGACCACTGGTACAATCATATATCTATTGAGCAAAACGGTCTTGAGTTGAAAAATGATTATGATGGACAAGTCCTGACTTTGAAAACTATTGACAATCTTCATTGGCTTGTCCCTAGATGCTGAATCAGAAGAAAGGAACTAAATATGGCAAAGAAAAGAGTTACATTACCAAAAGAGTTTAAGGATTTAATGGATGAAGGAAATATTGAAGCCCTTAAAGCAGTCTATGACCGTTGTGAATTAACCGCTCATGATGGAAGATTTAGCTTATGTACACCTCTGCATATGGGAGGAGTCCCGGATGAATTGGTAATCTGGCTGGTAGAAAAGGGCCTGGATATAAATGTCCCAGATTATTATGGAGCGACTCCTTTATACCGTCAAGCAATCTTGGGTAGAGATACAGTAAAACTCTTGTGTGAATTGGGGGCAGACATTGAAAAGCCCAATACCTATGGCGAGACCCCTCTACATATGGCAGCTGAATTTTTTCATCCTAGAACAGTCAAATTTTTAATTGACAAGGGAGCAAATGTCAATGTAGAGAATGATATGGGAAGAACTCCACTAGCTTCAGTCTTGATGGTTTGTCGGGGGATCTATATTGCCCAAACTGCTGAAATTGCCTCTATGTTACTAGAAGCAGGTGCTAAGAAAACCTCTAAAATGAAGGAAAGAGTTGAGCAAATCGGCAAGGATTTTGAATTTCATCGAGAAAGTATCCATCCTGACTACATAGAGGTTGCAGATAAAGGATTAGCAAAACTCTATGAGCTCTTTGACGTCAAGCCTGTAGAAAAACGCCTTACTCATGATGGAGTTTCACCGATTAAGCTAGTAGAAGGTTCCTGGGAGGAACAATATGAGCAACTTTGGTCCTTCTTAATCCCTTCGAGTGGGCCAGCCAAAACTGTTCAGGGGGAAGTTATCCGTATACCAGGCAGAGTTCGAGATGAACTGGATCGCAATGGTGGGGCAAACTGGGACAGGGATTACCGCAAGATGCTACAGGCTATGCCTCACTACCTGTCTCTAGGAAGTCTCTTTCAGATCAAGAATTGGAAGAAATCAAAGCAAGTCATTGCGCAAATCCATAGCAAAGAGAATGATGATGAAGCCTAGTCTAGACCGTCTCTGCCAATTGGCTCTTGCTTGGATTAAGCAAAATCCTAACCCAATTGACCTAAAAGAACCAAGTTATAATCGGTAAAAAGAATAAGAGTTTGACAATGATTACATTAAAAAATATTGGAGAATTTAAATCGGTTCCACAACTTGTTAAGGACATCATAGAGGGAGACACCTTGGCCTTAGACCAATATCTTGCAAGTGGTTGGGATATTGACCAAGAAATAGAAATCAGCAAGTATACCTCTCTAAGCCCAATTGATTTATCCTTGATTACAGGAAATTTTGACTCCCTAAAATGGCTAGTGGAAAAGGGGCTCATTTAAATGTAAAAAATAACCCTTCATTTTTGTTGGCTGTCAGGTATTGTGATGGTACGTTCATCAAGTATCTTATGGAACATGGAGCAAAGATTCATAGTGTAAATGCTGTAAAGTCGGAAGCCTTTCAAGAAGCCTTATTTGGAAATAAGTTTGATAATCTAGCTATTATCCATGCATTAGGACATAGTGTCGAAAAATATGGCGGAAAAGCATTTAGGAGAGCCGTTGCAGATAGAAATTATCAGGTGCTAGATTTTTTATTAAAAAAATGGAGTTGATATAAACTATAATGCCTCCGACTCGGTTTATCCCTTTAAGCCAACGCCTCTCTGTGTAGCTGCAAGATATGTTGACCTAGATATGTGTAAATACCTTGTAGAGCACGGGGCGGACGTGACTCTCACTGAAAAAGATGGTATGAGACCTTATAGTATCGCTATCGAAAAGGGGGATCAAGAGATGGCAGAATACTTTCAAAAACTAGAGCCAGTAGAATTTCATAATTTACGCAATAAATTGGATGAACTAAAACCATTTAAACTGCCTCGGAACTTACCGATTTTTCTTATGAGTCAAGACTTATATTTTGAACTTACTAACTGTGATTTTAAGTGGATAGAGTTTTTCCCTCTCATGCAAACAATTCCCTTAAAAAAAGGTCGTAAAAAATTTCTCCGTATTTCACGGTCAACCGGAGATTATACTCATATCTATATCATTTGGCATCCAAAGACAAATAAAGTAGCTTTTTACGATGAGGAACACGAAACTATAAGTGATATTTGTAGCTTTAAAGAATTTATCTGCAATATGTCTAGACACTTACAAGAAATTCTTGAAGGTTAAGAGAAATCAAAAAGGGGGCTCTTATGCAACTAATTGACCAAGTTAAAAATAGAAACTTATATTTGTGAGTATTTTTGAAGACTGGGATTTGGATGACCCTGTAGAGGAAGGATATCTGGAAAATTATCAGGACATTTCTGGTGCTTCTGAGGAAGAGCTTCAAGCCATTGAGGAAAGATTTGGTATTCGTCTACCTAGTGACTTTCAAAGAGCTTTTATAGCTATAAGAATGGGAGTAAATACTCTCTATTTTTACCTTGTGTGATTGACCGAGAGATCTGACTTTTTCTCTCATGAGTCTACAGGAAATTGAGACTTGTAAAAACGTACTTTCAAAAATAGAGATGCTCTGTTAACCGAATTTCCCTGACTATTTTTTCTAGTCAAGACCTGGAAAAATATGCGTGATAGCAGGATTAAGCCTTATCTTTTTAATAAAAAAATGGCCTTTTTTGCCCAGTATTGTGACTCTTGTTATCTTATGCTGGATTTTGATCCAGACCGAGAGGGTCAGGAAGGGCAGATTATTTGCTACATTCATGACCCTGATGAAATTATCTATGTAGCAGAAAGTCTTACGGAGTTGATTGAAGGGATAATGGATGAGATCATATGAACGGACAAATGTATCAGATAGCCTGTATCGTGGCAGCAGCTAGGAAGGCTTTAAAAAGTGGTAAAGAAATATGCTATAAGCCTGAAAAATATACAAATAAGTTGAGCTTTCAAATTTTGCCGTCAGAAAATGGGGAAGCTACAGAACTTTCAGTATCTGACTGGTTTGTAAACCTCAAGAAAAAAGGTCTAAAGGACTTACAATTATTTTGTCCTATTTCAGTTGAAGACAGAGGGATTTTAGGCTTTTCTAATACAACACAGAGTGCAATTCTCTGTTTTTATAAAGATGGGAAGGCTAGCTATTTCCAACCGAATTGGGAATCTGCTTCCCTAGGAAGGGGCTGGAATGTTACCTACACCGAGTATGAATGGGAAAGGCCTTTTCAAGACATTCCCCACTATGAAAATAATATGGAGGAATTTAAGGACATATTGGCTCGTATAGAAGATCTAGCAATTAAAATTGAATGTGAGAACTTTGCCAAAGTCTTTCACTCTGCTAGAAACTTTTTGCTAGACCCAGAATCTGGTAAAGGACTGGCAGAACCTCAAATTCCACCGCAACATCTAAGCATATTTAGAGCTGCAAGTGCAGCGGATGTTTTTGGAGCAATGGGCTCCTGGAATGATGAACCTGGATGGCTGGCACAAGATAAGGGACTTGGTCAACAATACGATGACCTTTCGGATCAGTTGCTAAGAAATATTAGATTAGCCATTCTATTTGCCATCAACGAATGGTGATTGTTTATACTCTTCAAAAAAATCAAATTCAAACCACGTCAGCTTCGCCTTGCCGTATATGTGTTACTGACTTCGTCAGTTCTATCCACAACCTCAAAAACGGTGTTTTGAGCAACCTTTTGGCTAGCTTCCTAGTTTGCTCTTTGATTTTCATTGAGTATTAGGAGGAAGAAAATGAGGAAGCTAAAAGGTTGCCTATTGAACAAATGGGAACTCGACAAGAATTACAGTGTTGTCCTAAGCTCAGCCATGCTACATGATGGTCGAGCCTTTGTCTTGACCAGTGAGAAGGAAGCTTTCAATCGCTACTGTCTGCTTGAAGTATCGCCTTTGGGTGTTAAGGAGATAGATGCTTGGGATTGTGACCATGTTTGGGAGGAAGAGCCTCTACTCTATACAGATGGACAAAATATTGGAATCATCAAGGCTGGCAAGGAAATGGTCTATTATACTGGTGATTTTTTTCTCATCCAGAAATCATTGCCATAAAGGATTCCCAGAGTATACTTCCTAAAAAGGCACAAGAGAGATATTTTCAAATCGTATCAGATAGCGACCAGATACCCGTGTGTTTTGAAGATCAAGTCTATACAAATCAAGCAAGAAACTTTGCCCTTTTAGAGTTTGATAGGGAGAAAAAGCAGGCTAAGTGGACCACTTATTCGCATATTGATAAAAAAGAGTTAAATCACCACGACATGAACTCAAGTGTTTGTCCTAAAAATCGATAGTATGAAATGTTGGAAGCAAGAGCTCTATGCCTTTAGCTCTGGAGAAAGTCAAACCTCTGTCAATAAATGGGGCATGGACTATTATGCTCTTGTTAAAATCTCTAGTGATGGTCGTATTATCGAAAAAAATTATTAGAATCTGAACATTTAAAGGCTTCAGGTAAAAAAGCTGGTGTCAAAGGAATTTTTTTACGGATTCTCCTTATCTTATCCTGAGCCCTCTATTTAAGAATGATGACTGGAAGGGCAAGCAAAAGCTATTTTCTCTGGTAACAAGAGAATGGTGCGATATAGTCTCGTCTAGAGGAATGAGTAAACACAAGCTTCAAAAATATGACAGACAACTTTTGTTTAACCTTCCTTTACGATAGAGGCTTGAAAGAACTTGCTCTTTGTCGGATTGACTAGACTGTGAGACTGAATTTAGGAGCTTTTTATTGATTGATGCTGAAATTTCTTATTAGTCTGCAGAATTTATTTTGGACTATTTTCTTGTCAAATTTGACCCAGTATTGCAAATCGAATCTTAAAATAGTATACTAGAACTAGCAATTTTGAAAACGTTTGCGTTTCGTTATTTTTAGGAGACAAATGATGGAATTAACAGCCATTTATCATAGACCAGAATCAGAGTATGCATATCTTTACAAAGAAGGTCAGCTACATATCCGAATCAGAACCAAGAAAGATGATGTCCAGAAGGTCATTTTACATTATGGAGATCCCTTTATCTTCATCGAGGATAAGTATGAAGCCAAGAAAGAAATGACCAAAGTAACCTCAGATGCTTTATTTGATTATTGGCAGGTTACAGTATCGGTTGGTTTTGCACGGATTCAGTATCTCTTTGAGCTCCTTGATGAGGAAGGTCAGGGTGTTTTTTACGGTGATAAGGGTTGCGTAGAACATACTCAAGAAAACTTGGATGCTGATGGAAATGGTTTTAAACTTCCTTACATTCACGAAATCGACGGATGTCAGGTTCCTGACTGGGTTTCAAATACCGTTTGGTATCAGATTTCCCAGAACGATTTGCCAATGGAAATCATACACTGACTCCTGATGGAGCTCGAGAGTGGAATGCTGCCATTGCGCCTAATAGGGATGACTTTTTTGGTGGAGACTTGCAAGGGATTATCGACCATCTAGACTATCTTAAAGATCTGGGAATCACTGGACTTTATCTATGTCCGATTTTCGAAGCTACGACCAATCACAAGTACGATACGACGGATTATTTTGAAATTGACCGTCACTTTGGAGACAAGGAAGTTTTTCGTAAACTAGTCGAGGAAGCTCATAAACGTGGCATCAAGATTATGCTAGATGCAGTATTTAATCATATTGGCAATCAGTCAGTCCAATGGCAGGATGTTCTAAAAAATGGAGAAAACTCAGTTTATAAAGATTGGTTCCATATCCAAGAATTCCCAGTTACTGAGGATAAACTTCAGAATCCAAGACAACTCCCTTATCATACTTTTGCCTTTGCTAGCTATATGCCTAAGTTAAATACAGCAAATCCTGAAGTCAAAGACTATCTTCTCAGTGTTGCAACTTACTGGATTGAAAATTTTGATATCGATGCTTGGCGCTTGGACGTTGCCAATGAAATTGACCACCAGTTCTGGAGAGATTTCAGAAAGGCAGTTCTCGCTAAAAAGCCTGATTTGTACATCTTGGGTGAAATCTGGCATACCTCACAACCTTGGCTAAAAGGAGATGAGTTCCATGCGGTTATGAACTACCCTCTCTCTGAAAGTATCAAGGATTATTTCTTTGCGTCAGCATAAAAAGACAGAGCAATTTATTTCAGAAATCAATAGCCAGTCGATGTACTACAAGCAACAAATCTCAGAGGTGATGTTTAACCTTCTGGATTCTCATGATACAGAGCGTATCCTCACAACTGCCAAAGGAAATATCCAGCATGTCAAGGCAGCCCTAACTTTCCTCTATCTTCAAAAAGGGACTCCTTGTATCTATTACGGAACAGAGCTAGCACTAATTGGTGGACCAGATCCTGATTGCCGTCGTGTCATGCCTTGGGACCGTGTTTCTGAGGACAATGATATGTTGAACTTTATGAAGCAATTGATTCAGGTTCGTAAGGAAGTGGCAAGTATTATTCAGCATGGCTCTTATAGCTTGGAAGAAGTGAAATCAGATGTTCTTGCTCTTAATTGGAGCTATGAAGGGAAAGAAGTTCAAGCCATCTTCAACCAGTCTCCTGAGAATTATATCTTAGATAGAGATTCTGTTGACTTAGCGAGTCATTGCCAGTTTGAAGATGGACAACAAGTTATCTTGCCAGCTGGATTTGTGGTTACTATTTCTGAGTAAAAGGATTAAAATAATGGCACTTAAGGAAGTTTATGAGTATTTTCGTCACTATGATAAGGAAACTTATCAGGTTGTCGCCTGCATGGGTAATGAACCATCGGAAGAAGATGTTCAGGATTTTGAAAATCAATACGGCATTCGTCTGCCAGAAGATTTCAGAGAATTCAGCATGTCATCTCTGGGAGGTCTCTTTATGGAAGTCAGAGAAGAGCTATGGCTAAGAGCCAAGGCTTACGATGTAGCACCATTTTTGGACCTTCTGTCGAGGTATCAAGGTCTTGGGAATTGCAAATGGCATCCCAGACTTCTTAGACATTCGTCTTCAAACCAAGGAATTACATGATTTAGGATTTGTTGACTATATTCCATTTCTATCTATCATCGGTGACGGCGATGTGATTTTCTGCTTTGATAAGAACAATCACATAGTCGCCCTAGACTGGTATAACAGTGGAGAAACCGAGGAACTTGATGGTGATTTTTCAGAGCTTTTTGCTCAAACAGATTGCAGAGCTAGAAGAACGTAAGAATGAGATGGTCAAGCTTTTTGGAAAAAGGGCAATCTAGTCAATAATCTATAAGGAAATCTCAGTTTGATAGTCCGTAAAGAGGTTGGGACAAAAGATCCCGACCTCACTTTTTATTTGCAATCAAACTTTGACGCGGTAGCTGATTGAACTTTTTGTTCGTCTTTTATACTCTTCGAAAATCTCTTCAAACCACGTCAGCGTCGCCTTGCCGTAAGTATATGTTACTGACTTCGTCAGTCTTATCTACAACCTCAAAGCAGTACTTTTGAGCAACCTGCGGCTAGCTTCCTAGTTTGCTCTTTTGATTTTTCATTGCGTATTAGACTCAAAAAGATCCTAATCATCTCGCTGGGTTGGGACTACGAAATCGAGACTTTGTCTATCGATTTCTGTCCCACCGCCTTTTAGTAAAATCATTCACTAAATGTACATTCAGATTTTTATAGTTTTCTACAAAATATAGAAAAACAATCAAAAAGTATGATTTTTTTACAGTCATAGTATTGAAATTTCCATATTATTTTATAAAATTGAGGTAATAATTACAAAAAAAGTATAGCGCTTTCAACAAAAATGGAAGCGGTTACTTAGCAAGGAGAACCCTATGGGAAAAAGATTATTGAATCGCAAAAAGTATCTATAGCATCCGTAAATTTACGGTCGGAACGTGCTCGGTACTTATTGGGACTTGCTCTGTTTTATTTGGAGCAAATCTAGTTGGTGTAAATTCTGTATCTGCAGATGAGACACCAGTCGCTGTTGCTACAGAAAAAGTGGAGAAAGAAACTCCTAAAGAGGAAGCTGTAGATTCAAAAGCTTCTGAACAACCTGTAACAACAGAAACTGTTAACAGTGAAGCAGTAGAAACTAAGCATGAAGTAGAGAAAAAAAGTGGAAGCCCCAACTACTGAGACTACTCCTGAGAAAAAGAAACTCTGATGTAGAAAAAGCAAGCTCCAGCTGTTACTCAGGATCAATCTGCTCAAACAGAAAAACCAGAACTAAAACCTGCAACTAATGATGAGGTAAAACAGTTGATTGAGGATAGAAAAAGTAGAATTCAACCAAAACTGGCATTTCAAGCTCAATGCCAATGCTAAAGATGCGGTCAAACCAGATGCCGATGTTTCTAGTTGGAAGAAATTAGACCTTCCTCATGACTGGAGTATCTACAATGACTTTGACCATGACTCACCTGCCCAAAACGAAGGTGGGCAACTCAATGGTGGTGATGCTTGGTATCGTAAGACCTTTAAACTTGATGAAGAAGACCTCAATAAGAATGTTCGTATTACTTTTGATGGGGTTTATATGGATTCTCAGGTCTATGTAAATGGCCAGTTAGTTGGTCACTATCCAAATGGTTACAACCAATTTTTTCATATGATATCACTGACTATCTCAATAAAGACGGTCGAGAAATGTCGTGAGCTGTACATGCGATCATAAACAACCAAGTAGCTGTTGGTACTCAGGAAGTGGTATTTACCGCGATGTTACCCTTCAAGTCACAGATAAGGTCCATACTGAGAAAAATGGAACAACTATCTTAACACCAGACCTTGAAAAACAACAAAATGGTAAGGTTGATACTCATGTAACAAGTAAGATTGTTAATACTGATGATAAAGATCATGAAATTTTGCTGAGTATCAAATCATTGAACGTAATGGTCAAGCTGTAACTGACCTAGTTCGTACCGCTAGTCAAGTTTTGAAAGCTCATCAATCAGCTAGCTTGAATGCTATTTTACAAGTTGATAAACCAAAACTGTGGACAGTTCATAGCGACAAGCCTGCCCTTTACGAATTGGTGACACGTGTTTATCGTGATGGTCAATTGGTCGATGCTAAGAAGGACTTGTTTGGTTACCGTTACTATAACTGGACACCAAATGAAGGCTTCTCTTTGAATGGTGAACGCATTAAATTCCATGGGGTTTCTCTTCACCATGACCATGGAGCTCTTGGAGCTGAAGAAAACTATAAGGCAGAATACCGTCGTCTGAAACAAATGAAGGATATGGGTGTGAACTCTATCCGTACAACTCACAACCCAGCTAGTGAGCAAACTTTACAGATCGCTGCCGAACTTGGTTTGTTGGTCCAAGAAGAAGCTTTCGATACTTGGTATGGTGGTAAGAAACAGTATGACTACGGTCGCTTCTTTGATAAAGATGCTACTCACCCAGACGCTAAAAAGGTGAAAAATGGTCTGATTTTTGACCTTCGCACTCATGGTTGAACGAGGAAAGAACAACCTCGCTATCGTTATGTGGTCTATCGGTACGAAATCGGTGAAGCAGACGGGAAACCCTCGTTCTCTAGCAACTGTTAAACGCTTGGTTCAAGTTATTAAGGCTGTTGATAAGACACGCTATGTCACTATGGGAGCAGATAAGTTCCGCTTTGGTGATGGTAGTGACCATGAAAAGATTGCCAATGAACTTGACGCGGTTGGATTTTAACTATTCAGAAGACAACTACAAGAAACTTCAGCGAAACATCCAAATTGGTTGATTTACGGTTCTGAAACTTCCTCAGCTACTCGTACACGTGGAAGTTATTTCCGTCCAGAACGTGAATTGGTCCGACAGCAATCAGGCTTACCGTAATTACGAGCAATCAGACTACGGTAATGACCGTGTTGGCTGGGGTAAAACAGCTAGCATCTTGGACTTTTGACCGTGACAATGTTAGTATGCAGGTCAGTTCATCTGGACAGGTACTGACTATATCGGTGAACCTACTCCATGGCACAACCAAAACCAAACTCCAGTTAAGAGTTCTACTTTTGGTATCGTAGATACAGCTGGTATTCCAAAGAATGATTA
>BNJU01003555.1_pt1 | contig 57808 bp, 83 predicted proteins | sample 8539281 | NCBI WGS metagenome assembly BNJU01 (sample SAMD00202456, study PRJDB9452) | human saliva metagenome | isolation source: human saliva | place: Japan
ACCGGTGTCCGCCCACGAGCGGTTCAGGGCCTCCTGAAGGACCGCACAGGTGGCGCGACCCCACTGACCGTCGATGAACTGCTCAGCGGTCCAGTCCGGAGCGAAGCGGCGCCAGACGTCCGACTCAGGCATGCCCGGCACCCAGTTCCACGCCCACAGCTGGAAGACGCGGTACAGGTCCGAGGTCCACTGACCATCGGCCGGGAGCTCAGTCTTGCCGGTGTAGGCCTTGATGAGGTCAGCACCGACAGCGTCATTCAGGTAGCGGGCCAGGTTAGCGACAGCGAAGGGCTCCGGGTAGTCCCAGGCGTTCATGACCCGGCGGAAGCGGCGAGCGGTCGGCGGGTCCCAGACCTGCTGACCCTGATCACACCGTAGCCGTCCAGAGCCTGATTGCCCGACGAGGAGGTGGCGGCCAGCGAGTCCCAGTCCACGGCGGTAGCGTGGAACCGGTCCAGGTCCAAGCTACCCCCGTAGCCCGGCAGGTGGCCATCCTCGGTGTACTGGTGGATGAGAGGCGCGCCCCAGTAGGGCACATCGGTCGGGCGCTGCGGGTCGCCGTAGCCGTCGTACCGGTCCGAGTACCACTGACCGCCGTTGTACCAGAGCGGGTAGCGAGAGGCTACCTGCGACCAGTCATAGCCCGCAGCAGCGGAGCCGTTCAGGTAGATGCCGGGCTTGGCCCCGGTCTTGCTCTCCACGGCCTGGAGCCAGGCGTTCGCCCATCCAGAGCCGAGCGGGATTGCGTTCGCCTCCCAGTCGAGCCACAAGGTAGCCTGACCGAGGTACGGCGAGACAGCCTGCACGAACGCCTCGACCTGAGCGTCCACGGAGGAGGTGGGGCGGGCGAAGTGGTAGAACCCGATCCGCTTACCGCTCTGGAGAGCCTGCTGGGCCTGCGTATTCATGACGGGGTTGACGTAGTCGTCATCCTCGGTCGCCTTGATGATCACGAAGTGCGCCGGAATGAGCGTCAGGGTCGGCGCCCCTCTGGTGCGAGGAGACGTCGATACCCCACGGCATGGAGTTGTTGGCAGGCGCCGCGGCAGGCTGCTCCGGCGGAGGAGCCGGGGTCGAGGCCTGAGCAGCAGCGGGGGCCGCGTGGGCGAACTCAGGGAACTGCTGCATGAACTTCGCGTCGTTGAACCGGTGGCACGAGGTCCAGCGTCCACCCTGAGTGTGCGGGTGGCCGGCATAGGCCACCGTGCGGGTCTCCTGACCGGTGGTGTCGCCCGCGTAGCCATCGATAGAGCCGTCCTCAGCGATCCAGGCCTCGGAGACGAGGTCGTTGGCAGCGTCAGTGACGACCACGACGTGACCCACGCCACCCTCGTTAGCGGCGGAGAGAATGATGTCCCCGTCCTGGAAGCCCCCAGCGGGGCGCAGGTCGGAGTCGTTCCACGCAACCTCGTCGAAGCCCCGAGCCTCGAGCCCGGGGCGAAGGTTCCCGGTCCATAGGTCATCGATCTCCGGCAGAGCCCGGTGACCCCACGGCACGCCGTAGGCGACTATGCAGGCCGTAGGCCACGCAGCCTGCAGCCAGGGACGAGCAGTCCGCGTTCTGCGCCGTGGTCACATAACCGAGCTCGTCGGCGTTCGCGAACCACGTGCGACGTTCTGGCTGGCTGTATCCGATGTTAGCCACGTCAGCCAGGTAACGGGCCTGCCCCGCAGTGACGGTACCTACGCTCACTTCTTCTCCTTACTGGCCAGCTCGGCCTCAAGAGCAACGATCCGCTGCTCGGCGATAACCGCCCGACGAGTTAGGGCGGCAATTTCAGAGTCAGGGCGTCCACTACCTGAGTAGCGTCGACCTGGGCCCCGGTGGGGGATGCTGGATGTGTCACGAGTGCTCCTCTTTACTGTGCTGAGCGGGTCTTGGGGCCGGACCATAGTCGGCCCAACCCTCCTCCAGGGTACCGGAGATATCGTCCGAGGGGCCTACCGGAGGCAGCTGCCACGGGGAGTCCAGAGTCCTGTCACGCAGCTCGACCTCATCAGTCTCCGGGTCCCACTCATCCAGCTGCCGGGCGCCCTTGACCAGGACACCGACCTTCTCCCCAGGCTGACCACTGACCTCCACCGTCCACGGGGGAGCATCTACTCCGAACCCGGTCTTGACGATGGTTGCAACGGCCGAGGACGAGGTGAACGCGATCCAGGGGGCCTCGGGGGAGGCGATCTTGGGGACGTAGTCCGGTAGTTTCCAGACACCCCTGCCGTTCGAGTCTAGAGTCACATACTCCCAGTACTCGATACCGTCGTAGGGGCTCTCGGTGCTGGCGTGCTGAAGCATCATGCGGCGCTTCTTCCACTCCCCCGGGACGCGCATGATGAAGTTCTTGCCGCCGACCCCTCGGAACCCGTTACGGTCCACGACGGCCTGCTTGCCCTTCCCGTACCCGAGGACGGTGTTGGTGGCGTTCCCCCACACCCCGGTCTCATCCCACTTGTGGGTGTGAATACCGAACTGCTCCTGCTGGGAGTACACCATCTGCTTGTTGTTGATGGATACAGCGAACAGGGTCGTGCTGCCGAAGATGTTCGACTTGCCGGGGGCCCCGATGTTGTACCCTCCCGTGTGGATAGACATGTTCCAGGGGGAGTTGGAGCCTCCGTACCCGTACAGGCCTCCGGTCCCGAGCCTGAGATTGGGCGACTGGCCCGCGGCGTTGGAGGGGGCCTGAAGGTAGAGCATCCCCCCATTGAACTGTGGATCCTCCCGGAACGTCACGAGGGCAGGATAGGTGTAGGCCGAGGCGAGCTTGTTCATGGAGATGCCGACCCCCCAGTGGCCTCCCCAGTTGTCCGCGTCGGCCTGGGTCTGCGCGGACACAATGTCCGTGAACCACGCTCGGGACCAGGTGTCGGAGATGCCTAGGGTCCCGTCGATCGTCACCTGCCCCGTATAGGCGTTGATGTCAACCGACGGGATCCCGTTAGCCCGGTACGCTCTGAGACCGTGGTCGTCGATCTTTACGCCCCGAGACTGGGCGCGGGACGTCTGAATCGTGGCTCCGGTGATGACCTGCCCGTCAATGGCCCCCGCCTGGACGTTGTCCGCGGAAACGGAGTTGGCCGCGAGTAGGCCCGCCCGGATCTGCTCGAACTCCCCAAGCTGCGCGGTCATGACGCGAGTCCAGACATTACGAGCGACCACGTCGGTGAACGACGCGTTGCCGGTCACCGTGAGCTGGTCCGTCGTTATCTCCAGGAACCGCCCGACGTCGGACGCGATCTTCCGGGCCGCGATCTCGTTGATCGCCGCGGATCCAGCCGTCAGCTTGCCGACGTCTAGGTTGCTGATCTGCTGGTTGTCGATCTGCATCCTCTCCCAGACGCGACCGTCCCAGCGCCACTCCGCCACGATTTCCAACGTGACGGCGTCCTGGACACGGCAGGTGTCGCCGACGGCCTCGCCCGCGAAGGGCGGCTGCGCGGAGGCCGTGCCCTTGATGTAGTACACCTGCCCGAAGGAGGTGCGCATGCGGCGCACCGCGGACTCGATGGCCGAGGAGGTCATCTTGGAGACGGCGAGGGAGTAGTCGTCCCCGGCCTCCTCCCACCGCCACCCCTTCGGTGAGTAGACGACGGTCGACTCGGGGGCCACCCGGGAGTGGGACGGGGTGGACTGACCGGGTGAGGCGAAGCCCGGGTGGTTACGTACTGCCCACCCCGGGCACCCGGGTCTGCCGCTTGGGGGTTCTGAGGTCCTGCCATGGGTTACTGAGCCTTGATGATGTAGAAGAGGGCGGTGAATGGGGGGCGGTTCTCATGCGGCTGGTCGCCCCCAGCGTCCTTCGCCTTGATACCGGAGACAGATCCCTGCTCTGTCGTGGACAGGACCTGCCAGCCGGAGCCTCCCCCGACGTTGGACGCGTACAGACCGACACCGCTGGTCGCGGCCTGGCCAGCCTTACCGACAATGTCGTGGCTGTGGAGAGGCATTTGTGACCGGGTCAGGGTCACGAAGTCGGAACCGGCCTGGGTGCCGAGCCCGTACCCACCACCCGCACCTGCGATGAAGCGCTTACGTAGGTCCGGCACTCGGAAATAGTCGGTACCGCTAGCCCCGTAGACGGTACCCAGCACCTGGAACAGCTTCGAGTAGGTGGTCTTGTTGAGGAGCTGACCGTCGCAGATGATCCAGCCGGTGGGCGCCTGAGCCCCGCAGTAGGCCACTACGGTCCCCACGGGAACAAGAGACCGGGCGGCGTCGAGAATCTCCTGCTTGACCCGGGTAAGGTCGGCGGTGTTCTGGGCCTTGAACTCGAAGACCTTGTTCTCGACGTTCGTCACCCCCTGAGTGGCAGCGGAGATGCCGGCCTCCATACGGGTCAGGTCGGCTGCCGTGATGCGGGTCTCCCCTGCCCCGAAGCCGTCCTTCCACTGCTTGGCCGCTACGTAAGGTTGCATGGCTATCTGTCACCTTCTGCTCTGAGGACGAATACGCGACCATCTGGAGCCACCCAGATGCTCGACCCAATTTTACCGGCGTCGGGGGGAATCGGGCCGGAGTCGACGAGGGACGTCGCGACCTGAGTCATGGCCTCGGTCAGGTGCTTCATCTCCTTGAGCGTCCCCTCGCGGGCGGCGCTCTGCAGGGCATCGGAGGTCTTCAGCTTCTCCTCGACCTTCTTCGCGATGGCGTCAGCGTCAATACTCTGCTCCAACGTGATACGTGAGCCCTGCGACCAGTTGGACCTGTTCCCCGAACGGTCGTAGGAGCGGAGCCTGACCTCCCACTCCCGGATCTCCAGCCCGGCTAGGTTGGTTCGCTGGATCGGATTGGGCATGTCGGTGAACTTGGCTGGGGGGCGGCCGGGGGCCTCCACCGATACCTCAATCCCCGCGAAGTCGTCAGGCATGCCCGCGTTGCCTACGCCCTTACCGTCCCAGTAGACCCCCAGGACCCCGAGGGTTTGAGTCAGCTGCGGAGCAGTCGGCACCGGAGGGGCGTGACGTCGCTGGCCATGAGGGGCCTTTGACCTCCATCGACCACGCTCCCGTGACCTCGGCCGTGAGGGCGCGGACGGAGAACATGTACTCCTTGCCGCACTCAAGGCCGCCTGTCTCGAAAGGCGTGCCCTGGAGAAGAACGTCGGACCAATTAGGTTCGGCAGCTTGCGGTAGGAGACCTCGTACCCGGTGACGTCCACCGCGCCCCCAAGAGCGTCCACCTGCACGGGCGTCCACTGGAGAGAAGCGACGGCCTCAGGCCACCCACTGGAGCCGACCACAGCCTGTGAGGACACGTTGAGCCCGACGGGGGCGATGGGGGCGTACTTGCTCCTCGGCACCTCCGGGCGAGGGTTCTTCCCGTCCGAGTTGACAGCGCCGAGGATGCCCTTCTGCTTCTTGGCCAGGCGGGCCAGCAGATCGTCCAGTACGGTGCCGAAGGTGGTGTGGCCCTGGCAGCGGCCGTTCTCAGTGATCGACACCGAGACCTGAGTAACGCGCATGCGCTCGAGGCCCGTGCGGCGGTCGACCTGAACCCAGTCGCCCAGGCTGTAGTCCTGGAACGGGAACCATTGGACGTCATCAGCCTCCCACTCGCGCTTGACCTCCTGAGCCGCGCTGGCTCCGGTCTTCAGGGTCAGGTTCGCGACCGCCCGGGCTGTGGACTCCAGCTCAACGCCGCCGGCCTCCACGACCTTCTCGGTACGGGGAAGGTCCGCCGGAGCCTCGGGGTTCTTGAAGGTCCACAGACGGCCTCCCTCGCCCTTGACGAGGACGTGAGTGCACAGCTTGGACCAATCCAGCTTCTCCAGGGGCGGACGTGGTGCCCGAGTTCAGGCGCCACACGACGTCACGGTTCTCCCCGGTTGAGGGCTGCATCGGCGTTGTAGACCTGGAGGGTGCGGCCTCGCCACCGGTAGTCGATCATGCCCATGTTCATGAGGGACTCGAGGATCGACTTCAGAGAGATGGTCGGGTCGAACGCGACCGAGGTCTTCGTGGCCCAGCCCTGCCCCGCGGAGTCCGTCGTGGTGTTGAAGTCGATGTCCAGACCCTGCCCCAGCCTCGCTGGACAGCCGCGTCCCAGATGGTTCGCAGAATGACCCCGCGGTGCGGGAGTTGAACTTGTACTTCCCGTCCTTGTCCTTAGCGGCCCTCAGGAACCGACCAGACGAGGGCGCCCTCCAGGCGCTGCCCGATGTGGATGAACTGGGCGGTGCGGTGCTCAGTGCCGTCCTCGACCAGGTTCCACGAGGACGAGAGATTCATGAACCGGGCGTTGGGCGGCTCGACCCAGTTGGTGCCGTCGTAGGTGAGCTCGACGGCCACCTCGACCATGCGATCGAGCAGGCCGCCACGAACGCCCTGCTCGCCGTTCGGGTACGACAGGGTCAGGGACGGGGTCTCCTGGCGAGGGCACGTGAACGTGCCGGCGAGGGCATCTGGGAGGATGCCGATGCGGGGGCCCGCCTCCTCGTACGCGACGTAGCGCATGCCGAGGCCCCTGGGGAAGCTGGCGAGGCGAGGCATCAGTAGGACCTCCTCGCGCGGATGTAGCCAGTGCAGTTGTAGGCCGTCACTGAGATACGACCAGAGGCGTCGGGATCCAGGCGGAAGCCGCCCAGGCCCATCGAGATCTCACCGTCGGCCGGGCGAGCACCGTTGGCGACGGTCCAGTCGGCCGAGGGGTTTTTCCAGGCGCGGTAGTTCGCCACGTCCACGAGGAGCCGTTCAGCCCCCTGGAGGGAGCCGTTGAACGTGAACGTGGTGCCGGACACGTTGTCCTTGAGAGAGCACGAGGACCCTGAGGGGGCCAGCATCAGCCACGGGTCCGGGATCGGCAGGTTGCCGCCGGCGAGCGGGTTCAGGTCGTTGAGGTTCACGACCGTAGGCTGCGGGTCACGCCACAGTCCCGACGTCACCTCGAAGGTGGCCGTCAGGTGCGCGATCTCAGCCTCAGGGTCGATCGTCGGCTCTATGGAGGACGACAGGCGCACGTCGGCCACCTTCAGGATGTTCCCCTGAGGCTTGTAGCCGAGCTGCTGCATGCGGCCGAAGGCCGTGAGGCGGCCGAGCAGGGCCCTCAGGTTGAACTCCAGCTGGTTCAGACCGCCCTTGCAGCGGTTTCCGTTGCGTCCGTCTTCCCAGGAGAACACGGAGAACTTCAGGACGACAGTGGCAGGCTTCAGAACCTGGGCCGGGATCGGCAGGGCTCCGAACCGGTTCGGGATGTCCACCGAGATACGCCAGGGCTCGCCCCGAGTCGACAGGGTCGTCTCCGAGGCGAGGACCCAGCGCATCTTCTCGTCGTCCAGGTCTACGCCGTCAAGTGAGTAGATGGCCATGGGTGGGTGACCTCTCAGATCAGTGCGGCCAGGCGGATCCCCTCGGCAACCCTCGTCACGGGTCTTCGAGTCCGGTTTCGCCTGCGGATAGTTGTTGGTGATGTTGATGGTAGCACCCGATTGGTTCTGCTTATCGATGCCGGTGGCGGCCGTGCGCAGACGACGTGAACTTCCCGCCGCGAGCACTGGCCCCCTGCATCGGCTTTCACATTCGCCGTCGCGTTGAGCCCGATCGTGGCAGGCTTCGTCAGATCGTCGGTCAAGCCCTGCGAGGATCCGCGGACGGCTCCGTACTGGGATTCCAGGCCCTGATGAAACCCTGCATGATCAGCTGACCCGCAGGCTTGAGCAGAACCTTGTCGACGGGCTCAGGGGCCCTTCCAGGACGGGAGCATGCTGGTCAGACTGGAGAGCTTGCTCTTCACGGAACCAATCATCGAGGAGATACCGTCGATCAGACCCCGAATGATCGCCTTACCGGCGCCGAGGAGCCAGGAGCCAGCGTTGGAGAAGACGTTCTTGATGCTGTTCGGGAGGGCACGGACGGTGTTGACCGCGTTGCTGATGGAGCTGGAGATCGAGCTCACAAGACCGGACCACGCCGAGGAGGTGGCGCTCTTGGCGCTGTTCCAGGCGTTGACTAGGAAGGTGACGACTGAGGCGCAGAAGTTGGACACCGTGTTGACGATGGCCCTCCCGACGCCCATGACGATGTTGCCGAGCAGGTTCCACGCGGCCTGAGCGATGGAGACGATCAGGCGGCCGAAGGACGTGAATGACGCGATCATGAAGTTCGTGAACCCCATGAAGATGCCCTTGAGGCCTTCCCAGCACTTGCTCCAGTCCCCAGTGATGAGCCCCGTAACCAGGTCGATGATCCCCTTGAGGATCTGCATCTGGGCCTGAGCGATAGCGGCGATGCCTGAGAAGACCGCCTGGAAGATAGGCATGAGGGCCTGTACGACGGTGCCGACCAGCTGAAGGGCCGGGATCAGGAGTGCGGTAAGGGCCTGCAGGAGCGGCTGCAGCAGGGGGACGATCATGGCGAGCAGCTCGGTGATGATCGGGCCTAGGGACTGCGAACAGCTCGAGATGATCGGCACGAGAGCTTGGATGACTGGCATGAGGGCGGCAGCCAGCTGCTCGATGATCGGGGCCAGCAGACCAGCCAGCTGGGTGATGACTGGGGCCAGCTGAGTCAGCAGCGTGGCCAGCAGCGGCGCGATGGCGGCCAGCAGCTGACCGGCCACCGTCGCGATCGCGCCGAAGGCCTGACCGAGGGCGGGCATGGCTGGAGCCAGCGCCTGCACGGCGGTCAGGACGTTCTGGAAGAACGACACGAGCCCTCCCTGGAAGGCGGGGTCCTGGAGGGCCTGGGAGATGCCGTTGAGCCCGGTCTGGATGATCTGCCCGATGAGGGGAGGATCGTGGAGATGGTGGGGGCCAAAGACACGAAGGCAGTTCCAAGGGAGCCCACGCCCTGGAAGGCGAAGCTCGCAGCCGTCGCCATGGACGAGAAGATGGAGGTCAAGGTCCCCTGCCAGAGGGGCCCGTTGACGGCCTGGTTGGCTCGGTCGAGGGCCCCCGCGATGGAGTCGATCGGGGCAGACCCCGCGGCCATCGCGGTGAACAGGCCGCCGATGATCCCGCCCAGGTCGAAGACGATGTTCTTCAGTGTGCCGAAGGTCTTCGCGGCGCCCTGGATCGCCTGATCCATCTCGCCGGTGGCGATCTTCGCCTGCACCCAGTTCTGGAAGCTGTAGGCAACGCCGTTGGCCCAGCCCGCGATGGCCGGGAGGTACTGGCTCCCACCTCCCCGAGGGAGAGTAGGGCGTCGGTGAAGGCGCCAGCCCCGTCGCCCCCGATGTCGAGGGCCTGGCGCAGGTACTCCAGCGAGGCGGCGAAGCCTGGGATGTGGTCGGTGGCAGCGTCAGCGACGGCCGCGGCCATCATTCCCATCTCCGCGGCCACGTTGGAGATGGAGGGTCCGAGCGCGTCGAGGGCGGAGTTGGCGAAGTTGCGTACCGCGTCCGCCGCCTCACCCCAGAAGTTGAGGGAGATATCCTGCTGGAGGGCGGTGAAGCGCGGGCCCAGGTCGCCCAGGACGTCCTTCGCGTCCTTCATGGCGGCGATGAAGATCCCGAGTCCAGCCCCCGCGGCTCCGAGGATTCCTGGCAGGGCCAGCAGGGCCGGCAGAGAATGGGCGACTCCGACGCCGAAGGCGGAGACGACACCGAGGCCCGAGCCGAGGACTGAGATCAGCCTCCGGCCGCTACGCCGACCGAGGCCATCTTGACGGCGACCGTGTCCAGGTTGGTGAACAGGTCGCTCAGTGAGTTCTTCAGGTTGCCGAAGATGTTGCCACCGGCCAAGGCCTTCAGCTGGGCCGCCACCTTGGCGATGCTGGCCTTCGCCAGGCGGGCGTGGATGTCAACGAAGTACGGCTTGTTGGTGAGCCTGGCCAGGTCGAAGCGAGCCTTGCCGTCGTCCAGGTCGGCGTTGACGGTGGCTCACCGTCGAGCTTGTTGAGCTCGTGCTTGATCTTCTTCTTGGATGCCTCGGATAGGTGCGCGTCGGTCTCGATCCGGGCCCCGAGGGCCTTGATCTCCTCGCGGATCTTCTTGGCTGAGGCGTTGTCGAGCTCCGGCTTGGCCCGAAGATGGGCGTCGATCTTCTCAACCTCGGCCCGGATCTTGTTCTGGGCGGCCTTCTCGAGGACGCGTTGACCTTGAGATCGCTCTTGATGTTGGCGATCTTCTCTTTGATCTCGGCGATGTCCGAGCCGTTGATCTCGACCTTCGCGTCGATCTCGGCATCGATGCCCTTCAGGTCCTTGAGCGCCTTGGCCTGGGACTGCTTTGTCGAGGTCGACGCGGGCCTTGATCTGGGCCTTCATCTCGTCTAGCTCGCGGCCGAGCTTCGCAACCGCGTTGTCGTCCAGGACAGGCTTGACGGGGGCGCGGGAGTCCATCTGACGCAGCTGGCGCTTGATGTCCTCGATGTCTCGCTTGGAGATCTCTGCGTGGGCCTGTCCGCGGGTCTGGCCGATGGCCTGCTCAATGCGGCGCAGGTCCTTCGGGTCGATGCGGGCGTTGACCTGCAGCACGAGGCCGTCAAGGGCGTCCTGACGGAGTCGCGCATGTCGCGCGCCCACTTGTCGGCAGCGCGCTCGATGCGCTTGCCGATCTTCTTGAGGCTCTTCTCGATACCTCGCTCAGCGTCGCCCCGGAAGTCGCGCGCGTCAGCGCTCACCTCTACGACGACCTCGCCGATCTTGTCTGCCACGGGTCCCCTCCCGCTCGTACGTCAAGCGGGCGGCATCGCGGCCCGACAACCGTCTGAGGCCATGATACCGCCCGCATAGGCGTTGGTTATTGGTGCTGTCACATCCCTAGGGATGACTTAAGGGCTCCGAAGCCGCTGGACTCGTTCCCCGAGTACCAGGGGCTACGCGGGATCCGTGACCTCGACTCCCTTGGGAGGCATCCACAGCTCGCGCTTGAGCTTGTCCGAATCGCCCTCCTCCGTCTGGTTGCGGGTGAGGATCCACCACATGACGTGGCAGAAGCGATCCAGGGCCAGGTTCTCAAGGTCGATGCCGTGACCGAGGCAGAAGCCGTCGATGTAGTCCCACTCGGAGTACGCAGAGACCAGTAGCCTCTGGATCACGTAGTAGGGTTTCCGCCGCTCTCCTCCATGACGGCGGTGATGAGCTCGACGATGTCGGGAATGTCGAGGTCATCGGTGGCGCTCTTCAAGCGCTTGGTGACCTCGGAGCCGACCTCCTTGCCGAACAGGACGTGGTTCCACTTGGCGAGAGCCTCAATGAGCTTCTCAGCGTCCTCGCCGGCGTCCTTCAGCGCCTGCGAGAGGAAGACGGCCACGGAGGCCTTAGGGGGGCGGACCTTGTACTCGGTACCGACCAGCTCGACGTCAATGAACTTCCGGGACTTGCCGGGGATCGTGATAGTAGCCATGAGGCAAGTCTAATGGAAGTCAGAGGGTCTGATAAGTCTTGCCGCATTCCGTACGAAGTGGGCGCCCTTGACGCCGCGCACCCACTTGGCGAACACGGTTGAGCGGGAGCCCTTCGGGTTGAACGCCATGAGCCGCTTCGTGGCGGGGCCGTGCGCCCGCGTGCCGTACTCCTGGTAGGCGGCGTAGGGGCGTGCGCGCTCCGACGGTGAAGCGCGGGTACAGCGGAGAACCGCCGGTCACGCGCTGAATAGTGACGGAGTTCACCATGCGACCGGTGTCAACGCGTCCTGCGGACTTGATGTTGCGCTGGATGCGCCCCTGAGTCCTCTTGGTGGCCTTCAGGGCTGCTCTTTTTGTGATGTCCGCCACCCTATCAGCGCGGATGGGGCCCTTGAACCGGATCCGGACGTACGTCACGGGCAGTTCACCTTCACCGAGAAGGTCCACTCGCCCGACACACAGCCGCCCCTCAGGGGCCCTGAGCCGACCACTCCACGTCGGAGGCGTTGGTCTGTGACGTGAGGAACATGCCGAGGTCCGCCATGTCCTGGTGGAGGATCTGGGCGTCAGCCGTCAGGTCGTAGGGACGGGGGCCGCGGCCGCGGTCGTCCACGACCTCGACGCAGCGCAGCGTCCCGAGCGCGAAGGTCGCCAGCCAGTAGCGGATCGAGCAGTGGTTGCCGTCCGCGGCAGTCTGCCCGAACACGGGGGCGACGGACACGGTCCGTACGTACAGGTGACCGGCGCAGCACTCGTCCCAGGCGACCTCAGCCCCCGGGGCGACGTAGGCGTTGGAGACGGCGTTGGACAGGGCGTTGGCTCCGCCCCTTGAGCAGAGCGAGGGCCGTCGTGTGCACTACTGAGGGCGTGGGAGACGGGACACGGCCCGACAGGGCGGCATAGTCCTCAGCCCGGGCGCGTCGGGAGCGGTTGAGGCGGGGTGCGGGGCTCACCAGATCACCGAGCCCCAGCGCGACGGGGAGGCGGGCTGCCTGCGCACGTAGTCGTCAGGGGTTGTAGGCCCTGGCGACCTGACGAGGCTTGCGGATCGAGGCGACCCATGAGTCAACCAGCCAGATACCAGTGCGGCCCTCCAGCATGTCATCGAACTCGTCCTGCACCTGGACCGTCACTCCCTGACGGGTGACCGACTGGAGACGGGCAGGCAGGGCGCAGTCGCGGTCCATGCAGGCCGCCTGGCCAGCTCAAGGGATAGGACACCCGCGGCGATCTGCCCACCCTCGGGGACAGGGACGCCCCTCGAGTAGCGGATCTCCCAAGTGCCCTCCTCGGTGACGTCCCGGGAAAGGTCTTGTACCGAGGGAAATACAGCCGGGACCGCGGTGTCGGGGGTGGCGGTTCGCCCCCGTCAGGATGACGGTGGAGCGGTTGTACACCCGGTAGGCGTCGGACGGGAGAACCCGACCGTCGATACGGATCTGGTGGACGCGGTAGACGTTGCCGGGCAGCACGATCGCCCTGCAGCCGTGAGCGCACACGCACGCAGGACCGCACACGCCGCACACGACATCGTGCAGCGCCCTCGCCCAGGCGGACCGGGGCGAAGGTGCTGCGCAGGTACGGGGTGCCTCGGTAAGTCGGCTGCTGGTGCCCTGTAAGGGGCTCGGGGCGAAGGGACACGATGTCGGTCCCGAAGCGGCGCCCTGTCCACTCCCCACAGCAGCTGGGTAGCCATGGCCTCGAAGGTGTCCTGCTGCTCTGGGCGGCTGGCCTCGTCGAGGTACTCCCTTGAGGTCCTCGCACGCACTGTAGGGAGACCGGCCAGTCTCCCGGGCCGTAGCCCTGCTCTACTACATCCATGCCCTCTCCTACAGTGCGCGCGGTGCGGGATGGCTACGCCGCCATAGGCGGTGCCCGCTGTAGGGAGTATACCTATAGGCCTCTCTGATGGGTCTAGAAGGGGTCTGAGAGCCCCGTAGACGGCCTGGAAGATGGAGTGCAGGTAGAGACAGCCCCTCAGAGCCTTGTGGGCGTCTGAGGGGCTGTCAGCGCGGGGGAGGAGAGGCCCGCAGGATGTGAGGCGGCTGTCAGCCTACCCTCACGGGACGGTGACCGGCTGGTCGCTGTCCGGCGGCGGGGCCAGCGCGGTGTCGATCATCAGCAGGTGGTCGAGCGGGTCGAGTGCGGTCGGGAGCTTGGCGTTATCGTAGCCGCCGCCCTGCTTCGCCTTCTTGACGACGTCGTAGGGGCCGGTGCCCCAGCCGTTACCGGACTTGGTGACGGCTCCGGTCATGGAGAACGTGATGGCGTCCTCACCGGTGACCTCGATGTCGCCGATCGTACCGGCGGTGATGTAGGGCAGCAGCAGGTAGCCGCTGGCGTCCCTCAGCCCCGGCCGCACAGGCCTGGCCGGACAGGCCGGTCCACAGCTCGAGGGCGAACTTCTTCTCGATCTTGCCGTGGCGACCTTGAAGCCGGCGGTGTCGCCAGCGTGGTCGAGGTACTTCGTCGCGTTGGTGACGATGTCCAGGACCGAGGGGTTCACGCCACAGAACTCCAGCTCGAGAGTGAAGTACTTGAAGGTGTTGGACTGCTTCTCGTTGACGCACAGCGAGCCGTCGGCCTTGCGGACGGTGATCTCGGTGCCGTCCTCGACCTCGGCGGCCAGCTTGACCGACACGAAGCCGGAAGTGGCCACGGGGTGGTGCTGCGCCTGGTCGAAGCGGCCGCAGGTGTCCAGCGGGGTCACGCGGATGCGCTTGCCCAGGACGGGGGTGTATGAGTGAGTTCTGGCCATGGCTCAGCGCTCTCCTTCGTACGTGACTTGGGTAATGGTGTAGACCAAGGCCGCCGCTAGAGCGGCCAGGGCGATTGATGCCTTGCGGGAGATCACTCTTCCGCCGCCTGCAGATCAAGTTGCGGGATGCCCGCGTCCACGGTGACCCGGAACGCGTCCCACTTGTTGAAGCCGAGGACGTACTGACGCTCGGCCACACCTGTGAGCTCGTTCTGAGCCGCGTTGAAGCCTCCGTCAGTGTTGGTCGAGGTGAAGGCGCTACCCGGTAGATGACGATCGGGCCGGTGGCAACGATCTGCATCTCGTCCGAGTAGCCCGCACCCACGACGACCGGAGTACCCAGGCGGGTGACGAAGCCGCCGCCCCGGGCGTCCTTGATCAGCTGGCGTTGGCCATAATGCTGGCCAGGCGGCGCGGATGTGCAGCGTGGGCTGGAAGCCGTACTGGGAGGCGTAGTGCTCCAGGGACGGCCAGGCCCTGACTCAGGTCGAGCTTCCCGCCGCCCCTTGGCGGCGCAGGAGCGGACCTTGTTCAGGCCAAGCCCGCGAGACGGGGCCCCCGGTCCACAGCGCCTGCTCGACAGCGTGCTCTTCCTGGGCCAGCAGCCGAGCGCCTGCGACCCTGAGTCGCCTCGGCCGGAGAGTGGTCGAGAGGGTCGTGCGGAAGGCCGCATACACGGTGAGCGGCAGCTGCGACTCAAGGGCGATGCCCTTCGGGTCGGTCAGCGTCTTAGGCAGGCCAGGGACTGCGCCGGGGCGCTGCCACTGACCGATGGCGCCGAGCGGGGCGCGCTCCACGTCCTCCCACGTGACGCCGTTCTCCCACCTGACCGAGGTGTCCTCGATGGGGGAGAACTGGGAGAAAGAGCCCGCCGGGCAGGGGCGAGGCAGCCGGGGCGTCGACCCGCTGCTTCGGTGCGATGGTCGGCATGTGTCCTCCTTGCTGGACGGTGATGGCTAGGGATGGTCACGGGGCGGGCGGGGACTTGCCGCCCGCCCCGGAGTCATCACTTGGCCGGGTCAGCCGTGCCGTTGGCGAGGAGCTTGATGCCAGTGCCGGTGCCGCCGTTCGGGTTGAGCGGGACGGTCACAACGCGAGCGTCGTGGCCACGCTTGGCGACCAGGTAGCCCTCCTCGGTGAACAGGGCGGTGTAGTCGTTCTGGCCGAGCAGGGTCGAGTCGTAGACGGTGTCCAGGGTGATGACGTCCTGGCCGCCCTTGACGAAGGTGCCCGCCGAGTAGAGCAGGAACTTGACCGAGGCGCCCCAAGCCTTGAACGCGCCGGCCTCGCCGGTGATGGCCCTGCCAGTCGTAGACGAACTGGGGGTTGACGCCGCGGCTCTTGAACCAAGCGTCGATGCGGCTGTCCGGAACGTCGGTGAGGTCGACGCCCTGGCGGCGGGACAGGTCGGTGCGGATGGCGCCACGGACCCAGTAGGGGAAGATCGCCTCGAGGGTGGTGGAGCGGCTCAGGCGCTGCGCGTAGCGGTAGTGCTCGACCTGCAGCTCGATGGCGGTGAGCACGGGGGCGAGGGCGCCGATCTGGCCGGCGTCCATGGAGACGGCGGTGGACTTGGCCTCCATGGCGGCGATGATGCGCTCGCTCATCTTGTGCTCGTGGGCCACGAGGGCGCCGCGGATGGTGCGGGCGACGAGCTCAGGGTAGCCGCGCTGCTGGAGCAAGCCGGCCTGGATGTGCATGCCGGCCGCGGAGAGGCGGACCTCCTCGAACTCGGTGCAGGGTACCTGGTAGACGGGCTTGGGGCCGACCTTGTTGGTCGGGTCGGAGGCGGAGGTCGGGGCGTACTTGCCGGCCTTCGCTTCCTCCTCAGTGAAGTTGAAGGAGGGGGCCGAGTATAGGGTCGGAGAACTTGGGGGCCCTTGGTGAACTTGATGCCGCCGCGGGTCACATTGATCTCGGGCAGGGAGACCAGGCCGTCGCGGGACTCGTCCTCGAGCAGGTCGTAGACGGTCTCGGAGGGGCGCACCAGCCACCAGCAGCCACGAGGGAGCCCCGGGCAGGTTCTTCTCGTTGACGGCGAAGGCCATCGCAGCGTCAGCGGACTCGGGGAGCCGACGGTGGCGCGCTCGTCGAAGGACTTGCGGACGACGGCGAGGCTGTGACGCTCGCTCATCGCACGCCCGGCGCGGGCAGCAGCACCGTAGGCGCCGGAGTTGAAGCCCTGGAGGCGGCGGTCGAGGGCGACGGCCAGGTCCTCGAAGGAAGCGTCAGAGTCGGCCGCGAAGCCGGGAACGTCCGCCACGGTCAGGCGGGCGCGGGAGGTGTCCTCCACGATGGTCTCCTCAATGGTGGTGGGTGCAGGTGCGGGGTGTGCCGGCGGATACCGGACAGCTTGATGGGGCCTCGGGGAGCGGCGGCGTGACGACCTCCTCGACGGAGGCCTCGACGGCCTCAGCGGCGGCGGCCTTGACCTTCTTCTCGGCCTCAGCCTCGTCGGCGGGAGCGTCCTCGGCGGGGGCCGCGTCCTTCTCCTCGTCGGTGGGGGCGTCCTGCTGCTCAGCGTCCTCGTCCTTGTCCTCGGCGGGGCGGGCTTGTCCGCGCCGATCTTGGCGGCCAGCTCGGCGGCCTTCGCGCTGCGGGCGGCGGCGGCCTCCTCTCGGGCGCTGATCTCAGCGGACAGGACCTCGATCCCGTCGGTCAGGGTTCCGAGGGTAGCCAGGTCCTCGTCGGAGAAGGAGCCATTGGCGTACAGGGTCTGGAAGGCGTCAACGGCCTGGGAGCGCATCTCGGCGAGAGCGTCGTCGGCCAGGTCGGACAGGTTCTCAGGGATCTCCAGGTCGAAGGTCTCGACCGGAGCGTCCTCGCCCTGATCGGCGAAGACGGCGATGTCGAAGTGCTTGCGCATGTTGAGGGGTCCTCCGTGTTCTAGGTAACACGAGGCCCTGCTGCCATGCCGTCTGCCCAAAGGATACACCTATGAGTGACGAAGGCCTTATAGGTGCCGCTGCGGCAGGTACGACGAAGCCCCTCACCGCCATGAGCACACGGTGAGGGGCTTCGCCGGATCCACCCAGCGTCAGGAGTCCATGAGACCTCTAACGCGAGAAGCATAGCCTATGGCTATGGGTGGCGTCATGGTCAGAATCTGGTGATCGGGCTGGAGTCCTTGGAGCCGGAGCCGGGGAGGGTCCCGTCAGCCAGCGGCTTTTGAGGTGGTTCCGAGAGGCTCCGGTGAGCGTCCACAACCGCATCCCATGATTTGTGTTCCCTTCGTCAGATGGTTCCTAGGCGCCGCGCCATGGCGGCCGCCTTTGCCAGTGTACCTGCACGCTCGACGCGGGCACGCATCTTGTCCGCGGCAGTAGCCCGCTGCAAGTCCTTGCGACGCTCGGTCTCGGCCAGGCGCTTCAGGTACGAGATGTCACCAAGGGACAAGCCGTTCTCTCCGATCGGGCCGTTCGACGGGTGCGAGGCGCGGGCAGCCTGATCGTCGTGAGCCACGACACCGGAGGCGAGGAGGGACTTCACCTCACCGGAGGCAAGGAGCCCGCGGGGCCGAGGTACCGGGAATCCCGGAACGTTGACCGCGAGCGCCCCGACCAGCTCGAGGGATCCCCGAATGGTTCGCCAGTCGCCGGAGATCGGGGCGGAGCGGGCGATGCGGACGCGCTCGGCGGGGAGCCCGGGGCGCAGGGAGCCCGCGACCCAGATGCCGTAGGCGTCCTCGCCCGCAGCCACGTCGGCGAACACATAGCCGGTGTTGTCGTAGTGAGCCGCAGCCTGCGTGGCGGAGTCCCGCGGACCGGCGTGGCCGGTGTCCATTGTGAGATGCCCCACAGCCACGGAGGTACCCTCAGCGGTCTGGAGGGCCCCGGTGCGGAAGTAGGCGTAGTTCGAGGGGCTAGTGGGAGGCTCCACGCACTTCCCGAGCTGGCCGATGTGGCAAGTGCCCCAGGCGGCGATGTGCCCGTAGACGCGCCCGTCGTCCTCGATCACGAGGGCGGTGGGTCCGGTAAGGCCCGGGTCCTTGAACCAGGCCTCCGGAGGAGCGGTCGGGATGGCGGCGGCGATCAGGGCGTCGCGGTCTCGGGGCCCCGTCTCACCCGCACCCTCGTCCCCCGGGGAGCTCGGGGAGGGCTCCTCGAGCCAGGCGCCTGCCCGGCGGCGTAGACGCGGGCCGAGGCGAAGGCAGGCACGGCCACAAGGGTGGCAGCGCGCAGGCGGGCGGACTCGATGACGGTGATCTCGTCGGAGGAGGACATGGCAGCCACCTTGACGCGCCCCTCCCCGTCGGCCTCCGGTTCGGGGGCGGAATCATCGTCGGCCGCGGCCAGGTCGGCCTTCGCCATGATCCGGAACGTCACATCATCGGTGTCGATGGATACCCGTTGGACATCTGCTCGAGACCTGCCGGTAGGCCTCCGTGCCGACAGCTGAGCCGAGGTCGAAGGTGCCGGTGGCGTAGATGTCGCCGCCCTCCCGGCGCTCGACGGTCTCGATGCGGCCGCAGACCTCGGCACCGTCGTGCCCTCCGACGTCCTTGAACGCGACGCGCAGCGGGATCGGTAGATCGTCCCAGCGCAGGGCGCCGTCCTCGATGAGCCGGCCGTCTCCGGTCTGCTCACCCTCGCGGGCGATGACGCTCTCCCACGCCCCATCGGGGGCGGCGGTTGGGGGCGTCAGCCGGCGCTTCGTCGGCGGTCGGGGCTGGCGGGAGCTCGGAGAACTCGCCAAGGCGGCGGGCCGTCTCCTCAATGCTCAGTCTCATGGCTGTCCTTTCAATGTCTGAACGGGATGCGAACCTGATTCTAGGCTGGTCCGGGCGCATCCGCGCGTCGGTCGGGATGAGGATGCATCGGCAGTTGATCGTCTCCTCAGGAGGGCCTGCGGGGTCCCCGGGGTAGGCGAGGAGAGCCTTGCCTACGTGGTATGGGTGGCCGAGCTCCTGGATCTGCCCGTCGGCCTCAACGTGCGAGGGACGCACCCGAGTGTCGTGCACGGTCATCCAGCGCAGGCCTCCGCGCTTCTTGGCAAGGTCCGAGGTGGCCATGCGGTGGGCCGCGTTGGCGGTGGCTGCGGTGCGGGCCGCGGAGCGCAATCGTGCGGCGTAGGCCGACGTGGTCTCGTCTTCGGCTTTGGAGGTGTGGAGTAGGCGGCCGAGCTCAATCTTCGTCTTCCGATCGCCCCAACCCTCAGCGATCGAGCGCTTGAGCAGATCGCGCACGTCGTTGTAGACAGCTACGGGTAGGCCAGAGTCCTCCAGAATCCGCTGCACAGTCGCGTACTGCGGCAAGCGGCGGCCCCTCTTCGGGTCCGTCACGAGGTCCCGGATCGCCTGCTGCCAGGCCCGACGCACGGACGTCCACGCGAAGGGGTTGGGGAGGTTGGACCCGGACGCCAGCAAGACCGGGGCCGAGAGGGCTTCCGAGGCGAGGGATCGGACCTCCCTGAGGAACCGGTTCAGAACCGCGCGTGCTGGCTCGTAGTACGAGTCCTCCAGGTCGTCGCGCCAGGCCGAGATGGCCTCAGGGGCCGTCCAAGAGGACGGCCCCTGAGCCAGCAGATCATCCTCGGCCTCCGCCTCCGCGGGGGAGGGCGGGAGCTCAGTAGGCGATGTGCTCTGTGTCACTTGATCTCCTCAAGAGAGGCCCGGTTCAGCGCCGGGGTGCGGATGAGCGCGTTGTCCGGGAGGACGTAGCGCAGGCCCTTGACGAGGCGGGCCAAGGTGTGGGGCGCGCCGTGCGTGGCCAGCTGGGAGACGTAGGCGTCCAGCAGCGCGACAACGCGGCCGGAGTCGACGCCCGGGCAGCCGTGATTGTCCAAGAGAGCTGGGACGACGTCCCAGGCGCCCTTCGTGGCCTTCCCGACAGTGATGATGTCGGTCGGCCACAGAACGTGCGCCTCATGGAACGGGCGCCCCTTCAGCTGGTTGAACCGGGCACGGTCCTGGCGAACTATCCGCTTGCCGACGGCCTCGAGGGCCTTAACGACCAGAACGTCAACGACGGCCACGAGGGCTGTCGCGTCAACGTCCGGGCCATGCGCCGTCAGGCGCACTTCGGGATTGCGGACGATGTTCCGAGGCGCCGCGTAGGCGGCCTTGTGTCGGCTGTAGGCCTTGGCCGCGTCCGCGGTCGGGGGAGGTGTCATGCTCATGCTCCTGTAGGTGGTGTGGTCGGGGACTCAGGGTGAGCCCCGTTCTCAGAGGATACCGGCTCCTGGTCAGAAGGCAAGCGGCCGGGCGCTTGGTCGTTGGCGGGGCGTCCCGGGGCGCCGCCGTTCGGAGGTGAGGAGGGTCGGCCGGCAGCGACCCACCCTGAGCGCCGGCTGCGGGGGTGAGCGAGGCGGGCGGGGCCGAGTAGTCGCCGCGGTAGACCTTGAGCAGCTCCTCGGTGATTGGGCCGAGGCCTGGGGAGGTCAGAAGGGCAGGCTGCTTCGTTGCCAGGGCGATGGCGTTCATCAAGGCCCGCTCCTCCAAGGGCTTCTCGTCGGAGTCGTCAAAGCCCGAAGCCTCACGCAGCGCCTCGTCCGAGATGGCGCCGGACTTGTGGAGGTTGAGAGCCCTCCTCGGACCGGTTCGGCCGGGCCACGAGGGCGGACACGTCGTAGCCGACCGAGAGGGTGCGGACCGTGTCCTCGGGGAGGCCTGCCGAGAGGAGGACCGGGCGCAGGTACTGGCTGGTGAGGGCCTCGCAGATCAGGGCAAGGACCGGCTCGATGTGCGTGGTGACCGTGTCCTCGCGGGTGAGCCACGCGCCCCAGTGGTTCATGGCGCCGGAGCCGAGGAGCAGCTCCGGCGGGGCGTCCTGGGCGAGGGCCAGGCGGCGGATCGCCTCGTCACGCAGGTCCCGCGCGCCGGAGTCCAGGGCGGAGGAGAACGTAGGTGGCTCACCTTGTCCGCGGCCTCATCCGGCACGGTCACGACGAGCGGTACAACCGCGGACGCGTCGTCCCGGTTCTCGATCGGGCGCAGCATCGACTCCATGAGCGCAGACACGAAGGGGTCCGGCTGGCCTGAGGAGTGGGCGTCTGCCGCGTCCGAGGCGAGCGCCGCCGAGGCGGAGGACGGCACGACCAGCAGGCCGGCGCCGGCCAGGCGGGAGTCGATCTGGGCGCTGATGTGGCGGGTCAGGCCGATGAGCTCGCGCAGGATCGGTAGGCAGGCGCGGGTGGGGCTGTCCGCCTCCCAGTAGCGGGGCCGGGTGCGGCCGCCAGATCCGGATCATGTAGATCTCGTCGGTCGACACCTCGACGGGGGCCGGCGCGTCGGAGCCGAGGTTCAGGCGCACGCGGCCTGGGGCGGCCGGGGTCGGGGCGGCTACGGTTTGGACCTCGGTGACGGCTAGGGACCCGCCACACGAGGTCAGACAGGGCGGGGTCCGGGGAGGGGCAGTGGCGGTCTGGTCGCCGGAGTCGATGCCGGGCACTAGGTGGGCGGGGACGCCTACGAGCCAGCCCTCTCCAGCCACGAACAGGTTCGTGGCCAGGCGCTGCAGCATCTGGCCCAGGTCCTGCTGGCTGGCGCCGAGGGCCGCTAGGGACCGCCTCAGCGAGCGCGGCTATGGGGGTGGGGGCGGTGTCGGTGACGTCCGTCGGGTCGTCCCTCAGCGACGAGTGGGGGCGTCTGAGGTGGGGCCGGGCGTGTGCTGGACGTACAGGCGGGCTTGTGACAGTCGACCCGAGAGGGTCGAGGCGAGGAACCGCTCCTCACCGACCTCGTCGTAGGCCGCCCACGCCTCCGACTGCCACGAGCGGGCCGTCGGCGTGCGGTGAGGGGCGGAGTCAGGGGCGCGGCGGGCTGGGCGGGAGGCGGCGGCGGTGAGCGCAGCGCCGGGTGTGGGGCTGGCGGGGCCTGGATGAGGGTCCCCGGCGGGCGAGGGCTCGGGAGCGGTAGCGGTCGATGGCAGTCACTTCATATCCTTCGGGGTGGGGGCTGTGTCCAGGCGGTAGGAGACGTGGCCGACCAGGTACGAGGCGGCCAGGGCGGCGCAGGCGGCGCGGGCGAGCCTGCCGGGGCGGGAGTGCGGGGGAGGGCGGTCAGGAGGGAGGCGATCAGGAGCGTCGCCTGCGTCCCCACGCAGTACGGGCAGTCCAGGGCGCTCACGAGGCGATGGCGCCACGCCGCGGGCGGGGCCGCATAGCCGAAGGGGGCCTCGGACCCGTCAGGCAGCCGAGGGTCCTTGGCGTGGGCCCACCGCTTGGCCGGGTCGGCTAGGACCCAGCCGCCCAGGACGTCCGTCGTGGCGAAGCGGGTGACGCGCAGCGCCGCGCCGGCAGCCAAGGCGGTGTCCAGGGCCAGTCGGGCGGCCTGCGGAGCCGGGCCGCCTCCCGGCCGGCGAGTGGGGAGGTGCTGAGGTGACATGTATGCTCCCATACAAAAATGTTGGAGGGGTGGTATGTGCACAGATTATGGGGGTCTCACCCTCCCCAGCCTATGAATCGCTCGTGACTTATGGAAACCTCCTCGGTATCGGGGCTGTCGGTGGCGTGGGTGGGGTGTTGGGGTGCTTTGGTGTTTCACGTGGAACCTTCGGGCCGCCTCGCATCACTAGACACTGTCTAGTGACGTACGTCACGGCTGTGGGCGGGCCGCAGTCGGTCCGAGGGCTAGCGCTCCCCGCGTATGCTGGCATACACTAGGGGCATGAGCACGACGACAACACCCACCGACCGCCCGACGCGACCCGCCCCCTCGGCCAGCAGCCCCAACCCAACCGGGGGTGAGAATGCCCCCGCCCTCCCATGCTGGGGGGGCCAGGCTGGGGGCCAGGCTGGGGGCCAGGCTGCCTCCAGGCTGGGGGCAGGCCTGCCCCCATGCGTACGGTGTACACACCCGGGGGCCTCGCCAGCTCCCCCTATGCCTATATATCTAGGGGCTCAGAACACCCCCGCCCCCCGAGGCCGAGGGGCCGGCCCGGTCCGGCGGCGTCCACCGCCCCAGCCCGCCACGACGCCCCTCCTCGGCCTACAACCCGGCCGCCCTCCTCCGCCAGCTCCTCCTCCTGCTGGCGCTCCTCCTCAGCCTGGCCCTCTGGCTCGGCGGCTGGCAGCCCGCCACCTCCTCCGCCCGGCTGGGGTGGTCACACGGCACCATCGACGTGGTCGAGGGCACCGACGGCGACACCGGCTCACGGCCCCTTTCCCCGCATGACGCTGGCGTCCTCCCGCCCCTGACCTCCCCCAATGTCAAGCTCCCTTTCCCCCAACATGTCAAGCCCCCTTGACATCCCACCCCGCCCGTCGACCTCCCCACGCATTCTTTGAGGGCTCTGGCCCTGGGGGCGCTAGCGTTAACCCCCGCCCAGTGGATCCCAGGCCTAGAATTCCCGCCCGCCCCATCGGGGCCGGGGGCTTGACCCACCGCGTATGCCAACATACACTGGAGCCATGAGCCGCACCGACCACCTCCCCACCACCGCCCACCACGCCCCCTCCACACCCCAGGACCACCCCCATGAACCGCCTCACCTCCCACCTCATCACCCTCACCGCCCTCCTCACCATTGTCCTGACAATTGCCCTCCCCCTCGTGGAGCTGCTGACCACCCCCACCGCCACCACCCCCACACCCACCACCGCCACTACCACCCACCCCGCCTCCTCGAGGCCTCAGAATCTCCAAGGCCGACAAGGCCGCCGCCCACGTGGACGGCTGCCAGCAGCCCCCCACCACCGACACCCTCCTCGCCCGCCCCTCATGCCGATCAGGCATGCCAGTCACCAGGGACCACATGACCCAGGCGCCTGACACCCCCACGACAACACCTCCCCCACCCCCGCACCGGCCCCCATGAACGAGGTCCCGCCCGCCTGGTCGGACCACTGGGGCGCAGCCGCACAGCCCCCACCACCACTCCCGGGCCTGACATCACCGCCCACCCCCACCCACCACCCCCACCCCACCCCAACCACCCGCAGGCCCGCGCGATACCACACAGCCGCGCGTGACCCTGACCACTTGCCCCAGCATGTATGCACGCATACACTGAAGCCATGACACAGACGACCACCACCCAGACCACCACCTCCCCTCCAGCACGGACCGCACCATGAGCCCCCCACCGCAGCCCCCTAACCCGCGCCCTGACCTATATCGCCCTACTTCCTCGGCCTTCTCCTCCCTAACCGCCCTCTGGACGGTCTACAGCCCCTCCTACGACGCCCAGGCCGCCCCCAGCGAGCCATGCCCCGCCGGCGAGGGCCTCAGGCGGCACCTGCGGCACCGAGGGGCCCGTAGACGGCCCCGCAGCCTCCGACAGCACCTCCCCTCACCCGACACCACCCCAGCCCCTCAGCGGCGCTGCAAAGGCTGCCGCCTGACGCAGGAGGAGTACGACGCTCGGCAGGCGGACAAGCAGGCCGCCCACGACCGGGCCGAGGCCCGTAAGCAGCGCGGCGCGCAGCGACGGGCAGAGGCCGACCGCAGGCGCGAGGCGGGCCGCCCGCAAAAGCCTCCAAGTCCTCCACCTCCTCGAGGTCGTCCCGACCCGACTCCCCCACCGCCGCAGCACCTCCGAGGGCTCTGAGAGCTCCTCTGACGGCCTCCCAGCCCAGGACGGTACCTCCACCCCCGCCGACACCCTCAGCTCCTCTGAGGGACGCTCCTGAGGCCTCCAGCACCGACTCAGACGACTCCCCCGCCGCCTCCGCCCCCTACACGCCCCTCGAGATCCCCGAGGCGTCCCACCGCCCCGCCCCTACGACGCCAGCAAGGACCCCTTCGAGGTGCGACGCGAGGCCGCCCGCCAGGCAGCTGACGCAGTGAACTCCTCCGCCTCCCACAGCGCCTCTCCCGACCAGATCAAAGCCCCCACCCCGGCCCCGACCGCCGCCCCCGCGGGTGACCACTGGGCCGAGCAGATGCCGACCTGGGCCCTCGCACTCATCGGCCTCCTCTCCGCCGCAGGCATCTTCACCTACAAGGCCTCCCGCCCCAGGACCGACGGCGACCGACGCAGCTGACCAAGCGTCTGCTGGCGTAGCAGGCACCCGAACCCCTAGGACCGTCCAGGACGCCAGTCCTGGCTCACGGTCCTCAGGGGTTCCCGCCCTGCACAGCCAGCACCGCTTCCACGCTTTTTCCACACCGAGGCCTGGAGCCCTAGCGGAAGGCCGAGCTGTGGAATTGCTTGGAAGTGGTAGAGCGTAGGGAAGCAAGGAGGGAGCCCTCCCATCTACTCGCCTTCCAGGTGCCACAAGCGAAGCGGTGGTGCCTGGGTGGGGAGATGAGGATCTACGAGCGAAGCGAGTCAGATACTCAGATGCGCCTCGCGAGCAGGTGAGAGCGAGCCGAGGGGCTCCGCCCCTGCAGGCGAGCTCTCGAGACGGACCGGCACCGGAGACGGAACCGGACTCACCTCCCACCTCCCCACCTCCCTACCCCACCTCCTACCCCACCTCCCCAAACTGAGACCCCAATCACATCCCCCAAACTTACCTCCCCGTATCTCACCTCCCTCACCTCACCCCACCGACTTACCTCACCCCTGCACCGTCTACTTACCTTCCCCCTATCCTTACCTCACCGCCCCCACCATCCCAACGATTACCTCCCTCCCCACTTACCTCACCTCCCCGTATGGCCACATACCTCCCCTCTAATCACCTCACCCATCTACTGACCGCACCCCCACCTCCTGCGTATACCGAGAACGGTTGGAGCATTTCCTCCCCTCCCTCGACGGGTCACCTCCGATCCGGGTACGTATCCGTCCCCACCCCTCATCCACCCCTCATCCACCCCTCATCCACCCCTCCTCCACCCCCAACCCCACCCCAGATACTTACCTCCCCGTAGACTTCCCTCTCCCCTTGTCAACAGACTCCCTAAATCTCCCCAACTGACACAATGTATGACGTCATCCAAGTGACACCGGTCACATGCATACTCACATACACTTTAGGGTCACGATATGTATGCTGCATACACGTTTTTTCCCAGCAATAGCCCCAAATGTATGCTGCATACACTTCAAATTAGCCTATCCCTCCCGTAGGGAGAGATAGGCATATAGATATAAAGGGGCCATATGGCGCCGGTCACAGCTGACAACTGTTACCTGAGCGTGACCGCTACCTCTTGCGCCTCGCCTACCCGGTCGGGACACTTAGGGACATGAGCACCGACGACCCTCGCACCGCCCTCCAGCCAGCCCAGGCCGCCCAGCCCGCCTACGGCCGTCCAGCGGCCTCCACAGCCCTGCAGGCGGCTCAGAATCCGCTCCCCGCCCGGTCACACGTCCGCTACATCCTCGAGCCCGTCCAGGGCCCTTACAGCGCCTCTGAGAGGACCCTGGACCCGGTGGGAGACGGGCAGCCGTACCGGATCGTCTCCGAGGAGGTCATGTGGCCGACCGTGCCCGCCGTCCTCGCCGTGGTCGAAGAGCCTGACCCTCGCCGCCCGGGAGTCGTCAACCGGCACCAGGTCCCGGCCGTACGCGGCCGCCAGGATCCCCTGGCCGCACCGTCGGCCCCCACGCCGCTCCACAGCTGCGTCTACACCTCTACCGACGGGCGGACCCTGCACCCGGCCGACCAGGATCCTGACAGCCCGTCCCGGGTCCTCGACTGGGAGGAGGCGGCCATCGTCCCCCTCGCCCTCCTGGAGCAGCTGCGCCGCACCGTCATTGGCGACGGTCAGGTCCCCGTGGCCGACGTGATGCGCGCCTGCCGGGACCTACTCGAGGAGGCCGACGCGCTTCGGTCTCCAGCAGTCACCGACGGGGCTGGGCGCGGCCCCGCCCTGTAGTACCAGCCAGACAACCCTCAACCACCTTAGGAGACTCGCGAGCAACCGATACAGCCTCGCCCAGACTGACGGTCCGCGACCCACCTACCGGGTCATAGACCGCACCTACCCGGGCGACGAGGGAGGCACCTTCGCCGTCATCATGCGGGTGCCGGACTGGGCCATACCTCCACTGGAAACCGCCCTGCGCGAGGATCCACGGGCTCTAAACGGCCCCCTCGCTCTCCTGCTCGACCATGGGGAGTCTCCTCCCGCCCCTGGTTCGTCTCGCCAGTCTCCTGGGACGACGTTCCCACCTACGCCCACCCGACCTGGGGCGGGAAGGCTGGAGGGTGCCGCCCCTCCGACCGCACCAGATGCCGCGCTGGGCAGATCGCTACGTGACCGCCGCCGCTCACGGCACCTCCCCCAAGCGCCTGCTGAGCCTGCTGAACCGCCGCGCAGCCTGCTGAGGCCGTGTAAGCCTCTCTGAGCGCCTAAAAGGCCCCCACCCTACCCACGGTAGCGGCGGGGGCCTTTTAGGCCGTCTACGAGCCTCTGACGGCCTCTGAGAGGCCTCTACGGGCCTGCGGAGGGCTCTCCAACGCGCCTGAGGGGCCCCTACGGGGCCCCTCAGGTAGGCGATCGTCTATCAGGCAGTGACGGCGGTCACATCAGGTCTTCACCCTTGAGGGCGCGCTCCCAGTAGGCCCCGTCGAGCTCCTCGCGCCGGTTCACCCGGCGGAACATCTCGCTGATGTCCTGGGCCAGCGAGTGACTGCTGAGCCAGGCGCTGGCGGCCCGCACCTCGATCAGGGGCGCGGTCCAGGGGTCGAGGTCGAAGGCCCGCTGGTCGGTCATCTCGATCGCCAGGGCAGCCTCGTAGACGTCCTTGCTGCCTGCCGTCTGGTTGATTGTGTTCTGGCTCACGTTAGCTCCCTGCTGGTTGGGGTGGGTCTCGGTCGGCTGGTCGGTTGCGATTGCGTTCATGGCTTCACTGTATGCACGCATACACCCCCGCAGCAAGCCGCTGCGGGGGTGTATCTGAGTGACTTGGGCCACTTTATGAGTGGCTCCCAGCTTTCTCCAGGCCCTCAATCGCCCGGTCAAGGTACTGGCGGGCCTTACGGAGGTCCTCCAGGCGCTTCTCCTCGCCTCCCTTACGTCCCTGCCTCAGAAGGTACTTGCCACAGTTCCACAGGTGCGGGTTCGAGGGGAAGGCCGCGTCCAGGACGTCCCACGCCTCGACGTTGCCCGCATCCGACAGCCCAAGGGTCGCCAGAGAGGCGCCGAGCCAGGTGTAGTGGCTTGGAGCGTGCACCGCCTCCACCTCGTCGAGGGGGTAGGTCGTGCCCCTGAGGACGCGTTCTCGGCCTCGCGGATCAGGTCGTCAGCTGCGACGTGTGCCCCACTCATCGGGCCTCGCCGTCCCGCAGGTCACGGCGGCTGCGGGCCGAGTCGTCCCCGTACATGCGACGGAGGCGGGCCTCGCAGGCAACGATGGGGAGGGCGATGGCCAGGGCGGCCACTACCAGGACGACGGCGATTGCTGCGTATGGACTCATGTTCTGTTCTCCTTTGGGTGTGGGTGGTTGGTCAGGCTCCGGCCTGAGTCGACTCGTCGCCCGGTCGCTTTCTCTCCCAGACTCCCAGCAGCCGGTCGATCGTCTGGCGGGTCATCCCCGAGATGTCGCTCAGGACACTCTTCGAGATCCCGGCGGAGTAGGCGCGGGTCACCTCCTCCTGGAGGGCTGCCCGGGCCAGCTTCGCTTGGCGGCGAGCCTTCCGGTCCTCGCTGGCTGCGGCCTCGAGAGGAGTCTCAGAGGACCGGTCCTCAGGCTCGAGGTCCTCGGTCTGGGAGGCTGGGAGCCTCTTCATGAGCTCCTCTACCCTGTCCTGCGTCTCCTCCAGAGCGCCGCTCTGCCGGACGCACAGGGATACCAGGGTACGGACGTCCTTCACGAGTGCCCGCTCGGCGTCGATCCCGTACCCGGATCGGTAGCCCTTGCCCTCCTCCCACAGTCCGAGCTGCTTCGGGATGTCGATAAGATCATTCATAGATGCCACCTGATTCTCCTAGCTCTCGAGGTAGCGGGTGGCCCAGGTCAGGGCCAGGCCGATGACCTGCACGGCCTCGTCGGCCAGGTCGGAGTTGTGACCGGTCGAGTCAGTGTTGTCGTAGGTGAGACAGGCCGCGACCTCGCCGACCTCCTCCATCAGGGCGAACAGGCGGGAGGCGTCCGTGTGCCCGTCGCACTCGAGGGTCATGCCCGGGTGCTTCTCCGCTGCCCGGCGGTACTCCGCAAGAGCCAGCGCTAGGGGGTCAGCATCCTTAGGGCAGGAACCGGGCCGCATGAGCCGCGGTCATCGCCAGAGCTCGGAGGCAGGACTCGGGGCGCAGTACAGGGGCGTCCGCCATGCGGGCCGCCTCTTTCGCCATCCCTGCAACGGCCCGCTCAGCGCTCTCCAGATTCACGGTCTGGCGGAGGGTGGGGACTTCCTCGAGGAGTCCCAGCCACACTCGCAGCATGCCAGCCTCCGTGGATCCATGGGCCTCGTCTGAGGACGCGTTGTGCGCCTCCCGGTTCAGGTCCTCGACAGTCCCCTCAAGGGCGTCGATGCGGGCGAAGGCCCGCTTCAGCTCGTGCTCCAGATAGTCGGCCCGGGCCTCCCAGTAGCCGGCTTCCTCGTACGTCTCTGCTCTCATATCTGCTCCTAACGCAGTATCGGGTGGACGTATGTAAGCATACGTCCACCCGATGCGTGGTGCAAGCCCTCAGAGGCCGAATCGGCGCCCTGGCAGTGTGATCCCTCATACCCCCAACGGAGGCGAGGCCGGACTGCACGCTGCGCCGGATCGTCCCCCGAGGTACGAAGATGGATGCCTCGCCAGCATCGCGCAGGCCAAGGAGCCCCATGGACAGCGCGTCAACCATGTCGTCGTGTTTGCCTGAGGGGAAGGCCCGCATCTCGGAGATCAGCTCGTTCACCCACCCGTTGCCGGGGTCTGAGGGGTGCGGCAGGTAGACATTGCCAGACTCGATCTCAGGCGTCACCGCCCGGGCTCGGACCTCCTTCGAGGACCCTAGGCTTGATCGGCTTGATTCCGGCGACCTTCTTGCGCAGCACGTCAATCGCCGCCGTACCGTTCGCCGCGTCCTCCACGAGACGCTGGTGGACGAAGGACCCGCCAGGGCTGACCTTGTCGTCCAGGTCGCCGGCGTTGCACCAGCGCAGCATTTTCTCCAATGTCTGAGTGAACGACCACTGCCCGCGCTGCTGCGCGACGAGGAAGCGGTCGGCGCCCTGACAGCACCACCGCTGCCCGACGGCGTAGTCGGACGTCGAGGAGCCCCTGAACGTGAGGTCCCACGCGTCCAGCCACTGGCCGCGCTCCAGGCGCTCCCGCGGCAGCAGGATGACCGAGGGTCGCCCTCCTTGACCTTGGACGGGTCGGTTGTCCAGAAGCGCAGCCATCCGAGGTTGAAGATGGATCCGTCCGCCGGTGTCGGGTGCTGCTGGTAGAGCGCCTCCCACATGTAGGACCCGACGGACCGCTTCAGCCCATCCCAGCGCTCGAGAGCCTCTTCACGGGTCTCGCTCACGAGGGGCGAGTAGAGGGGGTCCCCAGGCTCGCGGCCTAGGGGGTCGTTCTCCTCGGCCAGGGCCGGGAAGATGACGTTCTCCCACTTGTCGGCGTCCGGGTTCATGGCCGGGTTCAGGAGACGTCCGATGAAATCGTCCTCGTGCCAGCGGGTGGCGATGGCGATGCACAGGAACGGAGGCTCCAGACGCGTGACCGCGTTGGCCTGCCACCAGTCCCAGATCGCCTCGCGCTTGGACTCACTGTGCGCGTCCGCGAAGTCCTTGACCACGTCGTCCATGAGCATGACCTTGAAGCCCAGACCGGTGATCGACTGGCCCGGGCGCCGAGCGGAGACGATTCCCCCGCCTCGGGTCGTCTGCCACTCGCTCACGGCGCCCGCGTCGCCTGCGATCTTGATGCCCCAGCGCTCACCGTCCTCCTCGACGAAGCGGCGGACCTGACGGCCCCAGGCTGTGGCCAGCTGGGGAGAGTGGGAGATCAGACCGATCTTCCAATCCGGGTGCTGCCGAAGCAGCCAGATCGGTAGGTTGATCGAGGTCAGCGTGGACTTACCCATACGCGGAGGCATGGAGATCGTCATGTACCGGTTCTCACCGCGCTCGACGGCGCGCACTGCCTCGGTCAGGCGGTCCGACAGGTACTGGATGTGGGGACGGCCCGCGTAGGCGGCATCGAGCTGCTGGGCGCTCTCCAAGGGGCTGCCTGCCTGCAGGTACGTCGGGTCGTGCGGGTAGGGGGCGCCGAGTGCGGCTTCCCGTCGCACGAAGGGCGGTCGCACTTCGGCTGCTTGTCGAGCCAGTTCTGCCGCTCTACGAGGGCGGCCAGCTCTCTTCGAGCTGCTCGGGGTCATCTCCCACGGCTCAAGCTTCCGCTTCCCGCGTGGCATAGGTATCTCCCTATCGTCTGGGGTCATTGATCGGTATAGACAAAAGAGTACCCGCCGCCCTCATCCCAAGGCGGCGGGTACTCTCCCGTTCACAGCTCTACTCTACGACCTCACTCTCGATGATTTCAACTCGAGCAGGCCCCACCTCGATGAGACCCCGCTCACGTTTCCTCCTCTCAACCTCGGCCACCAGCTGCTCGATGCGGGCCGTGGTGGCTGATGCTGTCATGTCTGCCAGGTTCGAGGAGATCTCTACCTGGACCTTGGCGGAGTCGGCCCCGGCCCCTGCCGCCTCCCTCTCAATGCGAGCTGCCACGTCCATCATCTGAACGATGCCGTTGGCGCTCATCCGGGCGATGCGGCCTTCATCCAGAGAGTCGAGCCACATCTCGGCCTTCTCCAGCGCCTTGCGCCCAAGGGCCCCTATGGCGCTTCCCCATCGCGATGCGGTAGCGGACGAGCTCGTTCGCCTCCTTGTCGGCCAGGTGCCTGTCCCAGGCCTCGACCCGCTCGCGCCACGACCAGCGGTGCGAGTAGTTCTTCCCGCCAGGGCAGTCCGCGATTCGGCGGCGCTCCATGTCCCGGTACTGCTTGAACGACGCGTAGGCCGTGTCGCTCTCGCCCTCCTGCTGGTTCCAGATGTTCCGGGTGTAGTCGAGGGGGGCGGGCTTCCTCTTGGTAGGGCTCTTCGAGGTAGTCATGCCTCGCCCCCCAGGAGCAGGTCCCCCAGCGTGCGGCGAGGGCTGAGAGCCTGTGTCACGAGGGCACGAGCCAGGTCCTGGCTGAACTCCTCAGCGAACTCGTCGCCCCACCCCTGCTCGTCACGCATCGAGTTGCGGACGTGGGCGCAGGCGCCGGTGATGGTGAGGACGCCCTCACTTAGGTCCAGCATCTTGGCCGCGGCGGTGATGGCGTCGAAGCTTTCACCACCCTCAGCCCCGTCCGGGGTGCCGTAGGGGTCACTTGCGGAAACCATCCAGAGCCTCCCTCCGAGCGTTCTGGTCGGCCATGATCCGATAGATTCTGGCCACGACCTTGGCGTGCCAGCAGGTCGCCGCCCGGCGCCTAGCCCCGTGCTTGCAGGTGCACCGGAAGATCGGCTCACCTCGGTCATTCTTAAGGGTGACAAAGACGTAGCGGGCACTTCCTCGGGGGCCAGAAGCCCCGGCACCGTAGGAACGAACTCGCCACACTCGGGAGTTATCCTGCTGCTGGATCGCGTCCCCAGCCGACCAGACCTCCCGGGCCTTGGCGAGCTGGGCCGCGCTCATCTTCTCCTCGCGGAGCCCTTTGACGAGTAGGTAGTCGTCATCGAGAAGCCTGGCCTTTGCCATCGGACTCTCCCTCCTCCAGGATCTCACCGGCCTCACCGGTACGCGGGTACATGCTTGCAAGTGTTGAGCCCGTCAGGGCCTCTCGGATCGCTCCAGACCGCCTCATCCGCATCGAGTACGGTGCAGGCGGCTCCGCCGGCGGCACGAATGCGCCGAATCTGCCGGACCTGCTCGACCGAGGTGCGAGCGTGGGCGTGGGCCTCACTCTCGCTCGGCTTGCGGTGCTTGACCTCCAGGAAGATCAGGCGTCCCTCGACGCAGCAAAGTACGTCCGGGATCCCGGTCTCCATGTAGATCGAGCCGTGCATCTTCCAGGTGACCGACGAGGGCCACACCTCGGCGATGCGCTTGCGGATGGCCTCTACCACGCCGCTCTCGTTGCTCGCCATGTCTTGTCCTTTCTAGCAGGCCGCCCGCCCTTCTCAGGACGGGCGGCCGTTCATCCACGTGTCAGTCGGTCACAGGGTCGAGGTCGTCGATGTCGAGGCGTCCACGTCGAGGGTGTCCTCCTCAACGGTCGCAGACTCGGCAGAGGGCTCGTCGTCCTCGTCCGGCAGGTCAGCTGCCGGCTCAGCCTGGGCGGAGGGCTTGGTAGCGCGCAGGTACTCGCGCACCTCGCTCCTGACCCGACCATTGAAGGGCTCGCCATCCTCGACGAGGATGTCGACCGGGCGACCGATCAGGCTCTTCGGGTTGAGAGCGATGCGCTTCTTGGCGATCTTGACGCCGAGGGCCTGAAGGAACGCAGCCGAGCGGAACATGGCCTTCTCCGTCTGGGGGAGGCGGTCGATGATCTGCTTGCCGGTGTAGGGTCCGTCGATGATCTCGAGGTAGACGACGAACATCGCGTTGCCGGCCTTGGACTCGGTCTCCTCGAAGTCGTTGACTCGGGCGCGGTAGGTGCCGGCCGGGACCTGGGCGGAGCCGGTCTCGCGGTAGTTGGTGAAGTCGAAGGTGAAAGCCATGGTGGTCTCCTAGTTAGCTGCTGGGTTGGAAGTTGAGTCTGTGGATCAGTTGTCAGATGCGGCAGCCTGCTTGGCGGGCTGGCGGGGCGGGACTCCGCCGATTCCGAGGAACCGGGAGAGCTTCTCCAGGGTCACAGGCTTGTCGCGTCCCATGACCGAGGGGACCTTGCCCCTGAGGTTATACGGGATGCGGGCCTTGGTTCCATACTCGGGGTCGGTGCCAAATCTCACGATGTGCTTCGTGGTCGGCCCCTCGTCGTTTCCTGAGTTGTCTAGGTCCTCCTCGGTCTCTGCGTACACGATGTAGTTGGGGGTGGCTCGAATGATCGACTGGGCGCCGCGCTGGACGTCCGGGGAGCGGCGGACTCCGCCGTTGATCTCGTCATCGACCATCTTGACCTGTGCGGTCATGACCACGTGCATGGGCTCCTTGCGGTTGCCGTCCGCCAGGCCGTACCAGAAGACTGCCGTGTCGGTCATGACGTCGAGCCTGACCCCACGTGCGCTGATCGGCCGGTGCGGTGCCCTGCTTGATCTCGCGGACCGCGGTCTCGCTGGCCCCGGTCAGGTAGCGCATGGTCATCTTCTGGAGGGCGGTCAGGGAGTCGAGGACGACAGCCCTGTACCCGTGACCTCCCTTGTCCAGGGCCCAGAACACGTCGTCGAGCTCTGTCACGCTCTCAGGTCGGACCACGTCGATGTTCTTGGCGTAGGGGGCGTTCTTGAAGGACTGGGTGCCTTTCTCACCCGGCAGGTCGATGAACAGTGTCTTGCCCATGGTGGCGATGGTCGAGGCGAGCGAAGACTTTCCGCCGCCCGTAGGGCCGAGGATTAGCCAGCGGCCGTAATCTGCCGCTTCCTCGTTGACATCAACGATGTTGATGCCTGCGAAGCTTGTCATCTGGATTTCCTTTCCGCTGAGGTTCGGATGGCTTTACTGTATGCGTATGTCGGCATGCATTGCAAGTCCCGATGCTCACCTCCCGCTGTGATCTGGGTCTCGGTACCTGAGGCCGTATTCCTCGGCGGCGTACTCCCCGTCAGGTCCTCCGACCATCTGGGCCCGGCACAGGTCCGCGAACTCGCAGAACTGGCAGGCCGCCTTCCCGAAGTTGCGGGCGGCCTCCCCGCGCTTCTCTGCTCGCTTCCGGGTGAGTGAGATGTCGCCGCACGTGTCGGCTGCGGCCTGCAGGTGAGAGCGGACTAAGTACGGGCTCACGGGGGTCAGGTGCCTGGCGAACCACTGGGAGACGACCTGAGGCGATCCGAGGCGCTCGATCTCCGCCTCCTCGGCCACGTACACTCCGGCCCCACTGCCGTCCTTCTTCATGCCCTCGTACGGGACCCCGTCGCCAACCCAATCGAGGTAGGTGGTCAGGTCGTAGTCCTTGACCGAGGTGGACAGCTTGCCTGCCTTCGTAATCTTGGGCTGCTTGGGCGCCTTGGACCTCACCCGGTCGAAGGCCACGGCCCGGGGGCGCGGCACGCTCCACTCGTCGCACAGGGGGCCCAGGCCCCAGGCGTACAGCTGAACCTGACTGTCCATCATCTCGTCCAGGCTGGTCACCTGTCCGAGGGTGCCGGACGTCTTGCAGTCACGCACCACGACGATGCCGCGCTTTCGATCCTGGTACACCTCGTCGGCGTAACCCCACAGGACTACTCCTGTGCCGGGCACTTCCCGCTCCCACCGCTGCTCGACGGTGAGGACGGCTTCGTTCTCAGGTCCCGCGCCCAGCGCTCGCGCCACTCGCGATACGTGTGCGACAAGCGCTGTGGGAGGGCTGTCCGAGCCAGTCGAGCCAGGCCTCCTTGGCGTCCTCTCCGAGGCGGCCCCAGTAATCCACGGCAGCTGCCATGACGTCTGAGGGTGAGGCGTCCCATGGGAACGAGGGGCCCGTGTCCGTGGTGTGTATCTCGTCCGGGTGAGCCTTGAGGGTACCCTCGGCCCAGCCCTTGGAAATACGGTCCAGGGCCCGCACAGCGTGGAACCAGGACCCGAAGTCCAGGGCTGGCGTGATCTCGGAGCGCTGACGGCGCAGGCCGTCGATGTAGCGGTATTTCCAAGCCTGGGGGCACCTGCGGTGCAGGGTGAGCGAGGTAGGTGGCCCGCTCCTCGTTGATGACGTCCTGAGGCTGGGTACTCATAGCCATCACCTTTCGTTATAGATGTGATTCATGAGGGCCTTCTCCAGGTCCGTGCGGTCCTGGTAGGCCTGGTAGACGACCTCGTCGATCGTGCTCGGGGCGAGGGCGTACCAGAAGGTGGTGGAGGCCCCCTCCTGGCCTAGCCGGTTCAGTCGGTCACGGGCCTGGACGATGTCATCCCGCTGCCACGGGAGGGACGCGAAGATCGCGTGCTGAGCGGTCACCAGCTCGTTCACCGCTACTGACAGGGTCCGAATCTGGGCGACGATGACGATGCGCTCGTCAGAGTCTGACCCGAACCTCTGCCGCAGCGCAAGCCGTTCCTCCGGCGGCGTGTCGCCTGTGATGGTCAGCACGGTAGTGCCAGGCCTGGAGATCTCCTCAGCGACCGCCGCCAGCTCGGACCGGAACGACCCGAAGACGACGATGCGCTTCTCGTCCGGCAGGGTGTCGTGGACGATGGACGCGATGGTCTTGGCCTTGGACCGCCCAATCTCTCGCATCTCGCCAGTGTCGTCCGGTAGGAAGCCGGCGGTGATCTGGCGGAGACGGATCGCGCGAGTCAGTCGGCTGAACGCCGTGGACTCTCCGGTGACCTTCTCTCCCGACTCCCTGGTGTCGTCCTCCTCGCGGAAGGTGACCTGTAGCTGAGACCGCATCTCCTCGTAGGCCTTGAGCTCCTTCGGGGACAGGTTCACCGGCACGATGGTGTCGGTCGCCTCCGGAAGGTCCAGGCACTCGCTCTTGATGGCGACGGCAGCCCTCTCACCCATGATCTCCTCTAGGCGGTCCAGGTTCTTGAACCCGGTCACCTCCCGACCCATGTAGCCGCCCATGACGGCGTAGTCCTCCTTGAAGGCCTGGAACGTGGCCCGCTTACGGGTCCCGTCAGGCTGGACGCGCCCGAAGGCGTACGGGTCGATGAAGCGCCACTGGGCGTACACGTCGAGGGGTGAGTGGGGGATGACCGTCCCGGTCAGTCCGATCCGCCGCTTGACCTTGGCCCCAATCCGGGCGGCCAGCTTGGAGGAGTTGGAGGAGATCGACTTGATCTTGTGCATCTCGTCGATCACGACCAGGTCCGGATCGAAGTCCTGACGGCGTCCAGCAGGACATCGGCGAAGGTCCGACTCCCGACTGCCCGCCGCTGGGAGAGCATGTCTAGGTTGATGGCCGCGATCACGAGGCGTGGCTTGGTGTCCCCCAGGACGTCGGGTCCGAGCTCCTCGGCCTCCTCCCGGGGAACCTCCACGCCGTCGCGGCGGGCGGCGATGGCCCAGGACTTGTTCGTGTGGGCCGCCCTGACGGCCTCGGACCCTCGCGTGTTGGCTGTGAGCTTCGCCGGTCTCTTACCGCCTCGGGAGCGGAGGGCCTCGACGCGCTGAGGTCCCGTGCCTCCAAGGGCCTCCGCCCAGACGTTGACCTGAGGGCTCACCCACTTCGGAGCCTGAAGGGCCCACTGGTCGACGGCCGCGAGGGGCCGGTCACGAGGACCCGCGCCTCGCCCCGGTCACTGGCCAGGGCCAGGAGCGAGCAGTAGTCGAGGGTGACGGCGGTCTTGCCGGTCCCGGGCTCCATGAGGAGCGCCCCCACGCCCTTGCAGTCGATCAGCTTCTTGAGGCCCGCTTTCTGGTGGGCAAAGCGTGGGGGCCCCGAACTCGAAGGCGGTCACTCTCCCGCCGCCTTCAGGATCGCGGCGGTCGTGATCTGCCTCCACGACACGATAAGGTCCAGGTCCTCATCCAGGATCCAGGCGTCCGGGATTCCCTGCTGCGCGGAGTCGAGGGGGCATAGTAGCTAGTGCCCTCCTCAGCGTCCCACTTGCGCAGGAACAGGCCGCGCACCTTCTCCGAGGTGTCGACGCCGTGCCCAGGACGGACTCGGCGGTAAGCTTCCTCGACGTAGATCAGGTCCTTGTCAGGCCACGTGGTGCTGAGGGGCTGGCCGCACCAGAACCTGACCGGGGAGCTGGGCGGGATCGTCACATACAGGCGCTCAGGATCGACCTCGAGCTTGCGGTCCAAGTAGTGAGGGGCCCCTGCGAGGCTGCCGAGGACCCAGCTGCCGCCTGTCTCCAGGATCTCGTACCACTTCTCGTGGAGGTACAGGTACGAGTCTTCCTCCAAGTCCGCCCCTCGGCGGAACTCCAGGTACTCGCTGATCTCGCTCAGCCAGTTTTCTAGGCAGCTCATGCCGGGTCACCCTCTCCGCGGACCGCTTCGGACACTCCGAAGAGGTCGTACAGGGTTTCCGTGTCGACCTCGTACCAGGAGATGATCTCGTCGATCCCCTCCAAGAGCTTGTCCCCAAGGTCGGGGTCCTGCAAGAGCTGGGTGCCTGCGCGGCAGTAGTCCCGAGAACCGCTGGATGGGTCGTAACTCAGGAGGTACACGCCGGGCTCGAAGGCCTCCTGCCCGATGACGGTGGCGCGGTCGATGTAGATGACGTCGGCCGTCGGCCAGGGCCTCTCGTTGATGTGGTTGCTCATGGGTCTTCCTTATGGGTTCGATAGCCAGGTGTGTCTGTCAGTTCTCGGAGTGTGCGGCAGCAGCGTGCTCGGCTCGCACCCGGATGTAGCTAGCGCGGCTCTCCTCGGGGATGGCCTGCAGGTTCCCCCGGACTTCCAGCACTGCTGTGATGTAGCGCTCGTACTCCTGCACGAGGTCTTCGCGAGTCATCTCGCGGTCGGTCCTAGGGGTAGGCATGAAGGGGATCGGGAGCTTGCGCTGGATGTCGCTGTCCTGGATGTCCCCGCCGCTAGCTGAGATCCGCCGACGGATCTCCTCGGCGCTGACGATGCCGTTGCGTCCCATCACTTCCACCCCTTCGAGGCCCTGTAGGAGACGATGACGAGGGTTGCGGTGGCGGCGAGGACGATCATCGGTGGTCCTCCCCCTCGCCCTCGAGACCGACGCTCACGAAGCGGCCTTCGTAGACCGAGAAGGTCGGGACCTGCTTCTCAATACTGCCGGCCCTGCGGGCCCGGGCCGCGCTCAGGGCGGCCTTGAGGCACTCGGACCCTGCCCACGCGAGGCTGACGGTGGCGAGGGCTCCTACGGTGCCGAAGGTGGCCTGGGCGGTCACGGTGCCTGCGACGATGGCGGTGGCCCAGATCGTGTGGCTGAGCGCCCGGTTGGCGTGATAGGCGGTTGCTGTTGACAGTCGGTATCTCATTGGTCTTCCTTACAGGTAGTCGTCGTTCTCGCCGCCGCAGTTGCAAAAGTCCTCGGGGCGCTCACACGAGGGGCAGTACCTCTCCCCGGTCCACGGGTCCTCCATGACGCCAGTGAGCTGCTGCTCACGCAGGGCCCGCATGAGGCCCTGGTCGTCCGGCACGTACTGCTCGGCCATCAGCGCCATCATGTGGCGACGATAACGTTTCTTCGGTGTTCCCGCCATTTTCGGCTCCGTTCTGCGGCTTGCCGGTCCTTCCGGCTGATGACTTAACCCTAGACAGATTTGGAGCCGTATGCAATAGAAAATAGAAATCTCCCCAGTGACTCACGTCACTGAGGAGATTGCGCCCTTGCTGGGCTATTTCCCGTCGTGCGATGCCTGCAGGGCGGCGGCGTCGTAGCGGTCCCCGTTGAGGGTTACCCGGGCCTCGACCTGTTTAGTCTTCCAGCCCCGGGCCCTCAGCATGTTGATCGTGTCGAGGGAGTCGGCGAGCGCCGGAGACCGAAGGACGCGACAATGATCCTCCGCACGTCGTCCTGTCGCAGGAGCGTCTCAATCGCCTTCCACGCCTCAGCATTTCGCACCCGGTACTCCACTCCGAAGACGGGGCACTCAGGCGTCCCGTCCTCCTGGGCCCGCTCGTAGGCCTCCCACGGGGTAAGAAGAGGTAGCTTTGAGTAGTCTCTCACTGATAGGTCCTTCCTATGTTCCTCTACTCGTCAGCGACCGCGACGAGGGTGTAGGTGACGGAGCCCCGGCTCCCGGTCTTCTGCAACCAGCCGCGGGTGGTCAGCCTCTCCAGGGCGTTCCGAGCACGGTCCCGGCTGAGGGTATCCCCGATCAGGAGGTAGATGTCCGAGGGGCGGGCCGACTTACCCAGCTCACCGCCGAACACGGACATCACGACGTCCTCATCATCCTGGTTGCGGGCCATCTTCTCCATGGCGGCAGTCATCTCCGTCAGGTCGATCTCGACGCGCTCCTCCACGTCGTTCACATCCTCACCGTCAGCCGTCAGGACGCCGCCACCTCCTGAAGGGGTCCGACGCGGGGAGTGATGACAAGCGAAGCGGCCCTCCACCCGGGAGTCGAGGGTGACCACGCCGGCCACCTGGGCCTTGCCGCGGCCTCCGGTCTTCTGCGAGTGCGCTCGGACCTGGCCTGGGCGGTCCTTGAGGACGACCAGCTCCATCTCGCCCACGTCGCCCGGCATCGGCTGCTTGATCGGCCACACCTGGAGGAGCGTTCCCTGCACCATGGCGACCTTGTGCTGCGAGCCGATCGGCATCGACCCCTTCTCGGCGCTCTTCGCCTGGTGGTCGATGATGATGACCGTGGACCGGCCGTTCCGGGTCAGGCGCTTCAACCAGCTGGTGATGACGTCTGTCGAGACGGCGTCGTTCGCATCCAGGCCGTGCAGGCCATACAGGGCGGTCATACCGTCCGCCACGATGATGTCCGGGTCGAGGGTCTTCAGGGGCCAGGTCGAACTGGTCCTGGGCGAACTCTCCTGACCGGGTGGGGTTCTCCTTGCCCCACTTGTTGCGCTGCATGTCGGCCAAGGGGCCCTCGGGGCGAATGTAGGGAGAACTGGGCCCGAAGATCATCATCCGCCGCACCGAGGAGGCGCAGGCGGTTCAGGGTCTGGACTGGCTCGTCCTCGAAGTCGAGGTAGAGGGCGCGGCCCCCGGTCTCGATCTCCTGCAGGCAGATCGCCATGGCGAGCCACGACTTGGCCGACTCCGAGGAGCCGAACAGCATGTTGACGCGCCCCCGGTACATGAGGCACTGCCCGTCGTTGCGGCGGCACACCTCGGGGTCCGGGATCTGGACCCTTGCCGGTCAGGTACGGCTCCAGGTCCACTGGGCTCCACGTAGATGCCCGTGCCTCGAGTGGGTCGTTCTCCTGGCCGCCAGCTCGTCCTCGTCGAAGGACACCTCGACCGGGTCCCCGCCCATGCCGGCCTCAGGCTCCGAGGCGCTCTCCTCCCCGTCCAGGCGTCCGAGGGAGCGCTCCCCGCTGACGTGAACTCTGACTTGGCCGAGGGGTGAGCTCAATGGTCATCTTGTCCCACTTCTTGGCCCACTCAGGCCGATCGCCCGCAATGTCCGGCTCGAAGCCCGCAGCCGCCTCGGCGTCACGCACGAGGCGCTCCGCGATCTGGACACTCTCCTCACCGATGTACTCGGCCAGGGCGAGTGAATCCGACGGCCTCGCCGCCCTCTCGGAGACGGCGAGCAGTGGAGCGGATTGCCTCAGCCTCCCGCTTACCCGGCCCCTCCTCGTCGTGGGTGGCGATGGCGAGGGTGCGGATTACCAGGCCGGCGTTCTTCTCCCAGAACGGGTGAACCGTGGCCGACTCCCCGTACCGGAGGAGCCCGCCAGCCAGAGCGACGTAGGGCGTCGTGCCGGCCCCCCTTCCGGGGCCAGGCCTCCAGCAGGACCGAGCAGAGGCCGAGGAGGGTCACCTGTGCGAGGAGCTCGTTTCCGTCGATGACGGTCGGCCCCTGCTCCCCGCCCCAGGGCTCACCCTCCCACTCGTAGGGTCTCACCCGTGTCGGGGTGGATCGACGGGGGATGACCGTCTGGGCCCCGGTACCGCGGATCTCCACGGATACGACGGTGCCGCCGTCCGCACCCGGGATACGCATCCGGCGGGTGGGCGGCAGCGTGTCGTCCGTGACGCGGTACCAGTAGTGCGAGGCCGGCGACCCCTCACGGCCGTGGATGGCGGCAGTGGGCGGCAGCAGCATCGTCTTGAGACGCTGCGCCGCCGGGTGGTCGAGGTCGACGTCCACCAGGTTGCCCGAGGGGGCCCCGAGGATGACTCCGAGGTTCGAGGATCCCTGGTCGATCTGCTCACCGAAGGTCCTGCGGAGGAGCTCCTCGCCCTCCCCGGCGTCGTACTCGGGATCCGGCCAACGAATGTCCGTCCAGCCGGTGATGTTCGGCGCCTTCGAGTGGCGCGGGATAGGGATCGGGGTCAGGCCCCGGCGGTACGCGTCGACAGCGGCCTCAATGACCGCCTCACGGCGCTGCTGTGATGTGCTCATGGTTCTCGTCTTGTAGATGGGTCAGGTAAGGCAGACCCGGTAGCCGGCGGGGTGGCCGCGGGTTACCGGTTCGAGGGGTTGTCGGGGTTGGCGAAGGTCGTCCGGTGAGGGACCACCTTGATGCCCGACGGGTGAGGCTGGAGGTCAACCTCACGGTTGCCGTAGGCCTCGAGCAGCCGTGCGAACACGACATGTGCCCGAAGACCCTGAGCCTTGGCCCGCCGCCGGACTCTGTCGAGCGTGTCTGCCCGCATCCGGAACTTCACCGCTTTGCGCTCCATCATCGGCTCCCCCGGCTTGCGCCCGAAGTCGATGGTTGTCGGAGCCTGCGCCGCAGTGAACGGCTGGTCAAGGTCAGGGCGGTCGTCCTCGTAGGGACGAAGCTGGCTCTTCTTTGGCCGAGGCATTCGATTGTCCGTTCTCCCGTCGTGTATGACACTCATACAGTATCGGGTCACGTGCAGCAATTCAAGTCTGTGCTCGATGAGGGGAGCTGCTGCTGAGCCCCTCCGATTTCTCCTAGGCCGGTGATCGGCCGGCCTGGCTGGTCTCTGGTCCGAGGGGCTTGCGGCCTCTCGTTCCGCGCTGGGTGCCTTCTACGTGGAGCGAAGGGTGGGGTTCGGGCTCCTGCCCGAGGCCATCTGTGCAGTCCCATTTCGCGAGGTGGGGCTGTTCTGTGCCGCTCTGCCGCCAGCCGAGGCCGGAGCGAGAGGTGTTGGAGGGCGTATCACGAGGTGCCCCTCATGATCGTCCTGGGCTTTTCAGCGGGCCTCACCTGCTCCGACGGGCGGGCTGTACCGGGACCGAAGGAGTAGGTGCGGGCCGTGTCCCGCAGTCTTGGAGCCTATCCCCTGCCTAACGGAGTATCCCTTTCACACCCCTACCCGCCCGACGTGCTGTCCTGCCGTCTGATGACTCTCGGAGTGCTTCAACCGGACTCCTAGTCGTTGGTGTCGCCGTAAGACCTGCAAGGGCCGACCCAATTACGAACCAGGTCCCCCAAGGTGCGTCTCCAGCTAGCTTCACGAACTTTCGAGGTGGTTTAGCTGCTCGACCTACGTCGCACGGCCTCCGGTTACGTCATCGTCCGAGGTGCCGATTGCTCTGCGTGGCGGTCAGGCGGGATCTGGAACCTCTCCTCGGCCTCCCCGTCGGGAGGCCGAGGCCGTAACCAGAGGCCCGCGTGCCCGGATCACATAGAGCGCGCGTCGTAGGTGCTACGCATCCGTAGCTTCGCCGCCTTTCGGTTAGTACCGGGTCGCACTCCCTTCGCCTCGGTCCCCGTCGGGCCCGCTGCGTGGGCTACTAGCCGTTTCGCCCCTCGGGGCGGCTTGGCTTAATCATGCCACACCGGGCGACGGATGTCTACCTTTTGAGGCCTCTCAGCAGGTGAGGTCCGCCACGTTATGGGTGTTTCTTATGGCCGCGGGTCCGGTCATAGGTCTCTCCGTGGGCCGGGCCCCGCACTCCCCGGACCGAGGGTGGCGGGGGCGCCACGTGACCGACGGTGGCCGCCACCGTCAGAAGCCGTGTAAGCCATTCTGAGGGCCCTAACGGGGCGGACCCTCATCACGGTACTGCCGTGGCCCTGAAAGCCCGTCTACAGGGGCTACACGGCCTCTGAGCGGTATCTGCGGCGGGGCGGGCCCTCCCGAGCACGAAGGTGGCGGGCTGGCCGGCGGCGCGGGGCGGCCCTCCCCGGACCGAGGGGTGGCGGTGCCTGGCACGAGGGTCGGCGGGGCAGCGGCAGGCGCAGGCAGTCCCGACGCGAGGTTTGGCTGACGTCGTGCGGGCACCGAGGCGAGCGCAGCGAGCCGAGCTGAACGCACCGTCAGCCTCAACCTCTCCGACGCGTAGCCGCGCTCCGACAGTCCCGAGCACCGAGGGTCGGAGCCCCAGGCGGAGACCCGAGCCTGCTCGGGGCCGAGGAGCAGCGGTGAGCGCGTCGCTCGTCGGAGACGAGTCAGGTTGTCCCGCCCGCATCGCACCGAGGGCACCGAGCGCCGGAGCCCCAGCGGAGGCGCGAGCCTGTCCGAGCTGCGATGCGGTGTAAAGCGAGGGCGCCAGCCCCGCCGCAGGCTCGAGAACCGGCTCTATAAATAAACATCTCCCCACACGAGCCCGCCCCCTTCGGGAGGGCGGGCGAAATGTGTGGGCGCGCAGATACCACAAACGGGCGTCCAATAGCAATGGGTAGCGGCCGTGAGGCGCGCCGCAGTTTTTCAGACTGCGCCCCCGTTCCCCCTCGACCCTCGGTCTGTGGGGCCATCTTTCCCAGTGCTGGGGCCGAGTGGTACGCATGTACCAGAAAAATAGGGGTCCGACACACCCGAGTGCGTTGCACGATGTATGCTGCATACATCTGCCCGTGTATGCAGCATACAAAATGACATAAGTAGTGAAAGCGTCAGGTTTCTGACATCCTAGGGTTCTCACAGGATACGGGGACCTTTCCTTGAAACCTCGTCCCCGTCGCCCCTCGGATTGCCTCCCCGATCCGGACCTTCGCCCCTCGTTCCAAGGGAAAGTCCTGTTCTAGTACGCCTGTACCAGAAACTCAGTTTTTTCTCTCATACGGTTGTATTGTGGAAGGGTGGCCCCCGTCACAGCACGTTCTGTGAGACAAGGTGTCTCAGGATGTGAGCATAGGTGCAGAGGGCGACTTTGCCCTACTCGCGCAAGGGAAAGGTCCCCACCGCCAATCTTTCGAACATATGTCCGTGGGTAGTGCACCATTCAACAAGAATCAGTGTTCTAGTACAGGCGTACTACATTTAGGTGCCCTGGTTCTGCAGATTTAGCCGTGAAAAGGGGTACCCCCGGGGAATATACCTGTGACCAGGGGACACGAAGAGGGCCCCTCCGGAGAGGGGCCCTCTTGAGTGGGTAGGTGCCTCAGGCGCCGTGCATGACTGCCTCGACCGCCTTCCGACGGATCCGCTCGGCCTCGATCAGCTGCTTCCGACGCTGCTCCTCGCGCAGCTCGGCCTGGTCAGCCTTCTGCCTCGCACTCGCCTCACGGCGCTTGCCGGTCTTCGTGATCGTGGTCGGGAAGGTCGGATCCATGCGGCGGGCCCTCTTCAGCCACGAGTCGACGGTGTAGGGGGCTACGGCCAAGCTTCTGAGCAAGCTCGGAGCGGGTGTAGCCCTTCTCGATCAGGTCACGCAGGACCGAGGGGTCCGGGCCCTTATAGCGGTTGCCTCCCCGGGCGGCGGGCTCCTTGCGGCCTAGCACCTCGGCAGCGATCTCCGACAGGGTGCGGTGCGGGACCGAGTCCGGGAAGCGGACCCCCTCGTCGGGCCTGCAGACGAGAGTCGTGATCTGGTAGCGGCCCCCGCCGTCGCGCTCGTCGGTGATCTGGACGAGGTACTCCACCTCGTTGCGCGGGTCCCGCACGTGCGCTGCGGGAGCGCCGTTCAGGCTGGACAGCTTGTACTGGTAGTCGCGAAGTGCGTTCCTCATGGTGGTCTCCTAGGTGATGAGTCTGATTGGTTTGATAGGTGGTGCTGATAGGCGGTGGGGCGAGCTCAGACCTGCGGGAGCGGGTCGTCCTCGTCGTGCAGGTCGTGCACGCCCCAGCGGGTTCCGGCGGAGGGGCCGGCAACGATCGGGACGTCCATCTGGCAGTCGAGCGGCTTCAGGAACGTGTTGACGTCCTCCATGCGGCGCTTGCACTCGATGAGGATCTCCTGCCAGCGGTCCTCGGGGGCCTCGATGCAGATCTCGTCGTGGACGGTGGCTACCACGTGAGCCCCCTCGACCTTGGGGAGCGGGTAGCCGGGCAGCGTGCCCATGATGGACGCTGCGGCCATCTGCATGAGGTCTGAGCCGAAGCCCTGCACGGGGCTGTTCAGGGCGTTGCGCTCAGCGTGGGAGGCCTTGAAGCCGCTCTTCGAGTACAGGTCGGACAGCCACTGGGTGCGCCCGATGGGGGACGTCACGTAGCCGCGCTCGTAGGCGCGCTGCTTGGCCCTCTCGTGCCACTGGAGCATGCCGTCCCACATCTCGAAGAAGGCCGAGTGGACAGCCTGAGCCTCGTCGAGAGTCATGGCCACGTCGTAGGCGGTGGCGGCGTACGTCTGGAAGCCTCCCGGGCTCATGCCGTACAACAGACCGAAGTTGCCGGCCTTAGCACGCTTGCGCTCCAGGGACGTGACGTCCTCGGGCTCTTGCCGGCCATCTTCGCGGCAAGGAGCCCTGTGAGATCATCACCGCGCTGGAAGGCCTCGATCATCGGCTTGGAGCGCGAGATGAAGGCCGCCACGCGTAGCTCGACCTGGCTGTAGTCGAGGTCGAGCAGGACGTACCCGGGGCGGGGGATGAATGCAGGCTTCAGCCTGGCCGAGCACTGCTGCATGTTAGGTGAGTCACAGCTGAGGCGGCCCGTCTTCACTCGGCCGACGTTGTAGGTGGCGTGAATCACGTTGTTGGGGTCCCGAAGGTCGAGCCACTGGTTCAGGAACTCGAGCGTCTTGACCGCATCGCGGTGGCGCAGCAGGGCGTCAGCGGCGGGGCTGCCTTGCCGCTGCTGGGCGATGAGGACCGCCTTGTTCCACTGAGCGTTGCCGGAGTCAGTGCGAGCAGTGACCCGCAGGTCGCCGGCCTCTATGGCCTGAGCCACGAAGCCCCGGAACCACTTCGAGGTGGCCGCCGTGGTCACGCCATCCTTCGCCGGCGCTGGGGCAGGCTCGGTTCCGTACAGGCCGAGGATGTCCTGGCAGGCCTGGAGGCGCTGGGCGTCCATCTCCTTGATCTTGTCGTGGACCCAGTCCACGTCAAGGGAGGAAGCCGCGCTGCTCGACCTTCGTGAGCGTCTTCACGGTCGGCATGGCGACGTAGGTGGCGACCTTGCCGAGGCGGGCCATCTGGATGTCGTCAGAGTCCCACGGCTCATCCTCGCCGGTCAGGAACATCTGGTCGCGGTGCTCCTGCTCGATCTTCCAGGTGTAGTAGGTGTCGCGAGCCGCGTACTCGCCCAGCTGGATCAGGTCGACGCGCTCAGCGGCGCCCGGGGTGCCGAGGTCGAAGTCGTCCCATTCCTCGATCCCGAAGTCGCGCGCGGCGCGGATCTTCAGGCGGGTGCGGGCCTCGGTGTCGACCAGCTGGGAGGAGACGGTTGTGTCCCACTCGATCCGGTCGGACAGGTCCACGCCGGTCTGGGCGAAGACCCAGCGGGCGTCGAACTTGATGTTCGCGTTGACGAACGGCCTGCCGCTGCGGTTGATCTCGCGGCCGATGATCGCCATGACCTTCCGCCACGAGCCCAGCAGTGGGCTGGCCGGGTGCGAGAGAGGCACGAGGTAGGTCATCGGCTGATCACCGTCGAACTTCCTCCAGTTGTAGGCGCCGGCGGCAACGCGCTCAGCGTTGGGCAGGGTGAGGGCTGCTAGGACGATACGAGCGGGGTAGCCGCCGTTGGTATCCCCCCCGGCCTCTGCGTACTCGTCCAGGCCGGTGGTCTCGAGGTCCATGACGATCTCGGAGGACGCGTGGATGGCCTTCACAAGGGCCTTTAGGTCGTCCTTGCCCCATACCCAGGTGATAGGCCCGCAGGGCGTCTCCGAGCCCTGTGCGGCCTTCTTGGCCTGGCTCACGACCTTGCTCAGGTCCATGATGCTCATGGGTTCTCCTTCTGTAGGGCGCCCGTAGGCGCCGGGTGGATAACCTAAGGGTATATCTTGTCAGTTCACCGGTCAAGACCTCACAACTAACAAATGACGAGGTGAGCGGGTACACAAGAACCCCCAACCGCGAAGCTCGTGAAAAGCGGTTGGGGGTTCTTGCTGTGTGACCCTGGACGTCTGCCTTAGATGTCCCGTGAGATGAAGGTTAGCAGATCGCGGAGGTTCCCGACCTGCGTACGGCGGCCTACACCGAGTGATCTGAAATACACTTCAGCGTCCCACAGGTCGTAGTGGCCTCGGACCTCGGTCGAGGGGCGGAGGGTGATGACACGCTCGTGGCCATTGTCTGCAATCACCTGGGCGATCATGTCCCCCTCGACCTCGATCGGGACAATGTTGACGTACTTGAAGAACGGGGCCAGGGCGTTCTTCCAGGCCTGAGCAGTCGTGCGGCGCTCGGCGAGTGTGTCGAAGCGGTCGGGGAAGGCGATGTGGTTGGTGGCGATGGAAGTCATTGGGGTCTCCTACGGGGTGGTTGGTTGGTCGGCTGGCAGGTTGGTCAGTGGGTGTGGAGAGGGGGCGTCAACTGCGTCTGACGCCCGCCTGGAGGATGTCGGCTCCTCGGCCTACGGTGGTCACGCAGGCCTTGGACCCGTTGACCCCCTCCCAGGGGAGGTACACGGTGCCGGCCCCGTAGACCGTGACGCTGACGTCGTCAGAGGCCACGTATACGGAGGCCCCTCATGGATCTCCACCTCGGCCCGGCCGTACGCGTAGACGGTGGCTGAGTCATAGGCGTCTACGAGGCTGCGCTCAGTGGCGTAGACGACCGCGGATTCTTTAGCCACCACTACCAGGTCACCCTCGGTATACACCGGGAAGGCCCGTAGACGATGACCTCGAAGGGGCGGCGCGGTTGCCCTAGGGGTGAAGGCCGATCCGGCCCGGCCCCTCACCTCAAGCGTGGAGTCGATAAAGGATGGGATGCGGCCGCCCCGGTAAGCCTCGGACAGGGCTACCTTAAGGTCTTCCGGCGAGTTGATACTCCAGCGGAGGGCTGTCATGGGATTCTCCTTGGCTGTCTGGCAGATCAGTGCTTGTTCAGGTAGGTGGAGTGGCCACAGCACAGGCACCGCTTGAAGAACATCGGAGCCAGGAGCGCGAGGAAGCCGGTGCAGAAGGCCATGGTCCAGTGGATCAGGTTGAAGGCGACCAGCTGGGCGCCGCCCTCGCAGTGCTTGCAGCCGCGGCAGGCCTTGCCGGTGATGACGAAGTGGGAGTTGCTGTAAGTGCTCATGCCTCAACTGTAGGTTGTCAGTGAGTAGGGCGCAACATCTGACAAGGTACCAGTTTAGTGATGCGCGGCACATCAATACCGAAATGGTCAACTGAGTTGTGGAAACGGCGGTGACTGGATATAGACTCCTCTTAGCATTCCCTCCAGTGACCCAGATAGGAGCCGATATGAACCCACTGGATGAGGCAATCATTGCCAACGACCTCCTCCCAGAAAAGGAGCGCAAGACCAACATCGATCTCGCGGAGGAGTTCCACACCTCGGAGGCCTCCGTAAGGCGGCACCGCCGCGCCCTCAAGCGTAAAGGTGGGAAGCCAGATCTCACCAAAGACGCCTTCTTCGAGGACCTCCCCATCGAGTCGATCACGAAGCGCGGCAAAACGATCCGCCTGGCCGATGGATCCTACGAGAAGGTCGAGTACAAGCCAGGCACCATCGAGATGGCCGAGGCCAAGCGCCTCTCGTGGGACGACCTCAAGTCAGTCTTCTCGGAGCCGTACATCGCTCCGGCCTCCGCTCTGGCTGAGTCCCGCGAGGAGACCCCGGTCGTGTGTCTGGCGGATTTTTCAGGTGGGGAAAGTTCAGAGTGGCGGAGGCACTGAGGGACACCGTGAGGCTCGTGCGTCGCGCCCTGCACGACATAGCCCACCACCTCGTAGGCCCGAAGCGCTGGAAGACGATCATTCTCGCGGACGTTGGTGACTCGACTGAGGGTTTCTGGAACGTCGCCAGCCAGGCTCAGACCAACGACCTGAGCCTGACCGACCAGATCCGCACCGTACAGCGCCTCTACGCCGAGGCCGTCAAGCTCCTCGCCCCTCTGTGCGACTCCCTCCTGTACGTGGCGGTCCCGTCCAACCACTGCGCAGTGCGGGTCGGACCGGGCAAGAACAGCCGCGCCAACGCCCCCGATGACGACTTCGGCATCATGATCTCGAAGAACGTGGAGGACGTCATCGCGGGACGCCCTGGCTTCGAGCATGTGACGTTCCACCGTCCCGAGAAGTGGGAGGAGGCCGTCACCGTCGAGGCTGCCGACGGAACGCACATCGGCTTCACTCACGGGCACCTGGCAGCTCTCAGAGCAAGGTGCCTGGCTGGTTCCGAGACCTCGCCTTCGGTCACCGCAGCGGCCTGCACGACGCCCGGATCCTCGTCCACGGACACTGGCACAACTTCGCGGTCCGGCAGGTTGGGGACGCGCGCTGGATTGTCTCCTGCCCTCGGCCGACCGGGGAAGCGACTGGTGGACCAACGTCTCCGGAGACTCCACGAAGCCCGCCATCTTGACCTTCGAGGCTCGAGGCGGCAACGCCCGGTCCTGGCGTCTCTGGTCCTGAGCTTAGGAGAATAGGAGAACCCCCGCACTCGATGAGTGCGGGGGCTTCTATCAGAACCAGAGGGCTCCAGGGGCCATGCAGCGCTGGCCTCCGTTCTGCCAGATGCAGATCCTGTGGTTCCAGTAGTCCCACCAGTAGGTCATGACCCTCCTCAGGTATCGGTGAGGTTCCAGCCTACACCGTCAGCGAGGGGAGGACCTGCTGAATGCCTGAGACCATGCAGCCGACGGCGCCCTTCTGGAGGGCCTGGGTGTAGGCGTCCTTAGTGGGGCAGATGTGACCCCACACGGGCCTCCCGAAGGTCTTGGCGATGCCCCAACTGGTGGCGGAGGACTCGTAAGGGATGCCTATGTAGTCCCAATGAGACGCCCATGAGCGCCCCTCGCCGTTCGTGACGTGCTGCTCGTACATGTAGCCCCAGCACTTCCAGCCCGCAGCCCTCCACTGGTCAGACAGCCACGTAGCGTCGGCCGACATCTTCCAGATGACCCGACTCTTCGCGTCCGACGGCAGCAGCAGGGCGAGCTCGGACCACTGCGCGGCCGAGAACTTCGGGTCCAGCACCGTCACGTGCGAAGAGCCGTACGCGTCGAGGTAGTCCTCGACCCGCAGGATCGGCTCACCCTTCGTGGTGTACTGCTTGACCTGCTCCCACGTCATCTGAGACAGCGGCGTGTTGGGGGCCGAGGGGTCGACCCTCTGCAGCTTCTCGTCGTGAGCCAGGACCCAGATGCCGTCCCTCGTGCGGTGCGTGGAGACCTCGAGAGCCCCCGCACCGTGAGCGACGGCGTTGGTGTAGGCCCGCATCGATGCCTCCGGCCAGGAGCCGGAGCCACCGCGGTGGGCGACCACGAAGCCCGGCGTTGACATCATCGCGTCGATCGAGGGGTAGCCCGCAGGCAGCGACCGCATCGTGGCGGGCACCTCCTCCAGGCGAGCGTTCACGACCACGGAGACGGCCGTCGAGCCGAGCCCTTGGATCTCAGGGTTAGGCGGAGCGGGGAGAGCCGGGTCCGCGCCCGGCCCCGGCGCGGCACCCCGCCACCGCCCCCGTAGTGAGGAACACCTGAGCCCACGCCTGAGGGCCATCCTGACCGCCACCGACAGTGACGGCACCGAGAAGTGCGGACCAGGACGCGTTGGCGTCGTGCCCGCCCGAAATCATCTTCGAGTACTCCGGACGCCAGTCGACCAGAGGGTCGACGTTGCGGCCGTGCTGCTGAGAGAAGGTCAGGTTCAGCTTCCCGGACTGAGGCTTGGCGGTCGTCCACCCGGTGTTAGTGACTGAGAGCACACCCTTCAGGACTACGAGGAGGGCGTTCTCACGAGCGCCGCCCCGGAACGCGCCCGACAGGACGACGTTCTGAGTGTCCGATGGGGACGACACGTTGCGGACAGCCACGTAGCCCGACCGGCCTCCGAGACCTGAGGTGGCGGTGACCGGGGACCAGCCTGCAGGGGCCTTCGCCTGCGTGTTGCCCCACTGGGACGAGTACGCGAGGATCGCGATGTCCCCGGCCTGAGACTCGGCCGAGATCGGCTGTAGGGTTCCTGCAGTGCCCTCAGCGTGGGCCCAGGACCGCACGTACTGCTTGTCGTACGGGTTGTCACCCTGAGGCGGGGGCGGGGGCGCGGCTGGCGCCTCCTCGACCGAGATGTTGTGGAAGGTGACGCTCGGCTGGCCCGGCTTCAGCTGGAACTGCGGGGTCCACAGCGGCTGAGACCTGTCCCGGAGCTCCAGCGTCACCTCCTGAGTGGTGTTGACGCCCGGGGACAGGGTGATCTCCCCAAAGTCATGCTGGCCGACCTGAGCGGTCTCGTCAGCCTTGCTGAAGGGGTTGTGCTTGATGTCGACGGTTGAGGCAGCGGAGGCCGAGTACCTGAAGGTGATCTTCCAGCGCCCAGACGCGATCGGCTTAGCCTCGCTCGCCCAGGGGACGAAGATGGTGCCGGCCTGGACTGTGAGGTTCTGCCCGGCGAAGCGGCCGGTGTTGGTCCACCAGTGTTCTGGCCAGGGGTAGATCGATGCCACTTAGCGCGCCCTCCGAACGATGATGGTGCCGACCTTCGTCCCAGCGGGGACCGGGTCGTTGGGGCCAAGCACGAGAAGGTTGGACGGGGTGCCGCCACCTTCGCCGCCGGGGGCCTCGCCCTTCTTCGCGTAGGTCTTGTCGCAGTACTCAGCGCTGTAGACGCGAACCTCTGCTGTGACGGCTGCCATCAGATACGTACCTCTCGTGAGTAGAGCCCGGACTGGCCGGGAATAGGGTGCATGTGCTTGATGGTGACGGACCCGTCACCATTGTCCTGGACGTTGCGCATGAGGATCGAGCCGTCCCCGAGCTGGGTCCAGGAGTCGTAGACGCCGTCCCCAGGCTTCAGCTCGGCCGGGGGAGCGAGCGGGAGCGGGTCCGTGGTGGGCGTCACGACCGCAGCGGTGACGGCGCCCTCCTTGCCGTCCTTGACGGTGGACACGCGACCGTAGCCGTTCTCGCCCATCTGGACCCCGTAGGAGCCCTCCCAGGGGGTGAACTTGAACGTCTTCAGGTGCATGGTCGTGGGAGGCATCGTCTCCCAGCCGCCCTTCCCCTTGAACGCCCACAGGTTGATATGGACCCGCTGCGAGCGGGGGACCGGCACGGCCTGGGTGAGCGTGCCCGAGTAGTAGCCACCCTCGTTCACCGGGGTGTTGCGGGCGCGCTCCTCTGTGAGGTGGCTCTCCCACGTCTCCCAGCGAATCGTGCCAGGCATCCACGTCATGCGGACGGTCGCACCCTTGCCGGAGCGCGTCCACACGCGGTCGTTGAGGTGGATACCGCTGTTCTCGTCCCCGGGGTAGTAGGTGTACTTCCCCACCATGTCGGTGTAGCCCGACCAGTACGAGTCCTCGACGATGTCGATCTCCTGGTAGCCCGGATTCGGGTCCTCCCAGTCGAAGGGGAAGATGCCCCCACGACGTTCTTGTGGAGGTCGCGCATCTTGGTCGGGGCGGCGATCTCGTAGGATGCCTCGAAGGTCCCGTAGCCGAGGGACTCGGCCGAGACGATCTCAGCCGAGTACGGCTCGCCGCCGAGGACCGACGTGGAGATCGTGACGGAGCCGTCCCCACGCTTGAAGAGGCAGTTTGGGTTCCACTTCTGATTCGCGGCCGGGCCGCCTGGGTGCCACGCGTCAGTACGCACCACCCAGTGCAGCCCGAATGCCTCGACGGTCGGCTGACCGTAGTCCTTGTAGAGCTCAATCTCTGGCACTTATTAGCCTTCCCTACGAATGATCACGGTGTCATTGGCTGTACCTGCCGGAATGGGGTCGTTAGGCCCGAGGACGAGGAACGGGTTCTTCGCCGCGCCGGCGCCGCCCTTCTTCAGCTCCTCGATCTGGGCCTTCAGGTCCTCGATCGTGAGCTGCAGGTCAAGGGTGCCTCGGATCCAGGCCGAAGTGAGGCGGATCAGCTGCTCCGACGGCGGGTTCTCGTACGGGTTACCCACCGGCTGCCACTGGCCGCCGCGGTTCGGGTCCTCCACGAGGACACCGTCGGTGATGTAGGCGTGCCCGATGGGCAGCGTGTCCATCTTCTCGAAGACCTGCCGGTAGTTGTCCTTAGTCACGCCGTGGATGACGGCCCACCACCTTTCCGAGGGGTAGGCCTTCATGTGGTCAGGCAGGATCGGAGTTCCGGCGTCCTCGTTGAGGAACTTCTTCGCGTCCTGCTCGAACATCATCGCCACGTCGAAGTCGAGGGCACATACCTGCTGCGACATATTCGACCCCGCGTTGACCACGATGAGGAAGCCCTTGCCGTATGTGGATCGGATCGTGTCGATCAGGTCCTTGTACCAAGCCACTCGGCTTGACTGAGCGCCCCATCCGTTGATGGTCTCGTCGAGGAACACACCTCCGACGGCATCGCCGTACTGCTCCACGAACTTCGCGATCTGGCCAAGGATGTACTCCCTGGTGTACTTGTCCGGGTTCGGCACGCCCCTGCCGGGCCTCCGCCTGCAGGGGGCAGGGAGGCCACGCCGTACTGGGTCTTCACGTAGAAGACGGCACGCTTAGCGCCGGCGCCGAGAGCGAGGAGGGCCTGCTTGCCGAAGTCCTCGTTCTTCTCGTCCCAGTTGCCGCTGTCCTTGTTCAGGATGACGATGCCGAGGGTGGAGCCCGCCCTGAGAGCCTTAGCCCACTTGGAGGTGCCCTTCTTCTCGTTGTAGTAGTCAGGCCAGTAGTAGGTGACCGGGCTGGAGTAGCGGGCGCCGGCCTTGAAGGGGGACTGCTCGGCGACCAGGGCGTCGAGCTGCCTCTCGAGCGCGTCCAGCTCCTCCTTCCGGGCGTAGCCGGTGAGCTCGCCGGGGTCGCCTGCGGGGCCCTTGGGACCCTCAGGACCACGGGGACCCTCAGGACCACGGGGACCCTCAGGACCACGGGGCCCTTCAGGACCTGCAGGTCCGGCCTGACCGGCAGGCCCCGAGGGGCCGGCCTCACCTCGAGGACCTGCGTCTCCAGCTGGACCCTTAGGTCCCGCCGGACCTGCCGGGCCTGCGGGACCTGGGGCTCCGTCGAGACCCCGCGCGCCGTCAGGGCCTTTGGCCCCTTCCGGGCCCTTTCGGACCGGCGGGCCCCGAGGGCCCAGCAGGTCCAGAGGGACCCGTGGGCCCTGCGGGTCCGGCAGGGCCCGGCTTCCCGTCCGGGCCAGGATTACCGTCAGCGCCCTTAGGGCCCGCGCCACCCGGCTGACCTTGCGGACCCTCCGGTCCGGCGGGCCCTTCGGGTCCTGCCGGCCCCTGAAGGCCAACAGGCCCCTGCAGACCGGTAGCGCCGCGGGGACCCTCAGGGCCCCTGCGGGCCGGGGGCACCAACAGGCCCCTGGTCGCCGCGGGGGCCCCTTCTCACCGTCTGGACCCTTGGCGCCGGGGCTCTTCTTGAACGCTTCGAAGTCGGTCTTCGTGGTGTGGGTGGCGGCCGCCTCGGTTCTGGGGAGGGCGGCGTCAGCGACGCGTTTTTGCCTCCGCCACGGACTCGATGGTCGCGTAGGTCGCAGCAGCCTCCGGCCTGGGGAGAGCCGCACCCGCCTGCGCGGAGACAGCCGAGAGGGCCGTGGTCTTGGCGTACGAGTCCAGGTCCGTCTTGCGGGCGTAGTCGCCAAGCTGGGCGGTCTTCACGTAGCCGGACAGGTCCGGGATCTTCCCGTCTCCGGCGAGCTGGGCCTTTGTGAGCTCGTCCCTTGGTCGCGTAGGTTGTGGCGGCGACGTCCTTCGGTAGGGGCGGCGTCCGCGGTCTCCTGACCGAGGCCACCTCACCCGAGAGGGAGGCGGGCGCGAAGGTGGACTGGGCGGAAGCGGCGTAGGTGCGCAGCTCCTGCCTCGTGGAGTAGGGTCTCAGTGAGCTCGTTGCGGGTGACGAACGTCCCGGCGGCGTCAGCGACGTGCCGACGGAAGTCCGAGGCCTTCGCATAGGTGGACTCGGCGTCCACCTTCGGCAGGTAGTCCGACAGGGACGCCTTGGGGGGCGTAGGGGGTCAGGTCCGGCTGCGGCATCCACCTCGCTCTTGGTGGCGTGGGTGGACTGGGCCGAGGCAGTGGTGAGGTACGAGGAGAGCTCGCTCTTCGTAGCGGCGCCGGAGACGGCAGTCGACAGGGAGTCGATGCGGCTGTTGATCTGCGTGTCGGCAGACTGCATCTCGCTCTTGGTGGCGTAGGCCGACAGGTCCGGGGCCTGACCGCCTCCCCCGAGCTGCGCCTGAGCGAGGGGCTTCCTTCGTGGCGTAGGGTCTGAGCCGCCTCGGGCGGGAAGTGCCGCCCCGGCGGTTGCCGAGACGGCGTCGATACGCTGACCAAGGGCAGCGTCGCCAGAAGCCCTCGCACTCTCAGTGGCTAGCCCTTGGGCCTCCTGTTTGGTAAGAAATCGGCTGTCAGCCCCTTCGCGGCTGTACCAGGTCAGGTCGGCCATCGCGGCGCTACCTCCAGGTGAGTACTCCATTGCCCTAGGGTCTATGACTTCAGACCCATTGATAGCCTCTAGTGTAGTTGCGTTGTCCACACTGCGGACTCCTCTGCGAGGCGCTGGAGGATCAGGCTGGGGGCGAGGTGTGGGCGGCTGGGGGTTGCGGCTGAGGCGCCGGGGGCGGCGTAGGGAGGCGTAGGAGGCCTCGGAGCCGGCGGGAGCTCACCCAGGAGGTCAGACAAGTCGAGGGTCTGGCCGTCCGATAGGTAGCAGGGTTGTCCGAACATGAGCGCCGAGGTCACCCGGGATAGTGAGATCTATCTCATAGTTTCCGGGCGCGATGGTCAGGTCCCCACCCGTCGGCGTTACCAGACGTCCATCAGGGTCGATTCTGGCAGATACACGTCCGGCAACGATCTCACGGGCCGGTAGCGGGCGCCAAGCGCCGCCGGGGTGAAAACGAATCCGCCCCATGCGGCCGAGGCCGTCGGGGCCGGTGACCCGTCCTGTGACGGTAACGGTCTGGGACATCAGGGCTCCTGACGTAACGGCGTAGTCTCAGTCTTCACTCTATCAATACGAGAGTGCAATGACTGGACCTCCGCGTATAGGTGGGACCTGTCAGTGCGGGCGTCATTGCGGACGCCCTCGACCTGCGTCTCGATGCGGGCCATACGGGCATCGTGCTCGCGGTCCGAGGCTCGCAGCTCATCCACGGACGCGGTCAGGCGCTGCAGGCCGTCGAGCACGAGGGAGAACTTACCGTCCAGGTCGTCACGCAGGTTATCGGGGTGGTTGTTGTGGACGCCCTCCGAGGCCGACTCAGCGGCGTTGGCCGCCCGCACGACGTGGGCACTCATCCGGGACATCCGCTCCTCTAGACGCTGTTGTTGCTTTCCTATGGTGATCCTTAGCCAGGTGATTAGCGCGACCAGCAGGGCCGTCCCCGCCGCGACAGTGTCGGGCGAGGTAAGCACTGCGATGAATGGGGAGGGGTCCGACCCTGCCGGAAGCACTAGTACGTCACCTCAGCCCGCGTGGCGCGGCGTGTAGCCGGGCGTAGAGGGGTGTCGGTGGGGACAGCGCGGTCAGTCTCCGCCGGGGCGGCGAAGGCCTTCAACACAGCGGCCAGGGTGGCCGTGCCGGCGATGCCGAGCGCGGTCTTCCAGTCGATGTCGACCACGGAGGAGCCGACAACGAGGGCGCCCAGCAGGGACTGGGCGAAGGTGGCGACGGACCGCTCGATCAGACCGGACCAGAAGGACTTAGAGGCGTACATCACTTGACTCCCTTCAGGAACTTGCGGAAGGACTCACGGAAGCCCTTGAAAACGGGGGAACCCTCAGGCTGGCTGAAGGCGCGCTCCAACTGCTGCATCGTGGAGTTGGCAGCGTCGTAGCCGGCGGACTCGCGGGCGTCGTTGGCGTCGTAGGGTGAGGCGGTCGAAGAAGTCAGGCCACAGGAACTTCGGGGCGCCGAGAGCCTGCTTGTAGGCCTCCGCAATGATCCCCTCGACCTTCTGGGTCTGGCAGCCGTCCCGCAGGACCGCGTACTCACGAGAACCGTTGCGCTCGGTGTAGATGAAGAGCATCTGCTTCCTTCCATAGGTAGGGCGGGGCCCGATGGCCCCGCCCTTAGTGTATCCCTATGAGTAGTGGAGGCTTAACCTACCGCCCGGGGTCAGGAGGTCTTCGGCTCGTACATGAA